>Ga0335075_10001950_pt1 | contig 33489 bp, 27 predicted proteins | sample Lox_Sample_24_FD_206723 | JGI IMG/M metagenome (GOLD analysis project Ga0335075, IMG submission 206723) | Soil microbial communities from Loxahatchee National Wildlife Refuge, Florida, United States - Lox_Sample_2.4 | ecosystem: Environmental > Terrestrial > Soil > Wetlands | place: USA...
TGCCGGTTCCCATCACGATTGAGCACGCCGAACCGGGAGGCGTGAGCTGCACGAATCGTAGCGTGTCGGTTACCTGGTAGTCGTGATCAGCGTGGAAGCCGACTCGGTCCACGTAGAACTCCTTGGCGCGGTCAACATCGGTCACCGGGATAGCGACGAGCTCGATCTTCCAGTCCATGCTCAGCAACCTACACGGAGGATCGTACAGTTCAGCCGACCCTTGCCACGGCCCTCGGGCCGGTGCGCTCGCACGCCCCCGCCAGGAACTGGGATGACCTGAGGCTCCCGGGCTGGCGTCGCCGCGGGGGTGGTGAGCCTGGCTACCAGGGTTGCTGGCCTGGCAGGGTCAGAGGTTGCTGTAGGTCAGCACCGCCTGGCCGCCATTGAAGCCGTCGAGCGCATTGAAGAAGTAGTTGAGGTAGGCGATCTCGGCCCCGTAGAGGTTGTATCCGCGGCCGGTCGTCTCCACAGCGCTAGCCGCAATGTCCGCCCTGGTTGCCGACTCGAGGTTCCGCAGATCAGCTGTCGCGGCCGGATAGCAAGAAGTCCCGGCCGGGTGCGTCTTCAGCTGCTGGGCCAGATCTGCCAGCGCTCGCCGCAGCGGCCCGACGGCGATCCCCGATGAGATGCCCCGCGGTTCGGTATCCCACGCTGCAGCGGCGGCGCGGCCAGCCGCACCGGAGGCCACGCCGCAAGCTGTGAGCACCGGAACACGGAAGAACCTGTCGATCTTCGTCAGATCGGCGGCTGCCCGGGCGCGCTGGGCCGGGGTGCTGCCGGTGAGGGGCAGCGTCTCGAAGTTCTCGATGGCGGCAATGGCCGCCGGGTATCCGGAGGTGTTTCCGGTGTCGGTGACCTCGCCGTGCTCCAGGTCGGTCACGGCGATCCCGAGCGGCACGTTCTGTTCGGCGCCGCTTATCACGGATCCCTCGGCGATCCACTGTTGCCTAGCTGCCTGGTAGCCAGGATCGGCCGGCAAGCTGCTGGCCGTCGACGTCTGGCTCGCCGTTGGAAGCCGTCCGGACGACAAGGCCGACGTAGACGCTGAGCTGCACCCGGCGACGAGAGCAACGCAGGCCAAGACAGCGACACCCAGGCCGACAAGACCGGCTCGCGGCTTGTCAGGCAATGAGATGACATGCGAAATATCCACGCTCCGTGGACGCTGGCTTGGACCGCCGCCGACAGCCAGCTGTTCCAGCGGCTCAGCGGCTCCTCGCCGGCGGGCCTGCCACATTCCGTATTTCGCGAACGGCCCGTTGGACACCAGCAGCAGCTTCCTGCGCGGCGAGGCCATGAACCCCTTACTGGTGTGCGGAGCGTAAATGGCGGCGCCGTCGCCACTCACCTCCAGCCACCCGGTGTCGTACAGCAGCCAATCCCGCACCGGGCCGCGCACGGCCTGGCCGCAGTAACGCTCCGCCTGGGGGATCGGCGCCTTCAGCTGGTCACGCGAGGGCCGCAGATCCGCCCGCGCCCGGCCCTGCGCCAGCACGAACACCGGACTGACCGAACACCCGTGCTCACGCGCGTGAAACGCCAGTGCCACCCGGGGATCAGCGATAATCCGCTCCAGCTTCCCGGAGAAACCCAGCGAGGTGGTAAACCCCAGCACGCCCGCCTCCCGCCGGACGATGCCGAGCGGAACGACCCCCTTCACCACCGCCCCCCGGCCAGCGTGAGGTGGGCCGCCGCCGTCAGATCGCCCCTGACCACCTCATCAACCTCATCAGACCAGCGGACCCGGCTCCCGGCCATGCCCAGGTGCCCGTCGCCTGATCCCGCCGGGCGCAACGCCTTCCGCTGCGGCATCTCAACCTCCAGCGCCTGCACGTCTGTAACCTGCTGCCATCCCAAACTACGAAGACAGCGATACGTGATCGTTACGGTCAGCGACCATCGCTGCCGCATCGAACGGCCGCCCCAAGCGTGAGGCCCCAGTCTCCCTGATCCCGGCCGAAGCCGCGGCGCTGACAGGACGCCCGCCGCAGCTTCTTGCGCTCGTCGCGGTTGACGCCAGCCTGGCCAGCGAAGATGCTATTCGCCGCCTTCCGGACATCCCGGGCGCGGGAAATCCGCCAGCGGCCATAGCTCCTCAGCATCCGCCCGCGTCTGCGGCGGCGCCGCGGCGTCAGTCCGCGGGCGGCGGGTCCTGATCGGCGGTCTCCCGCGCCGCCACGCGGGTATGTCCGGCGCTCACCCTGATCGGGTGATTACCGCTCGTGCGACGATCGCAGCTGTGGTACGCCTGTCCCCAGGCCGCGGCCGCTGCTCGAAGCGCCCAGCGGAAGCGAGCTTCGCGTGCCGCGCTGCCGCTTTGATGGGTGACTCTTGAAACGAGGCGGTACTCCCACCAGGAGCGGGCCGCGCTGATCGGCACGGGGGAGCGGATCGTCCCGCCCAGCGGGCCGCGGACGCGGATCTGGTACCGCTGTCGCCGGGCGACGCCGGCATCCCGGCGGGCCTGTCCGCTTCGGGGCTCCGGCGGGTCACGACGTCAGGCTGCGTTCGGCCGCGGGCTGCGCCGCGTGCTGGGGTGCGCGGGAGGCGGGGTGGTGGCGGCGCCATGCCGTGGCGGCAAGTGTGAGCAGGGTGCCGACCGCCGCGTACGTGGCGAGGACGGCCAGCGGCCCGGTCAGGTTCACCGCGCCGAGGTAGACCACGCTGCGCGCGGCGCTGAGCGCGGCCGAGGGCGGCAGTCCCTGGCCGATCACATTCCAGGGAGAGGCCAGCAGCGGCGTGGAGATGGACGTGCCTGCGGTCGGGTCACCGAATACGACCATGCCGATGATGGCGATCAGCGTGCCGGGCAGGCCCAACGCGGCCTGCAGGCCGGCGGTCGCCGCCGCGGCGCCGAACGTGAGCAGCATGCCCGTGCCGGCCAGGGACAGGCTGTATCCCGATACCACGCCCATCACCGGGCCGATGAGCAGTGCGCCCAGCAGGCCCGAGATGACCGCGTAACCGGCCAGCAGGCCCAGCCGGATCGCGGCCTGCCGCAGCCCGGGAGGGCGCACCCCGCCCAGCATCAAGGCCACTGCGGTAGCGCCCACATACCCGCCGAGCATCCAGGCGATGACCAGGAAGAACAGCGAAGTGCCCGTGGAGTCCGAGGCGGGCAGCGGGACCAGGTCACGGACTCGCAGCGGCGTCTTGAGGGCCGCTGCGGCGGCGGTGAACTCCTTCGTCAGGACGGTGGCGGTGCCGGGGCTGGCGGCGGTCTGGATGAGCAGGCTCTCTCCCTTGGGGCCGGCGATGATCGCCGCATTCACCTGCTCGCTGCCGAGCGCGGCCCGGGCCGCGCCGGCGGTCGGCTCGGCGACCAGTCGGACCGTCCCCCCGCCCTGCCTGCTGACCGCCTGGGCTAGCGGCGAGCGGCCCGCGACCGCCACCGGGGCCTGGTGCAGCACCGGATGATGTAGCACGCCGACGAACACGCTGGCGAGGAGCAACTGGAACAGGATCACCCCGCCCAGCACGACAGTCGGGCGGGCCAGCGCCCGCACCGAATTCTGCCCTCGTGGACCGGGCGTTTCTTCCGAATCAGGCATCGCTATTTACCTCCTGAGGATCGTCGTGCAAGTCACGTCCAAAGTCTTGGCGGCACGGCCGCGGCGCCACTAGCGCGGCGCTACCAGCGCCACATCGACGATGCCCACCCAGCCCGGGGTGAGGTAGAGGACACCGCTCTCAGCCGGGTGAACGCGCGGGCCACCACCTCCTTCCGGCTGACCAGGGGCGTGCCTGAGCCGCTGAACCGCCCGGACCGCGCCGATGGCCATCCGCTCGAAAATCCGCTGGCAGGCGGGCTTTCGCAGTCCCGGCAGCCGTATCCGGACCCGGCGGCGGTTACGGTGGTCATGCACCGTCATCGATCGTCCCCTTTCCGCACGGTCTTGCCTGTTCAGGCTCGCGACTCGAAGGGTGACTCTGGCTCACGCCATCAGGGTGATTTCAGGGATGCGATCAACGAACGGGCATCGCACCGGCCGAGGCCGCCTGGCCACTGCGGATCCGTCCGGGGCAATTCCTTGGTTTCCGAACGAACCGTGGTGACAGTTACCGGGCAAGTCTCCAGGCTGATCGTCCGCGGTCAGGCTCGCGGGTTGTTCACGTCGAGCGGAACGGACTTGGCGCTGATCACCGAGAGGGATGTCAGTTCGGGGGACGTGATCCCGTTCAGGGTCCAGTCCGTTGCCACCCGCATCCGGTTGCCGGACATGGAGAACAGGTGGTAGCCGCGGGTGATGGCGTTGGCGGGAGGCCCGGACAGCGGGATGTGCAGCGGGTTGACGGCGGCGGCCAGCCCGCCGAGGTCCACTAGGAAGCCCAGATCGCGGTGCTTGTAGGGCCGGGCTTTCCCCTTGCCGAGGGAGGCGGCGATGTTGCGGGCTACCAGCTTGCCCTGCCGCTCGGCGTGCTGGGCGGTCATCCCGCAGATCTGGCCCGGGCGGGTAAGGTCGGGGACCGCGGCGCAGTCCCCGCATGCGTAGATGTCCCGGATCGGGGTGTCGGGCACCGCCATATACTCGTCGACCACCAGCCGCCCGCGGTTGGTGGCCAGGTCCAGGCCGTCCACGACGGGGTCGGCGCGGACTCCCACGCACCAGATCAGCGACCGGGTGACGGCCTTGTCCCCGGTGGTCAGCTGTACCGCGCCGTCAAGGGCCGCGGCGACCGACTCGCCGGTCAACACCTCCACACCGCGCCGCCGCAGCACCCGCTCGGCGGTGCGCGACAGCCGCGGGTCCAGTTCGGCCAGCACCCGCGGCGCGGTATCCAGCAGCATCCACCGGATCTCCTGCCCCGCCAGGCCGGGCAGGACCCTGGCCAGCCGAGTGGTCAGCAGCTGGCCCTGCGCGGCCACTTCGGTGCCGGTGTAGCCCGCGCCGACCACCACGAACGTACACCGGGCCGTCCGCTCGGCCGGGTCGGTGGCTGCGGCGGCCAGCTCGAGCTGGCGGATGATGTGGTCGCGCAGGTACGTGGCCTCGGCGATGCTGCGGAACCCGTGCGCGTAGTCGGCGATCCCCGGGATGGGCAGCAGCTTGTTCACGCTGCCCGCGGTCAGCAGCAGCCGGTCGTAACCGACCTGACCGGAAGCACCCTCCGGGCCGACCCAGCTCACCACCTTCTGCTTTTTATCGACGTGGTTCACCGTGCCGAGCACGAACCGCATCTTGCGCAGCCGGCTGGCCAGCGAGACACGAAGGTGTTCCCCGTCGACCAGTCCGCCGGTCACCTGCGGCATCAGGGGCAGGTACAGGAAATAGTCCGTCGAGTTGATCACCACGATCTCCGTGGTGGCCCCGATCAGCCGGAACAGCTCCCGCGCGGCGTTGAAGCCAGCGAAACCCGCCCCGACGATCACCACCCGCTGCTTTTTCTGCGACTTTGTCATCTTTCTCCTTCCTGGTCAAGCCGGCGGCTGCCAATGCCGTCGGCGCTGGCCCTGATATCCGGGGTGGATCGGCGCTGGCCCGGTCGCACCGTTCGACAGCCCTGGCCGGGACCCTGGTCCGGCGTCCGGGCCAGGCTCGCGGCGGTCGCGCTTGGCCTCAGGTTCTCAGCCGGCAAGGTGACTAAGCGTCACCTCGTTTTAATGAGATCGCGGCTTCGGCCGTTCGGTAGAAATTCTTTTCGTGCCGAACGGACAGTGGTGTTACGGTCCGCACACCGCAGCGTGCTCCGCTAAGCTACGCGCCGCAGGCGACCAGGATCCGCAGCCGGTTCTCGAAACCGTCGGTTTTTCCATGGACGGCCACGAGATGCCGGGCTGTTCAGATCCCGAGGAAGCGGAGAAGATCCGGGGAGACCGGATAAACGAGCCTTCATCGGCTCTTCATTCGAACGCCACAGCGCCTGCACATGCCCGGAATTGCATGTAATTGTAGTTGCGCAGGACCCGTCCCAGCCCCGAAGGAGGCGCCGCGATGAAATTTCGCGACCATGTTCCTCCGCTATCCGCCGGGTCCTGCGCACTTTCCGGTATGGCGGCGGCGAGGCCATCGAGATCCGCCAGATATAAGACGCAACGGAAATCCCCGAAGAGATGCTCTCGCCTGGCCTCGGCTACGTGCGAGAGCTTGCCGCGTGACCAGGCGGCGAAGACCCCGCCGTCCTAGCCAAGGATGAGATGCGGGCGGCGGCAACGACGATCGCCGCCCGCGCCTTTGGGCGCGGTGAACGGATGAAGACAGCACGCACCACCGTTCGTTCGGCAGAAAATCTCTTATACCGAACGTGCCCGTGGTGCAACCTTTGCGGCATTTTGGGGGAGGGCCGGCATCGGGCGTTTTCATGAGCGGAATGCGTCACGCCGGGTGCCGGCCCTCGTCACGGCGGCTTGTGCTTGCCGGGATTACCCGGCGCAGGTGCAAGCCCGTCGTCCGCCTCCGCCCCAGCTCACGCTGGCCAGGCCGGCGTCTGGATATCTCCATGCCATCACCATCGCGGCGCCAGGCGTCCTGCATATACACCTGATCGGCTCGTCCTGAGGACCCGTCAGCGAAATGGACGGGCACTACCATCCCGCCCGCAGCGGAGGAGCAATGACAAGCATCCCGACCACCAGCGACGCCAGCCAGCCACGTCAGTGGAGCATCAGCAACCGGACCATCGTCGTCAGCGCCGACAGCAAGCGAGTGCTTGCCGTCCTGAACGGACGTGATCCGCTGCTGCTGCCGCCCGGCAGCGTGCTGCAGTTCGGCGACCCGCTCGGCGAACTCGTGGTGACCAGGGTCGGTGTCATCGTCGGTGAGGACGGCGGAGTCGTGTGCGTCGAGGCCGAACCGCAGCCCGGGCACTATCGTGCTTCAGCCGGCCCCGGCCGCCGGGCGGAGCGGCCCGGGTACCTGCGGCCAGTGCCGAGCCAGACACCGTGGTGGAGCCTCGTGCGCCCGGATCACGACTGATGCGTGGCCGAAACCGGCGCCGGAATCACGCGGCCCTCGACTCGTCCCGGGGCGTCTCGGCAGGCTGCCCGGGTTGTGCCCCTCCCGGTGCGGGTGCGGGAATTATCCAGTAAGGATCAGCTCTGGAACGGCGCTGACGCGGCACAGGAACCCGGTGGGATGCCGGTGAACCGCGGGCGGTTCAGGCTCGTCTAACCTGCGGGACCGAGTTGGCGGGGAGTGGGCTCTCGTGCGAGTGCGGCTGCTGGGACCGGTTGATGTCGAGGCGGATGGTGAGTCGCGGCCGGTGAGCGGCGCGCGGCGGAAGGCAGTGCTGGCCATCTTGGCGCTGCATGGTGGCGAGGTCGTAAGCATCGGCCGTCTGGTGGACGTCGTGTGGGGCGAGGCCGCCCCGCCGACCGTGATGAACACGCTGCAAAGCCACGTGTCTTACCTGCGCGGTCTCCTGGGGAGCAAGGCCGCCATACTCGCGCGTCCGCCTGGCTATGTCCTGGACATGGGTGCCGAGAGCACCGACGTGCAGCTCGCGGAGCGGCTCTTGCGGCAAGGCACCCAGTCAGATGATCCTGTCGATGGCGCGCAGCAGCTACAGGCCGCGCTGGCGTTGTGGCGTGGGCGGCCCCTGGCGGACCTGGCCCACCTGGCCGGGCTGGAGGATCAGGCCAGGCGGCTTGATCTGCTCTGCCTGCAGGTCAAGCGGGCCCTGTCCCAGGCCAGGCTAGCGGCCGGGGAGCATATCCAGCTGGTGCCTGGCCTGGAGCAGATGGCGGCCGAGTACCCGCTGGATGAGCACATCCATGCGCAGCTGATGCTGGCGCTATACCGCAGCGGGCGGCAGGCCGATGCGCTTGCCACCTATCGCCGGCTGCGGCAAACGCTCGGCGAGGAACTGGGGATCGACCCGAGCCAGCCACTACGAGATCTGGAAATGGCAATCCTCCAGCAGAAACCGGCCCTGGATGCGCCCGCGGCAGCGGTCACGCTCCACGCTGCGCCGGTTCCGGCGCAGCTGCCGCCGGCGGTGCCTGGATTCGTCGGGCGCGGCGGGGAGCTGGACAGCCTCAACGCGATTGCGCGCGCGACAGCTCAGGCTGACCCGGCAGGACCTGCTGCGGTTGCCGTTTCGGTGATTTCGGGCACCGCCGGAGTAGGCAAAACGGCACTGGCGGTTTTCTGGGCGCATCAGGTGGCCTGGCGGTTCCCGGATGGACAGTTGTATATCAATCTGCGCGGGTTTGACCCGGACCGCGCACCGCTGGATCAAGGTGAGGTGCTGCGCGGTTTCCTAGATGCGCTGGGCGTGCCGGGGCAGCGCATCCCTGCTGGCCTTGATGCCCAGCTGGGGCTTTACCGGAGCGTACTGGCCGGTAAGCGGGTTCTGGTGGTGCTGGATAACGCCCGCAATGCCGACCATGTCCGGCTGCTGCTACCCGGTTCCCCCGGGTGCATGGCGGTCGTGACCAGCCGCACCCAGCTCACGCCCATTGTGGCGACGGAGGGGGCTCGGCCGCTGACCCTGAGCCTGCTCACGCCGGAAGAGTCGGGTCAGCTGCTCAGCCGCCGGCTCGACGCTGACCGGATCGCGGCTGAACCGGCGGCGATCGAAGAGATCATCGCCCGGTGTGCCGGGCTGCCGCTCGCCCTGGCCATCGCGGCCGCCCGTGCCGCGACACAAGCGGCTATACCGCTTTCCGTTCTGGCGGGGCAGCTGCGGGACTCCGCCGGCGCGCTCGACACTCTCACCGCTGGCGACCAGAGCACCGATTTGCGCGCGGTATTTTCCTGGTCCGCGAGGGCATTGAGCCCCGAGGCCGCCGAGCTGTTCCGGTTCCTCGGCCTGCATCCCGGCCCAGACCTGGGCGCGGCGGCTGCTGCCAGCCTTACCGAAAGTCCTGTGGAACGCATCTGGCCGCGGCTAGCTGAACTCATGCGCGCTCACCTGCTCACCGAGCTCGTGCCCGGCCGGTTCACCTTTCACGACTTGCTCCGCGCCTACGCGGCGGAACAAGCTGGCATCCGGTGCACCGAACATGACCGGCATGCGGCCACCCATCGCATGCTCGACTACTACCTTCACAGTGCCCAGGAAGCAGCCCGGTTGCTCTACGGGCCGTGGGACCGCCTCGCCTTGACCAGAGCGCAGCCCGGAGTTATCTCGGAACGATTCGCGGAGGAAACACGCGCGTCCGCATGGCTCAACGCCGAGTATCAGGTCCTGCTTGGCAGCATCGAATGTGCCGCCAGCGCCGGATTCGAACGGCACGCCTGGCAGCTGACCCGCACTATGGCCAGCTACTTCGAGCGAAGCGGCCACTGGCGGGACTGGGTGGCAGTGCAGCAGGTCGCCGTCGCGGCGGCCCAGCGAATCGGCGACACACCCGGACAGGCCCATGCCCGTCATGAACTCGGTAATGCCCTGACCCACCTGGGTAATTACGAACAGGCGCAGCCCGAGCTTCACCGCGCCCTTAACCTGTTCCGCGTCCTTGGCGACGATGTCCACCGCGCCCAGGTCCATCTCTGCACTGGGTACCTGTTTGACTGCCAGGGCGCCGTCCAGCAAGCCCTCAGCCAGAGCCAGCAAGCGCTTAGCCTGTTCCGCTCGGCAGGACATCATGCCGGAGAAGCTATCGCGCTGAACAACATCGGCTGGTCCCAGGCCCGGCAGGGCAATTACAGCCAGGCTCTGCAGCTTTGCCGTCAGGCCCTTTACCTCCACGAACAGGCTGATGACCGGCAAGGTCAAGCCGGTGTCTGGGACAGTCTCGGCTATATCCACCAGTGCAGTGCCGATCACAGCGCGGCCATCGACTGCTACACCAAGGGCGCGGACTTCTACCGGCAGGTCCGCGACGGCTACAACGAGGCAGAGACGCTAACCCGTCTCGGTGATGCCTATCACGCGGCCGGGGATCACGACTCCGCCCAGCGCACGTGGCGGCAAGCGCTGCGTCTGCACGAAGCACTGGACCATCCCGACACCACCCAGCTTCGCCGCAGACTAGACGGAGCCGTCCAGGAACGCGCATGAACCCAGACGTCAGGCGCGCCTGCCGGGAGCGCCCGGCCGCAAACTCCACCGTGACCAGCCTGCCAGGAGCGCCCGGCGCGCAGTTTTTTGGTTTTCATCAGGTCACGCTTGGCTGACCCGGACGAAAGCCCGGGGTTGAAAGAGTCTGGCGGTACGCGCGATCTACCGGCCGCGGCCTGCGATTTCAGCACGGTTCCAGCGCTCTTTCAGTGCCTTCAGCTTCACTGTGGCAAACCATCAGGAACAGGAGAAGAAGGATGACCATCAAGATCAAGCTGGGGCGGGCCGCGGGCCTCGCGGTCGCCGCCGTCGCGGTCAGCGGCCTGTGCGGGGCGGGCCTGAGCGGGGTGGCGTCGGCGGCGCCGGGAAACCCGATCAACGGCCCGGTCTACGGCTGCGTTTTCCAGACGGTCAACGGCAATTACGTGACCGCGGTCGGCGGTGGCGGGCGGACCACGGACGTAATCCACACCGACGCGACACGGATCGGGTCATGGGAGAAGTTCACGCTAATCGACTCGGGGTCCGGAACCTCGGTCATCCAGTACGGCATCCTGACCACCAACGGGCACTACCTCACCGCCGTGGGCGGCGGCGGGCGGACCACGGACGTGATTCACTCGGATGCGACCCAGCTGCAGGCGTGGGAGATGTTCACCTTGAACTCCCTCGGGGGAGGCGTCTATGACATCCAGACGATCGACGGGCACTACCTCACCGCCGTAGATGGCGGCGGCCTGACGACCGACGCCATCCATTCCGATGCAACGAGCGTCGGCGCCTGGGAGAAGTTCACCGTGAGTTGTGGTCACTGAACCCGACATTGCCGGTCCTGGGAAGGCCCCACACGGCAAGGTCATAACTCATGGCGTGAATCGTGGCACGGTACCGGATCAAGGGCAATTTGAGGCGCGGACTCTGCCCGCGCCGAATACCTCATCCGGCCAGGTGGCAATGATCATGCAGAATTACAGGAACAGGCGCCTGGTGTCAGCGGCCGAGCCTTCCTAACCGGTGTGTACGAGCCGCGAAAGACTAGCGATGGCCCGAGGTGCTTGGTGTGGGGACGGCGTTCGCGGCTGGTCGCTGCGGCAGGTCGCGCAGCTGCCGCATAGGGGTCAGCAGATACAACAGACCGGACGCGGCGATCAGGGCGGTGAGTATCCACAAGGCGCCCCTGATCCCGAGGGCGGTGGCGAGGGCTCCGGCAAGCAGCGCCCCGGCGGGCATCATGGCGTAGCCGACGGCCCTGGTCGCGGAGCTGACTCGGCCAAGTATGCCCGCCGGGACATACGTCTGCATGAAGCTGACGACGATCACGTTCCCGATGACGACGCCGCAAGCGACGCATATCATCGCGGCGCTGGCGCACGCGAGGCGCGGGCCGGTTGTGGTGAGGGGCAGCAGGAGAGCACAGGACAGACCGCCCGCGTCGGCGGCCAGGATGGCCCGGGCCGTGCCGAACCGCCGTCCCATCGGCCGGGCGATGAGCGCGCCCAGGACACCGCCGACGCCGAAGCTGGCCACGACGAGGCCCGCCGAGGCCGAGGACAGCCCGATGGTGCGGACCAGGAAGACGACGATGAGGGCGTCGACTCCGGTGAGCGCCAGGTTGGCGAGCGACGAGAACGCCGTCATCGCGCGCAGGTAGGGATCTCGCCAGGCGAAGCGAAGACCGTCCAGCATGCCCCCGGCCGCGGGCGCGCCCGACCGGCGATCCCGCGGCGGCCGCATCGCGGTCAGGCAGCAGAACGAGACGGCAAAGCTCGCCGCGTCGGCCAGCAGGCCGGTGACCGGGCCGGCCATCTGGGCCAGGAGCCCGCCGAGCCCCGGCCCGCCGATCTGCGCGACCTCGCGGCTGCCCATCAGCTTGGCGTTCCCCTCGGTAAGGTCGGCCTCGTCGACGATCCCGGGGAGCAGGACCTGGTAGGCGCTGTTGAAGAACACCGTCGCTGTTCCGGCGATCAGCGTGACGGTGATGAGCTGGGCTACGCTCAGCACCCCGAACCAGGCCGCGACCGGGACGCTGCCATACGCCGTCAGCGAGATCACGTCGCTAGCCAGCATCACCAGCCGGGGCGGCAGCCGGTCGATCCACGCTCCCGCGGGAACGCCGACCAGCAGCCAGGGCAGCCAGACCATCGCGGTCAGCACCGTGACGGTGAACGTGCTGGCATGCAGGGTGTCGATGGCGACCAGCGGCACCACGACCATGGTGACGGAATTGCCGACCTCGCTGATGCTCTCCCCGGTCCAGAACAGGCCGAAGTCCCGCTGACGCCACAGGCCGCCGCGCCGGTGCGCGGGAGCGTTCACGACCGCGGACTGACGGCGGTGTAGAAGAACACCCGGGCGGCGCGTGCGCTAGACGGACGCAACGCCGGAGCCTCCGATCGCTGGATGTAGCGCCGCAGGATCGGCGTGATCTCGTCGTGGATCTGCCGCAGTTCCCCGGCCGTGACCCACATGGTCGAGCCGCCCACGCCGGTCGCGTCCCGCCATTCCGCAGGCTCGGTCTCTTGCAGCCGCCTCCACGCGCGCAGCCGGTCGAACTCGTGCTCAAGAAACGCCTCGGTAGCCGCCTCGGAGGCCAGCCGGTCCTCCAGTTCAGGCCCGGGTGCGGACAGGTCCTGGCGCGTGCTGACAGAACGCCAGGGCTTCTCCTTGCCTGACCCTGGCACCTGTTCCAGGTAGCCGTACTTGCCGAGGATGTTCAGGTGGTAGTAGCAGCTCGCGACGCTCTCTCCGGTCAGTTCGGCGCAGCGGGTCGCCGTCGCCGTCCCCTCACGGAACACGATGTCGAACAGCTTCCACCGCAGCGGGTGCGCCAGCGCGCGCAGCCGCAGCGCCGCAGGGTTGGCGGAGGGTTCGGCCATATTGGTTAACGTATCTTGATTAATAAGTCTTAAGCAAGACGTCCCGACCGATGCTGCAGAACGGGAAGAGCGCAGCGCGCGGTCAACCTCTCCCCGGTTAAGTCGGCCCCGGACCGCCACGAGGTAACGCTCAGCACATACGGAACATCCACTCGGCACCGCGTCAAGGACGGCGCGCGGCAGGCTCCGGGCTCCCGGGCTCCTTACGTATCGGCGATTGCCGTAAGTGGCCTATGAGCATGCCCGATCCCTCAAGGTGACAATCCGGTTGGAGGGAGGCAGGCCCGGCACGCTGGCCTGGCTGCTGGATGATGCTAATGCACGTTCACCTACAGCCGATCAGGCCATGCCGTGGATCTAGGCGGCGAACACCGCATACCTTGCCCGCTTCGAGAGAGAGCGCGGCCATCCCCGAGAAAGCACACATCATCGAATCCGGCTCGCGTGTGAGCAGGCCGGTTAGCCGCCCAGCGCGTATTGTCCCTGCTTAGTGCCGGGTAGAGCCGCTGGTGCTCGCGGGCGAGGTGGAAGCGCCGGTTTTCCTCGAAGTCCCCGCCCACCGCATCCAGCGACGACGTGCCCTCATCACTGGATTCCTCGGCCAGACCGGACTCTCCCTCGACTCCCGGCCACTATGGACCTTGGCCTTTTGAGTTCTATGGTCTTAGCGCGGCGTGTGCAATCAGCCATCGTGATGTCTTATCTGTGCCCAAAAGTTTCCAGTTTGTCATCAGGTACAACGATTGGAACTATCTTGCGGTGGCATGAGTTAGGAGGTATGAAATCTCGCCCTGGGGGGGAACCATGGCAGCGAGAGCGGCGCGCCACACCGACCGAGACGGCAAGCGGGACGAGAAGCGGGGCCGGGCCGACGCCCGGAAGGGGCTTCCGCTGGTCCTCAGGCAGCCCGCGCCGGGGCCTGCCGGGGTGCCCGGCGCACCCGCCGCCCCGGCTGTCGAGGTGACCCCGTTCCTCAAGAGGCTGTTCGGGGAGCGGGAGCAGGCCCTCGCGGAACTGCTCGCGGAGCACCGGAGCAAGGAGGCCCCGCTCTTTGAGGAGCTGCACGCCGCCACTGAAGAGCACAAGTACCTGCTGGGGAAGTGCGAGGTCATCAAGGCGCGGCTTGCTAACCTCAGCAAGCCGCTGACCGAGGAGGAGACGACCCGCCGCCGGGGCGGCGAGGAGAAGGCCGGCCACTCGGAGGAATTCGTCCGCGGACGCCGGATCGACGAATGGCAGCGAGAGATCAGCGCCGTGCAGGCGCAGCTGGACGCGCTCAGCGATCAGGCGCACCAGGCGAGCATTGCGGCGGGCCGCGCGAAGGATCGCCTTGGCGCGCTGCGCAAGGTCACCCACGCCCAGGGCCTGGCCATCATCAGCTACTACGAGCAGCGCAAGGGCAGCTACCTCAACGGGCTCGCGCACCAGCACCGGCGGGGACCCGAGCTCGTGCGGGCGCTGGTGCTCATCGATCCTGGCCTTCCCGACTGGCTGTCCTGGACCAACGAGGCACTTGAGGGGGCCTGATGAGCGAGACATGGGAGCCCGGAAGTTCGTTCGGCACGGACAGCGGGGGCCAGCCCCGCAGGCTGCGCTGGCCCTGGCAGCGCTGGCTTTCACGGCGAGAGGATGATGTCCCCGAGGCGGGCTACCGCCCGTGGGACGGCGAGGATGCCATCGAGGACCCAGATGGCGTGCCGCCGTTCACGCCGAGGCGCATCGACAAGGACAGCGAGCGCAGCTGGGTGAAGACCCAGATCGGAGAGTTGCCGCCGCATGCGGTCGACGAGACGCACGGCCACCTGCTCGACGGCCAGGTTGACGACAAGGCAGACCAGTGGATCACGCAGGTGAGGCGGGAATTCGAGAACTACACCGCCTGGCTGCGGCGGCTGCGCGGCCAGGCGGACGCCGACGTGCTACATAAGGAGCACGTGCAGAAGGAGCACGACCAGCGCGTCGCCGAGACCCTGGCCGCCCGCACCTCCGCCGCCAGCCAGCTGAACGGCGAGGACGACGAGGGCAAGTACTACCAGCCCGGGCACTCCGATCCCGCCGCACTGTCGGGCAAGTCGACTGCAAGCTGGATCTACCTGGGCGCGCTGGCCTTCGCGGGAGTCGCCGACCTCATCGCGTTCTACCAGGTGCTTGAGCTGCTGTTCAGCAGGCTGGGTGGCTGGGCGATCTTTCTGTTCACGCTTGGCTTCACCATCCTCGCCCTAATGCTCGCGAACTACCTCGGCATCCTCCTGCGCGACCGCGTGGCGGGGACCCGCGCGCAGCACCCGGTCCATCTCATCCTGGTCGCTGCGGGCTGGGTCGGGTTGGGGCTGGCGGCGTTCTGGGTGCGGCTGGACATCAACAGCCTGACGTCGAGTTCAGCGGCCACCGGCACGATCGCTGTCCCCGGAGCGTCGGGGAGCGCCCAGGGGACGCTGCCCGGCGCGACCCTGTTCGCCATCTTCTACTTCGCCTCCGGCGCGGTGGCCATGACCGGCAGCTACTTCAACCACAACCCGCTGCGCCGCGCGTTCATCAAGGCGGTCAAGGCCCATGACAAGGCCCTTCGGCAGCAGGCGGACGGCGCGGGCAACCTCGCCGCCGCCAAGGCGGAGTGCGACGCCATCGGCCACCAGGAGGAAGCCGCCACCAAGGTCCGTGATCTGACCATCGAGGAGCTGCAGAAGCTGGCCGCCGAGCTGAAGAAGCTGGCCCGCTTCGAGCTCATCAAGAAGCTCGGGAACGCCTCGCGCACCGACGGCCTCCTCCACGGCCTCCCCGGCCGGGAGCCTGTGCCGGGATCACCCGCGTAACACACCCAGACCGCAGGCACAGACGGGAGAAGGGCCTTGCCAGGGGACTACGGCTCGCGACGGCGCCCTGCGCGGGGGCGATACTCATCGGGGGGAAGGTACTCCTCGCGGGGACGGTATTCCTCCGGGGGACCGTATTCGTCGCGGGGACCGTATTCCTCGCGGCCTGGCCCGGGCATCGGTCGTGGCGTCCTGGCCGCGCTGATCGGCGGCGGCATCGCGGTCCTGGCCGCCGTCGTCGTCCTGGCGCTCACGCTGCTCCCCGGCCACTCATCCCCGTCCGCGCGCCCCACCGCCACCGCCCTGGTGTCCGGCACCTGCCTGTCAGCTGGGGGCGTGCCGCTGACCGTTGTAGTCGGCGAGCGGTCCAACGTCCCCCGCGCCCAGTACCCCAGCTATCTCGACAGCCTGGTGACCACTGCCGCCGAGGACGGGCAGCCGATCACCCTGATCCAGATCGATGGCAGCCCCAGGGTGCTCCCCCTGCAGCAGTTCAGCGGGAGCGGCTACGGCACCGAGGCGGCGCTCCAGGCGGCGGTCAGCAGGTACGTCAACGGCGTCCTTGGCATCCTCAACGGGTCCGACCTGCGTGCCGTGACCCCGCAGGCGGATGTCCTGGACGCCCTGACCCTGGCCGCCGCGCAGACCCCGGCGGGCGGCAACATCATCGTCATCGACTCCGGCCTGCAGACGAAGGGCGCGCTGCTGTACCAGGACCAGGGCACGCTGATGTCCCCCGCCAGCGACGTGGTCCAGTTCCTGCGCCAGAACTCTCAAGGCAACCTGATCCCGGACCTGCAGGGGCGCCACGTGCTGCTGTCCGGGTTCGGCTACACCGCCGCGCCGCAGGCCTCCCTGGACCAGCCCGAGCGGCAGAACGTGGTCGACCAGTGGAAGGCGATCGTGACGGCGGGCGGCGCGAGCGTCTGCGTGGACTCGTCGGCCAACACCCTGGGCGGGCTGACCGGCCTGCCGGCCGTGGCAACGGTCCCGCTTCCGGCGCCAGTGGTCTTCAACCCTTGCGGCACCACGGTGCTCAGCGATCAAGGATCGGTCGGCTTCAACGACAACGAGTCCACTTTCCGTAGCCCGGCCCTGGCGCAGGCGACGCTGCTCCAGCTGGCGCAGAAGCTGAAGAACGGAACCGAGCCCATCACGCTGATCGGCAGCACCTCCAGCGAAGGGAGCGAGGCGCACAACTACACGCTGTCCGGGGAGCGGGCCCAGGCGGTGGCGAAGGTCCTGGAGAAGGATGGCGTGAACGCCAGCCGGATCACGATTGTCGCAGACGGGCCCAACTATCCGGGACGGGTTCAGGACATCGGTCCCAACGGGCAGCTGATAATCTCGGCGGCCGAGCAAGACCGCGAGGTCATCGTGCAACTGCCGCAGTGTACGTGAGTCGGCGCGACATGGCCCGCCTCTGGCACTCGCACGACGAAGGAGTTTGTCTCATCCACTAGGTCGCCACGTCCCTCGCCCTTGCGAGTCCACCCAGCTGCCATCTTCTCCATGAGCCGGGTGGTAGCGGGCGCGGAAGCCGAAGCCAGGAATGGGGCAGCGGGGCCGCCGGGAGACGCCAAGATCGCCGCAAAAACTGGGCTCGCCGTCTCAACAGTCATGCTGCGGTCGTTCCATTTCTCCGATAGCTCGCCCACCCCATTGTTCTGCCAGGGGAGGCAGCCTTTAAGGGATGTAAGGCCGCGCATAGCTGCGCGCCGGGCCAATTGGTTGTGGCCTTTGCATCAACCCCTGCCGCACCGGGCAACAGGCCACCGGGTTCGGTGCATAGGACAGGCGCCTTGGCGGCTACGACCCTCATGAGTACCGGGTCGCCCCGCAGTGCACGCCGCTGGCCACCAGCACCCTGCACTCCGTCGGCCTGGCCCGCGCCAGCCAGCTCAAGCACTCAGGCGAGGTGGCGCTGGTGCTGGCCGGTGACGGCGCGACCAGCGAGGGCGACACGCACGAGGCGCTGAACTTCGCCGGCGTGTGGCAGGCGCCCGTGGTTTCCTCGTGCAGAACAACGGCTACGCGATCAGCGTGCCGCTGGCCAAGCAGACCGCCGCGCCCGCGCTGGCCTACCGGGGCGTCGGGGTCGGCGTGCGCTCGCTGCGCATCGACGGCAACGACGCCGCCGCGGTGTTCGCCGCGGTCCGCGACGCGCTCGGCCACGCCCCGGCCGGACACGGCCCGACGCTCATCGAGGCGCTCACCTACCGGGTCGAGGCGCACGCCAACGCCGATGACGCCGCCCGCTACCGGTCCGATGAGGAGGTACAGGCGTGGCTGGCCCGCGATCCGATCCGGCGGCTGGAGACCTACCTGCGTGACCGCGGCCTGCTCGACGACGCCGGCCTGGCCCGGATCGGCACGCAGGCCGAGCAACTGGCCACCGAGGTGCGCGAGGCCATGGCCGGCCCGCCGGATCAAGACCCCGCGGAACTGTTCGCGCATGTGTACGCCCAACCCACCGTGGCCCTGGCCGCCCAGCGCGATTTCCTGCTGGCCGAGATCGTGACGGAGGGGGACAGGCCGTGACCGGAACCCTGGAAAAGGTCATGGCTCAGGCCGGTCCCGCCCAGATTGATGCCGAACGGACCGGGGTTCAAGCGCCCGGCACCCGCTTCGCGCTCTCCGTGCGGTCAGCCCCGGCCGAGCCGGTCACCATGGTGGGCGCGCTGAACGCGGCCCTGGCCGACGCGCTGGCCGCCGACCCGCGCGTGCTGGTCTTCGGCGGGGACGTCGGGACCCTGGGGCGGCGTGTTCCGGGTCACGGACGGCCTGGCTGCGCGGTTCGGCGAGGACCGGGTCTTCGACACGCCGCTGGCTGATTCGGCGGCGTCGAGCACCACAGTGACGCGTCCGAGGCGCGGCGCTCCAACGGCAGACAGACGCCGCCCGAGCGGGCCGCCTGGCCCCGGCCGAACTCATCGGCGGCACCATCACCGTGAACAATTACGGCGTCTTCGGAGTGGACGGCTCCGCAGCCATCATCAACCATCCCGAGGTCGCGATCCTCGGCATCGGACGGATCATCGACCGGCCCTGGGTGGTCGACGGGCAACTCGCCGTGCGAAAGGTCACCGAACTGACCCTGGCGTTTGATCACCTGGTATGCGACGGCGGCACGGCCGGCGGATACCTGCGCTACGTTGCCGACTGCGTGGAGCCACCGCTGCTCGCCCTCGGCGACCTGTGACCGGCGGACGGTGTCGCGGGCCAAGCATGGTTGGGAGTTCGCCCAACCGCAAGGGGTCGGCGTAGATTCCAGCAAACGCGCAGTGCACGCGGGTTCCAGGGGGGTTACAACGACATGCCGGATCCCGCCAGTAGTTGACGCGTTCAACGCCTGCTACGCCGAGAACTGATCGCGGTAACCGGCACGATGCGCAAGACGTTGCCCAGCCATCACCGCGCTTGAAAACGTGCCCCTCGCCTGGCGGTTCGAGGCGTTCACCAAACGAGAAATGGGAGGGAATTGTTTCAATGGCAATGACACCGAGGCAAGAAGCCGAGTACGCGCTGGCCTACGGCAGCAAGAGTGCCCTGACCAGCGACGAGGCCCGTGATGAGTACGAAAGGCTACGCGCAGGCACCGCCGCGCCGAAGCAACCACTGCCCAAATCTCACCGTGGGGAACTGAGCCCAGTGGCCGGGAAGTGGCTGGCGGCGCTTTCGAGTCTCGGCCTGGCGGTGCTAGCGCTGATCGTCGGCCTTATCTTTCAGGGTGTCTCGTCGTCCAAGGCCGGGCTATGCAACACCGTGATCGGGGACTTTGCCCAGCAGCAGTCCGGCAGCACCGCCGCGTCCTGCGGGCTGTGGACCGGCCTGGACACGTTCGGGCAGGTGCTTACCTGGCTGGGCGGAATCGGCACCGTCCTGCTGGCCCTTCTATTCGGACTGACCTGGCTGGGCAAGCTCAAGTAAGCTCCACGTCTGGATGGCGCGGCGCAGCCTCGGCCCGGCGCTTCCGCCCCTCGGTCCACTGCGTGACCTGGTCGAAGATATTCGCCGTCGCGGCCAGTTCCCGTCGCGCAGGCGCGGGGATTCCTCACGAGCGGGAGGCCATCGCGGTAATAGCCGCGCTTTTGCGAAATACCCCAACAGCTAGTTTCTTGGCCCCGGCTTCGGAGCGCGGCCGGGGTGCGACAAGGGTGATTGTGGCCGCGACGGAGATCCACGATGTCTTGGTATGAGGTCCTGCAGGGAGCAGAAGGCAATGGCAGACGGGCCGGGCATGATCGAGGCGGTGCGGAGCAAGCGGGAGGAGTACTCGTCCGGCTTGGGCATGGGCGCTTTGGCTGAGTCTGTGCGCCTGGGCAGGGCTGCGCTGGCTGGCGCAGGGCCGCTTCGGGGGTCGGCTGCGCTGGAGCTCGGAGCGTCGCTTGGCCTGCTCTACGGGGCCACCGGAGAGCTGCGCCACCTCGAGGAGTCGCAGGCTCTTTTCCAGCAGGCCGTAAGCCTGCTGCCCTCGGGGCATCCGGACCTGGCGGCCGTGTACACGAACATCGCAGCGAATCTGGTGCAGCGTTTCCAAAGGCTGGGCAGGCCAGAAGACCTCGCCGTGGCCGCAGAGGCGGCCCGGCAGGGCATCGGCGCGAGCATGCCCGGTGACCCGAACCTTGCGGGGCGTCACACCAACCTCGGCGAAGTACTGCGGATGCTGTACCACGCGACGGGAGATCCAAAGTTTCTCGATGAGTCCATCACGGCGGGCCGCGCAGGCATAGCAGAGATGACGGCCGCGACACACGCCAAGCCGATGGTCCTGGCGTCGGTTGCCGGGGGGCTGTACCTCCGCGGCCTGGCAAAAGGATCTACTGATGACCTGGAGGAAAGTGCCGCCCTGGCAAGGCGCGCGGTGGCCCGTGCTTCGCCGGGCTCGGTGTGGGGGCAGAACGCGGGAACGATTCTCGCAGCGGCGATGCGCGCCAGGTTCGAGCTGACTGGCGAGATAAGCTGCCTGAGCGAGGCCATCGTGCTGCATCGAGAGAACGCAGACCGGGTACCGAGCGAGCAGCCGGAGTATGCCACGCACCTGCTGCAGCTGGCCGCGAGCCTGCTGGCTCGCTATGAACGGCAGGGAGACAGAGCCGACCTGGACGCGGCCGACGACGCGGCAAGCAGGGCACGCGGGTCGGGGAACGCGCTGTCGGTCCCGGAAGCATGGTCCCTGACCGGGATCTGCTGGCGGTACCGCGCGGAGAACCTCGTAGCCGTCGGCGACCGGGCAGCGGCCGAGTGCGCCGCGCAGGAGGCGGTCGAGGCATCGGCACAGGCGCTGGCCCGGCCCGCGGTCCGCGGGCAGGACCCGGACTACCGGATAAGGCACTGCAACGCGCTGGCTGTCAGGTACCAGCTGACCGGCACCAGGGCGCACCGTGCCGAGGCGGCCGCCGCGTACCGCGGTGTTATCGACAGCCTCGGCGGTGACTCCCCGGCCGGGCAGCTAGCGGTGCTGAACCTCGGGATAGTCCTGCTGCGGCACGAGCCGCAAGCGCCCGCCGGGGAGGCTGATGTCCGCGAGGCGGCGCGGTATTTCCGAAACCTCTTGTCCGGATCCTCCTCTGTGCCTGGCGGGCGGCTGTGGACGGCGGCCACCCTCGGCTTGATCCGCGCGATGTCGCAGCTTCACGTCGTTGCCCCGCAGGACGTCGACACCGCGGAGCTGGAGGTGCTGTACCGGCGGGTGACCGCGGTACATGGAGTGCCGCCCAAGCGCCGGGCCGCGGCCGGGCTGCTTGCGGGAAGGGTCCTGCTGCAGGCCGGGCATGCCGGAGCTGCCTCCTGGATTCTCACTGACGCGGTGCGGCAGCTGCCCGCCGTGGCGTGGCGCGGCGCGCGGCGCGCCACCCGCGAGTCGCAGCTGGAGGGCTTCTCGGAACTAGGCGGCGACGCGGCTGCGAGCCATCTGCTGGCCGGCGGTGACGACCCGGAGGCGGCGCTCCGGGCAGCGGAGGCAGTGGAGCAGGGCCGCGCGGTGCTCTGGGCGGACATGCTGCAGCTACGCCGGGAAGATGAGTCCCTGGAGCACAGGCAGCCCGAGCTCGCAGCGCGCCTGCAGGAGCTCGCGGCTGCCCTGGATGTCCCCGACCAGCTCCAGGGTGACAGCCTCGATGACTCACGCGGCGTCGACCGCCGCATGGCCCTGGCCGTGGAATGGGACCAGGTCATCAGTGAGGTCCGCCGCGAGGCGCCCGGCTTCCTGCAGCCGCCGGAACTCGCGGACCAACTGCCCGCGGCAGGTCACGGCCCAGTCGTCATCGTCAACGTGAGCAACCTGCGGTGCGATGCGCTTATCGTGACCGCGGCGGGCGTGCGCGCCGTGCCGCTGCCGTGCCTGTCCGCCGCTGACATCAGCCGCCAGACCGCCAAGTACCTGGATGCATACGAGCGGCTAGCTCCCACCGGAACGCCGCGAGCTGACAGCACGGCAACGGCGAAGTCGCCCGACGAAGTGCTGTCGCAGTTGCTGGAATGGCTATGGGAAACTGTCGCCGGCCCCGTCCTCAGCGCACTGGGCATCGACGGGCCCCCACAGCCGGGCCGGCCCCCGCCGCGGATCTGGTGGTGCCCGACGGGGCTGCTCAGTCTGCTGCCGCTGCACGCGGCCGGCTACCACGATCCGGTGCCCCCAGGCGAGGTGCCCCGCACCGTCCTGGACCGGGCAGTCAGCTCCTACACCCCCACCCTCGGGGCGCTCGCCGCCGCGAGCCGCGCGAAGGTCCCGGCCGGCCGCGGCGACGGTGACCTCCTGTTCGTCGGTCTGCCAGAAACCCCCGGCGAAGATCTGCTGGCGTCTGCCAGCCGTGACCGGGACGTGATCACCCGCACCCTCGGCGCGCACTGCTGCGACCTTTTCGGCAACGAGGCAACCGTCGCCGCGGTACGGTCCAGGCTTGCGTCGTTTCCGTGGGTGCACTTCAGCTGCCACGGTGAGCAGAATCTCACGGCCCCGTCCACGGGCGGGCTGAAGCTGTGGGACGGGACGCTGACCCTCGCCGACCTTAGCGCCCAGGACGTGGCCGGAGAGTTCGCGTTCCTGGCCGCCTGTCAGACCGCGACCGGGGGCAGCACCCTGCCGAACGAGGCCATCAGCCTGGCCGCGGCCCTGCACTTCGCCGGCTACCGGCACGTCGTCGCCACGCTCTCGCCGGTCTACGAAAACGCCGCCGCCCAGGTCACGGAGATGCTCTACCGCGACCTGGCCGTTCAGGCTCAGCTTGCGCCTGCCGCCGCAGCCTTGGCCCTGCACGCAGCGGTTCTCGCCCTTCGCGATACCGATCGGACTTCCCCGAGCTGGTGGGCACCGTTCATCCACATCGGCCCCTGATCGGCCGCGCCCGGACCTGGGCAGCCGCCACCGTGACCGTCTGTTCGAGAAAGGAGGCCCAATGGCCACGCTGCGGGACCTCAGGCTGCAGGCATTCGATACCGCGTCGGCCGGCGTTCGGCGCGCGCCGTCCCCGGACCGGTGGGTGGTGCTCGTCGGCGCCGACGGCAAGCCGGCCAGCGCGCTGCCGCCCGGGACCACGCTGGAGGACGACGCACCGCTGCCGGCCGTGATCGTGGCCCTGGCCGATCTCAGTCAAGGGATGGCTTATTCCTTGCCTGCGTTTGCGGAGGCCGCGGACGTGGCTGCACTTGTCCTCGTGGAGGCCGGCGACGGCAGTGAGGTAGCAGGCGTTGTGAGCGGCCCCGGTCTGGTGCGCGCGATGAGGCGCGGTGCGATGCGCGGCGGGTCGGGGCCGGTCCTGCCCGGGCCGCCAGCTGTCCCGTGGATCTCGCGATCGTGTGGCTATACCGAGGGCGGGACAACCTGCTCGACGACGATGACGTTCGCGGCGCCCCCCGCGGCGATGCCCAGCTGCGGCAATCTCCTCGGCCTAGCGGCGCATCAGTTCATCTGGTAGGCCGGCGGCCATGTTCGGCAGTCTCTTCGACAAGGTCACCGGTCTGTTCGACAAGCGCTTCGTCTTGGCACTGCTCCTGCCGGCGTTCGCCTTCGCCGCCGGGTGCGGTGCATTGGCCGCCGCGATGACCGGCTGGCACACGACCACAGCCTGGTGGGCGCATCTCGGCGCGGGCCGACAGGTAACGGCAGGCGTGGCGGCAGCTGCCGCGGTCGTCTTGCTAGCGACGATTGCCGGCACGCAGGTCGTCGCGATGACGCGGCTGCTCGAAGGGTACTGGGGCACGAGATGGGCCGGCAGGACCTTGGGCCGGCTGGGACGCCAGCGCCAGGCCAGCCGCAGGACCAAAATGGCAAGCGACACCTCTGAGTTGGGCTACCTGAACAGCTACCTCGCGTTTCCCCCTGAGCCGTCGCCTGTCCTCCCGACCCGGCTCGGCAACGCGCTGCGCGCGGCAGAGGCCTACCCGGGCGATGAGGAACGGTGGGGGCTGGACGCCGCGTTCTGGTGGCCGCGGCTGTATCTTGTGATGCCCGACAGCGCACGCGCGCAGGTAGACGACGCCCGCTCCGCACTCGATCAGCTGACGGTCCTCAGCGTGCTGTCCGGCTCGTTCGCGGTCGTCAGCCTCGGCTTGTCCTGCGCCGGGCTGAACCTCGCAGCAGGGCTCGGCTGCGCGGCCGGGGCGCTGCTGCTGTCCCGGGTCACTTACCTGGCCGCCGTCACCTCGGCCAACGTGCTGGGAGAGCTGGTCCGCTCCTGCTATGACCTGTACCGCTACGACCTCCTGGCCCGCCTGGGCTGGCCGGCACCCGCAACCCTGGAGCAAGAGCGCCAACTCTGGGCCGCTCTCGGCCAGCAGCTGTACCGCCGTGGCACCAGCCGCGTCGGGGAGGCTTTGCTGAACGCGCCGCGCCAGCCGCCGAATTCCCGTCATCCGTAGGCTGCCAGCCAGCCGGGACAACGCCATCCCGCGCGAACTGGTCAGCCTCCGGCAAGAGATCGGGACGTGCGACCAGAAGCTAGCCCAGTACCGCCGACTCCGGGGCAGACCCCGCCGTCGTCGGCCAGTGGATCACCGAAACCCAAGCCCGCAAGCTGGCCGCCGACGCCTTCCTGCGCGCCGCGGCCGGCACCCGCGCCACCATCAACGCGATCAACGGCCTCATGCACGCGCTTCGCTACGCGACCACAGAAGACAAGGCCGAAATCTACGCGGGCCTTAACCTGCACTTGATCCCCGCTCGTGGTGGTACATCCCCAAACGGGCGATCCATCACCTCTCCAAACTAACAACGCAAGCAGTCGCGCCGAAGCCTTGGCTACCATCGCTAGGCGATATCTCAGCTGAGGATGCTAACGGATTCCTCGAGAGCCTCCCCTCAGATTCAGATGCGGGATTCATGGAGGGCCTCCTTCATCTACTTCGACTAGCTTTCCGCGTCGTATGCGGCGTTCAACGCGGCGGCGATGGGTTCGAGGTCGGCGATGAGCTGGGCGAGTTCACTGGGTTGGAGGGCGTCGTAGGCCGGCGCGGCGAGGTCGTCGGTGAGCGCCTCGATCCGGGCCTTAGTGGCGCGGCCGTCGGCGGTGAGCCAGCCATCGGCGCCGATCAGGCCGCGCTCGCGCATGCCGTCCACGACCGCGGCCAGCTGCGCGCGCGGCAGGTGCCAGACCCGGCCGAACTTCTCCGCCGGCATGCCCTGCGACAGCGCGAGCAGCACGTGCGCCTCCGTGCCGCCGATGCCGTTGGCGACCAGCGCGACCACATGGCCGTCGCCGCGGTGCTCACGCAGCAAATTGCCCGCGTACCACAGCCGCGCAAGCGGCTGCTGCGGGACCGGCAGCGTCCGCAGCGCCGCGTAGAGAGGACGTCCCTCGGTCCTGGCGCCGGTGGCCGCCTTGACGGCGAGGTCGGCAGCCCGCGCGACGCTGGGGTCATCGGCCAGGCCGCTGAGCATCCGCCGCAGCGCCGCGACGCACCCTCGGTCGCGCGCCGCCAGCGCCGCCTCAGGCGTGATCAGGTCCCAGACACGCGGGATATGGCGGGCGGCCTCGCCCGGGGCGAAGTTGTAGAAGATCGCGTGCACCACGCCGGCCGGGACATCGCGGCCCAGCGGGGCTGCCCGCCCGGCGAAATAGGTATCCCAGTAATTGCCCAGGCCGAGCTCCAGCAGCGCCTCGGCAGGCTCGCCAGCCGCATAGGGGATGAGCCCGATCGGCTCCACGAGCCCGTACATGCGGCGGGCAGTGGCGCCCGAGGTGAGCGGTGTCATGATCGCGACCTTCCCTCCGAAGTATCTCCCTCATCCCGGCTTGCGGTGACCAGAGCCGGCTGGCAGTCCTGTTACCTCCCGCCCAGACCCTGTGCCCGCATGTTTCAGCGAGGACCCTGAGCCTGTGGTCAGAGGTCTAGCATCGCCGTCGCGACCTCACCGGCGGCCGCATCGGGGATCGCCGTCGAGGCCCGTTCGAGTACGAGGAGCCGTGCACCGGGGATCTCCCGTGCGAGCGCTTCGCCGTTGCCGACCGGGAAGAACGGGTCGCGGCGACCGTGCACCACCAGCGCCGGCATGGCGAGCTCGGCGAGCCGCTCGCGCCAGCGCGGATTGCAGTCGAGTCTTGCGAACACCATGCCCACCTGGTTGGCCATCTGCACCGCGGGCAGCGTGCCCGGCGTGCGGTCCCATATGCGCCCGGCGACCGCCCGGGCGGCGGCAGGGTCGTTGCCGAGGATCTCAGCGCCTGCGGCGGCATACTCCGTCACCGCGTCGCGGTCGGACCAGTCGGGCATGGAGCGCGAGAACAGCCGGTCCATCGTCGCCGTGTCATGGTCGGGCAGGTCGTCGTCGACCGGGCCCGGGGCGACAGGCCGCGTTCCGGCGAGGGTGAGCGCCGAGAACGCCTCCCGGTAGTCGAGCGCGGCAACCTGGGCGACCATCCCGCCGACGCCGATGCCCGCCAGGTGCGCCGGCCGGTCATCGAGCTCGCGGGCGAGTGCCGCAGCGTCGGCTGCAAGATCACGCAGCGTGTACGCCGGCGCCTCGGGATCGACGGTGATCGACGCACCGGAATCGCGCAGGTCATAGCGCACCACGTGAAGCCCGCCGCGCGCGAGAGACTCGCAGAGCGCGTCGGGCCAAGAGAGCATGGTCGGGCCGCCCGCACACAGAACGAGCGGCGCCGCCGCGTCGCCGAAGTGCGCGACGCCAAGCGTGACGCCGTTCGCCTCGAGTGTCGTCATCACGCCAACCCCTCTGCGGTCACGACGCCGGAAGTGTGGAACGAGCACGTCGTTGGATAAATCGTGGCCTCCAGGGCAGCGTCGTGTGGATCGGTGGCGCCGGGAACGACGGCCAACCAGCGCATCCCCGGCGAGCTTCGTCGCGCCGAACGGTCACGACCGTCGTGAGTTCTCACAGATGGACTTCCGGCGGGACGAAAACTCATCGCCCTGCCGTGTGGGCTGTACGAGGGGCCTCCGATGAGGGCTGGCTGATCCAGGCGGCCTTGGGCAGCTTCGTTGCCTGGGGCCGGCGGTTGCCGGACCGCTCGGCGTGAGCAGCGCGGGCTGCGTCGAGGGTGCGCTGCCGCCGGGCCCGGATCTCAGTTGCGGTGCCGCCGTGCACCGAAGCCGGTTGCGCCGCGACTTCACCGTGACCGATGCGGCGAGGCTGCTGACCGCGGCACGGACCGCCTATGCCCTGGCCAACCCCGGAGCCAGCCCGCAGGATGCCGCGGCGGCGGTGACCAGCGCGGCCGATGCCATGTTCACAATCCTGGAAAGCGAAGGGATCCTCGGACGCGCTGTCGATCACGCCCTGGCCGCCCGCCTGGGGGACGGCCTCCAGGCAGCGCGAATACGTCGCGGTCGTCGAAGCAGGCTGAGCCGGGCGAGAGGCGATGCTCCTGGTTGAGGGTGACTTGCGCGCGCCATCCACCAGGCTCCTGGATGAAACTGCTGGCTGCACCGATCGCGCTGGTCTGCGCGGCTGCGGACGGCGTCAGTGGGGGCTGTCGATGAGGCAGTAGCCGGATTCCATCAACCTGGCCAGGAACCTGATGAGCGAGGCGAAGTCGCTCACCTGTTCTTCAGCCCCGGCGCGCAGGCGTTCTGCGACCTGGATCGCCTCGGGCACCGGACTGTCGATGTAGGGTTCCTGGCCTGGCCGCGGGAACGGTGAATCGTTAGGGACGTAGGCGATCATCCCATGGGATCGGCTGACCCAGCGGATCGACTGGCCTACCTCGTCCATGATGATCTGCTTAACGGCTTCGTCGTGGGCCAGTCCGTGGTAACCGAGGGCCAGGCCCAGCGCGGTGCGCAGCGGCGGCTGCGATCTGCCGAACCAGTCGCGCAGCTGCGCGGCGATGGCAGCTGCTTCGGCCGGGAACGCCACCGACACCGCGACAAGCGCCATGTCAAGCCCGGGGTCCCCGGTTCCCCACAGACGCAGCAACTGGCTGGCGTATGGCCGGATCGCGTCGCGGACAGCCAGGGCAGTACCAGCAGGCGAGAACGGCTCATCGTGTCCGACCGCCAGAGAAGCAAGCTCCTCTATCAAAGCTGCCCGCCACAAGCTCCGCTCGTCCAGGGCGATCTGGCACAAGAACGGAGCTGCCGCCGCAGTGGCCGGGTACACCGTGCCCTGGTGCTGCAGAACAGTCTGATACATCTGCTGCCAGGCCCACCTGCCTGCCGCCTCATCGCGCGAGGCCAGGCTGAGTACGATGTCGCGGACGATCTCGCCCGTGTCGTACGTGGACCTCAGATTGCGCCAGTCAACGGCCCGGACCGCCGAAACGAACGCAACTAGTGACATGCGCAGATCATGGCCTGACGACCTGGACTTGTCCACCGGGAACCAAGCCAGCTGCGCGTACAGGAGGCCGTGGTCCACACAGCCAGAGTTGGCTCACCGGCAGAAGTGATCGCCCGGCTTAGCGCCGAGCGGCTCAGCCCTCGAACCCGGTGGACGTACAGAACCGGACAATAGGCGGGCGCCATGCGTAGGGTAGAGAAGCGATGTCCCGCGTGCCGGAATCCGCGTTAGGTCGCTCAAGGCATGCCGTTCCTTGCTTACGCCGTGTTATCGGTGCTCGATTTCTCGTATGCGTGCGCTCCCCACGTGGGAGTCACTTCCGGTCCCTTGCGGGCGGCGAGTTGAGCGGGCGGTCGCCTGGCCTGGACTGTTCCTGGCGGCCGCCTGTGGCTGGGTCTCTTCCGCAGTTGGCGGCGTTTGTGGTGTGGTCGACGGCGTGTTGCCGGGTTGTGGCCGGTGTTGTGAAGGATTCTGATGTTGTGGAAGGTTCCCCGTGTACCCGGGAGGCGGTCGGGTCATGGCCGCGTCGTTCACTCGCGAACCTGGTGCCCGGAGTCGAAGAACTCGGCCACGATCGTCCCGTGCCCGGCCACCAGCACCCCGGCCTGCTCTCGCTGCCGCGCCCGCGAGGTCGCCGACGTGCAGCGGTGGAACCTGCCCGAGGGCTGGGTGATCCGCCCGCGCGGCCCGGCCGGCAGGCGACACGCCGGTACCTGCTGGCCGGGCTGGTGGCGTGCGGGCGACGGCTGGAATCGGCCTGGTCCAACGGCAAGCCCGCCTACTGGTGCCGCCACGGCTATACCAGCGCCACCGGACCAGAACATGGCCGGCCGAAGAACACCTATGTACGCGAGGACCAGATCCTGCCGCACCTCGCCGCCATGGCCATCCTGCTGGGCGCCGATCACCAGGCCCAGGGCAGCGGCACCGTCCAGCTCACAGCCCCAGACCGCGGGCCTGATCGACCAGCTGCGAGCTTCAGGCGCCGTCCTCACCTACGACCCATCCGCGCCGACGGCAGCAACCCCGTCGCCGTCACCACGGGCCCGAACCGCTGACACCCACAACGGCGAGCGCGCGGAAGGAGGCACAGCAGCGGCTAAAACACCCGCCACGGCCGAAGGCCGGGCTCGGGTGACGATCCCGCATGCCAGGAAACGGGCGGATATGGGGATTAACGTGCCCGAGGGCGACTTGATCCCCGCTCGTGGTGGTACATCCCCAAACCGGGGATCCATCACCACTCCGAACTAACACGGCACGGCCCGGCCGGGCCCGCATTCCGCAGGCGAAAAGAGGCGCCAGCACCGGCCTGCCTGACCGGTCCAGGCATGTGACCTGCGGAAACGAGGGGGGTGAGCCGGGACCGGGCCGCACGCAGGGCCGGACCGCGGTAGCCGCAGCACGACGCTTAATCATCAACGAAGCACAGTGACAGCCTCCCGCTGCTGCTCACCAGTCCCCGCACCGCAGCCGCAGCCCGCAAACCGTGTCGGACGGTACCGGCTGGTGGCCAGGCGGGGAGCGGGCGGTACGGGTCAGGTGTTTTTGGGCTTCTCACCCGCCGGACGGCCGGTGGCCGTGAAGGTAGTTCATGCGGAACTGGCTCGCGACTGGGCATTCCTTAACCGGTTCCGGCGGGAAGTGGCGGCCGCGCGGAAAGTGAGCGGCGCCTACGCCGTAACCCAGCAGCGGCCTCAGGGCAGCGCCGGCGCGAGCTTTCGGCCAGCGAGGTGCACGTCCTGGTGCCTGGCGCGCTCGCCGGCACCGGGTGGGTCCGCTCGCGCAGATGTCAGTCGTAATGCTTCAGATGCGGCCACAGCGCCTTCCAGGACCCGGACGGGCCGGTGCAGACGCCGATCGCCAGGTTGTTCCAGTTGTTGGTCACCTGGTCAGGAGGGTTGTAGACGGCTAGCTGGCGGCAGCTCGCGAACCACCACCATAGCTGCCCTTCCGCATCGACGTACAGCACCGTGGTGTCGGACGCGTCCCCCGGACCCCACAGCCAGAACGTGTTGTGACCGGAGATCACCGGCGGCAGGTGGTACGGCCCGCCGTATACGTCAAGCGCGCCGGCCTCCGCCTGGTTACCGGTGAAGATGGACGTCGGCGGCTGGCCCGCCCGGGTCAGCGCCGCGTCCTGCGCCGCGACGTCGGCGGTCAGCTGCGGCCAGCCGACGCCGTCGGCGATGTTCGCTGTTGCCCCGCCGAACTTGTGCAGGCTCGCGATCGGCAGCACGGGCAGCGCGAGCGGCACGACGACCACAGTGCCGGCCAGCGCGAGGACCCCGATGGCCGCCCGCCGGGCGCGGGGCCGGCGCGCCCGGGCGATCCACCGCTCGGCCGGTACGGACCCGGCGGCCAGGATCGCGGGCAGCATCCCGTCGGCGTAGTACACCTTTCCCGGTATCCAGACCAGGACGAAGGTGAAGATCAGCGTGGCGGCGACGGCGAGGAACCGTAGCTGCCCAGCGCGCCACAGCGTGATGAACCCCGCGATGACCAGCGGAATCCCCAGCAGCCCCGCGGCGACGAGCTGCTGGGGCAGCCAGGCGGCGTAGTCGGCCGCGGAGCTGTTGCCCTGGTGCAGCGCGGCCGCCATCGTGGCCTGCGGCAACCCGTTGGCGAACTGCCAGACCAGGTTCGGCAGCCAGATCACCAGCGCGATGACGCCGCCCAGCCATGGCCAGCAGGTCTTCAGCACGGCCCGGTGGGCCGAAGTGACCAGGATGCCGATGACAAGGGCAGCGAGCAGGGTCAAGGTCAGGTACTCGTCCTCGACGCCGATCCCGGCTGCGACGCCAGCGCCCAGCCACCACCGCGGCCGGTCCCGCAGCAGCGCCGTGGCGGCGCAGACCGTGACGACCGTCCAGGCCAGCAGGTCATACGGCGTGGTGTTCCCGACGTGGTTGGTGGCAATGAAGACCGGCGCGATGGCGACCGCGAGCGCCGCGATCACCCGGGCGGCGCGGCCCCCGCCGAACAGCGCTGCCAGCCGGGCCGCGAGTACCACCATCGTGCCGCCGGCCAGCGCCGGCAAGATCTGGATCGCGGTGGGGTTCACGCCGAACAGGTCGGTGGTGCGGCTCAGCAGGACCGCCAGCGGCGGCTGGTCCACGTACCCGAACGCCAGGTGGTGACTGGCCACCAGAAAGTACAGCTCATCCTGCTGGAAGCCGTACCGGTCGCTGACCGCCAGCATTACCACGACATTGGCGGCGGCGATCACCCACGCGGCCAGCGGCACGTGGTCACCGTGGCGGATCGCCGGAACCGTCCCGGCCTCATCCGCCGCCGTTCCCGAGACGGCTGACACGGTTCAACTGTTACCACGACAAGCCGATGAGCTGCTATCAGCCAACAGGTGGAAATCAACCGGATGAGCTGCTATCAGCCAACAGGTGGAAATCAAGATTGCCCTCGGCCGGGCCTATGCCGGGCGTGCCGTCACCGGTCACGTCGCCGAACACGCCATCACCGTCGAATCGGGCGGCGACGACATTCGCACCGTCCGGCGCACCACCAAGCAAAGATCGACCCGATGCCGGAACGACGGCCGACTATGTCGGCTCGACAAGAATGGGCGTGCATGATCTCGCTGCCACCCAGAACTGGAAGATATGGTGCAACGTCCCAAGCGTCTCAGCGAATCTCGATAACCGAAAATATTCGGCGATAGCAGACCCGGTTGCTTGCTACTCTGCTCACTCAGAGTGATCGGCGCTCGACCCCGGCGACGCGCACACTCCAGCCGATCTGGCGCAGCGGCCTCCCACCTGACGTGGGTGACCGGGGCGCGCAGATCTGGCAATTATGCGGCGTCGTTCCGTGAAATGGTGGTTGCGTGATTCCGCTGGAAAGACCGGTCGCTCTCGCCGTCGGCACGGATATGATCGCGCTCGCCGAACGCGCTGACCTGCGCCACGATCCCTTCCACCGCCCGTGCACCGCGATCGCTGCCCGGCTGGGCGCCGAGTTCGCCGAGTTCCCCGGCGGTCACCTGGCTCCGATGGAACTCCCGGTGCTGTTCGCGGCCGGGCTGCGCGACCTCTTCGGGCGGCTCTAGCCATGCCCGCGCAACCGTCGGCACGCGCCGGCCAGGTAGACATCGTGATCGCCGGCGGCGGACCGGTCGGACTCATGCTGGCCTGCGAGCTCCGGCTGAGCGGCACCGACCCGATCGTGCTGGAGCGACTGCCCGGGATCGACGAGACCCCCAAGGGCAACGGCCTGGCGGGCCAGATCGTGCCGATGCTGGACTACCGCGGCCTGCTCGACCGGCTCCGCGAGGAAGCCACCTTTGCCGGGCCGGTACCGCGCTTCTCGTTCGGTCCGCTGCAGCTGGACTTCTCCAGGCTCGGCACCAGCCCGCTGCACATCCTGACGGTGCCGCAACGCCGGCTGGAGAAGGTGCTGGAGGCGCGGCTCACCGAACTCGGCGGGACCGTCCGGCGCGGGCACGAGCTGGCGGCGCTGTCCCCGCATGACGACGCGGTCACCCTCGACGTCCGCGGTCCCGGCGGCGACTACCGGCTGCGCGCACGCTACCTCGTGGGCTGCGACGGCGCGCATAGCCTGGTGCGCAGGCAGGCCGGGATCGGTTTCCCCGGCACCACCTCGCCGGAGATATCCCGCATTGGCCAGGTGCGCCTGCCGACGGCGAAGCTCACGTGGCGCGGCGGCGCGGTGAAGGTACCGGGGATCGGCCGCCTGAAGCTCATGGGGCAAGTCCGCACCCCGGGAGGCACCTACTCGCTCGCGCCGCTGGCCGTATTCGACAAGAACGCTACTGCGGGCGTCTTCATCGTCTACACCAGCGAGGACGACCCCACCGCCGACCTGAGCGCCCCGATGACCCTCGAGGAACTGCGCGCCAGCGCCCGGCGGGTCCTCGGCGGCGACCTGCCGATGACCGATCCGCAGCGGCTGAGCCGGCTTGTCGGGAACAGCCGGCAAGCCGACCGCTACCAGGCGGGCCGCATCCTGCTGGCCGGCGACGCCGCCCACGTCTTCGGGGTATCGCTGAACACCGGCCTGATCGATGCGGTCAACCTCGGCTGGAAGCTCGCCGCACAGGTCCAGGGCCGGGCACCGGACGGCCTGCTGGAGTCGTACC
>Ga0335075_10001951_pt1 | contig 33482 bp, 28 predicted proteins | sample Lox_Sample_24_FD_206723 | JGI IMG/M metagenome (GOLD analysis project Ga0335075, IMG submission 206723) | Soil microbial communities from Loxahatchee National Wildlife Refuge, Florida, United States - Lox_Sample_2.4 | ecosystem: Environmental > Terrestrial > Soil > Wetlands | place: USA...
TCCTGTCCGACGTGCCGGCGGACACGACCGAGCACGGCAGCTTCTTCGTGATGGCGCACTTCCACTACACGATCATGGGCGGCCTGATCTTCGCGTTCATGGCCGGCCTGTACTACTGGCTGCCGAAGATGACGGGGATCAAGCTCAACGAGACGCTCGGCAAGGTCCAGTTCTGGGTCATGTTCCTGGCGTTCAACTCGACGTTCCTTCCGCTGTTTGCGATAGGCATGGCCGGCATGCCGCGCCGGGTGTTCGAGTACGCGCGGAACCTGGAGACCGCCAACGACTGGGTGTCGATCTCGTCGTTCGTCCTGGGCGGGGCGATCCTGCTCTTCGTGATCAACTTCGTGTGGTCCACCGTGATCGTCCGGGAGCGGGAAGAGGGGAACCCGTGGCAGTCCCGCGGGCTGGAGTGGCAGGTGCCGTCGCCGCCGCCGCCCGGCAACTTCGCCCAGGTCCCGGTGGTGCTTTCCAACCCGTATGAGTACGGCACGCCCGGCGCGTCGCCCGTCGCCGACCTCAACCCGCCCGTCGGGGTGATCAGCGCCGCCTACGCCGAGCCCGACACCGCGAGAGCAGAGGCATAGCCATGGCCGAGACGACCGGACATCCCCCGGCTGGGCTGACCCGTGAGGCGGAGGAGGCGGGCTTCTACCACGAGGCGGCGCTCAACGCCTCGTGGACCGGAGCCCGGCTGCTCATCGGCAGCATGTCGTTCGGGTTCGGCGCGTTCGTGTTCGCGTTCTTCTACCTGAAGTCGTCGAACTCGCACGGCCTGTGGCATCCCGCGGGCTTCAAGAACCCGCAGCTGTGGGCGGGCACCCTGGTGATGGCGTTCGTCGTGGTCAGCGCGCTGGTGCAGACCGGCGCGCTGCAGCGGATCAAGGCGGGCCACAAGGGTGCCTGGCTCCGCGGTGCCACGATCGCGCTGGTCCTCGGCCTGGCCGCCATCGGGCTGCAGATCTGGCAGCTCACGGCGCTGCCCTTCTACCCGGGGGCGGCCGGGTTCGCCAGCGTGTTCGTCGGGTTCTGGCCGGTCTACGTCGTGGTCGTCTTCGGCGCGATGATCTGGCTGGAGACCCTGATCATGCGGGCGCGGCCGATCCCGGAGCTCGCCTTCGTCGAGCAGCCGCCCACCTTCGCCGAGGCCTTTGCCGTGCAGCGGTTCCAGGCCGCGCTGAGCGCGTTCACCGTGGTGTGGAACTACCTGGCCGTGGTCGTGATCGTGGCCTGGGTGCTGTTCTACCTGGTCCACTGAGCCGATGGGCCCGGTCATGGCGCACTGGTCCGCCATCTGGCCGGTGATCGCCGTCTACCTTGTGCTGGCCGTCGCGCACCTGGCCGGGACGCTCCGCGGCGGCCCGGACGCCGGCGGCCCGGACGCCGGCGGCCCGGCGGTCACCAGGGAGGCGGCCCTGTTCCAGGCCGGGCTGCTGCTGGCGTTGCTCGCGATCGTGTCGCCGCTGCGCTACTGGTCGGGGATCTACATCTGGGTGCGGGCGATCCAGGATCTGGTCCTTGCCATCGTGGCGCCCGGGCTGATCGTGCTCGGCGCGCCGTGGAAGGCCCTGGCGAGGAGCCTCGGGCGGCGGCTGGCCGGCCAGGACGGGCCGGGCGATGCGGCGGCACGGCCTCGGCCATGGTGGCTGCGGTGGCCGGTCACCACGGTGGTGGCGTTCAACGTGATCTGGCTGGGCTGGCACGTGCCGGCGCTGTTCGACCGGGTGCCGGTCAGCGCCGCGGCGGCGGCCGCGGAGTACCTGCTCTACCTTGGGGGCGGAATCCTGTTCTGGCTGCAGCTGATCGGCTCGCGCCCGTGGCACCCGGGGGCCGCGTCGCTGCGCGGGACCACGTTGCTGGTCGGCACCGTGATCGCCGACACCCTCCTCGGAATGGTGCTCGTCTTCGGCTCCGGCGTGCTCTACCGGGTGTACGGCAACTCCTACCATCACGTGATGACCGTGGTCGACGACCAGCAACTGGCCGGAGCGGTGCTGTGGATGGGGATGCTGCCGCCCACGATCGCCGCGGCGGTGGGGATACTCCTGCGCTGGCTCAACGACGAGGAGTCCGAGGCGGTCTCGGCAGGCATCGACCGGCTGCTGACGCAGCGAAGCTCGGCGTGGCCATCGAGGTCCAGGTTCAGATGAGTGAAGTCGCATCCAGCAGGAGGCGCACGTGCCTATAGCGATCCTCGCGCAACCGACGACGACGTCCAGCAACGCCGCCGGCGGTGCCATCCTGACGTTCGCGTTCCCGATCATCCTGTTCGCCGTCATCATGACGGTGCTGTATTACCTCCTGTTCCGGCCGCACCACCGGGTCCCGGGCAGGCGGATCGTCCTCGAAGCCGGGGCCTCCGGTGCGCCGCATCCGGCCGCGGCGCACGGCGCGGCGGTCGCGTCGGGCTTTCCGACCGCGTCCGGCGGCGGCTCGGCCGAGTCGGGGACGGAGCCGGCCGGGGCCAAGCGGGATGCCTCGGCAGGAGCCCCAGATGGCAGCGGTACTCTATCGGGCGGAGCAGGCGAGCCTGATCAGGGAACGACCGACGGCACGGAGGCTAGCGAGTGACACAGGCCACGGGCGCGCTGCCCGGGCAGGACGCCGGGCAGGCGTACCCACAGCCCGGCAGACGCTCGGCACGCGCAGTGGCCAGTTCGCTGCTCGCGCTGACCAAGCCCCGGATCATCGTCGAGCTTCTGGTCACGACGGTTCCCCCGATGCTGCTGGCGCGGCGCGGCGTGCCCGCCGTCGAGCTGATCGTGATCACTCTGCTCGGCGGCACGCTGGCCGCCGGCAGCGCCAACACGATCAACTGCTACATCGACCGCGACATCGACGCGCTGATGCGGCGCACCTCGCGCCGCCCGCTGGTGGCCAAGGGGACGGGCGCGGTCATCAGGCCCGCCGAGGCGCTGCTGTTCGGGGTCCTGCTCGGCGCGGGCTCCACCGTGCTGCTCGGCACGATGGTGAACTGGCTGGCCGCGGCGCTGGCCGACGCGGCGATCCTGTTCTACGTGTTCGTCTACACGCTGGGGCTGAAGCGGCGGACCGCGTCGAACATCGTGATCGGCGGTGCCGCTGGCTGCTTCCCGGTGCTGGTGGGCTGGGCGGCGGTCACCGGGCGGGTCGGCCTGCCCGCGATCGTGCTCTTCGCCGTGATCTTCTTCTGGACGCCGCCGCACTTCTGGGCGCTGGCGATCAAGTTCCGGGACGATTACGCGGCCGCGAACGTGCCGATGCTGCCGGTGGTGGCGTCGGTGTCGGTGGTGACCCGGAAGATCCTGATTTATTCGTACATCATGGTCGCCGTCACGCTCGCGCTCGTCCCGTACGCCGGCTGGCTCTACGGCTGCTGCGCGCTGGGGCTCGGCATCTGGTTCCTTGCCGAGGCGCACGCGCTGCGCGCACAGGTCGCCGCCGGTGACGCGCCAGCGCCCATGCGGCTCTTCCACCGGTCGATCGCGTACCTGACCCTGCTGTTCGCCGCGGTCGCGGTCAGCTCGCTGCTGCCGTTCGGCCGGTTCTAGCGGCCGTCACCGGGGGCCAGCCGCCGCCGCGCTCAATCCCTGCCACCGGTCACGCTCTGAGCGGCCGCGCGGCGGCTTGCCCGACGCGCGCGCTCCGGGAAGCGCAAGCCGCCGTATGCTCGGAGGTACTCCTCACCCCCGGAGGTGCCAGTGAGTGCGGTAACGACGCTGCTGCGTGCACGCCACGCCCGGTGGGCGGCGCCGGTCGCCGCGGTCGCCGCGGTCGGCATCGCGATCGCGGCCTCGGCGATCGCCAGCGGGCAGGCCGCGCCGGCGCTGCCCGCCCGGACCACCGCGCAGCTGCTGGCGGCGGTCGGCAGCCCGTCGGCCTTCCCCTCGGCGATGACCGCTGTCGTCCAGGAGAACGCCTCGCTCGGCCTGCCTGACCTGCCCGGCTCGTCGGACCCGTTGTCCGGGCTGTCCGTGCTGTCCGGCACGCACACGTTCGACGTCTGGTACGACGGCCCGGCCAAGGTGCGGGTCGCGATCCCGGTGAGCATGGGCGAGACCGACCTGCGCCGGGACGGGCGCAACGTCTGGCTCTGGGACAGCCAGACCAACCGGGCCACGCATTACATCCTCCCGCCCGGCTCCGCCGCAGCCGCGCCGAGCGTCCCGGCCCAGAGCATCCCGGCCCCGCCGCAGCTGGCCAGGCAGATCCTGGCCGCCGTCGGCGCGACCACCACCGTCGGCCTCACGCAGAACGTGACCGTGGCTGGCCAGCCGGCCTACCAGCTCTCGCTGGCACCCAAGGACCACCGCTCGCTGATCGGCCAGGTGAAGATCGCCATCGACGCGAAGGACTCGCTGCCGCTGCAGGTGCTCGTCTTCGCCCGCGGCGCGGCAAGCCCGGCACTGCGCGTCGGCTACACCTCGCTGTCGTTCGCCACGCCCGCCGCGTCGAACTTCGCGTTCTCACCACCCCCCGGGGCCAAGGTGAAGACGGTCACCGTCCCGGCCGGGGCGGCCGGCGGCGTGGCGAACCTGCCGGCCGGCATAACCGGAGCGGCTGTCCCGGTAACCCCGCCGCCAGGCGACACGGTCACGGTCACCCAGCAGGCGGCCGGCACCGGCGGTAATCGGGTGACCGTGTCCGGGCCGAAGCGGGTGCCGGCCGCCGTGCTCAAGAAGCTGCGGCAGTCGCTGGCCAAGAGCCTGCCCGCTTCGACGTCCCAGGCGGCACCCCTGGTGGTGCGGGAGAGCGTGGGCGTGCCGGGCGCCCCGGCCGTGCTCGGGAAGGGCTGGCTCTCGGTCGCGGTGCTTTCAAGCCCCTCGGTCGGTCTTGGCGGCGTCCTCCCGCCGGGCGACGTCCCCTCCACCCCCGCCAGCCCAGTCGGCGGGTCCGGCGTGCTCGGCGCGCTGGAGAGCGCGGCCACGCCGGTGCACGGCTCGTGGGGCAGCGGCCGCCTGCTGCGGACCAGCCTGCTGTCGTTCCTGGTGCTCAGCGACGGCCAGGTGCTGGTCGGCGCGGTCGTGCCGTCCGTCCTCTACGCGGACGCGGCCCGGCTTAAGAGCCCGCTGAATTACTCCCCGTCACCATGATCTACTTGGCGAACTAGCGAGTTAGCGGCTTGAGTCTTGATCGAGAACGCCGTAATTCAGCAGGCTCTCGCGTGAGCCTGGACGAGGTCAGCTTCGGCCGTGCGGCCGACCGGGACGAGCGGCAGGCGCCGAAACCCAGAAGCCTGAACGCCGCCGCCAGCGGGCTGGCCGTCGCAACAGCCGGCCTGGCCAAGCGGTTCGGCAGGCAGCTCGCGGTGGCCGGGATCGACCTCGCGGTACCGCGCGGATCGGTCTACGGCTTCCTCGGCCCGAACGGGTCAGGCAAGACCACCACGATCAGGATGCTGCTCGGGCTGATCCAGCCGACCAGCGGCAGCCAGCGGCTGCTCGGCGTGACCATGCCAGCGGGAGCCAACGCCGTGCTGCCCAGGGTCGGGTCGCTGGTCGAGGGCCCGGCGTTCTACCCGCAGCTTTCCGGCTGGGCCAACCTGGCCAGGCTGGACGCCGCGGACCGCACCGCCAGCCCGGGCACCGCCGCGGCCAGGATCGAGGCGGCGCTGAACCGGGTGGGGCTGCTCGCCGCGGCCGGCAAGCGCTACCGCGCGTACTCGCTGGGCATGAAGCAGCGGCTGGCGATCGCGGCAGGCCTGCTGCAGCCGCGTGAGCTGCTGATCCTGGACGAGCCGACCAACGGGCTCGACCCGCAGGGCACCCGCGAGGTCCGGGCGCTGATCAGGGAGATCGCGGGGGACGGCACCACGGTGTTCGTCTCCTCCCACCTGCTGGCCGAGGTCGAGCAGATCTGCTCGCACGTCGGGGTGATGCGCGCGGGCGAGCTCGTCTTCCAGGGAACGCTCGACGAGCTGCGCGGGCGCCAGGCCGCCCGGATCCTGGTCCGCACGGGCGAGCCGGCGCTGGCCGCCGAGGTGCTGGGCCGGCTCGGGCTCGCCGATGTCACGGTGGCCGGCCGGGAGGTGACCGCCCAGCTCGGCGGGCAGGCGGCGGAGACCGTATGCGCGGAGCTGGTGCACTCCGGGGTGCCGGTGGCCGGGCTGGAGACCCCGCGGGCCAGCCTGGAGGACCTGTTCGTCGAGCTCACCGGCGAGGGATTCGATGTCAACGGCTGATGTCGCGGCCGGACGGGCGAGCCCGCCGCTCGCGCCGGTGCTGCGCTGGCTGCGGCTGCTCCGGTCCGAACTTGGCGTGACGTTCAAGCGAAAACGCAATCTCGCGCTGCTGGCCGTGCTCGCCGCTGTGCCGGTGCTGCTCGGCCTGGTACTCAGGTTCTCCTCGGGGGCCGGCGGCGGCGGGAACGGCAACCAGCCCGCGTTCCTCAACCAGGTCACCGGCAACGGCGTGTTCCTGGCGTTTCTCTCCCTGGTGGTCGAGTCGTCGCTGATTTTGCCGCTGGTCGTCGCGGTCGTTGCCGGGGACGCGATCGCGGGGGAGGCGAACCGCGGCACGCTGCGCTACCTGCTGGCGGTCCCCGCCGGGCGGACGCGGCTGCTCGGGATCAAGTTCACCGCGATCGTCGCGTTCTGCGTCGGCGCCTGCCTGCTGGTCGCGGCGGTCGCGGTGATCGTCGGCGCGATCCTGTTCCCCGTCGGCCCGGTGACCCTGCTGTCCGGGACGGCGGTTCCGCTCGCCGCCGGGCTGCTGCGGCTGCTGTTCGTTGCGCTGTACCTGGCGGCCGCGATGGCCGCGCTCGGCGCGATCGGGCTGGCCATCTCCACGCTCACCGAGCACCCGATCGGCGCGATAGCCGCGATCCTGGTGATCGCGCTGGCCAGCGAGGTCGCCGACAGCGTGTCGCAGCTCGACGCGATCCACCCGTACCTGCCGACGCACTGGTGGCTGTCGTTCGACGCGCTGCTGCGGGTCCCGGTGACCTGGCCCGAGCTGGGGCACGGCCTGCTCTCGTTCGCCGTCTACATCGTCATCTTCGGCTCGGTGGCGTGGGCGAAGTTCACCACCGCCGACGTGACGAGCTGACCGCCTCCCCGGACCGGCGCGGCGCCGTCGTCGCCAACCTCTTCGGGTTTCGTTTCGCCCCTTCTGGTATGGGCAGAAATCCGGCTTTGTGGCCCAGCCCGTCTATTCGTTCTGCAAACTAAAGAGAGCAGCCCCCGCGCGCGTAGCCTCGAAAGGAGCCGACAGTTGGCCGGCGTGACCATCAGCTTCGAGCCGGACGAGGTGCAGGGGCTGACCGCCCTGGCAGATGTGGCGGAAGCAACCCGCGGGCGCAAGCCGGACGTGACGGACGTCGCGAGAACCCTGCTGCACGACGCGCTGGCGGCAAGGCTGGAGGAGGTCGGCCTTCCGTGGGCGCCATCGCCGGACGCTGTCCGCAAGCGCGTGGCCATCGCCGCGAAACCGCGAAGCCGGCTGGTCAAACTGCTCACCGGCAGGCAGGCCGGAAGGTACGCCGCGAGCGTCCTGACGGTGGCGGTCTTCGTCGTGCTCTGGGGCGGCTACGTCCAGGGATGGCAATGGACCGGCTTCCGCGGGAACGACCAGGTGTGGGACTGGCTGCAGCTGCTGTTGCTGCCCGTCCTGGTGGGCACGATCCCGCTCTGGATCAGGCACGCCGATGACTTCACCCCGGCCCGGCGCAAGGCCTACCTGGCGGCGATCGCGGTGGTTGCGGCGTTCGTCGCCGTGGGGTACCTCATCCCGTGGCGGTGGACCGGGTTTCCCGGCCACACGCTGTGGGACTGGTTCACGCTCCTGCTGTTGCCGGCGGCGGTGGTGATCGCGCCGTTCCTGTCGGCGGGCATCCGCTCGCTGCGGTCGTACCACAAGGCGGTCATCATCGTTCTCGCGCTGGCGTGGGCCGCCTCCATCCTCGGCGGCTACGACCTGGGCTGGAGGTGGACCGGCTACCAGGGCAATACGCTGTGGGACTGGCTGCAGCTGCTCCTGCTGCCGCTGGTCGTGCCGACCCTGCTGGTGCCCGTCGCGCGCAGGTGGGTATCCGGCGCCGCGCAGCCCGCCCCGCGTTCAGACGGGCTCGCCTTGGGCAGGGTCTTCCTCCGGGGGAACAAGACGGGGGAGGGAAGAGATGGACGTCGACGTTGAGGTCGTGGTGGTTGGCGCGGGCCCGACGGGTCTGCTCCTGGCCGGTGACCTGGCGCGGGCCGGGGTGAGCTGCGCGGTGCTCGAGCGGCGTGGCGAGCGCTCGGGCCTGACCCGGGCCTTCACCGTGCACGCGCGGACGCTCGAGGAACTGGACGCCCGCGGGGCGGCGGACGAGCTTGTGGCCACCGGTACCCCGCTTCCTGAGCTGCGGTGGTTTGGCAACGCCGAGCTGGACCTGTCCCACCTGCCCAGCCGGTTCCCTTATGTGCTGGTCACCCCGCAGTACCAGACCGAGCGGGTGCTGGAAGAACGGGCCACGGCGCTGGGCGCCGACATCCGCTACGGCAGCGAGGTCACCGGGCTTTCCCAGCACCCCGGCGGGGCAGAGGTGCGGGTCTGCCGGGACGGCAATCCGGGCCAGGTGGTGCGCGCAGGCTACGTGGTCGGTGCCGACGGGTTTCACAGCACCGTCCGCCGGGCCCTGGGGATGCCGTTCCCCGGCAAGTCGGTGGTGCGGTCGGTGATGCTGGCCGACGTCCGGTTCAGCCAGCCGCCCGCGGAGGCGCTGACGATGAGTTCCACCGGCGACGCGTTCGCCCTTGTCGCGCCGTTCGGCGACGGGTGGTACCGCGTCGTGGCCCGGGAGCGCAGCGACGAGCCACCCGAGGACATCCCGGTCCGCCTGGACGAGGTCCGCGACGTGACCCGCCAGGCCACGGGCACCGACTACGGAATGCACGATCCGCGGTGGCTGTCGCGCTTCCACAGCGACGAGCGGCAGGTCCCGCGTTACCGGGAAGGCCGGGTGCTGCTTGCCGGCGACGCCGCGCACGTCCATTCCCCGGCCGGCGGGATGGGCATGAACACCAGCATCCAGGACGCCGCGAACCTCGGCTGGAAACTGGCCGCGGCCGCGGGCGGCTGGGCCCCGCCCGGCCTGCTGGACACCTACCAGGCCGAACGCCACCCGGTCGGACGGCAGGTCCTGCGCAGCAGCGGCGCGCTGCTGCGGATGGGGATGACCGGCCCGCCCGCCCTCGCCAGCGTGCGGAACCTGCTCGTCCGCGCCGCCACCAGGGCCCCGTTCGTGGCCAGCCGCCTGGCGCGTGCGCTATCGGGAATCGGCATCTCCTACCCGGCACCCCCCGGCGCGCACCCTCTCAGCGGCAAACGGGTCGCCGACCTGCCGCTGAAAGACGGACGGCGGCTGTACGAGGCCTTGCGCGGCGGCCGGTTCCTGCTGGCCGCCAGCGCCGGCGTCCTCCCGGCCGAGGCGGCCGCCGGCTACGGCGACCGCGTGGACACCGCCACCCTCGACTGTGCCTGCGGCACGGTTGCGCTGATCCGCCCCGACGCCTACATCGCCTGGGCGGCACGAGCCGACGCGGCCGGCGCGCAGATCTGCGGCGCCCTGGCCCGCTGGTGCGGAAGCCCGGCGCGGCCGGTCAGTCAGGTTTTATCTGCCGGAACCGCCTTCAGCCCGGGGAAGTCCTCCTCCCAGAACTCGGTGCTGCCGCGGCCCTCGCCCGGGCGGCCGTTTTCCCGTTCCCGCAGCTCAACGCGGCGGATCTTGCCGGAGATGGTCTTCGGCAGGTCGCCGAATTCCAGCCGCCTGATCCGCTTGTACGGGGCCAGCCGTTCCCTGGCGTACGCGAGGATCGCCAGGGCCGTGTCCGCGTCAGGCTCGTGGCCGGCCGCCAGGATCACGAACGCCTTGGGCACGGCGAGCCGCAGCGGGTCGGGCGAGGGGACCACGGCCGCCTCGGCCACGGCCTCGTGCTCGATCAGCACGCTTTCCAGCTCGAACGGGGAGATCCGGTAGTCGGACGCCTTGAACACGTCGTCGGCCCGGCCCACGTAGGTGATGTACCCGTCGGCGTCCCGGCCGGCGACGTCGCCGGTGTGGTAGTAGCCGTCCCGCATCGCCTCGGCGGCGCGCTCGGGGTCATCCTGATAACCGGTCATCAGGCCCAGTGGCCGCCGGGCCAGCGGCAGGCAGATCTCGCCTTCCTCGCCCTCCTCGCCGGTCACCGGGTCGACCAGCGCCACCTCGTACCCGGGCAGCGGCCGTCCCATCGACCCCAGGCGCACCTCCGCTCCGGGCGTGTTGCCGATCTGCGCCGTGGTCTCGGTCTGGCCGTACCCGTCCCGGATCGTGATGTTCCAGGCCCTTTGGACCTGCTCGATCACCTCGGGATTCAGCGGCTCACCCGCGCTCACGCACTCGCGCAGCGAGCGCACGTCGGCGCTGGCCAGGTCGGCCTGGATGAGCATCCGCCACACCGTCGGCGGCGCGCACAGCGACGTGACCCCGCACGCGGGGATGGCCTGCAGCAGGGCTTCGGCGGAGAACCGCTCGTGGCCGAGGACCAGCGAGGTCGCGCCGGCGATCCACGGGGCGAAAACGTTGCTCCACGCGTGCTTGGCCCAGCCCGGGGAGGAGATGTTCAGGTGCACGTCACCCGGCTGCAGGCCGATCCAGTACATCGTGGACAGGTGGCCCGCCGGGTACGACACGTGGGTGTGCTCGACCAGCTTGGGCCGCGCGGTCGTGCCCGACGTGAAGTACAGCAGCAGCGGGTCGGTGCCCTTCGTCGGCCCGTCCGGCGTGAACTCGGCCGGGGCGTCGGCCGCGGCGGCGTACCGGTGCCAGCCCGCCTCGCCGCCGCCGACGGCGACCTTGGTCCAGTCGCCGGCGAGGCCGGCGAACTTCGCGGTCTGCCGGTCCTCGGTAATCACGTGCCGCCCGTCGCCGCGGGTGATCCGGTCCGCCAAATCCGCCGGGCCGAGCAGGGTGGACGCGGGGATGATCACGGCGCCGAGCTTGATCGCGGCGAGGACGACCTCCCAGAGCGGCACGATGTTCCCGAGCATCAGCAGCACCCGGTCACCGCGGCGCACCCCGAGACCGCGCAGCCAGCCCGCGACCTGGTTGGAGCGGGCGGCCATGCCGGCGTAGCTCAGCGTGACGTCGCTGCCCTCGGTCACCACGCGCAGCGCGTCGCGGTCCGGATGCTCGGCGGCGAGCACGTCGAACCAGTCCAGCGCCCAGTTGAAGTCGTCGAGGTCGGGCCAGGTGAACTGGGTCCGGGCGGTCTCGTAGTCGGTTCGGCGGCGCAGCAGCAGGTCGCGTGCTGCGCGGAAGGCGCGCGTGCCGCCCGTTTCCTGCGTGGGATCGGTCATGCAGCCCATCGTGGCAGCTACCGGGCCGAACCCGCCAGCAGCAGCGCGAGGGTGTGCCACTGTTCCGCCGTGACCTGGGCGGGCGCGGACCTTGGGTCGACACCCGCGCGGATCAGCAGCCGCCGGTGGCCGGGCAGCGCCATGCCCACCGCCTCGCCCGGCCGGCGGTAGGCGGCCCGCAGCAGCGCCCGGAGCCGCCGGTCGGCGTCGCCGGCGATGGGACGCGGCCGGACGGACAGGCGGGCCGCCGTGACGCGCGGCGGCGGGGCGAAGCTCGCCGGGCTGACCCGGCCCGCCAGCCGGATCCGGTAACGCGCGGTCCACCAGGCGGTCTCGGCATCACGCGGCCACGGGTGGGTCAGCCACCTCGCGGCGCCCCACGCGGTGATGAGCTCGGCCCCGGCCAGCCGGACGCCGGGGTCGCCGAGCAGGCGGCGGCAGAGCGCGGTGGTCAGCGAGAACGGCGGGCTGGCCACGACCAGGAACTCCCGGCGCGGCAGCGTCACCAGCCGCAGGTCCGCCTCGACCACGCGGACCCTCGGGTCGCTGCCGAATCTCCGCCGCAGCCGCTCGGCCATGCGGGGGTCACGCTCGACGGCGATCACGCGGGCGCCGGTCTCGGCCAGCCCGGCCGTGATCGCGCCGCCGCCGGCGCCGAGGTCGAGGACGAGGTGGCCCTCGGCGGCGCCGCAGGACCGGACGAGATCGCCGATCAGCGCGTGGTCACGCAGGAAGTGGGCACCGGCAGGGTTCGGTGCCTGCGGCCGCCGCCCTGACACGGCGGACCATGACCATGGACAAGGGCGGTTCTCCTCGGTTGAGCTCGGTTACCGCTCAACGTAGACAGTGCCGGCCTGGAAAGCCACCGAATAAGCTGGCCGGGCGCTGCTTTCAGGAGCGGCGTGCAGGCCGATGGCGAGGCCCAGCGGGTCCCGGGTGCGCTGCGCTGAAGGCGCGCATCGCCGCGCCGCGATCGGTGTTCGGCAGCCAGGGCTCGCACCGGGCAATACGGTCGTGGGCACCGCGCTGTTCCTCTAGCAACAGCGTGGGCACCACGACCGTGTTCGCGCTGGCGTCCAGCAACAGCGTGGGCACCACGACCGTGTTCGCGCTGGCGTCCAGGGATCAGGCGGGCTGGCGCCACCGCAGGGCCGTGCCCGCTGCCAGCGCGACGAGCGCCGGCAGGAAGAACGCGCCGGTGTGCGCGATCCCGCCCACGATGCCCGCGACCAGGGCCGCCGCGGCGGCCACGGCGGCCACCCGGCCGGCGAGCGCGGGCGCGAACGCCGCGGCGGCGGTGAGCGGCGCCGGGGCGATGGCCAGCAGCAGCGAAGACCAGGTGACGGCCAGCGGGTCGGCGCTGGTCAGCGCCGAGATCGTGATCAGCTGGGCGGCGCCGGCCAGAAAGAACGCCGCGCGCAGCCAGCGCCAGTCCTGTAGGGCGCGTCGCTCATGCCGGGCGGCCTCGGCGGCTGGCGAGGTGACGGGCAGGGTCTGTGAAAAGGTGTTCTCGGCGGCCATCGGGCGCTCCTGAGTCCAGACGGTATCTGTCCGCCGACCAGCCTTCCCGGCTCACCTATGCGCAGAGCGTAAACCCACCCCGCCCGCCCGCCAAGGGCCGTCCGCACCCGCGCCTGTGATCGGCTGGGACGGGCGATTATCGGTCGTATCGACTGGAAACGTCCCGCACTGAGGAATCATGGGCTGGAAGAGGGCGGAGCGGGGCCCGAAGCCGGGCCGAGTGTCTGGGCCTCACCAGGATTTCTTGGGACAATGAATGCGACGCGCTTGTTAGCGCTGCGACACTACTTGCTTAGTGCAAACTAAGCTATATGATGAACCTGTTCCTGCGAAGCGGAGCATGAACCGCGAGGACGAAGATCATGGAGCAGCCAGGGTCGCAGTCACGCCCGGAACAGCCTGATCGCGCGGGTGGCCCGCGCAGGCCGCCCTGGCAGCGCGGGCGGGACCGCGCCGGCGACCCGCAGCCGCAGGTATCGGACCCTGCCCGCCCGGTTCAGCCGCCGGGGGAGCCTGACCCGCGGCATCCGGTCGTGGCCGGCTACGACGGGTCGCCGTCGAGCCGCAACGCGCTCGCGTACGCGGCAGGGCTGGCCCGGCGGCTCGAGCGCCCGCTGCTCGTCGTGTACGTGATCCCGTTCGGGGTCTACTGCGAGCCGATGACCGGACAGGTGATCAGCGCCGCCCGGGACCGGCAGGACCTGGAGCCGTGGCTGGTCGGGGAGCTGAACCAGGTCTGCGACTGCGAGGGGCTCGACGTCAGGGTGATGGCGCGGCGCGGGAACGCGGCCAAGGAACTGGCCGCGGCGGCGGATTTGAGCAGCGCCGACGCGCTGGTCGTCGGCGCGCCAGGGCACCGGCTGCACCACCTCGTCGGCTCGATCCCCAGCTGGCTGGCCCGGCACGCCAAGTGCCCGGTCATCGTGGTGCCCTGAGCGGCCCGCGGGGGCTCTGAACCGCGTTTGGCTACCGGCGATCGTCGTAGCCGAGCGGTACGTTTCAGACGTGCCCGACAACCCCAGCGATCTCCCCGACGTCCCGGCCCTGCTGGCCGCTGCGGTCGCGGGGATCTCCGGCGCGGAGCGTCCCGGTCAGGTGGTGATGGCCGAGGCGGTGGCGCGCGCCATCGACGGCGGCGAGCACGTCGCGGTCCAGGCCGGCACCGGCACCGGCAAGTCGCTGGCGTACCTGGTCCCCGCGGCCAGGCACGCGATCGCGCTCGGCGCGACGGTCGTGGTGTCCACCGCCACGATCGCGCTGCAGCGCCAGCTCACCGACCGTGACCTGCCCCGGCTCGCGCAGGCGCTCACGCCCCTGCTCGGCCGGGCGCCGACGTTCGCGATCCTCAAGGGCCGGCGCAACTACGTCTGCAAGCACCGGCTGCGCAGCGGGGCAGCCGATGACCCGCAGGAATCGCTGTTCGACTCCGGCTCCGCCACCGAGATCGGGCGGCAGGTGACCCGGCTGCGGGAATGGGCGGAGACCACCGAGACCGGCGACCGCGACGAGCTGGTCCCTGGCGTCGACGAACGCGCATGGCGGCAGGTCGCCGTCACCGCTCGGGAGTGCATCGGGGCGCAGCGATGCGGGTTCGGCAGCCGGTGTTTCGCCGAGCGCGCCCGCGAGGCCGCGGGCCGGGCCGACATCGTGGTCACGAACCACGCGCTGCTGGCCATCGACGCCCTCGAAGGCGGCAACGTGCTGCCCGACCACGAGGTGGTGATCGTCGACGAGGCGCATGACCTGGTCGACAGGGTGACCTCGATCGCCACCGCTGAGCTGTCCGCCCCGGGCGTGGACGCCGCCGCGAGGCGCACCGGCCGTCAGGTTACCGATGACGCCGCCGGCCGGCTCCGGGATGCGGGGGAGGGGCTGGCGCTGGTCCTCGGTGACACCCCCGCGGGGCGCATCGACGTGCTGACCGATCACCTGGCCGTCGCGCTGGCCGCGGTCAGGGACGCGGCCGGATCCTGCGCGAGCGAGATCCGCACCGGCGCGAAAAACGCCGACGACGAGCCCGAGCAGCTCGCCGCGCGCCGCGCCGCGCTGGCCGCGCTCGACGAGGTGCACGACGCGGCCGAGCGGATGCTGGCCGCGTTCGGCCCGGACGTCGCCGCGCGGCCGGACGTGGTGTGGCTGGACGTGGCGGCCGATGCCGACTCGCGCCGGCCGCCGACGCTGCGGGTCGCGCCGCTCGCGGTCGGCGGGCTGCTCGCCGAGCGGCTGTTCGGCCGCACGACCGTGGCGCTGACCTCGGCGACGCTGACCGTGGGCGGGTCGTTCGATCCGCTGGCCAGGCAGTGGGGCCTGCCGGCCGCTGGCGTGGTCCCGGCCAGCCCGGACTCGGCGGTTGCGATCCCCGCCGCCGAGACCGAGCCGCCCGACGACGCGGCGCCGGACGACGCGGCGGGCGGAGACGCGCCGGCCCTGGGCCCCGAGCCGGCCCAGCCGCACCCGCTCACCTGGTCCGGGCTCGACGTGGGCTCGCCGTTCGACCATCCGCGCAGCGGCATCCTCTACGTCGCGCGGCACCTGCCCCCGCCGGGCCGGGACGGGCTGGCCCAGCCCTACCTGGACGAGCTGCGCGGGCTGATCACCGCCGCTGGCGGCCGCACCCTCGGGCTGTTCTCCTCCATGCGCGCCGCCCGGCAGGCAGCGGCCGAGCTGCGCGCGCAGCTCCCCTACCCGCTGCTGTGCCAGGGCGACGACCCGACGTCCCAGCTCATCGCCAGGTTCGCCGAGGACGAGCCGACCTGCCTGTTCGGCACGTTGTCGCTGTGGCAGGGCGTCGACGTGCCCGGCCGGTCGCTGCAGCTCGTGGTCATCGACCGGATCCCGTTCCCCAGGCCCGACGACCCGCTCGCCTCGGCCAGGCAGCGGGCGGTCGAGGCGCGCGGCGGCAACGGCTTCATGACCGTCTCCGCCGCCCAGGCCGGGCTGCTGCTCGCCCAGGGCACCGGGCGGCTGCTGCGCACGATGACCGACCGCGGGGTGGTGGCGATCCTCGACCCGAGGCTGGTGACCAAGCGCTACGGCAGCTTCCTGCGCGCGTCGCTGCCGCCGTTCTGGGCCACCACCGACCCCGAGGTCGTGCGGGGGGCGCTGCGCCGGCTGGCCGCCGCGCCGGCCTGACCCGCGGTCACCCCGGGCCGTCACTCGGCGCTGGAAGCGGCCCAGATGTTGATTCCCGCCTCCACCGCGTCCCGGTCGATCGCGGCCAGTTCCTCCTCGGTGAACTGGGAGTGGCCGGCCGCCGTGACGTTCTCTTCCAATTGCGCGACGCTGCTCGCCCCGATGAGCACGGACGTCACGCGCTGGTCGCGCAGCGCCCACGACAGCGCAAGCTGGGCAAGCGACTGGCCGCGGGCCCGCGCGATCTCGCCGAGCGCGCGCACGTGCGACAGGGTGGCGTCGGTGAGCTGGCCGGGGTCCAGCGACGAGCCCTCGCTCGCCCGCGAGCCCTCGGGAATGCCGCCCAGGTACTTGCCGGTGAGCACGCCCTGGGCGAGCGGGGAGAACACGATGCAGCCGATCCCCTCCTGCCCGAGCACCTCCAGCAGGCCCTGCTCGATCCACCGGTTCAGCATCGAGTAGGAGGGCTGGTGGATGAGCAGCGGCGTGCCCAGCCGGCGCATCATGCCCGCCGCCTCGACGGTCCGCTCCGCCGAGTAGGACGAGATCCCCGCGTAGAGCGCCTTCCCCGACACGACCGCGGTGTGCAGCGCGCCGAGCGTCTCCTCGAGCGGGGTGTCCGGGTCGAACCGGTGGCTGTAGAAGATGTCCACGTACTCCAGGCCCATCCGGTGCAGCGACTGGTCCAGGCTGGCGAGCAGGTACTTCCGCGACCCCCACTCGCCGTACGGCCCCGGCCACATGTCGTACCCGGCCTTGGTGGATATGACCAGTTCGTCCCGGTAGGGCCGCAGGTCCTCGCGCATGATGCGGCCGAAGTTGATCTCGGCCGTGCCGTACGGCGGGCCGTAGTTGTTGGCCAGGTCGAAGTGCGTGATCCCGAGGTCGAAGGCCCGCCGGATGATCGCCCGCTGGGTGTCGATCGGGCGGCCGTCCCCGAAGTTGTGCCACAGCCCGAGTGACACCTCGGGGAGCAGGATCCCGCTGCGCCCGCAGCGGCGGTACGGAATGGACTCGTAGCGATCGGCATCGGCGATGTAGGTCATTCCGTGAGTGTCTCATCCGCCGCAATGCGCGTCTGAAGCACCAGCCTGAACGTTCCGGCCCGGCCGTGACGTGGCCAGGTCAGGAGCCCAGGCGCCGGGGATGCTCTCGTGCTGCGTCGCGTCTCCAGGGGCAGCGGCACGGCCTTGGGCGCCGTCAGCCGACGATGCGAAGCGCGAGCTGCGGCGGGCAGCCCCGGCGCACCAGGCTGGCCACCTGATGCCAGTCCACGTGGTCGGCGGCGGCCTCGGCCAGCGGCGCCGGGACCCCGAGACGCGTGAGTTGCAGCGCGCGCCAGTTGTGGACGAGGAGACCGTCCGGGTCGATGGCCTCGTGACGGATCAACGTGGTGGAGTTGCCCATGACCTGCTCCCTTGATACAGCAGGGGCCCGCGGCCATCTGGCTGCGGGCCCCTCATGGCTTGGTTATCCCGTCACCGGGCGGATGCCCGGCGCATCTCGGCCAGGGCGGCCAGCCCGATGAGCACAACAAGGGCGCCGGCGAACACGTTGCTCCAGTACATCGGGGTCGCGATCGGGTACTTCGCGTCCAGGATGAACGGCGAGATGATCAGCCAGACGCCGGCGAGCACGCTGCCGACCTGCAGGCCGAGGAATCCCCGGCTGCCGGACAGCGCGTACAGGCCAAGCGCGGCGACTGCCAGGCCGACGATCAGGTTGCTCGCGGCGGCGTTGTTCCCGCCGTGCTGCAGGACCAGGAACCAGGGGGAAATGGCCACCCAGAGCCCGGTGACCAGGCCCAGCGTCATGGTTGCCTGCGCGAGCACGCTGTGCGGGCTCGTCGCCGCGCGGCGCCGCAACGATCCGCTGGAGGTGCTGTCGCCGCGGGAGCGGGAGGTGCTCGCGCTGATGGCCGAGGGCCGCTCCAACGCCGGGATCAGCCATCGGCTCTTCGTCACGGAGGGAACCGTCGAAAGCACGTGCGCAGCATCCTGATGAAGCTGCAGGTGCCGGAGACCGAGGACGACCACCGCCGCGTGCGCGCCGTCATCACGTTCCTCGAGGCTCGGTAGAGCCAGGCGGAACGTCACGGCCGCCGCGTATCACGGCCCGGACCGCGTCCGCCGACAGAGCCGACTTCGGCACGAAGCCGGCCGCCGGGCAGGCCTCGATCAGGTCGGCGAATTCCTCCTCGGCGTGCGCCGAGATCAGGATCACGCACCCTGCGGCTTCGCAGAATTCGTTCACGAGCTGCCGCGCCAGGTCGAGACCGCTGCTGCCGCGAAGGTCGATGTCGACGAGTGTGACATCGGGACACAGCTCGGTGACACAGCGGACCGCCGCATCGGCCGTCGATGCCACCCCGACCACGGTGATGCCCTCCTGCTCGAGAAAGGCGCGGGCCGCCTGGACGTAGCCCGCGCTGTCGTCAACGATCAAGCAGCGCAATCCCACGTTCTCAGCGTGGCGGCCGGCATCCGGGCACGCATTGCAGCTAGCAGCAATCCTGATGCCGCGGCCGGTCAGCGAACCCGGAGGGCCGCCGCTGGCCTCGCCACGTCAGAGGACATCGTGCCCGGGGTGCGGCTCCGCCGGGATCGAGCCGAGCCGGCCGGACTGGTAGTCCTCGAACGCCTGGACCAGCTCGTCGCGGGTGTTCATCACGAACGGGCCGTAGGCGGCGACGGGCTCCCGGATCGGCTGGCCGCCGAGGATCAGGATGTCCAGGCCCTGGCTCGGGCCTTCGGCGCGGCTGCCGGCCGCGACGGTGATCACGTCGCCCGGCCCGAACACCGCGAGCTGGCCGGTGCGCACCGGCCGCTTCGCCGCGCCCGCGGTGCCGTTGCCGGCGAGCACGTAACCGAGCGCGTTGAAGTCGGGCCGCCAGGGCAGCCGCAGCCGGGCCCCGGGCTCCAGCGTCGCGTGCAGCAGCGCGATCGGGGTGTGGGTGATGCCCGGGCCGGCGTGCCCGGCCACATCGCCCGCGATCACCCGGACCAGCGCGCCGCCGTCCGGCGAGCTGAGCAGCGCGACCTGGCCGGCCCTGATGTCCTGGTAGCGGGGCCCGGTCATCTTGAGCCTGGACGGCAGGTTGACCCAGAGCTGGAAGCCGTGGAACAGCCCGCCGCTGGCGACCAGCTCCTCGGGCGGCTCCTCGATGTGCAGGATGCCGCCGCCCGCGGTCATCCACTGGGTGTCGCCGTTCGTGATCAGGCCACCGCCGCCGTTCGAGTCCTGGTGCCGGAACGTCCCGTCGATGATGTACGTGACGGTCTCGAAGCCGCGGTGCGGGTGCCACGCCGTGCCCTTGGGCTCGCCCGGCGCGTAGTCCACCTCGCCCATCTGGTCCATGTGGATGAACGGGTCCAGTGCCCGCAGGTCGACGCCGGCGAACGCGCGGCGGACCGGGAAGCCCTCACCCTCGTACGCCGACGGCGCCGTGGTCACCGAGACGACCGGGCGCTCCTTGGCAGCCGCAGGGTCGGGCTCGGAAATCCTCGGCAGCAGCAGGATGTCCTCGACGGTAACAGCTGGCATGGCTCCATCCTCACTCTTCGCGGCGCCGTCCGCGCCGCATCCACCCGGGGGAGCGCCCCGGCCACCGCCGCCATGCCCGGCCACAACAGCATCGATGGCGTTCTGCTGTCGTGATGGCAGCAGCAAAGTGCCAACGATGCGCCTGCGGCCCGGGCCGCAGAGGCATACCGCGGACAACGATGGTTGAGCGCGCAACATTCCCAGCCCTGAGGATGCTGGGCTGGCGTTCGCGCTGGGCCTGGCGGCCCAGGCAGCCGCGGGCCGGCCCGGCTAGCGTCTGCGGCGGCTACAGCGGGAGACCGGCCTCCAGGTGCGCCAGCGCCTCGTCGACGCGCCCGAACATGTCGGGCTTGTGGTGGGCCTCTGTCCACGGCAGCGTCGCTGACATGATCACGCCGATGATCGCGCCCACAAGGTTGCGCACGGCAAAGTCGTCCGGGTCGCGGCCGGTCCGCTTCGCGGTCGCTCGCGCGATGACGTCGATCGTCCGGGTGAGCTCGTCGACCGCCCGGGCGCGCAGCTCCGGGATCGCCATGGTCATCGCCGAGGTCTCCTCGAGGCGGGCCAGTTCCTCCTCGGTGAGCGCTGCGTAGGTCTCGGCCCAGGCGGCGCGGAACGCAGCGATCGGGCTGAGCTCGGCGGGCTGGTGCTCGAAGGCGGCCAGGGTGACGACGTCGAAGTCATCTTGGAGCACCACGTCTTCCTTGGTCGGGAAGTACCGGAAGAACGTGCTCGGCGAGACCTCGGCCGCCTCGGCGATCTGCTCCACGGTCGTGGCGTGGTACCCCTGCTCCCGGAAAAGCCGGAGCGCGTGCTCCCTGATGGCAGCACGCGTCCTGGCCTTCTTGCGCTCGCGGAGGCCGCCGGTTCTCTCCGCGGCCGGGGCTTCGCTCATGCTGTTCATTCTCTCCCCGCACCGTCTGGGGTCATTGCGGGCGCCACGCCCGGCTCCGCGCCGGCCGGGCTCCCCTCGGGCGCCGGCTGCGCGGCCGCCTCGGCGGCGCCCGCCCGGCTGGGCAGGAACGCCAGCCCCAGCAGGGCGGCGGCGAGGGCGATGCCCGCGCAGCACCACAGCATCACGTCCAGGCCGTGGGTGAACGCGCCGTCCACGGAGCCAAGCAGCGGGGCCGAGCCGAGGGCGTGCGCCACCGCCACGCCGCCGGAGACGCCCGAGTGCACGGCGCTGGCGGCCGCGGCGGGCAGCCCGGCGAGATGCAGCCGGGCCTGGTACGCCGAGTTCAGCACGGTGCCCAGGATCGCCGCGCCCAGCGTCGCGCCGACCTGCCGGAAGGCGGTGATCACGGCCGAGCCGACGCCGCTGCGCTCGGCCGACAGCGCGCCGATGGCCGCGTTCATCGCCGACGGCATGGCCAGTCCCAGGCCGACCCCGGCCACCGCGAACCACGCGGCGCCGAAGCCGGTGCCGCTGTGCACGGTCGTCGAGGCCCCGGCGGCCAGGGCCGCCGCCATCACCACGAACCCCACCGTCACCAGGGCCTTGGCTCCCACCCGGGGAGTGCCTGGCTCACCGCCCGGCGTCTTCGGCGTCCTCGGCGGGGCCTGCAGCCGGGTGCCGGCGATCATGCCGACGACCATCCCGCCGATCATCGGCAGCAGCCGCAGCCCGGCGCCGAGAGAGTCGACCCCGCGGACGTCGCGGAAGTACAGCGGCATCGCGAACAAGATCCCGAACAGCGCGAACGACACCAGCGTGGCGAGGATCGTGCCCCAGGTGAAGCCCGCCGACTCGAACAGCGACAGCGGGACCAGCGGCTGCCCGCCCGGGCGCCGGCTGACCCGGCGCTCCCAGAGGTAGAAGGCGGCCAGCACCGCGGCTCCGCCGGTCATGGTGGCCAGCGCGGTCACGTCGCCCCAGCCGTCCTCGCCTGCCTTGATGAACCCGTACACCAGCGCCACAAGCCCGGCGCTGGAAATCGCCACGCCGGTGACGTCGAGCCGGGGCTTCTGCTCGCTGCGCGACTCCGGCATCAGCAACGCCACCGCGATCAGCGCGAGCGCGATCACCGGCACGTTGATCAGGAAGACCGAGCCCCACCAGAAGCTGTCCAGCAGCCAGCCGCCGAGGATCGGCCCCAGCGGGTAGCCGATGAACACCGCCGCCATCACCACCGCGATGGCCTTCTGCCGCTCCTCGGGGGCGAACAGCACGGGGACCACGGCGAGCGACAGCGGCAGGATCACCGCCGCGCCGAGGCCGAGCACCGCCCTGGCGGCAACCAGCTCGCCCGAAGAGTGCGAGTAGGCGCAGGCCAGCGACGCCAGCCCGAACAGGACCAGCGCGGGCACCAGCACCTTCTTGCGGCCGAGCCGGTCGCCCATCAGCCCGGCCGGGAGCAGCGCGGCGGCCAGCACCAGGCTGTAGGCATCGACGAACCACTGCAGGTCGCTCGTTGACGCGTGCAGGTCGGTGCCCAGCGTGGGCAGGGCGAGGTTGAGCACGGTCAGGTCCAGGCCGACGACGAGCACGCTCAGCGCCAGAGCGCCAAGGGCCCACCAGCGCCGCTCCGTCGCCGCCTTCTGCTGTCCCAGACTCTGCACGGTACTCACCGCCAAACATGATTGCGGCCATCTTTAGGAAGCTGATCCGAAGTAGAAGCTACGTGAAATTGATATGGACTGTCAATATGAAGCTGATCGCAGGTTTGGCCGGGCGCCCGGTGGGCGCTGCGCCACCCGCTCGGCCTTCCGCCAGGCATCGCCGGCGGGGTGCCGCGTTAGGGGACCGTATGAAATCTGAGCGGTGCCCGTATGACCGCTGCAAGGACACTGGCCGGGCGGGGGCGCCGGGGGTTTACTGGGACATAACACCCTCTCCAGGAAGGAGCAGGACCGTGTCCGCCGTGCGTCGGATCATTGTCGGCGTTAGCGGGTCACCGGGCAGCCTGCAGGCACTCCGTCATGCGGCGGATGTCGCCCGATCGGACTATGTACCCCTGATCCCCGTGCTCGCCTGGCAGCCGCCAGGCGGTGATTTGGCCGACCGCAGTCATCCCTCTCCTTACCTGCGGAAGCTGTGGCGCGATGCCGCCTGGGAGCGCCTGTGGCAGGCCACCGCGCTGGCGTTCGGCGGGGTGCCGGACGACGTGGCCTTCGCTCCCGAGGTGGTGCGCGGCGAGCCAGGGTACGTGCTGGTCGCCGCCGCCTCTCATCCGGACGACCTGCTGGTGATCGGGGCCGGGCGGCGGGGTGCCGTGGCGCGCGCGCTGTCCTGCCGGGTGAGCCGGTACTGCGTGGCGCACGCACAGTGCCCGGTGGTCGCCGTCCCGCCGCCGGACCTGGCACAGCTGAGCCACGGCCTGCGCGGCTGGGCGTTCCGGCACCGCGGGATCAGCCCGGACCACGCCAGGCAGCCGGCCGCGTAAGCCAGCGGGCGCCGCGGCCCGGCCGGCTACGCCGGCCCGTCGCCGAGGTCGACGATGGCCGCGACCGGCCCGCCGCCGTCCGGTCCCTGGTGCGCCGCGGATACCGAGACGAACACGGCGGGGTCGCCGGTGACGGCCGCGGCGACGCCGCCGACACACGCCTTGATCTGGCGGTGCCAGTGCACGTCGGAGTCGTCAAGCATCGCGTTACGCCGGCCCCGGACCCGGCCATCCTGACTCGCCTCGCATTTGAGGAACGCGTTGACCAGCCTGCCGTCCAGGTCGCTCGGGTGCGGCCGGTCTGGCAGCGCCAGGCCGGCGTTCCTGATCGCCGCCCAGATGCCGTCGGTGTCCAGGGCGTCCGTCATGACCGAGTGACCGATCCGGTACCTTCCGCCGATGCCGCGCACGTTGCCCGCGACGACCACCTGCGCCCGGTCAAGCTCCACGCCGGAGGAGCAGGAGGCCACCGCGGAGTACAGCGCGCGGTTGCGCATGACGTCCCCGTCGGAAGGCATCGCGATCTCGCCGAGCGCCACCGCGATGCCGAGGGCGGCGGTCCCGTTGGACACGTCCATCGACTCGCCGGTGTTCTCGGTCCAGACGCTCTGCCCGCGGCTCGCCGCATCCCGGATGCTGTGGATCGTGAGCAGCGGCGTTTTCGTCTGCACGTAGTGCACGTCTGACGGGTCGCTGATGCCTGCCGTTGCCATCGCCGCCGTCACCGCGGCCGCGACCTTGGTGATCATGGCGCTCCGGCCGATGTCCTCGGGAAGCAGGGGCTCGCTCATCGCGAACCCGACCGACAGCCGCGGCTCGCCGGTAGCCTCCGCCGTGCCCGGCGGCACCGTGGCGAAGATCGTGGCGTGGGGGCTGAGCACCCCGTCGGTGCCGCCGGACCACACGACCGGCACCTGCGCCACCGCGTCGGCCCCGCGGCTGCCCTTGGCCGCCAGCACCTCCCTGAACGCGCGATCGGCCAGGATCCTGGTGTAGTCGTTGACCCCGCCGTTTCCCTCCGTCTTGCCGATCACCGCGACGACCCGGTCCGCCTCCAGGACGCCGGCGTCGATCAGCTTCGCCAGCTCGGTGGCGTCGGACACGTGATGCAAGGGCACCTTGCGAACCTCGATCGGCTCTGGCACGTCCGTCCTCCCTTCGTTCCTGGCTCAGAGCCAGTCCACGTTGGCTGCCGTCAGTCCCCCGGAGAGCGCCCCGTAACCGGGCCCGCGGTCGAAGAACGGCTGCGCCGCCTGCCGCGCGGCGCGCTGGCCGTCCCGCAAGACCCGGGTTGCCTCGTCGTCCGCCGCCGGGTCATCGTCCGGCCCGGTCAGCACCACGCCGTAGTCGGCTGCCGCGGCTGCGCGGGACACCTTGCCCCAGCGGACATCGCGCACCACCAGCGCCGGCCCACGTTCGAGCGGGTCTCCCCAGCCGCCACCGCCGGTGGTCCTGATCCGGATCAGCGTGCCGGCCGGCACGAACTCGCCGTCGGCGAGCGCGTCCACCTCCCGCTCGGCCGGCCCGCCCGGATCAACCGTCACCTGGAACGGCCGTCCGGCCCGGCCGCCGTTCACACCCCAGCACGACAGGATGGAGCGGTCGGCGATCGACATGAAGTATCCGTCCGCGCGCATCCGCAGGACCTTCTCGTAGCCCAGCCCGCCGCGGAACTTACCTGGGCCGCCCGAGTCCACCGCCAGGCCAAGCCGCTCCACCAGCAGCGGGAACCGGGCCTCGGTGAACTCGGCCGGCAGGTTCCGCGAGTCGGGCACGATGTGGATGGTGTCCTCGCCGTCGGCGTAGTACCGGCCGCCGGATCCGCCGCCGAGCACCTCGCGCATGAGGTAGGGCTCGCCGGCTGCGGTCTGCCCGTAGACGCCGGTGTAGCGGATCGTCTCCTGGTCGGCAGGCATCCGCCCGCCGACGGCCTTGGCCAGCGCGCCGGCGAACACGCCGAGCAGCCGGAGGATCACGAACGTGCGGGCGTTTGTCGGTGCGGGGAACACCGGGGTGAGCAGCGTGCCGGGCGGCGGGAAGCGCATCTCCATCAGCTCGACGATGCCCTCGTTCACGTCCAGTTCGGCCATCCGCCCGGGGGTGTCGGCGAGGTTGCGCAGGATCGGCGCGAGCCATTTGGCGAGGAAGTTGCCGCCCGCGTAGTTCGCGCAGTGATTGATCGGGCCCTTTGCCTGCGGGCCGGTTCCGGCAAAGTCGAGTATCAGCCGGGGCCCGCCGGGCTCGTCATCGGCTGTCCTGGTGAGCGTGATCCGCTGAGTATGCAGCCGCGGCGGGTCGATCCCGTCGTGCTCGGCGTAGTCCTCCCAGGTCCAGGTGCCGGCCGGGATCTTCGCCAGGATCTCCCGCCGGTAGGTGCGCGTCGTCCTCGCGACGATCTCGTCGAAGCAGGCCTCGACATCCGCCCGGCCATAGCGCTGGAACAGCTCCGCGAGCCGGCTGGCGCCCTGCAGGCAGGCAGAGCACTCGGCGTCCAGGTCCGCGGCAAGGGAGTCCGGCATCCGCGAGTTGCGGGTCATGATGGTGAGGGCGGCCCGGTTCGGCACGCCAGCATCCCAGAGCCTGATCGGCGGCACCATCAGCCCCTCGGCGAACACGCTCGTCGCGTGGCTCGGCATCGACCCGGGAACGGCGCCGCCGATGTCATCGTGGTGGCCGAACGCCTGCACGAACGCGACGACCTCCGGTCCGCCGGGACCCGGCCGGGCCGCGAACACCGGCACGGTGACGCACAGGTCCGGCAGGTGCCCGATGCCGCCCTCGGACAGGTACACGTCGTTGTGGAAGAACACGTCGCCCGGCCGCATCGCCGGCAGCGGGAAGTCCCGCGCGATCGGGTGCACGAGCGCGCTGTAGGAGCGCCCGGTGAGCTTGCGCAGCAGCCGGTCGTGGATCCCGGCGCGGAAGTCGTGAGCATCCCTGATCATCGGCGACCGCGCCGTCCGGCCGATCGCGGTCTCGACCTCCTTCTCGATCGCGGCCAGGCTGCCGGCGACGATCTCCAGCAGCACCGGGTCCACCGGCCCGCGCGGGCCGGCGACCAGGGTGGGAGGCGTCACAGGCGCTGTCATTCTCGCCCCACGAGCAGGTTGCCGAACCGGTCGACGCGCGCCGCGAACCCGGGATGCACCGGTATCGTCGCGCCGTACTCCTCGATGACGGCGGGGCCGGTCACCTCGTCCCCGGCCGCCAGCAGGGGCCGCCAGTAGATCGTGGCGTCGACCGGCCCGGCCGCCCGGCCGAACACGACCGCCCGGCGGCCGGTGACCGCCCGGGACGGGTTTCCGTCCCCGCCCGCCAGCGTGGCAAGCCGCGGCCGCTGGATCGGGCCGATCCCGGTGACCCGCAGGTTCACCCACTCGACCTGCTGACGGGGGTCGTCGCGGAAGTCATACCCGTACAGCGCGCGGTGTGCCGCGTGAAAGCTCGCGGCTGCCGCCTCCGCCAGCGCCGGGCCCGCCGGGCCGGCGCCGACCGGCACGCGTACCTCGAAGGCCTGCCCGTAGTACCGCAGGTCCGCGCTCCGGTTCAGCCGGCCGGCTCCGGCGGTGAAGCCCTGCGCGGTGAGGGCGTCGTGCGCGCGCGCCGCGAGTCCCGCGTAGGTCGCCTCCATCGCCGGATAGTCGAGCTCAGACTGCCGCGCCACGCAGGTACGGACGTAGTCGGCGCGGACGTCGACGGTCAGCAGCCCGAAGGCCGAGACGTTGCCGGGGTTGCACGGCACCAGCACGCCGCGCACGCCGAGGATCTCGATCAGCGGGCAGACCAGCAGCGACCCGGATCCGCCGAACGTGACCAGGGTGAAGTCCCGGACGTCCAGGCCGCGCTTGACGGTGATCTGGCGCACCGCGTTCGCCTGGTTCCAGGCCGAGACTTCGCAGATGCCGGCCGCGCAGGCGAGTTCGGTCAGGCCGAGCTTGGCCGCGAGGTCGGCCAGCCCGGATCGCGCCGCGTCGGCGTCCAGCGGGATCTCCCCGCCGAGCAGGTGCGGCGGGATCCGGCCGAGCACCAGGTGAGCGTCGGAGACCGTGACGTCGCGGCCGCCCTTGCCGTAGCACAGCGGCCCCGGATCGGCGCCCGCCGACCGCGGCCCGACCTTGAGCGAGCCCTCCGGCGACAGCCACGCCACCGAGCCGCCGCCCGCGCCAACGGTGACGACGTCCACCATCGGGATCTTCGACGGGTAAGCGCCGACGCAGCCCTCGGTCGTCAGCGCCGGCTCGCCGCCGACGACGACCGCCACGTCCGTCGAGGTGCCGCCGCCATCGCAGGTCAGAACCGAGGTGATGCCCGCGTTCTGGGCGATCATCGCAGCGCCGACGGCGCCAGCGGCCGGGCCGCTCAGCACGGTCGTGACCGGCCGGCCGATGACTTCCGCGGCCGTCGCCACCCCGCCGTTCGACGTCATCACGTGCAGCGGCAGCGGGTCATCGCGCAGTCCCGTCAGCAGCTCCGCGATGGCGGCCAGGTACCGCGACACGCGCGGCTTGACCGCCGCGTCGATCAGCGTCGTCACCGACCGCTCGTACTCCCGGTACTCGGGCAGCACCTGCGAGGACAGCGACACCACCGCATCCGGGTGCTCGCGTGCGACGGCCTTCGCCATCCGCTCCTCGTGCTCTGGGTTGGCGTAGGAGTGCAGAAGGCACACGCCGAGCGTGTCGATGCCGCGATCGCGGAACCACCGGGCCACCGCGATCGCCTGCGCCTCGTCGAACGGGCGCAGCTCCGCGCCGGTGTGGTCCAGCCGGCCCGGCACCGCCTTGACCCGGTCAGGCGGCACGATCCGGTCCGGCTTGACCCAGAAATAGGAGTTGCCGTACCCGTCGGGCACCGACTGCCGGGCTATCTCCAGCATGAACTCATAGCCCTCGGTGGTCACGAATCCGACCCGGCCGATGTCGCCGGCCAGCAGCTGGTTGGTCGCGATCGTCGTTCCGTGACTGACCGACGCGATCTCCGAAGGATCGGCGCCGAGCAGACCGAGGATCTTCGCCAGCCCGGCCCGGAATCCCTGCGCCGGGTCTGCCGGCGTCGACGGGGTCTTCGTCACGGCCACCTCGCCGGTGAGCTCGTCGAACGCGACCACGTCGGTGAACGTGCCGCCGGTATCGATGCCGATGCGAAGGCGGCGCCCGCGCTTCGCGATCCGGTCAGCCGTCATGGGCCTGGCGGAGTTCGAACAGGTCCGACGGCGACAGCGGCATGGACCGGACCGGGATGCCCTCGGCGTCCTCGATCGCGGCGGCCAGGGCCGCAGCGCCGGGAATGACCCCGGCCTCGCCTGCGCCCTTGACGCCGAGCGGGTTCAGCGGCGACGGCGTCTCCAGGTGGTCGATCTCGACCTCGCGAGGCACCTCGCTCACGTACGGCATGAGGAAGTCCATGAAGGACGCGTTCACCAGCTGGCCGTCCTCGTCGTAGACCATCCGCTCGTACAGCGCCCCGCCGACGCCTTGCGCGACGCCGCCGTGGATCTGGCCCTCCACGATCCGCGGGTTGATCAGCGGGCCGCAGTCGTGAACCACGCAGTAGCGCAGGATCGCGACCTCCGCGGTGTCCGGGTCGGTCTCGACGATCGCGGCGTGCATGCCGCTGGCAAACGTCGAGCGCACCGGCGAGAAGAAGGCGCGCCCCTCGATGCCCGGCTCGTCGTCCGGCGCCACCGGCGGCTTGCTCAGGTCGCCGCCGCCGGCGAACTGGGTCGCGGCCTGAGCGGCGTCGTCGAAGGCGTACCGCAGCGGGTTGGACAGCACCGCCACGGTGCCGAGGCTGATCCCGCTGTCGCGGTCGCCCTTGACGTGGACCATGCCGTCGGTGATCTGCAGGTCGGAGGGCGAGACCTCCAGGGCCTCGGCCGCGACCCGCAGCGCCTTCTCTCGCGCCTTCCGCGCCGCCAGCGTGACGGCTGACCCGCTCATCACGGCCGTCCGGGACGCGAACGTGCCGACCGCGTAGCCGAAGCGCCGGGTGTCGCCGGTCACGACCTGGACATCGGCGATGGGCACGCCGAGCTCGTCGGCGACGAGCTGCGCCAGCATGGTCTGGTGGCCCTGCCCCTGGCTGGTCAGCCCGGTGGCGACCTTGACCTTGCCGGACGTCTCCACCGCGACATGGCCGCCCTCGTACGGGCCGACGCCGGTGCCCTCCACGTAGCAGGCCAGGCCGATGCCGATGCGGCGGCCTTCGCTTGCCGCCGCTTCCTTGAGCGCGGCGAACTTGTCCCAGCCGACCAGGTCCTTGATCTTGGCGAGCAGGGCCGGGTAGTCGCCGGAATCGTAGATGAGCGGGCGGCCGTCCTGGAAGATCAGCCCATGGTCATAGGGCATCTCGCCGGGCTGGATGAAGTTGCGCTCGCGCACCACTGTCCGGTCGAGCCCCAGCGCCGCCGCGATCGCGTCCATGGTCCGCTCCATCACGAAGCAGCCCTGCGGCCTGCCCGCGCCCCGGTACGGCGTGACCAGCACGGTGTTGGTGTAGAGCGAGTCGAACTCCACCCGGTAGGCGGCGGGCTTGTACGGCCCGAGTAGCTGGGTCGAGGTGACGATCGGCACGATGAGCCCGTAGGGCACGTAGGCGCCGTTGTCGTGCCAGAACCGCACGTCGAGGCCGAGGATCCGCCCGTCGTCGTCGTAGCCGGCCGTGACGTGATGCTGCTGCGCGCGCTCGTGCGCGCTGGAGATGAAATGCTCGCGCCTGTCCTCGGTGAACTTGACCGGCCGGCCGAGCAGCCGGGCCGCCCAGGGGACGAGCACCTCCTCGGGCCACGGATGCACGATCTTCACCCCGAAGCCGCCGCCGACGTCCGGCGTGATCACGTCGACCTGACTCAGGTCGAGGCCCAGCTTCGCCGCGACGGCGGCCCGCACGCCCGTCGAGGTCTGGGTGGACGTCCACATCACCATGCGCTGCGCGCGGGCGTCCCACCGGGCCAGCACGCCACGGCCTTCCAGCGGCGTGGACGCCGACCGCTCGATCTCCAGGTCGAGCTCGAGCACGTGCGGTGCCGCCGCGATCGAGGCCGCGGTGTCGCCGTGCTCCTGAACCGCGTTGGCGGCCCGGTTGCCGGGGACGTCATCGTGCACGAGGTGGGCGGCCGCGCGCGCGGCGTTCAGGCCCACCACCGCGGGCAGCGGCTCGTAGCTGACGTCGATGAGGTCGGCGGCGTCTTCGGCCAGGTACCGGTCGGCCGCCACGACCATCGCCACCGCCTCGCCGACGTGGTTGACCTCGCCGTTAGCCAGCGGGTAGGGCGTCCGGCCGTGGGTGAGCGCCGGATGCGGGATCAGCAGCGGCAGCGGCTCGGCCAGCCGGGCCGGCAGGTCCTGGTGGCTGTAGATCGCGACCAGGCCGGGCACGCCGAGCGCGCGGCTGACGTCGATGCCGGTGATGCGCGCGTGCGCGTGCGGGCTGCGCACGAACGCGGCGGCGAGCGCGTCCGGGCCGAGGTCGTCCAGGTAGGCGCCGTGACCGCGGATCAGCCGGTCGTCTTCGACCCGCTGCACAGACGCGCCGAACAGTGAGCTCATGCCGGCCCCGCGGCCGCCCGCTCACGGGCGATATCGGCCGCCCGGTGTACCGATGCCAGGATGTTCTGGTACCCCGTGCACCGGCAGAGGTTGCCGCCGATCATCTCTCGTGCCTGCTCATCGTCGGGGTCGGGAACGTCCCGCAGTCCCGCCGTGATCGTGGTCAGGAAGCCGGAGGTGCAGAAGCCGCACTGCAGGCCGTGGCATTCCAAGAAGGCCTGCTGCACCGGTGACAGCCTGCCGTCGGGCTCCGCGAGGCCCTCGACGGTGGTGATCTCCGCGCCGTCGGCGCTCACCGCGAGCAGCAGGCACGAGCGGACCGGTGCCCCGTCGAGCAGGATCGTGCAGGCACCGCAGACGCCGTGCTCGCAGCCCACGTGCGTGCCGGTCAGCCGCAGGTCGTGCCGGATGCAGTCGGACAGCAGCCGGCGGGCGGGCACCCGCGCCACGGCGGCCGTGCCGTTCACGGTCAGGCGCACCTCGTGCAGTTCCTCGCCGCTGCTCATGCGTCTACCGTCTCCCGTGCTTGGGAGAGCGCCTCGCCGAGCGCTCGCCCGGTGAGCACCCCGGCTAGCTGGCGGCGGTAGCCGGCCGTCGCATGGATGTCCGGCCAGGGCTCGAGCCGCGCCCGGGCCAGGCCGGCGGCGGCCGGGAAGGAGCCCGCGTCGGCGGCGCCGCCCGCAACCGCTTCGGTGAGGTCCAGCACGACCGGAGACGGCCCCACCGACAGGTAGGCGGCCTTCGCGCCGCCGATGCGGCCGTCGGCGGCCAGCCACGCGAGCACGGCGACGCCGCAGACCGCGTAGTCACCGCGCCTGCGGCTGATCTCGGCGAACCCGGTGCCGGCGGCCGGACCCGGCAGCACCGGGAACTGGACCTCGGTCGCGAGCTCACCGGGCTGCACGGCCGACTCCAGCGGCCCGAGGAAGAACTCGCCGGCCGGGATCGACCGATGGCCTGCTGCGCTCGCCACGAGGACGTTCCCCGCGAGCAGCGCCAGGACCGCGGGCATCTCGCCGGCCGGGTCGGCGTGCACGATGCTGCCCACGGTCGTGCCGCGGTTGCGGATGGCCGGGTGCGCGACGAACCGGAGCGCCTGGCGCAGCAGCGGCTGGGCCGCAGCCGCCACCGGGCTCGCCAGCACCTCGGAATGCCGGGCGAGCGCGCCGACGCGCACCTGGCCGCCGGCCACCTCGACATAGCTGAGCTCGGTGAGCCGGTTGATGTCCACCAGGACGTCGGGCGCGGCCAGGCGCATGGACATCAGCGGCACCAGAGACTGCCCGCCGGCCAGCACCCTCGCGCCCGCATCCGCGGCCAGCGCCGCCAGCGCGGCGGCCACGGACTCGGGACGCGTGTAGCCGAGCGGGGGTGGTTTCACGGCGCCGGAGTCCCGGTCGCAACGTCCATAGCGTGACGGTACGCTGCCGGAGGCGTAACGGACATCATCTTCTGCTCTGGACGGCAAGATGTGAGATGCCTGGCAGCCGCCAGCAGCGCCCTGCGGCCCATTCTCACCGGGCCCCCGCGCCCGGCGGAATGGCTCGGGGTGACTCGCGGAGCGCTTTACCTGAAGACCGCCGGGGCGCCAGGCGCGCTCGCCCTGCTCTCCCATGACGCGGTGCGGCTGCCGTGCGGCCTGGTGCTCGCGACCACGAGCGGGGAGCTTCCCCTCACGTCGCTCGCCCCGCCGTCGCTGGGCCCGCCGGCCGGGTTGGCCGTCGGGGACGGCGCGGTGAGCTGGCCCGGCCCGGCCGGGCCGGTGACCGTGCGGGCGGTCCGCGAGTGGGCGCCGGCGAGGGTGCTCCGCGGCCAGGTGGCGGCCAGCGCGCTCGCAGCGGTGCGCTCCGGGCTTGCTGGCGCCGATCCGGGCGTCGACCCCCGGCTGCTGGCGGATCTGGCCGGGGCGGCCGGCGACAACGAAGCCAGCGTTGCGGCCGCGGCGCGCCTGCTCGGGCGCGGCCCGGGGCTCACGCCAGGCGGCGACGACGTGCTGGCCGGGTTCCTGGCCGGGGCCGCCGCCGTCGGCCTTGACGCCGCCGCGCTGCGGCACGCGGTCACGGTCCTGGCGCCCGCCCGCACGACCGCTCTGTCGGCGGCGCTGCTGTGGCACGCCGCGCGCGGCGAGTGCGTCGAGGAGCTGGCCGCGGTCGCCGCGGTGCTGACCGGCCACCAACGGCACCGGCCCGAGCAGGCCGGCCGTGCGGTCAGCCGTCTGCTGTCCGTCGGCAGCAGCTCCGGCGCGGCGCTCGCCGCGGGCCTGGTGATCGCCGCGGAACGCGCGCTGCGCCGGCCGGCGCCCACTCCCGGGCGGGCCGCGTGAGCCGCGAGCACGTCGAGGCCAGGCCCGGCGCGTACGCGGACTCGGTCACGCTGATGCGGGTCAGCGCGGACGTACGGCACGCCGGCGGAGTCCAGGCAGCGCTGATCGCCATGGGCACCGGGCTGAACCTCGAGCTGCTGGTCGCGATGGGCTTCGACCCGCCGCCCGGCGTGCGGCCCGACCACCTGCTGATCGCCGTCCGCGCCGGCGACGACGCGGCGCTGTCGGGCGCGCTCGCCGCCGTCGACGCGGCGCTGTCCTCCGGGCCGGCCGGCCGGATTGGTGCGACGGCGGCCCCGCCGCCGCGCACGACGGCGGCCGCGGTCCGGGCGGGCGGGCCCGGTCTCGCGCTGATCTCCGTGCCGGGCCGGTCCGCGTTCGCCGAGGCGGTGGACGCGCTCGACGCCGGCTGCGATGTGATGATCTTCTCCGACAACGTGCCGGTCGAGCAGGAGATCCTGCTCAAGGACATCGCGGCGGAGCGCGACCTGATCGTGATGGGCCCCGATTGCGGCACCGCGATCGTCGGGGGCATCGGGCTGGGCTTCTCGCACACGCTCTCCGCCGGGCCGGTGGGCCTCGTCGCCGCGTCGGGCACCGGAGCGCAGCAGGTGCTGTGCCTGCTCGACCACGCGGGGGCCGGGGTCAGCGCCGCGCTCGGCGTCGGCGGCCGCGACCTGTCCGCCGCCGTCGGCGGGCGCTCGGCCAGGGCCGCCCTCGCCGCGCTCGACGCTGATCC
>Ga0335075_10001952_pt1 | contig 33480 bp, 31 predicted proteins | sample Lox_Sample_24_FD_206723 | JGI IMG/M metagenome (GOLD analysis project Ga0335075, IMG submission 206723) | Soil microbial communities from Loxahatchee National Wildlife Refuge, Florida, United States - Lox_Sample_2.4 | ecosystem: Environmental > Terrestrial > Soil > Wetlands | place: USA...
TGGGGGCCGACTTCGGTTTGCGCGAAATGGGCTGGAAGTCCCGATTCCATTGCGACGAGCGACAAGTCGCGCAATATCGGCATGGCCGGGTGTTCCTGGCCGGAGATGCCGCGCACGTCCACTCCCCGATGGGCGGTCAGGGGATGAACACCGGCATCCAGGACGCGGCGAACCTCGCGTGGAAGATCGACGCGGTGCTCGATGGTGCAGACGAGACGGTGCTGGACAGCTATCACGATGAGCGCCATCCGATCGGCAAACGCGTTGTGCTGCAGTCCGGCCTGATGGCGCGCGGCGTGACCCTTCATCCGCGGATCGCGCGCGGCTTACGAAACCTACTGGTGCCGAGGCTCCTTCGCCTTCCCTGGGTGCGCGACGAGGTGGCCGGAAGCTTTGCGGGCACAACGCTGCGGTATCCCCACCGGGCAGGGGAGAGCGTTTTGGTGGGCACCAGGGCGACGCAGATTCCGCTGCTGCAGCAGCGTCTCACTGAGCTGCAGCGTGAACCCGGTTTCGTGCTGATTCGTGAAAGCGGCAGGTCTCCGATCGACGTCGTCGACCTGCACCAAGCGGAGCGATCCGATTCCGGGCCGGCAGTGCTGGTGCGACCTGATGGTTACATCGCCTGGGCCGGCGACTCGGCCAACGAAGCCGAATGGCTTGAGGTACTTGCGCGCTGGACCGGGCATACCAGCACCGTTTCGTCCGCCGTTACCAGCGCACAGGCGCCGCCCTTGTAGCCTGGCTTCATGTCCAGCGCAGGCAAGATCAAGGTCGAAGGCACCGTGGTAGAGCTCGACGGCGACGAGATGACGCGGGTCATCTGGAAGCTGATCAAAGACATGCTGATCCTTCCGCACCTCGACATCAAACTGGACTACTACGACCTGGGCATCGAGAACCGCGACGCCACCGACGATCAGGTGACGATTGACTCGGCCTATGCCATCAAGAAGCACGGTGTGGGCGTCAAGTGCGCCACCATCACCCCCGACGAGGCGCGGGTCAAAGAGTTCAACCTCAAAACCATGTGGTCGTCGCCCAACGGGACGATTCGAAATATCCTGGGCGGCACAATCTTCCGCGAGCCAATTATGATCTCGAACGTCCCTCGGCTGGTCCCGGGGTGGAAGAAGCCGATCATTATCGGCCGCCACGCTTTTGGTGACCAGTATCGCGCGACGAACTTCACGGTCGACCAACCCGGAACTGTCGCACTGACCTTCACCCCGGACGACGGCAGTGAGCAGGTCGTGCACAAGATTGTGTCCATCCCCGAGGACGGTGGCGTCGTGATGGGGATGTTCAACTTCAGGGATTCGATTCGGGACTTCGCCCGCACGTCGTTCGCTTACGGCCTGAAAGAGAACTTCCCGGTGTACCTGTCGACCAAGAACACCATTCTCAAGGCCTACGACGGCATGTTCAAAGACGAGTTCCAGCGGATCTACGACCAGGAGTTCAAGGACAAGTTCGAAGCTGCCGGACTGACCTATGAGCACCGGCTGATTGATGACATGGTGGCCGCGTCCCTCAAATGGGAAGGCGGCTATTTGTGGGCGTGCAAGAACTACGACGGCGACGTGCAATCCGACGCAATCGCGCAGGGGTACGGCTCGCTCGGGCTGATGACGTCGGTGTTGATGACCGCGGACGGCAAGACCGTAGAAGCTGAAGCCGCTCACGGCACTGTTACCCGCCACTTCCGGCAATACCAGCAGGGCAAGCCCACCTCGACCAATCCGATCGCGTCGATCTTCGCCTGGACGCGTGGGCTCGAGCACCGCGGCAAGCTGGATAACACTCCCGGCGTGATCGACTTCGCCGAGAAGCTGGAACACGTCGTCGTCGCCACCGTCGAAGGCGGCCAGATGACCAAAGACCTCGCGTTGCTCATCGGGCCCGATCAGGACTGGCAAACCAGCGAGGAGTTCCTCGGCGCGATCGCCGACAACCTCAACAAGGCGCTCAGCTCGTAGCGCGAGCAGACACAAAAGTCCCTGATTTCGGCACAAAAGCGGAGCTTTTGTGTCTGCTGGGCGACTAACTCGCCGATGGATCGACGGCCCGAACTGGCGGGCTGTACTGGTCGAGGAACTCGGTGATGACTTCGGTGACCCGCCCCGGCGCCTCGAACATCGGGATGTGACCGACGCCGTCGAGTATCGTCACCTCGTTCGCGGGGGGCAGGTGGTTGGTGAAATGACTGCTGAAGCGGCGCGGTGGAACCACCCGGTCCTTCTCGCAGAGCACCAGATGGGTGGGGACGTCGGTCTGTGCCAGTTCCACCAGCCCCGGCGTCAGCAGCGACTTGATCAGCAGCTGGAAGTAGGCCGGGCAATGCTTGAGGTCATCGACGACGCCGAGGAAATCCTGATCGCTGACCCCGTCCGGTGTGCCGCTGATCGGCAGGGTGCCGATCCGGCGGCTCATGGGCAGGCGTAACAGTCGGGACCCGAGCAAGTGGGCCAGCACCCACACCGGCATACCCCCGACGAATTTCCCGATCACCTCGAACTTGGTGGGGCTCCACCGGTGCCACCCGCCGGCCGGCGCGATGCCGGTCACGGTGCGTGCCCGCCCGCGGCGCTCCAGCTCGAAAGCCACCCAGCCGCCCAGCGAGTTGCCGACGATATGGCAGGTGTCCCAGCGCAGCGTGTCGAGTTGCCGTTCGACGTGGTCGGCCAGCACCGACGAGCTCAGGAACCAGGTGCCTGACCTGGGCCCGCCGTTGTGGCCGGCCATCGTCGGGGCGAATACCTCGTAACGGCCGGTGTCGGCCAATTGCGGGGCCACGTTCTGCCACACCAGCTGCGACATCAGGAATGGGTGCAACAGCAGCACCGGTTCGCCGGAACCGAGATGGATGGGCGCGCGAGACATGCAGCCGACAGTAAGGTGATACCGCCGGTACCGCAAGCATGGCGGATGTGAGCCGGTCTCGGCGTGAAAAGATCGAGTCATCATGTGCATCGCTACTGGAACCCGCCGGGTCTTCTCCGGCGTGCAGCCCACCTCCGACTCTCTGCACCTCGGAAATGCGCTGGGCGCGATCACCCAGTGGGCCCAACTACAGGACGACCACGACGCGTTCTTCTGTGTCGTCGACCTGCACGCCATCACCATCCCGCAGGACCCCGACGTGCTGCGGCGCCGAAGCCTGGTCACCGCTGCCCAGTACGTGGCGTTGGGTATCGACCCTGGCCGCAGCACGATCTTCGTGCAGAGCCACGTTCCCGCACACACCCAGCTGGCGTGGGTGCTCGGGTGCTTCACCGGCTTCGGCCAGGCCCAGCGGATGACACAGTTCAAAGACAAGTCGACGCGTCAGGGCAGCGACGCGACAACGGTCGGCTTGTTCACCTATCCAGTGCTGCAAGCCGCCGACGTGCTCGCCTACGACGCCGAACTGGTGCCGGTCGGTGAAGACCAGCGTCAGCATCTGGAGTTGGCCCGCGATATCGCGCAGCGGTTCAACAGCCGCTTCCCCGACACGTTCGTGGTTCCCGACCTGCTCATTCCCAAGGTCACCGCCAAGATCTACGACCTGCAAGACCCGTCGTCGAAGATGAGCAAGTCGGCGGCCACCGATGCCGGTCTGATCGGTCTGCTGGACGCTCCCACCCTGTCCGCCAAGAAGATTCGTTCCGCAGTCACCGACAGTGAACGCGAAATCAGGTACGACCCGGACGCCAAAGCCGGCGTGTCGAACTTGCTGACCATCCAGTCCGCGGTTACCGGTGTCGAGATTGATGTCCTGGTACGCCAGTACGCCGGGCAGGGCTACGGCGATCTGAAGAAAGACACCGCCGATGCCGTCGTGGAGTTCGTGACTCCGATCAAGGCCCGCGTCGACGAGTTGCTCAGGGATCCTGCGGAATTGCAGGCTATTCTGGCCACCGGGGCGGCACGCGCCGAGGACGTGGCAGCAAAAACGGTCGACCGGGTCTACGACCGGCTAGGGTTTTTGCCAAAACGTCCCTAGCGAGTGGTGATGAGCGAACCGGCCAAACCAGGAATTCTGGATCGGCTGCGGGCGCGGTTCGAATGGTTCGACCATGTGATGCGGGCCAATGACCGATTCGACGAATCCAAAGGCAATTTCTTCGCGGCCGGGCTGACCTACTACACGATCTTCGCGTTGTTCCCTTTGCTGATGGTCGGATTCAGCGTCAGCGGATTCCTGCTGTCGCGTCGACCGGACGTGCTGACCGGGATCGACAACAAGGTCAGGGGCGCGGTGCCCGGCGCTCTTGGTCAGCAATTGGTAGACCTGATGAATTCGGCGATCGCCTCGCGGGCATCGGTCGGCGTCATCGGTTTGGCCGTCGCGGCATGGGTCGGCCTGAACTGGATCGGCAATCTTCGCGTAGCGCTGAGCGAAATGTGGAAACAGGGCGAGGGCTCGCGCGGATACATCCGGACCAAATTCTCCGATCTGGCCACGATGGTTTCGTCATTCGTGGCGATCCTCGCAACGCTCGCGCTCAGTGCGCTCGCCGCTGCGGCACCGATGGGCAAGCTGTTGGGGTGGTTGGGTATTCACAACGCGCCCGTGCTGGACGCGATTTTTCGCGCTGGTTCGATGCTGATTTCGTTGCTGCTGTCGTGGTTGGTTTTCACCTGGATGATCGCCCGCTTGCCCCGGGAGCCGGTCAGGTTTGCCAGCTCGATTCAGGCGGCTTTGATCGCAGCGATCGGTTTTGAGCTGTTCAAGTTGGTCGGGTCGATCTACCTGAAGTCTGTGCTGCACAGCCCGGCGGGCGCGACCTTCGGGCCGGTGCTGGGCCTCATGGTGTTCGCGTACGTCACCGCACGGCTGCTGCTGTTCGCAACCGCTTGGGCGGCGACGTCAACAAACAGCCTGCTTGCGGTGCCGGTGGAACCGCCTGCGCCTAAAGCTATTACGCCCAAGATTCATTTGAACGAAGATCTCAATGTGCGACAGGCGTTAGCCGCTGCGGCGGTGGGCGCCATTGGGGCACTGAGCCTTTCCCGACTGATGCGACGTAATAGAGGTTAAGGTACGTAAGCAGCTGCATCAGTTAGGGTTCGGGCTCGTATTGATCGCTATCCGATTACAGGGTCGGGCACTCGACATCGCAGGCGTCTCTATCCTGATACGGTTTGGCCACAACCGGGCGCTTCTGCGCTCGACCATGTCACCCTCGTGGGCACGGATTGTTGCTCTACGCAAAGGCGGGTAGGCGATGTCGGCACCACACCTCTTCCACAAACTGGCGGCGGAAACGATCGGCACCTTTTGGCTGGTGCTCGGCGGCTGCGGCAGCGCGGTTTTCGCGGCAAAAGCTCACTCCGGCCACTACCCGCTGGGTATCGGGTATCTGGGCGTGTCGCTCGCGTTTGGGCTGACCGTACTTACCGGCGTATACGCATTCGGCGCAATCTCCGGCGGGCATTTCAACCCCGCCGTCACGCTGGGTGCCGCATTGGCCCGCCGGGTGGAATGGAAAGTGCTCCCGGCGTACTGGATTGTTCAGGTGATCGGCGGGCTGCTCGCCGGGCTGGTTATCTACTACATTGCCATCGGCAAGCCCGGTTTCACCGCAGCCGGGAACCTGGCCGCCAACGGCTACGCCGAACACTCACCCGACCACTACACTCTCGGCGCTGTGATCCTCGCCGAAATTGTCCTGACCGCGATGTTCCTGTTCGTCATCCTCGGCTCCACCGACGACCGTGCGCCGACGGGCTTCGCCGGCGTGTCCATCGGATTTGCCTTGGCGCTGGCCAACTTGGTGGCGATCCCGATCTCCAATGCCTCGGTCAACCCGGCCCGGTCCACTGGTGTCGCGTTCTTCAACGGCAACGGTGCGCCTGCGCAGCTGTGGGTGTTCTGGCTGGCGCCGCTGATCGGTGCAGCGATCGCCGGCATCGCCTATCCCTTCCTGTTCGGCCGGGCCGAGGAGACCGCGGACCATCCGGTGTAGGCGTGACGGGGCACGGCGGCGAATGGCACTAGCGCTCTGCTTGCCATTCGCCGCCGGCCATCACACCGATGACCTGGAAAGCACTGTCCAGCACAACAAGATCAGCGTCAGCACCGGCGCGCAAACTGCCGACGCTGTCGAGGCCGAGCGCGCGCGCCGGTGTCGTCGAGGTCATCTGCACCGCGGCGGCCAGCGCCGCGTCGCGGTCTGAGCCGAGGCCGGCCGCGGCGCGGAAGAGTTGATCCATCGTCGCGGTGCTCCCGGCGATTGTCGACGTCCCGCGCACGCGTGCCACCTGTTCGGCCACATCGATCTGCATTGTCCCGAGCCGAAATTCGCCATCACCCAACCCCGCGGCCGCGGTGGCATCGGTGACCAAAGCCACCCGGTCGGCTCCCGCCGTATCGATCACCGCTCGTTGCACGGCGGGGTGGACGTGCACGCCGTCGGCGATCAACTCGACGGTCACCCGCGCATCCTGCAATAGCGCGATCGCGGGTCCGGGCTCCCGGTGGTGCACCGGGCGCATAGCGTTGAACAAGTGGGTGCCGACCGTCGCGCCCAGCTCGACGGCATGGCGGGTCTGCTCGTAGGTGGCATCGGTATGCCCAACGGCGACAACCACTCCGGCGCCGACGAGGCGGGCAATCGCATCGTCGCTACCGGCGCGTTCGGGTGCCAGGGTGACCATTCGGATCGCACCGTCGCCTGCGGTGAGCAGGGCATCGATCTCGGCGGGCACCGGGTCGCGCAACTGCGCAGGATCGTGTGCCCCGCAGCGCGCCGCGCTCAGCCACGGCCCCTCCAGATGGATACCGGCGACGGTGCCCGCGCGGGCCGAATCGGCGAGCACACGTTCCGCGGTAAGCAGATCGGTCGGCGACGCGGTGACCAGGCTGGCCAGCGTGGTGGTCGTGCCATGGCTGCGATGAAACATCGCTGCGCGCAGGATATCTCCATCGTTGCCGTCGGTATATGACGCGCCTCCGCCGCCGTGCACATGGATGTCGACGAAGCCGGGCACGACCAGTGCCTCGGGCATGTCGACATCGGCCGGCTGCGACGGCAGGCCCGGCCCGCAGCCCACGATTCGTCGGCCCGAGGTCTGCACCCAACCCGGCCGACAGGTACCCTGCTCCAGCACCACAGCGCCGGCAGCGATCACCGCCATGCCGGCACATCCGTTGCCGCGCTGGGTAATTCGTCGGGCCAACGGCCGTCATTCTCCCAGAAGTGCCGGATCTCTTCGAGTTGCCGACCTTTGGTCTCGGGAGCATACCGGTACACGAAGGCAAATCCAGCCACCGCAAAAGCGCCGAATACCGCGAAAGTGCCCGCGCCGCCGAGTGAATGCAGCATCGTCAGGAACACGCCGGCAATGACGGCATTGGCCACCAGGTTGGCGGTCAGCATGGCACTGGACCCCATCGATCGCAACCGGGACGGGAAGCTCTCACCGGCGTAAACCCATACCAGCGCACCGAAGCCGAAGGTGAAGCCCATCGTGAAAAGCAGCACGCCAACGAATCCGAACATCGCGGGGCAATGCGCGGCGAACACCACGATCAGAACCACGTCGGCGGCGATCATCGCGCCGATACCGGACAGCAAAACAGGGCGGCGGCCCAGCCGGTCGACCAGAACCACCGACACCAGCACCGCGGCCAGCGCGGCGGCCTGCACCATTGCTGGAAGCGCCAGCAGCGCGAAGTTGCCGCGGAAGCCCATCGCGTCGAACAGCCGGGGGCTGTAGTACACGATCGCGTTGACTCCGGTGATCTGGATGAGAAAACCCAACGCGATGACGAAGACCGCCGCGCGCAGGTAGGGCCGGCGCAGCATTTCGATGAACCTGCCGCCGCTTTCGTCTCGCAGCGCGGCGCTGATCTCGGCGAGTTCACGTTCGACGTCACTGTCGGGCTCCACGTATTGCAGCGTCCGCCTGGCCTCGGCGACCCGGCCTTTGAGCATGTACCACCGCGCGGTGTCAGGCATCCGCAGCAACTGCAGCGCCACCAATGCCGCGGGCGCGGCCGCCAGTGCCAGCATCCAGCGCCACTCGCGCGAATCGGCCAGCAGGTAGCAGGCCAGGTAGCCGATGATGATGCCGACCACGGTTGCCGCCTGATAGCCGACGAGCAGCGAACCGCGCACGCGCGCCGGCGCGGATTCGGCCACGAACACCGGGACCACCACGACAGACACCCCGATGGTCACGCCCAGCAGCAGCCGGGCCACCAGCAGCATGGGCGCCGAGTCCGACATCGCGCCCAACAGTGCGAACACCGCATAGCCGACCGCCACCGACACCATCGACCGCCGGCGTCCGATCAGGTTGGCCAGCGCGCCTGCACCCAACGCGCCGACGATCTCGCCGAGCACCACTGCGGTGGTCACCAATTCCTGTTGCCTTGTTGTCAAACCGAATTCGTCGGTGATGAACAGCAGCGCACCGGCGATGTTGGAGAGGTCGTAGCCGTAGACGACGCCCAGGCTCGCCGCGGTGAGCCCGACAAACAATCCCCGGCGTCGGGCTAAGTGCAGCACGTGGGGTCCAGCGCTGTGCAAAGCGCTTGTAGCGCTTCCGGGCGCACTCGGTGAAACACGTTCATCCCGCGGCGATCCGAGACCACCAAGCCCGCCTTCCGCAGCTGGGTCAGGTGATGACTCACCGTGGACTCACTCAGGTCGAGCACGGCGGCGAGCTCCCCGGAAATCTCCTCACCGGCAGAGGAACTGAATAGATAAGACACAATTTTGACCCGGACGGGATCGGCAAGGGCCTTTAGCCGCAACGCGACCTGCAATGCATCAGCATCAGTCATCGGTCCTGCGGCCACCGGCGAACAACACACCGGCGCGGTTGTATCGATCACCGGCAACGCTTTCGGCATCACACCATCCTGCCACACCTATTGACATATATCGAAAAGGTCGGCAAGCTGGGTCGCACTACACTAGTTCGATATATGTCTCACAGGTTGGAGGTTCGCTGCTATGGCGCGGGTTCAACTGGCACTCAACGTCGAAAATCTCGATCAAGCAATCACGTTTTATACCAAGCTGTTTAACACTAAACCGGCCAAACGCAAGCCCGGCTACGCCAACTTCGCGATCACCGACCCACCCCTGAAGCTGGTGCTGCTGGAAAGCCCGGGCCAGGGCGGCACGCTGAATCATCTCGGGGTCGAGGTTGAATCCAGCGAGGTCGTCCACACCGAGATCGCCAGGCTGACCGAGGCCGGGATGTTCACCGAAGAGGAAATGGGCACTACCTGCTGCTTCGCGACGCAGAACAAAGTTTGGGTCATCCGTCCCGGCGGCGAACGCTGGGAGGTCTACACCGTGCTCGCCGATTCCGACACCTTCGGCGCCGCGGCGACGACACCTTGTTGCTCGTAGCCGTTTGCGGCTCAGTGAACGGCACCGTCCATGACTGAAACCGATTCTTTGACAACGCTTTCCGTGCTGGATCGAATGTTGCCGGTCTGGATCGGGGTGGCGATGGCGGCTGGCCTGCTACTGGGACGCTGGGTGCCCAGCCTCGACATCGCGCTGCAAAAAGTGCAGATTGACGCGATCTCGCTGCCTATCGCACTCGGGCTATTGATCATGATGTACCCGGTGCTGGCCAAGGTCCGCTATGACCGGCTGGACACCGTCACCGGAGACCGCCGACTGCTGATCAGCTCGCTGCTGCTCAACTGGGTACTCGGCCCCGCGGTGATGTTCGCGCTGGCCTGGCTGATGCTGCCCGACCTGCCCGAATACCGCACCGGGCTGATCATCGTCGGACTGGCCCGTTGCATCGCCATGGTCATCATCTGGAACGACTTGGCCTGCGGGGACCGCGAAGCCGCCGCAGTGCTCGTCGCGCTGAACTCGATCTTCCAGGTCGTCATGTTCGCCGCCCTGGGCTGGTTCTACCTCTCAGTGCTCCCTGGCTGGCTACATCTACCGCAGACCACCATCGCCACCTCACCATGGCAGATCGCCAAATCCGTGCTCATCTTCCTGGGCATCCCCCTGGCCGCTGGATACTTCTCCCGCCAGTGGGGCGAAAAAGTGAAAGGCCGTGCCTGGTACGAGACGCGTTATCTCCCCGAGATCGGACCCTGGGCACTGTACGGCTTGCTGTTCACGATCGTGATCTTGTTCGTCCTTCAAGGCCACCAGATCACCTCCAGGCCATGGGATGTCGCCCGCATTGCCTTACCGCTTCTGGCCTACTTCGCCATCATGTGGGTGGGCGGTTACCTGTTGGGTGCCGCACTTGGCCTGGGATATGAACGCACCACCACGCTCGCATTCACCGCAGCCGGCAACAACTTCGAACTGGCCATCGCGGTGGCGATCGCCACCTACGGCGCTGCGTCCGGCCAGGCGCTGGCCGGCGTCGTCGGACCCCTGATCGAAGTACCCGTGCTTGCCGGACTCGTCTACGTATCCTTAGTTTTGCGAACACGCCTATTCCCTGCCGCTGGCGTTCCCGTCGACTCCTGAAAGAGCGTCCACTGGTGAACCGGAAACCCAGCGTCATGTTTGTTTGCCTGCATAACGCCGGCCGCTCCCAGATGGCCGCAGCGCTACTTAACCACCTCGCCGGTGATGGCATCGAAGTCCGTTCGGCGGGAACCGAACCCGCCGATCAGATCAACCCCGCCGCCGTGGCGACACGTGCCCGTACGTCCCCGGTGTGTCTTATCGGGATTGGGAACTCGACGACCCGGCGGACCAACCGCTCGACACCGCTCGCGCGATTCGTGGTGATATCGCCGAGCGCGTCCGCGCGCTCATCGTCGAACTCGTCCGGAGGTTCGGCTAGTTCTGTGGCCGGCGATTCATCGAGCGTGCCGCCATGATCAACCCGAACACGATGACAGTGCCGATCACCGCCACACCGACTCGTACCGGCAGCGCGTCGGCGGGCGGCACGATCGCGGCGGCGTTCGCCGAGGCGCCCGGAGCGGCGTCACCGCCGGTCGATGTCTTGAGCACCAACGACGGGTCGGGTTCGATCAGTGTTCCCACCCGGGTTCCCGGCGCGGTTGCGAAACCGTAATCCAGCAGGTGTGCTGCCTGCTGCCACGGCGCAATCGGCTGACGGGTGCCATGCAACAGCACCGCCATCAGCCGGCGCCCGTCGTGATTGGCCGCGCCCACGAATGTCTGGCCCGCGTCGTCGGTATAGCCGGTCTTGCCGCCGAGCGCACCTGGATAGTGGTAGAGCAGTTGGTTGTCGTTTTCCAGCTGATAGCCGGGGTGGTCGGCGTGCCCGGGGAAATCGAACGTTTTGGTATTGACGATGCCGGCGAAAGCTGGGTTCTCCCAGGCGTATCGGTAGAACAGCCCGATGTCGTACGCTGAAGTGCTCATGCCGGGTCCATCCAGCCCCGACGGCGTCGCGGCGCGGGTGTCGCGGCCGCCGAGCTTGCCGGCCAGCACGTTGATCTTCTCCAGCGCGACCGGCATGCCGCCCAGCTGCATGGCCAGTGCATGCGCCGCGTCGTTGCCGGAGTGCATCAGCAGCCCGTGCAGCAACTGGTTGACGGTGTAGGTGCCACCCGGGGCAACGCCGACCCGGGTGCCCTCCGCGGCGGCATCCTCGGGCGTGCCGTCGACGGTCTTGTTGAGGTTGAGCTCGTTCAGCGATGCCATCGCGACGAGCACCTTGATCACACTGGCCGGGCGGTGACGGCCGTGCGGGTCACGTGCGGCGATGATCGCGCCGCTGTCCAGGTCGGCCACCACCCAGGCGTCGGCGGAGACGTCGCCGGGCACGGGCGGGGTGTCGGGTGCCGTGACCACTCCGCAGCCGCCCAGCGCGTTGCCGCCGATCGGCGACGCGGGCACCGGCAGCGGCAGCGGCGGATCGCCGGCCTGCGGGACTTCCGATGAGTCCACCGCGGGCGGGGTGGCGACCTTGTACGGGCACGCGTCGTGCCCTGCACCGGCTATGGCAGGCTCGGCGACCGCGATCGGCAAGCCGAGGACAGCGGGCGCGCTGACCAGGAAAGCCGCCGCTAGCAGGCATGACGCAGTACGTAAATAGGGCTGTAAGAGCCACATGTCTGTGCAGAGTAGGCGATCAGCGGTTCGAATCCCAGGAGCCGCGCTGTGACTGGTGTTGCAGAAGTTACACGTCGAGGTAACAAACGCCTGGGCCGCCGATGCGGCCCAGCCACAGCCGTCCCGGCGTTTCCACCACTCCGGTGGCCAGGCCGAAGGCCGCATGCCGGGTCCGAAGCTGGGTCACCACGTGGCCGTCGTCGGGGGCGAATGCGATCACCCACACGAGAGGCTTCGGGTTCGGCAGCCAGCGGTAGGGCAGCCGCCACAGCAGCGACCGGATGATCGGCGGGCGGGGCGCCAGCGATTCGCTGAGCCGGTTGCGCTCCGAGACCATGGCGACCCAGATCCGGCCGTCGCGGCCGGTCGAAATGTTGTCGGGGTAACCGGGCAGGTCGGTGGCCAACGGAGTGATCGAACCGGCCTCGCTTCCGGTGAGCCAGTATTTGGACAGCCGGCAGCCGGTCGTCTCGGCGAGCACCACGGCGGACTCGTCGGTGGTCAGTGTCACGCCGTTGGCGAAGTACAGACCCGACGCCAGCACGCTGACCGTGCCGTCGGGATCGCGCCGGAAGAGCGAGCCGGTCGGGCGTCCCTCGATGACCGAGCCCTTGTAATACTCGTAGTGGAAGCGGCTGGTCGATTCGGTGAAAAAGACTGTGCCGTCTGATGATTCGACGACGTTGGAGCAGAACGTGAGCGCGCGCCCGACCACCTCGGCGACCAGCGTCTCCAGTGTGTCGGTGCCGGGGTCGTAGCGCAGCAGGCCGCGGTGGCTGTCGCAGATCAGCAGCCGGCCGTCACGGGCGACCGCCAGGCCCAGCGGTCGCCCGCCGGTGTTGGTGACGACCTGAGCGGTGTTGCCGTCCGGGGTGATCCGGATGATGCGGCCGTCCTCGACACCGGTCCAGATATTGCCCTCGGCGTCGGCGACGACGTCCTCGGGAGCGGTGCCGGGGATCTCGACCACGTGCAGCGTCGCCGTGCGGTCGGGTTCGGGAAGCGGCCGTGACGGCGGTGGCTGCCAGCGGATCGGGTCGATGGGTGGCTTTTTCATCTGTTACTCACAGCTGGCTCCCAACGTCGGTCAGCACACTGCGCAGAATCGCTTCGATGGTGTCGAACTCGGCTTGGCCGCTGATCAGCGGCGGTGCCAACTGGATGACCGAATCACCGCGGTCGTCGGTGCGGCAATACAGCCCGGCCTCGAAGAGGGCCGACGACACGTGGCCAAGTAGTGAGCGGCGTTCGGCGTCGGTGAAGGTTTGCCTGGTCGTCTTGTCCTTGACCAGTTCCACGCCGTAGAAGAACCCCTCGCCGCGCACATCGCCGACGATGGGCACGTCGTGCAGCTTTTCCAGGGTGGCGCGAAAGTCGGGGGCGTGGGTTTTGACGTGGTCGTTGAGGCCTTCCCGTTCGAAGATGTCGAGGTTGGCCAGCCCGACAGCGGCCGACACCGGGTGACCGCCAAAGGTGTAGCCGTGCGGGAACATTGTGTTGCCGTCGTTGAACGGCTCGAATAACCGCTCGCTGGCGATCATCGCGCCGATCGGCGAGTAGCCCGACGTCATCCCCTTGGCGCAGGTGATCATGTCGGGCACGTAACCGAAGTCGTCGCAGGCAAACATCGACCCGATCCGGCCGAACGCGCAGATCACCTCGTCGGAGACCAGCAGCACGTCGTAGGAGTCGCAGATCTCCCGTACCCGTTCGAAATATCCTGGGGGAGGCGGGATGCTGCCGCCGGCGTTCTGCACCGGTTCCAGGAACACCGCGGCCACCGTGTCGGGTCCTTCGAACTCGATCGCCTCGGCGATCCGGTCCGCGGCCCACTGCCCGAAGGCTTTCAAGTCGGTGCCAAACGATTCCGGTGCGCGATAGAAGTTCGTGTTGGGCACCCGGAAGCCGCCGGGCGTCACCGGCTCGAACGGCGCCTTGTACCGCGGCAGCCCGGTGATCGCCAGGGCGCCATGGGTGGTGCCGTGATAGGCGATCGACCGCGAAATCACTTTGTGCTTACCGGGTTTGCCGGTCAGCTTGAAGTACTGCTTGGCGACTTTCCATGCGGTCTCGACGGCCTCGGTGCCGCCGGTCGTGAAGAACACCCGGTTCAGGTCGCCCGGTGCGTAATGCGCCAGGCGCTCGGCGAGCTCGATCGCGGTCGGGGTGGCGTATCCCCACAGCGGAAAGAAGGCCAGCGTGCTCGCCTGCCGGGCGGCAACCTCGGCGAGTTCGGTCCGGCCGTGGCCGACCTGCACGGTGAACAGACCAGAGAGCCCGTCAAGGTAGCTCTTGCCGCGGTCGTCGAAGATGGTGACTCCCTCGGCGCGGGTGATGATCGGCGGCGTGAAGTTCGGGCCGTGCCGGGCGAAATGCAGCCAGAGGTGGTTGGTCATGTTGCAGGTGAGCCTAACGCTCGACTCGATGCCTGCTTCTCACTCGCGCCGTTCCGGAGCCCGCCGTCGCCGGACTACGCTCGGGAGATGACCTCAACGCAGCAGGTCACCGAGTTCGAAGGCCTACGGCCGCATCTGCTGGCGGTGGCGTATCGGTTGACCGGGACCATGGCGGACGCCGAAGACATCGTGCAGGACGCATGGCTGCGCTGGAAGGCCGCTGAGAACCGCCACCAGATCGTTGATCTGCGAGCCTGGTTGACGACGGTGGTCAGTCGCCTCGGGCTGGACCGGCTGCGGTCGGCAGTGCACCGGCGGGAAACCTATGTCGGCCAATGGCTGCCGGAACCGGTGGTGACCGGGTTGGACGGAAACGATCCGCTGTCGGCGGTAGTGGCCGACGAAGATGCCCGGTTTGCGGCGATGGTAGTGCTTGAGCGGCTCTCGCCTGATCAGCGGGTCGCGTTCGTGTTGCATGACGGGTTCGCCGTACCCTTCGCCGATGTCGCCGACGTGTTGGGAACCAGTGCGGCGGCCGCTCGCCAGCTCGCGTCGCGGGCCCGCAAGGCCGTCACCGCGTCGCCACTGCCCAAACCCGATCCGTCGCACAACGAGGTGGTCGGTCGGCTGATGGCGGCGATGGCCGACGGCGACCTGGAGACCGTGGTTTCGCTGCTGCATCCCGACGTGACGTACACCGGTGATTCGGATGGCAAGGCGCCCACGGCCGTTCAGGTTATCGGCGGGGCGGACAAGGTGGTGCGGTTCATGTCCGGTCTTGCGCAACGCTATGGCCCGTCGATGTTCACCGCATATCAGCTGGGGTTGGTCAACGGTGAACTCGGCATCTACACGGCCGGCTGCCCGGCCAGTGACCGATACCGGGAGATGCTACCCCGGATCACCGCGATGACGGTGCGCGACGGAAAGGTCTGCGCCCTATGGGATATCGCCAACCCCGACAAGTTCACCGGTTCTCCACTGCGGCCTGAGTCCAGGGAACCCGGCACGCGTCACCGGAATTGAAGCCCTGCTCGGTGACGCCCAGCGCGGTGTTCATCCGCGCCCGCATATTCTCCACGCCGATCTGATAGGTCAGCTCGATCACGCCGTTGTCGCCGAAGCGGTCCCGCAGGTCGGTCACCTGCTCGTTGGTGACACTGTGTGGGTCGGTGGTCATCGCGTCGGCATACGCAATCGCGGCCCGCTCATCGTCGGTGAATTGTCGGGACGTCGCGTAATTCTCTATGTCGGCGAGCCGCTTCACGTCCAGTCCGTCGAGACGCTGCAGCATCGATCCGAAGTCGACGCACCACGAGCAGCCGACTGTACGTGCGGTCCAAAACACCGCCAGCTCACGCACGTTGACCGGCAGCTTGCGCGAGGCCGATTGCAGCATGGTCTCGTGGACGGCGTTGGCGACCAGCAGCCGCGGATGGTGCGCGACTACGGCCAACGGCTCGGGGACTTCCCCGAAGCGCCGCTTGGCGTATCGGTACATGGCGCGGACGAGCCAGTTGGCCCGTTCCGGGGGCAGCGGTTCGATGCGGGTTTTCTGTGTCATATGAGTTAGACGAGGCGGCCTGCGAAGGTGTGACGGGCTGTGCCGCCGAGCAGACGCAAAGGCCCCCGACACGCCGAATAAAAGGGCGCTTTTGTGTCTGCTGGTGTGATTTAGCGCGTGAAGATCAACGCGCGTTTGACCTCTTGAATGGCCTTGGTCACCTCGATGCCGCGCGGGCAGGACTCGGTGCAGTTGAACGTGGTGCGGCAGCGCCACACCCCGTCAACCTCGTTGAGGACGTCGAGGCGCTCGGCGGCAGCCTCGTCGCGGCTGTCGAAGATGAAGCGGTGCGCGTTGACGATGGCCGCCGGGCCAAAGTAGCTGCCCTCGTTCCAGAACACCGGGCAGCTGGTGGTGCACGCCGCGCACAGAATGCACTTGGTGGTGTCGTCGTAGCGCGCGCGATCGGTTTGGCTTTGGATCCGCTCGCGCGTCGGGGGGTTACCGCTGGTGATCAGGTACGGCTTCACCGCACGGTAGGCGTCGAAGAACGGCTCCATGTCGACGACGAGGTCCTTCTCCACCGGCAGCCCGCGGATCGGCTCGACGGTGATGGTCAACTGCTTGCGCGGCTTCCCCTTTTTCACTGCGGGCAGCAGGTCGCGCATCAGCACTTTGCAGGCCAGCCGGTTGACCCCGTTGATCCGCATCGCATCGGAGCCGCAGACGCCATGAGCGCAGGACCGCCGGAACGTCAGTGTGCCGTCCAGGTAGCTCTTGATGTAGATCAGCAGATTGAGTAGCCGGTCGGTGGGCAGGCAGGGCACCCTGAAGCTCTGCCAGCCTGCGGAATCGGTGTACTGGTCGGGGTTTTCCGGGTTGAACCGGGCGATACGCAGCGTCACCATCACCGCGCCCTCAGGGGCGGGGGGCAATGGAGGGCCCGCCGGATCGCCGCCTGGTGCGGTCTTTACTACCGAACTCATCAGTACTTCCGTTCCATCGGCTCGTAACGGGTCTGCACCACGGGTTTGAAATCCAGCCGAACGTCGCTGAGCAAATCGGTGCCCTGCTTGTACGCCATCGTGTGACGCATGTAGTTGACGTCGTCGCGGTCGGGATAGTCCTCGCGGGCGTGCCCGCCGCGGGATTCCTTGCGGTTCAAAGCGCCGACCACGGTGACTTCGGCCAGTTCGAGCAGGAAACCCAGTTCGATGGCTTCAAGCAAGTCGCTGTTGAAGCGTTTTCCCTTGTCGTGCACGAAGATTCGGGAATATCGTTCTTTGAGTGCGTGAATGTCGGTGAGTGCCTGCTTGAGGGTCTCCTCGGTGCGGAACACCGCTGCGTTATTGTCCATCGACTGCTGCAACGCCCCGCGGATGTCGGCGACGCGTTCGTTGCCCTGCTCGGACAAGATGTCGGCCACCCAGCCGACCACCATCGCGGCCGGGTCCGTTGGCAGCTCGGCGAAGTCGTGACCCCGGGCGTAGTTGGCCGCGGCGATTCCGGCCCGCCGCCCGAAGACGTTGATATCCAGCAGCGAGTTGGTGCCCAGCCGGTTGGCGCCGTGCACCGAGACGCACGCACACTCGCCGGCCGCGTACAGGCCCGGCACGACAGAGGTGTTGTCCCGCAACACCTGTGCGGTGACGGTGGTGGGGATGCCGCCCATCACGTAGTGACACGTCGGGTACACGGGCACCAGCTCTTTGACCGGGTCCACGCCCAGGTAGGTGCGGGCGAACTCGGTGATGTCGGGCAGTTTTGCCTCGAGCACGTCCTCACCGAGGTGCCGGACGTCGATGTACACGTAGTCCTTATGCGGTCCGGCGCCGCGGCCCGCGAGCACTTCGAGCACCATCGAGCGGGCGACGATGTCGCGCGGCGCCAGGTCGACGATCGTCGGCGCGTAGCGCTCCATGAACCGCTCGCCGTCACCGTTGAGCAGCCGGCCGCCCTCACCGCGCACCGCTTCGGAGATCAAAATGCCCAGCCCGGCCAGCCCGGTCGGGTGGAACTGGTGAAACTCCATGTCCTCCAACGGAAGTCCTTTGCGGAAGACGATTCCGATGCCGTCGCCGGTGAGGGTGTGTGCGTTGGACGTCGTCTTGTACATCCGGCCCGAACCGCCGGTTGCGATCACGACGGCCTTGGCGTGGAAGACATGGATGTCGCCGGTGGCCAGCTCGTAGGCGACGACACCGGCAGCCACCGGACCGCTCGGGGTCTGGGTGAGCACCAAGTCGAGCGCATAGAACTCGTTGAAGAACTCGACGTCGTGCTTGACGCAGTTCTGGTAGAGGGTCTGCAGGATCATGTGGCCGGTGCGGTCGGCGGCATAACAGGCCCGCCGGACCGGGGCCTTGCCGTGGTCGCGGGTGTGCCCGCCGAAGCGGCGCTGGTCGATGCGGCCCTCGGCGGTGCGGTTGAACGGCATCCCCATCTTCTCCAGGTCCAGCACCGCGTCGATGGCTTCCCGGCACATGATTTCCACCGCGTCCTGGTCGGCGAGATAGTCGCCGCCCTTGACGGTGTCGAAGGTGTGCCACTCCCAGTTGTCGTCTTCGACGTTCGCCAGCGCGGCGCACATACCGCCCTGGGCGGCGCCGGTGTGGCTGCGGGTCGGATACAGCTTGGTCAGCACCGCCGTCCGCGCCCGGGGTCCGGCCTCGACGGCCGCCCGCATTCCGGCACCGCCCGCGCCGACGATCACGACGTCGTATCGGTGTTGGGAGATCACGGCCGCCGCCGACGATGCAGTGGGGGCACCCCCAGCCGCGTAGCGGTGCGCGGGACAAAGCGATCAGGACGAGGTGGCGTAAACATGTGCGCCTTTCACGAGATGTTCGGGTCAAACGTCAGCAACACGTAGGTCCCCAGCACCAGCGTGAACACCATCGACGATGCCAGCAGGGCGTTCAGCCAGAAGCGGGTGGAATCCTTGCGGCTGTAGTCGTCGATGATGGTGCGCAGACCGTTGCCGCCGTGCAACTGCGCGAGCCAGAGCAGCAGCAGGTCCCAGGTCTGCCAGAACGGCGAGTGCCAACGCTGCGCCACATAGTTGAAGTCGATCCGGTAGACCCCGTCGTCCCACATCAGCATCACGAACAAGTGGCCGAGCGCCAAGAACACCAGTACGACGCCGGAGAACCGCATGAATAGCCAGGCGTATTTCTCGAAGTTGGGCATGCCGGCGCGCCGGCGCGGTGCCCGTGGATTGTCCAGGCCGGCCGGGCGGTCGTGGCCGCGCTGCCGCGTCGGCGCGACCTCGCCGCGACCCAGTTGAAGGTCCGGGGAGCTCATCCGAACCGCCCGATCATGTGGATGCCCACGACCACTGTCGCCGGCACCATCACCAGGAGCCACACGATGGCGATCGCCCACAGCATCAGCCGTTGATACCGGGTGCCCTGTGCCCAGAAGTCGATCAAGATGACGCGGATGCCGTTGAGCGCGTGGTAGAGAACCGCGGCCACCAGTCCGAGTTCCATCAGGCCCACAATCGGTGTCTTGTAGGTCGCGATGACTTCGTCGTAGGTTTGCGGGCTCACCCGGACCAATGCGGTGTCCAGCACGTGTACGAACAGGAAGAAGAAAATCGTCGCCCCGGTGATGCGGTGCAGAACCCATGACCACATACCCGGATCGCCGCGGTAGAGGGTTCGTCGGCGTCGCCTCCGCGAGGAGCCGTCGCGTCTCGGCCCCGCCGGATTCGCAGATGTCGCCGTCGTCATCAGCGCCTCTCCAACATCATTGCGTGGGACTCTAAACCCATTCTCGCCACCGAATGACCCGCTTCGTGTCCGGCGAGGTTTTTCAGCGCGCAGAATCTAGGCTGGCCTTGTGAATTAGCCAACAATGACGAGGTGGCCCGATGAGTTCCCTTGATGTGCGGTATCGCAACAGTGACCGAAACAGTTGATTGGAAACTGCTGCGGGACAAGGCTATCCAAGCAGCGCAGGGGGCATACGCACCCTACTCACGGTTTCCGGTGGGCGCGGCGGCGTTGGTCGACGATCGACGGATTATCACCGGCTGCAATGTGGAGAATGTCTCATATGGCCTGGGTCTCTGTGCCGAGTGCGCGGTGGTCTGCGCGCTGCATTCGACCGGCGGCGGCAGGCTGATCGCGCTGGCGTGCGTCGACGGGAGAGGCTCGCCGCTGATGCCGTGCGGCCGGTGTCGTCAGCTGTTGCTCGAACACGGCGGACCGGATCTGCTGATCGACCACCGCGATGCACCACGGCGGCTCGGCGAGTTGCTGCCCGAGGCGTTCGGTCCCGACGACCTGGGCCGCCGGTGAGCTTCGACGCGCCGACCATCATTGCGACCAAACGCGACGGCGGTCGGCTGTCGGATGCCGCGATCGACTGGGTCATCGACGCCTACACCATCGGGCTGATCGCCGACGAACAGATGTCAGCGCTGCTGATGGCGATCTATTTGCGCGGCATGGACTACGGCGAAACCGCGCGGTGGACGGCGGCGATGGTGGCATCCGGGGAACGAATGGACTTCACCGATTTGCGGCGCGACGGCAAGCCGCTGCGCACCGTGGACAAACACTCCACCGGCGGAGTCGGAGACAAGATCACGCTGCCGCTGGTGTCGGTGGTTGCGGCCTGCGGTGGCGCGGTGCCGCAGGCGTCCGGCCGCGGACTCGGCCATACCGGCGGCACCCTGGACAAGCTGGAATCCATCGCCGGCTTTACCGCGGTCCTTTCTAGCGAGCAAGTGCGCCAACAACTTTGCGAGATCGGCGCGGCCATCTTCGCGGCCGGCCGGTTGGCGCCCGCCGACGCGAAGCTCTACGCGCTGCGCGACATCACCGCCACCGTCGAGTCGCTGCCGCTGATCGCGAGCTCGGTGATGAGCAAGAAGATCGCCGAAGGCGCGGGCGCGCTGGTGCTCGACGTCAAGGTCGGTTCCGGGGCATTGCTGAGGTCGGAATCGCAGTGCCGTGAGCTGGCCGAAACCCTGGTGGCGCTGGGCGCACAGCATGGCCTGCCGGCGTGCGCGGTCTTGACCGACATGAACAGCCCGCTGGGCGCGGCTGCGGGTAACGCGGTTGAAGTCGCCGAAGCGCTGGAGGTCCTGGCCGGCGGCGGACCGCCCGACGTGGTTGAACTGACGCTGCGGCTGGCCGGCGAGATGCTCCAGATCGCCGGCATCGACGAGCGGGAACCAGCCCAGACGCTGCGCGACGGCTCCGCGATGGACCGATTCCGCGCGCTGGTCGCCGCGCAGCGCGGTGACTTGTCCATACCGTTGCCAGTTGGTAAGTACTCCGAAACCGTCACCGCTCCTCGGAGCGGCAGAATGGGCGATATCGACGCGATGGCAGTGGGGCTGGCGGTGTGGCGGCTCGGCGCGGGCAGGTCCCGGCCGGGCGAGTCGGTCCAGCCCGGCGCGGGGATCCGGATCCATCGGCGCACCGGCGAGCCAGTGGCGGCGGGTGAGCCGCTGTTCACGCTGTACACCGACACCCCGGAGCGCTTCGAGTCCGCGGTGGCCGAGCTGGACGCGGGCTGGAGCGTCGTCGATACGCCGCCCATCCGGCGACCGCTGATCATCGATCGGATCACCCGATGACGACGCCGTTGAGACTGGAGACCATCACGCAAGCGCCCAAGGCGCTGTTGCACGATCACCTCGACGGTGGTCTGCGCCCGGCGACGGTAATCGACATCGCCGGTCAGACCGGCTATGACGACCTGCCCGCCACCGAGGTCGACGAACTGACCCGGTGGTTTCACACCCAGTCGCACAGCGGATCGCTGGAGCGTTACCTCGAGCCGTTCTCGCACACTGTCGCGGTGATGCAGACGCCCGAGTCGTTGCACCGAGTCGCCTTCGAATGCGTGGAAGACCTGTCCGCCGACTCGGTGGTCTATGCCGAGGTCCGCTTCGCCCCCGAGCTGCACATCAATCGCGGACTCTCATTCGACGCCGTCGTCGATGCGGTGCTGGCGGGTTTCGCCGACGGGGAGAAGGCGGCCGCAGCGGCGGGGCGACCGATCGTCGTGCGTTGCCTGGTCACCGCGATGCGGCACGCCGCGCTATCCCGCGAAATCGCCGAGCTGGCGATCCGATTCCGCGACAAAGGCGTAGTCGGATTCGACATCGCCGGTGCGGAGGCCGGCTACCCGCCCACCCGGCACCTGGATGCTTTCGAGTATATGCGAAACAACAACGCCCGCTTCACGATTCACGCTGGTGAGGCCTTCGGGCTGCCGTCCATCCACGAGGCGATCGCGTTCTGCGGTGCTGACCGGCTCGGCCACGGAGTGCGGATCGTCGACGACATCGACGTCGCCAAGGACGGCGAGGTCCGACTGGGTCGATTGGCGTCGATACTGCGCGACAAGCGAATTCCGTTGGAGCTGTGTCCGAGTTCCAACGTCCAAACCGGGGCGGTCAACAGCATCGCCGAGCATCCCTTTGATCTGCTGGCCCGCACGCGGTTCCGGGTCACCGTCAACACCGACAACCGGTTGATGAGCGATACCACGATGAGCCGCGAGATGCTGGTTCTTGTTGACGCTTTCGGCTACGGATGGAGTGACCTGGAGCGGTTCACCATCAATGCGATGAAGTCGGCGTTCATTCCCTTCGACGAGCGGTTGGCGATCATCGACGACGTGATCAAACCGCGGTACGCCGTGCTGGTGGGCTAGCCGCGCTACATCACGACGTGGCCGGCGTCGACGGGCACCGTGATGCCGGTCACGTAGCGTGCTCGCGGGCTGACCAGCCACAGCACCGCTTCGGTGACGTCTTGCGCATCGACCAGTGGCACGTCGGGCAGCAACATTTGCGAGACGGCCGGGTTCGGATTCTCGGTCATCCCCTTTATCACGAAGTCGTTGAGGATCATCGGGGTCGCAACGCCGCTGGGATGCACCGAGTTGACCCGAATCTTGTGCTGCGCATAAGCATTCGCCGCAGAGCGCATCAGACCCACCACACCGTGCTTGGACGCGGCGTAGGCGAACATCGCGGCACTACCGTCGCCGCCGCGACCGATCAAGCCCTGCGATGAACTGACCAAAACGACCGCCCCGCCGCGTCCCTTGCGAATGATCGACGGCACCGTTGCCAACATCGTGTGCCAAACACCCTTGAGATTGGTGTCGACGATCGTGGTGAACAACGGTTCGGCGCGCGTCGCCGGGTCGCCGATCGCCACCACCCCGGCGTTCGCGATGACGATATCGATGTCACCGAGAGCGTCGATCCCGCCCTGCACCCCGGTCTCCAGCGCAGCGAGGTCGCGGACGTCGGCGACGACGGGCACCGCCGTGCGGCCCGCGGCGTGCACCAGCCGCGCCGTCTCGTCGAGGTCGGACTTGGTGCCCAGCGGGTAGGGGATGGTATCGATGTCGGCGCAGATGTCGACCGCGATGATGTCGGCGCCCTGTTCGGCCAGCGTGACGGCATGGCTGCGGCCTTGGCCGCGCGCGGCGCCGGTGATGACGGCGACGGTGTTGTCGAGTTCACCCATGACGGGAAAGGTACCTGCCGATTCGACCCAAAACGACCGAGAGCCGGGCCAGTTCTGCCACCATTGGCATTCGACATGAGCGATAGTGCACGGGACATCACCAATCTGATCTACCGCTACGCCGAACTTTTGGACGCCGGCGACTTGGACGGGGTGGCCGAGCTGTTCGCTCACGGTCGTATCTGCGGAGTCGAGAACGGTCCGCCCGAGTCGGTGTTCGACGGCACGGCCAGGGTGCGGCAGATGTATGAGATGGCCACCCGGATATATGAGGACGGCACCCCGAAGACCAAGCACAACACCAGTAACGTCCAGCTCGAGATCAACGAGGCCGAGGGCACTGCGTCCAGCAGGTCGTATTACTGCGTCACGCAGGCCACGCCGGAATTGCCGTTGCAGGTCATCGTGACCGGGCATTACCAGGACACGTTTCACCGGTTGGACGGCGTGTGGTGGTTCGACAGCCGCACCATGTTCGTCGACCAGGTTGGCGATGTCAGCAAGCACCTGAAGTTCTGACCGCGTGACACCCTTTGACCTGGCCGGCGTGCTGGCCGACGCGCAGCGCAAGGAGTCGCTGACCGATTGGGGTCCCGGCGAATTCGAGCGTCCGTTGGGCGTGCTGTTGGCCGACTATGCGGCCGCCGACCTCAACGTGGTCGGCGTGCACATCGTGCGCTCGGGGATCGTGCACAGCCTGCGCATGCGCCTACGGACCCAGGAGTGGATTCGCCGCCACCCGGAGATCCTCGCGGAGCGGATCACCGCACCGATCGTCGTCGTCGGGATGATGCGCAGCGGGACGACGCTGCTGCAGCGACTGCTGGCCGCCGACCCACGGGTCAACTGCGCCTACGGCTGGGAAGTGGTCGAGGTCGCGCCCCGCCTCGACCACCGGTTCACCGGTGTCGACCCGCGCATCGCCGTCAGTGAAGCGCGCGAAGCCAAGTCCCGCGAACTTGCGCCGGACCTGTTCGTCATCCACCCGATGTATGCGCGGCAAGCCGAAGAGGAAATCGTCTTTCTGGCTGACGCGTTCTTGTCGCATGTTCCCGAATCCGGCGCACACCTTCCGAATTACCGGTCCTGGCTCGACGAGCAGGATTTCGCGCCCGCTTACCGCCACCTACACCGGACGCTGCAGTTCTTGCAGTGGCAGAAGCGGCAAAGGTTTTCGGAGCGGCGCTGGTGGCCTGAGCGCTGGGTGCTCAAGTCGCCGGCCCACCTCGGCTATCTCGACCTACTGCGCGCCCAGTTTCCCGACCTGCACGTCGTGCACATGCACCGCGATCCAGCCACCACGATCGCCTCCGGGGCAAGCCTGAACGCGACCCTGCACGCGATGCACGCCGACACGGTCGACTTGCCGCGGGTGGGCGCCGAGTGGTTGCAGCGGATGGGCTGGGCCAATGACCGTGCGATGGCAGTACGGGAAAAGTGGGCATCGGAAAAAGGAAGGGCGGCTGCCCAGGTCACCGATATCGCGTTCGAAGACGCGGTAGCCGACCCGGTCGGCCAAGTAGCCCGGGTGTACGACGCCGTCGGCGTGCCGCTTACCGTCGAGGCGGAAAGTGCGATGCGACGCTGGCTCGACGAACGGCCCCGCGAGGCAGCGCGCCCGGCTTACGGCCTGGAGAACTACGGCCTGCGACCGGCCCAGGTTGACGAGCGGTTCGCGTTGTACAACAAACGTTTTCGACAGTATGTCGGGAAGTGAGGAGCAGGTCATGCCAGACAACGCCGTCGCGACAGCATCCCAGCACGCACAGGAATTAGCGGCGCTCGAGCTGATCGAACACCCAGTAGTGAAAGCCGCATACCGCGACGTCGCGGAGACCTGGCTGGGCCGGGCCAAAGCATCGGACGCCATGCGGGAGCGGTTTGATGATGCGTTCGCAGAAGTGATGTTCTCGGCAGCGGTGTGGTCGTCCAATCAGGACAAGCTGCGGCCCAAAGTCAGTTGCATCACGCGGCTCGCGCACCCAGTGGACGGTCGTCGCATCCCCGGATCACGATGGGGTATCGACAATCCCGACAGCGTATACCGGGTGATCCCGATATCGGGCGACGAACGATACGAGATCCACGGCCGGGTCGGCCAGCACCGCATGACCGAGAACTACTTCACGCTCTGGGATGCGCACATGGGCACCGTCGATGTGCTCAACGGCCGCACCATGCAGGTGGACTCCGACGGCAGCTTCACCATCACCGTGGATGCCGAGCCCGCCAATGGGCGGCCTAACCACGTGCAAACCACCCCTGAGGCGCACGAGTTCTACATTCGCGATGTGCTGCTGGACTGGGGCCGTGACGACCCCAATTACTTTGAGGCGCAACGATTAGGCAGTCCACCGGTAACGCCCGCGCGCACCCTGGATGAGCAAGCCGAGGCGACAGCGGTGATGATGGCGTATTTCGCCGACTTCACCGGAAAGCTCAGCCACGGCGTGTACAAGATGCCGCCCAACCATTTCAACCTGGCATGGTCTGCCGACAAGGTCGGCGCGATGCGTAACCAGGTATACGTGATGGGCCGCTTCGATCTCGCTGAGGATGAGGCGTTCGTGGTCGACGTCAGCGACGGCGGCGCCGAATACTTTACGGTGCCGTTGAGCAACATCTGGGGTACCACGCTCGACATCGTCGACCGCACCGGCAGCCTCAACAAGGCACAGTCGGTTGCCAACCAGAACGGCACCTTCACCTACGTGATCTCGCCCGTCGATCCTGGCGTGACGAACTGGATCGACTCCAACGGGCTGCGAGAGGGGATCCTGACGCTGCGGATGGCCGAGTTCGGTGCGGCCGGTCCGCGGGAGGACCTCGGCGCCCGCGGACGGGTCGTCAAGCTGGACCGGCTCGATGCCGAAGTGCCGAACCTGCCGCGAGTCGACGCGCAACAGCGGGCCGCCCAACTCGCGGACCGGCGGGCGGCGTACCTACGCCGCCTGCCTGAAGGGACGGCCTGATGGCGCGCTGGCTGATCACCGGATGCTCCACCGGCTTTGGCCGCGAGATCGCGCGTGCCGCGCTTGAGGACGGCCACAATGTGGTGGTCACCGCGCGAAGGGCCGAGGCGGTGCGGGACTTCGTCGACGAATTCGGCGACACGGCGGTGGCCGTCGCGCTCGACGTGACCGACGCCGGCCAGATCGCGGCCGCGGTCTCGGCGGCGGGCAAGGCGTTCGGCGGAATTGATGTGCTGGTCAACAACGCCGGCCACGGCTACCTGTCCGCGGTGGAAGAAGGCGAAGATGCCGAAGTCCGAAAACTATTTGATGTCAACTACTTCGGTTCCGTCGACATGATCAAGGCGGTGCTGCCGGCCATGCGGGCCCGCGGCTCCGGGCGCATCGTCAACATTTCGTCGATGACCGGTCTGGTGGCCAACCCGCCCAACGCGTATTACTCGTCGACCAAGTTCGCGCTGGAAGCCCTGACTGAGGCGCTGGCCACCGAGGTGCGGCCGCTGGGCATCAAGGTCACCGCCGTCGAGCCGGGCGCCTTCCGCACCGACTGGGCGACACGGTCGATGAAGGAGTCCGGCCAGCCGATAGCCGACTACGCCGACGTGGCAGCGCGCAAGGACCTGATCAAACAGTTCGCCGACCATCTGCCGGGCGACCCGCGCAAGGTGGCCGAGGCGGTGCTGATGGTGACCAAGCTCGACCAGCCGCCGCTGCGGCTGCTGCTGGGCCGCGACGTACTCAAGGCGATGCGCGACAAAATCGCCGCGCTGACGGCGTCGATCGACGAGTGGGAGTCCGTCACCAAGGACGTGAACTTCCCCGCTTAGCCGGCGCTATTCGCGTCTCAGCCGCGACTCCACAAAGCGCTCCAGCTCCTCCCACGCCCCGACCGCCTCGGCATAGGGCGGCGCGGGCTTGCTCACCGAGTCGGAGTCGAGCACGTAGGCGGCCAGCTTGCCCAGCGGGTGTTCGGTCGCGAGTGCCTTGTCGACGGTGTTGTCCTCCGCGTAGTCCCCGACATCGCGCAGGAGCTCGACAGCCAGCTCAAGTTGGTCATGGTCCACCGCATCGGGCCCGTCGGCCAAATCGTCGGCCAGCCCGGTCAGCACGTAGACGTTGTCGTCGGTGATGTCGATGTGCAGGGAGCCGTCAGTTGCTGCTGTCCGGATGTCGTCGTAGGTACTCAGGTCGGACAAATCGTGGTCGTGCTCATCGGCGAGATACCTGGCCAGGGCTCGCTCCGAGGTGAACACGCTGATTCGGCCATTACGTCCCAGAAAGATCGGCCGGTCGTCGAAATAGCAGCGCAGCGTGTAGAAGGTGCCCGTACCGGTCATGATCCGGATCGGGTCGATGCCGACTTTCAACCAGAAGTCTTCGTCGCCGCCCAGCACAACTTCATCGCCGGCAGCCCGGGTCTGCTGGCCGGTCTCGGCGGCGTCGGTAGGCTCGGCCGCGGATTCGGTGACTTTCGCCTCAGTGTCTTCCTCGTTGGTCTGGGGTTTTTCCTCTTCGGGGTGATCCTCTTCGACCGGTTCGGCTAGTTCGGCCGCGGCAGCCTCCGAGACCGCGCTGTCCACGTCGGGAGCGCTGATGATCTCGTCCACCGCGCCGAGCACGTCGTCCCAGCTACGTCCGACGACGTCGGCGATCACATTCCAGCGCTTCAGACCGGCTTTGCCGGTGAAGTGCCCGATTCCGCCGGACAGTGTGCCCAAGGTCGGGTTGCCGTTAAAAAACTTCATCACCGCCGGCAGCTCGCAGACCGAGCCGATCGACGAGACGATCGCCAGCGTGTTGGCCAGCGCGGTCACCGATTCCTCGGTTGGTTTCTCCGAGACCAGCTCTTCAACGGCGATCAAGTCGAATCGCTTGTCGTCGGCTGGCTCGAGCCGGTGGGCGTCGGCCTCGGTCAGCCCTTTCCAGCCCGGGTGATCCACCAAGTCGTTCTCGCTGTTGGTGCGCACGAATGCCACCAGGTCGGCGAGCGTCTCGAATGCGTAGAGGTCTTCGTCCTTACCCAGAAACGCCTCCCACTCGTCGCCGGCGTCTCGCCAGCGAGGTCCCCACACGGTGTAACGGTCGCCGTCGGTCAGGCTCAAGCAGATGGGCACGAGGTCAGCAGCCATGCGGCACAGGATAGCGACGGGCCGCGCGGCCGCCGGACGCCAGGCCGCGGTTAGGCGCCCCAGATGTCGGTGATGGCGGGCGCTCTGGTTGCATAGCCGAGCTTCGGCAGCCCGTACATCTGCTCCAGCGTGGACAACACGTTGTAATGGCTGATCGGCTCGGTGTAGGTGCCGGGTCTGACGTTCGCTCCGTAGATCACGGTAGGAATCTGATTCCGCGAGGTGTTGTCATCCTCGTCCCAGGTCAATATCAGCAAGCTGTTGTTGGCTTTTGCCCATTCGGCGTATCGCGACAGGTTCTGATACAGCCACATGTCACCCTGGGCGATCGAGCCATCGTGCATGTCATTGTCGAGGTTCGGGGTGACGAACGCGACCGTCGGCAGGCTGGCGTAGTTGGACGGGGCCGGAAACGAGGAAAACGGAAGCGAGCAGGAAGCCGGGATATTGCTGAAGCTGACCCAGGGCACGTGCTTGCGCGCGTATTTACCCGCCTTGCATTCCGTCGAGCCCGGTGCCGGCAGACTCTCCGCGTAGCCGACGAACGTGTAGCCGGCGGCGAGCAATTGCGAGCCTAGGTTGAGTGTGTTGCCGGCATTGACCGGGCAGACGTTGTCGTTGACCAGTGTGTTGCCGGCGAACAACGCGTAGTAGTTGGGTTCGCTGGGATGCGTCTCGGCGAAGGACTGCGCCATCATCGCGCCGTTTGCGGCGAGCTGGTTGATATAGGGCGCCGACTTGTTTCCGATGATGTTGTTTTGTGATCGATTCTCTTCGATCACGACGACGACGTGGGCGGGGGTTGGAACGGCGGCCGCCTTGAAGTCCACCGGACCGGTTTGGCGGGCCGGATGAGCCGACGGCCATGACATCAATACCGTGGAAACCGCCAGCACCCCGAATAGGCTGACCGCCCGATTTCGGTTGCCATTTCGCCAAGGTCGGCGCCGCATGGGCCGGAGTATATGGGCCTTGCTCGCACCTATCAGTCCACCGCTACGCGTGTCGAGTTGGGAAGCGCCATGGACAAATCTGCGAATTAAGTCATGACGGATGCCCGAACAGCGGATGATGTTTGCCAATCGCCGGGGGCGGGGACAATCGGACGCGATCTGGCATTCTCCGCCGGCGATTACCGCTGGGAGGTCGCGATGGCGCGTCACGGGTTGCGTTCGCCGGGTTATGCGTCGCTGGTGATCGGCTGCGCCGCCGTCACGGGCGCGATGTCGATTGGACTGTGGGCCTTCCCGTCGGAGGTGAAAGCGATCATCGCGGAGGCCAGGCTGCTCGCCGACGAGGGTTGGATCATGAGCGGCACCGGCGACCCCACCCCTGACAGCAGCTACCTCAGCGACGTCGAATCGCTGTACCTCAGCCAGGACAGCGCTTACACCTTCTACCCGCTGACCACCCCGGAGCAGTTCTGTCCGATCATCTGCAATTCCACCGAGCCGGATTTGGGTTTCGGTAACTCACTGAACGCCGGCGTCACCGATTTGAACAGCGTCATCGTCCCGGCGCTGCAGGGTGGCAACGATGTCGCTGTGCTCGGCTACTCGCAAAGCGCCGACGTCGCCACCATCGAGATGAACAACCTGCTCGACAACACGCCCACCGGAGTCAACCTGAGCGACTTGAGCGTCACGCTGCTCGGGGACCCCAACAGTCCGCTCGGCGGTATCCTGGACCGCTTCCCATTCCCCGACGGCGTCGGCACCTTCAGCCTGAGCCCTGAGCCCCAACAGGTTCCGTTCCTCGACATCCCGCTCAGCCTGGCAGACACCCCGACCACCGGGATTGCGACCGACATCTACACCGGCGAATACGACGGATACGCCGACTTCCCCGAGGACCCCAGCAACCTCTTCGCCGACCTCAACGCCCTCATTGGCATCGAGACGGTCCACCCGTACTACCCGGACCCCACCCCCGGCGTGAACTTGGACACCAGCAACATCATCAATCTCGGGTCCATCGGTGACGCCAACTTCTACGCGATTCCCGCGCCGCTGCCGACCTTGGCGTTCATGTACGACGGCGGCCCCGCTGGGCAGTTCTTCTACGACTTTTTCAGCCCGGCTGCGACCCTGGTGGACGACTGGGGCTACGGAAACCCGGGCGATCCGGGCGCCGGCATCGAAGTCAACGGGGTCGACCCGATCGGTGTCGCCGGCCCCTGGCAGGTTGACGCGACCGGCCAGCTGGTGGCCTCCGGTGTTGCCGGTTTCATTCCCAAGATGGATCCGCTGCAGATGCTCGCCGGCATGGAGTATGCCGCGGTGCAGTCGTTCGTCGGCCCGATCAACGACCTGCTGCAGGATGCCGGGCAGTCGCCGCTGCCGCAGTCGTTCGTTGACGCGCTGCTGTCCGGCTATGACGCCACCAACCAATTGGACGCCTCGCTGCTCACCACGTGGACCGACCTGACGGCGAGCATCCCCTCGCTGAGCCCGGACGCCATCCTGGACGGGTCGCCGCTGATCTCCGGGCAGCCGCTGATCGACCTGGTCGGGTACGGATTCGACATCTTCAACTTCTTCGGCGCCTAAGCCGAAGGGGCGGGCTGTCACATCGGCCTCTGCGGCAACGGGTCTGCGCCACTTCACCAGTCGCTCGTCAGGAGCGTGACACCAGATGCGCTATGAAGTCGAAGAAGGCACAATTCCCTCGCCGCTGCGCGGCTGGGATGCCCGTACTGCATCGTCGGCGGGCTAAAGTCGGGTCCCGTGGATGTCCGCGTCGTTGACCACCCGCTGGCCGCGGTCCGGCTGACCGCGCTGCGGGACGAGCGCACCGATAACGCGGCGTTTCGCGCCGCGTTGCGCGACCTGACCCTGATGCTGGTCTACGAGGCCACTCGCGACGCGCCCCGCCAGACGCTCACCGTGCGCACCCCACTGGCCGAGACGGTCGGCGCCCGGTTGGCGAAACCCCCATTGCTGGTCGCGGTCCTGCGGGCCGGGCTTGGCATGGTCGAGTCGGCGCTCACGCTGACACCGGAGGCACAGGTCGGATTCGTCGGCGTCGCTCGCGACGAGCAGACCGCCTTGCCCACCCCGTATTTGGAGTCGCTGCCCGACGATTTACGTGGCCAGCCGGTGCTGGTCCTCGACCCGATGTTGGCCACCGGCGGATCGATGGCGCACACCATCGGGTTGCTGCACCGCCGCGGCGCCGACGACATCAGTGTGCTGTGCGTGGTGGTGGCCCCGGAAGGCATTGCGGCGCTGGAGAAAGCAGCGCCGAACGTGCGAGTGTTCACCGCCACCGTGGATGACGGTCTTAACGACGCGTGGTACATCGTCCCGGGCCTCGGCGACGCCGGCGACCGCCAATTCGGACCGCGCTGAGTTCTACCAGTGCTGTACCGACGACGCCAGTTCGTCGCACAATGCGGTCGCGTGCCGCCGAACATCGGCCAGATCCTCGGCGATACTCGAGCGAACTTCGATGTAGCACTTGACCTTCGGTTCGGTACCCGACGGTCGGACCACCACCCGGACCGATGTAGTGGCGTCGCCGCCGGTGAAGATCATTGCGTCGGTGCGGTGCACACCCGGACGTTGCAGCAGATCCGTTGTGGCCGGGATGAATCCGGCCAGACGACGGGGTGGCGAAGTCCGCAACCGACGCATCAATGCGGTTGCCTCCTCCGCATCGGCCACCGCCCGTGACACCGCAGCGCCGACGTGCACCCCGAATCGGTGGGCCAGGCCGTCCAGCGCGTCGAGCACCGAGCGGCTCTGCTGTCGCAGTGTCGCCACCAGATCACAGGCGAGTACCGCGGCGCTGATGCCGTCCTTATCACGGACCGCGGCCGGGTCGACACAATGCCCGATCGCTTCCTCGTAGGCGTAGATCAACGTGCTGCCCGGCACCTCGGCATCGGCGCGGGCCAGCCATTTGAACCCGGTCAGGGTCTCCACGTGGCGGGCGCCCCAGCGCGCGGCGATCGCCGAAAGCATCCGCGATGACACCACGGTGCTGGCCACCACACTGCTGGCGAGCTGCTCGGGCTCAGTGCGGGACAAGATGAAATCGCCGAGCAGCCAACCGGTCTCGTCGCCGGATAGCATCCGCCAACCCGTCGGCGTGGGTATCCCGACCGCGCAGCGATCAGCGTCAGGATCGAGCGCGATCGCGATGTCGGCGTCGACGTCGTCTGCCAGCGCCAGTAACGCGTCGGTGGCACCGGGCTCTTCCGGGTTCGGGAACCGGACGGTCGGGAAATCGGGGTCGGGCCGAAACTGGCTGGCGACGGTGTGCACGTCGCCGAAGCCGGCGCGGCGCAGCGTCTCGACCGCCACTTCGCCGCCCACCCCGTGCAGGGGCGTCAACGCCACCCGGACCGGGCCCGCCGAGCGCCGTAGCTGAGCGGCCCGCGCGACGTAATGCTCGACGAGACCGGTGTCGGCGGATTCGACGTGCGCCCTTGCGATCTCATCAGCAAAGGGAGCCGCTGCCATCGCGGTCTCGATCTCGTGGTCGGTGGGGGAGATGATCTGGATTCCGCCGTCGAGATACACCTTGTAGCCGTTGTCGGCCGGCGGATTGTGTGATGCGGTGATCTGGATGCCGGCTGCTGCACCGGTATGCCGCACCGCAAACGCCAGCACCGGCGTGGGCACCGGATGCGGAAACAACATCACCGAAAAGCTCTCAGCGGCAAGCACGTCGGCTGTTGCCGCTGCGAATGCGGCTGAGCCGTGCCGGGCGTCGCGCCCGACAATCACCGTCGAACGGCTGAGGCCGCGATCGGTGAGCACCTTTGCCACCGCCCAGGTGGCGCGCAACACCACGGCTTGGTTCATCGCGTCCGGGCCGCCCCGGACCGGGCCGCGCAGTCCCGCGGTGCCGAACGCCAACGGCCGGGCGAACCGCGCGGCCAGTTCAGCGTTACCGCACTGGGCGAGCTCTGCGGCCGTCGAGGGGTCTGGGTCGTGGGCAATCCAAT
>Ga0335075_10001953_pt1 | contig 33448 bp, 34 predicted proteins | sample Lox_Sample_24_FD_206723 | JGI IMG/M metagenome (GOLD analysis project Ga0335075, IMG submission 206723) | Soil microbial communities from Loxahatchee National Wildlife Refuge, Florida, United States - Lox_Sample_2.4 | ecosystem: Environmental > Terrestrial > Soil > Wetlands | place: USA...
CTTCCGGGCCCGAAGAACTCGCCGAAGCGGGCCAAGGTGCCATGACGATGCTTGTCAAATCAGGGCGCGTTTTGTAGGGGGACGCCATGCTGCTCAGCCTGAACCGGAAATTTCTTTTCATCGCGAATCTGAAAACGGCCTCGACCGCGATCGAGCGCGTGCTCGCGCCGCATTGCGAGTTGCGCCTGACGCAGGCCAATCACGGCAAGCACATGTCGTTCGTCGAGATCGCGGAGCGGTTCCGCTGGCTTCTGGGCTGCACGCACATCGAAGATCTCTTCATCTTCGGCGTCATTCGCGATCCCGTCGATTTCGTCGTGAGCCTCTACAACTCTCACAAGCGCGATCAGTTCAAGAGCAATGCGCGGCTCTATACCGGCAACATGAACTTTGACGAGTTCATCGCCCAATGGGTCCCCAAGAACGCCGATCAGCTGAAGAACCAGCACGTGCGGTTTGTCAGCGCGGAAGGGCGGCTCATCACCAACCTCCTGATCTCCTATGACAAGCTTCATGAGGGGCTCGAAATCGTCGCCAACAGGATCAACGCGCCGGACCTCGTGAAGCTTCCGCCTGCCAATACCAGCCCGGAAGGCCTCAGCCGCGCCGATCTTACCAAGGAGCAGATTGACTGGATCGAGGCCCGGTTCCGCCGTGACCGGGAATTCATCGATCGCCACGCAAACAAGCTGGTCGGTGTATAATCGCGCGTATGCAGGTCTCGAAAGACAATCCCAGAATTCTCGTCGGCGCGTCGATCCCCCGTTCGGGGCATCATTTTCTCGCCGACATGATGACGGCCTATTACGGCCCCGATATCTACTATTGCGAGTATTACACGCTTCCCAGCTGCTGCCGGGCGGTGCCCTGCACGCGGCGCGGCGCACATCGCGTGATCTATCAGAAGAGCCATGACCGCGACTTCAAATTGCCGGCCGATGTCTCCGACGCGCTTTATCTCATCCAGTATCGCCACCCGGTGCCGGAGGCGCTCTCGGACCGCGAGCTGGATCTGCAGGACGGCTTCGGCCGCCCGAGTCTCGCGTATCGCAGCACGCTCTTCGGCTATCAGAACTGGCTCGCGGGAAAGGCGATCTACTATCGCCGCTTCCACGACAAATGGATCGCGCCGAAGTTCTCGAATGCGGTCTACCTCGACTATGCCGACCTCGCCGCGGACCCGAAGCGGCATCTGAAGACGATCGTGGAGCGGACGACGGGGGCTGCCGACGGGGCGCGTCTCGACGCCGCGATCGAGAAATCGCGCTCGCCGAAGTCGAGCAGCTCATTCAAGCCGCGTGTGATCTCCGAAAGCCCGTACTTCGATGCGGCACTGCTGGGTGCGCTGGAATCCTGGATTCTGGAGCGCTGCCCGCTCTACGGATTTTCCCCTGAGCTGAACGGCTCCTACGCGGACAGCCCTGTCTACGGATTGATCCTTCTCAAGGACGCCAGCGAGCCGCTGCCGAAGGGAGAAAAAAAGCGTTTCATGGTTGCCGCGGAACTGGCGCCGGAACATCCGGAGGTCAAACGCCGCTTCGCTGTGAAGGCCATGCGCGAAGGGCGCACGGCCGATGGCATGAACCGGTTCGAACAGCTCATCCTCGGCAATCCCTATTTCTCCGGCGGCTACAAGGCGCTGTTCGCCGCGTGTGCCGAAGCCGGCACGCCGGTTCCGGATTTCGCGCTGACCGGCAACGCCCTGGTCGCCTGCGCGGAAAGCGCAGAGCTGTCGGCGGAGCTGGGCGACCTGTTCGCCCAAAGAAAGCTCCTGATGAATGCCGTCATGGCTTACGGTCAGGCGCTTACGCTGGACCCACAGAATGCGGACGTCGCGGAAAAGCGCAAAGCCGCCATTCGCGAGATCAAGTAGCGGCCGGCCATGCCGCTGCTCTCTCCGTCCATTGTCGTACCCATGTCCGCGCTCATCGGATTGCTGGTGGGAAGTTTTCTGGCGACTCTGGTGCTGAGGCTCCCCAAGCGCGAGCCGATCGTGCTCGCGCGCTCTGCCTGCCCGAAGTGCGGGCATGCGCTTGGACCGGCGGAGCTTGTCCCGGTGCTCAGCTGGCTTTTGCAAAAGCGGCGCTGTCGCGCATGTGGCGAAGCGATCTCGGCATTTTACCCGGCGATGGAGATCGCATCGGCGATCGTTGCTGCGACCGCCGCGTGGTTTGCGCCATGGCCGGTGTTCCCGGCGCTCTGGTTCGCGGGCTGGATTGCGCTCTGCCTGGCGGCGTGGGCCTTGCGTGCCATCCTTTAACGCTATGATTCTCCTAGGCGAAACTGCGCAAATTGCGAAAACCTGTTTGTAGGAAAGACTTAGGACATGTTAGTCCTTTCGGGTCGCCCGGGCCGCGAACCTCAACCAGCGCGCGTTCGTTCCGACGGTCAAAGGCTCGCTTCTTGATGGACGAAACAGAGACACAAGACGCCAGGCTTCAGAAGCTTCTCGAACGACGTGGACAGGATCTCGTGCGCGGCCTGATCGAGGAGTTTCGGACCCTGAATCGGGAAATCGCCTCGCTAAAGCGCGAACTGGCGGCCATGACGGACTACCAGGCGACGCGCGACCGCCTGCTCATGATCGAGGCCGCGACGACGCGAATCCTGCGTCTGCCGCGTATCGTCAGCATCGAGGCCGATCAGGATCTTCGGTTTCAGGACGGCTTCTACGCGCTGGAACACACATCGGACGGCAAGCCGTTCCGGTGGACCGGTCCTGCACCGCAGTTCTCGTTCGATGTTTTCATCGATCGCACGGATGTCATTCAGGTGAAGCTCGAGGCGTTGAGCTGCATCGACTTTGACCTTCAAAAGAACGTTTCGCTGCTTGCCGACGGGCAGAGCACGCCCGTGAGCGTGGAGCGCACGGAATACGGATTCGAGGTTGCGGCCACGCTGGCGCCGCGCGAAGGAAACGAAGTCACGAACCTCGTGTTCGTCCTGCCTGCTGCGCTCGTGCCCGTGGGCTCCGAGGACACGCGTGCGCTTGGCCTCGCTTTCTGGCGCCTGAGTGCCATGGCGCTCAGTGCGGACGTGGCAGGGTTGGACATGCTGCGCCATGGCGTGGTCCATGCCGGCGACGCGGCTGAACCCGATGAACTGGGACTCGACAATTCGGCGGCGGCGGAATAGCGGCCATGCCTTCTTGGGGCGTTTGACATCGCGATGACTGCACCCCGCATCACCGCTGCAATCTGCACATACGACCGCTACGATCTGCTCAAGAAGGCCGTATCGAGCCTGGCGCGCCAAAATCTGGCGGCGCAGGATTTCGAAATTCTCGTTATCGACAATTCCCCGGATGCCGCGAAGTCGAAGGATTTCGCGAAAGCGTACGCCGGAATTCCCAATCTGCGCTGGACCATCGAAAAGACTCCCGGCCTTTCCAACGCACGCAATGTCGCAACGGACCTGGCGCGGGCACCGTTCATCGCATTCATGGATGACGACGCCATTGCCGGGCCGAAATGGCTGGAGATGTTGCTTGCGGCGTTTTCCGATTTCGGCGACGCGGCGAACGTCGTCGGTGGGCGTGTCGATCCGATCTGGGGCGTGCCGCGGCCCGCGTGGTTGCCGGACAATCTGCTGGGCTATGTCTCGGTGGTGAACTGGGGCGGCGCCGCGCGTTACGCGGCCGAAACCGAGTGGGTGGCGGGCACCAATATCGCGTTCCGTGTGTCTGCGCTGAAAGATGTGGGCGGCTTTCCCATCCATCTTGGCCGCAACAAGGGCGGCCAGGCGCTTCTTTCCAACGACGAATCGGATGTCGTCCAGAAGATGGCGGCAAAGGGCAGCCGCCTCATCTATGCGCCGGATGCGGTGGTCGAGCATCTCGTGCCGCAAGAGCGGCTCAATCAATCCTGGTTCCGGCGCCGCTCCGCCTGGCAGGCGGTCTCCGATTATCTGCTCGATCCGGTGGGCTCGTTCGAGAAGGCGGCGAATTACTGGCCCGGTGTCACCCACTATTTCTCCCTGCTGCCGCCGAAACATCGCACGCCGCGCGGGCTTTATGTCGATCAGAGCGATCCCGAGATGGTCCACAAGCAGATGTCCGCGATCTACAATTTCACGCTCGCGACGCTCGCCGGCTTTAAGGGTATAGACGGGGGCCACCTGTGAGCGCGGGCGCGCAAAAAGGCGTCGACCTCAACGTGCTCGTGCTGTCGCCCACGCCGACGCATCCGCAGGATTTTGGAAATCGCAAGCGCATCTTCCGTGTCTGCAAGCGGTTCGCCGAGGCCGGCGCGCAGATCACGTTCGTTCACTATCCCGCGGAATCCGAATGGCGAAGGAAGGTGCCCGCAAGCGCCGAGCGCGCAATGCAGGAATGCTGGGACCATTATTATACGATCGCCCCGACGCGGCCGCTGCATACCGATCCGGAAGGATTGCAGCATGGCATCGACGAATGGTGGGACGAGGCCATCGGTGGATTTCTGAACTGGATTTTCACGGTCCAGCGCGTCGACATATTCATCGTCAACTATTCCTGGCTGAGCAAAGCGCTCGACTTCGCACCGCCGGGAACGTTCAAGGTTCTCGATACCCACGACAAGGTGTCGGGGCGCCGCGATATGCTCGCGTCGCTGCGTTTGGGGCCGGAGTTCTTCTATACGAACGAGAGTGAGGAATCCGTCGCTTTGCGCCGCGCGGATCTCGTCTGGGCGATCAAGGAGCAGGAACGCGCGCAGTTCGAGGAGATGTCGCAAACCCCCGTGGTGACGATGCAGCATCTCGATGCGCTGACCCCCGTCGGGCGTCCGCAGCCCGACGCCGACGGATATCTTCGTGTCGGTGTCATCGGTGCGCGCAACAACGTCAACCGCATGAACATCATGGAGTTCCTGGACACGGCGCTGCCGCTGTTCGAGGCGGCATTCGCGCCGGTCAAGATCGTGATCGCCGGCACGGTTTGCGATCTCCTGGAGGACATCGACAGTCCGTTCGTCGAATTGCGGGGACAAGTCGCCGACGCGGAGGAGTTTTATCGCACCGTCGATTGCGTGGCCGTGCCGATGCGGGCCTCGACCGGGCTGAAGATCAAGACAGGCGAGGCGTTGTCGCTGGGCATGCCATTGCTGTCGCTCGCGCACGCTTTCGAAGGATACGAGCAAGCCGACACGGCCCATGGGTTCGCCGATTTCACGGCGCTCGCCAAGGGACTGATCGATCTGTCGTTCGCGCCGCGCGAGCGGCTGGACGCGTTGGCGAAGGCTTCCGCAACCTCGCACGCCAAGACGTCCGCAAAGATCGAGGATGCTCTGGCGGAAACGATCGCGCGCTCGCGCGCGTCGGCGCACTCCATTGTTCTCACGGTGGATTCCAAGGCGTTCGTTCAGGGAAGCGTTCTCAACGCCGTTCTGGAATCGGTTTGCGAATACCTGCGCGAAATCGGCGCCCTCAAGGTATTGGTCGTGCGCGGAAGCGTGGATGATGTGCTTGGAAACGAACGCTGCGCCGATCTCCTGGACAGGCTTTTCATCGCCGACGATATCGACGGCGCGCAGGATCAGCAGGCCGCCCTTTCGAAGCTGGGCGGAAAAGTCGTGAATGTCAGGGAATTCCTGACATCCACGCAGCCGAAAATTCTTGTGGTGGATGCTCTGCATCCGGACCTGGCAAAGCTGCGTCTGCGCCAGAGCATTGTCCTGTCGCGGCCCGAGGTCATCGCGTTCTCGGACAATCGCGCCGTGACCTGGATCCCCGGCGGCAGGTCCAGAGGGGCGCTGGCGGCGATGCCGCGCAATTCGCGAAGCATCGCAGCGCTCGCCGGCTCTGTTGGTGCTGCCACGCTGGCACTGCCTTGTTTCCGTCTGACGTCGTTTGCAAAGATCAAGACCGCACAGCGCGCTTCGGGCCGCAAGACGGTCGCCATATTGGGCGATCCCTCCAGTCCCGCCGTGAACATGGCTGTGGAAATGGCGCGCGCCTGGGCCGTGGAGCCCTTTGTTGTGTTCGGTTTCGACACCAATGTACGCGAGAACACCGCACACGGCGCCGGCTGTGCAGCAATCAGGGCCGACGCCTATCTGGATTCCCTTTTCGCGTCGCACGCCGCGCGGCCTCATTTCGCTCTCGACATTTCGCGCGGCCATTCCGGCCTCGGGCTGTGCTGCGAAGTTCTGGAGCGGCTTCGGGTCCCGCTGGTTTACGCTTCCGAGAGGGGGACGCATCCCTCATTGTCGGGCGGTGCGCTCCCATGGCATGTGGGAACCGAGCGCGAGCTTTGGAGAGTCGTCCGGTCCTTTGCGCTCGATTCGGACGAGTCGCGCAGAGCGGAATTTCTGCCTGCATGGGCGGAGATAGAAAACGGAAAGGGATGGGCCTGGTTTTCGCGATTGTGCGAGGAATCGTTCGGCCCGGAGGGTAGACTGGCCGCATGAAAGCGTCCCGCGATACCTTGACCATCCGCAAACTGATTTGCGCCTTTGTCGTTCCTGGAAACCAAGACCGTGCCTAAAGCCTTCATACTGCTCTCGCATGAACGCTCGGGAAGCCATCTCGTCGGCGATTTTCTGGGCACGCTTGCCGGCTTTCGCATGTTCGACGAAGTCTGCAACCCGGATGCGGTGAAGCCCGGGAAGCACGCCGAGTCCTTCTACAAATTCAAATACGATGCGATCCAGAAAGACCCGCGCCTGCTGCTGGAGCCTTCGATCAAGCTTCATCGCGAATTCGTGAAGACCTATTTCGATCATCTCCACACGCTTGGGCGTGCGCCTCTCTTCGGCGTCGATGTCAAGTACGGTCATGTCCACGATTTCGAATGGTTCTGGTGGCCGATGCTCGAACGGCCGGCGCTGTTCTCGATCTGTGAAGAAAACGACATCGGGATTGTTCACCTGTATCGCAGCAATGTCGTGGAGGCGACCGTTTCGGGCCTGATCGCGAGCCGGCGCAAGATCTGGCATTCGTGGCAGGTCAAGGAAGGCGAGGCCACCGACAAGCCGGTGAAGCTTCCGCCTTACGAAGTCGTCCGCAAGGCGAAGCTTCTCGAACGGCAGACGGGCCTGTTCAGGGAATGGACGGCCAAGAACAAGCGGCTGGAAGTCACCTATGAGCAGGTGTCGGGCGAGTTGGGTAAGCGTGGCCATGTCGACCACGCCATCACCCAATTTGTCGGCGCTGAGTTGAAGAAGCTCTTCCAGCCCCGTGTCCAGAAGCTCACCCGGCCGCTTCGCGAAGCGGTCGAAAACTACGAAGAGCTGAAGAAGGTCTGCAAGGAAGCCGGCTTGGGGGCTTTCATCTGACGCGCGGCGGGTGCCGGCCTCTGTCGCCCTGGACCTTTTTTGTCTAGCGTCTTCGGGCACATGAACGACCAGCAGCCGATCCAATATCTGACGAACGAGCTCTTTCTCGAGAACGCCCGGCGCCATCGCGGTGGGCATTGGGCCAATGCCGAGAAGCGCTGGCACTACCACCAGCGTGCGATCGAGATAGTGCAGGGCCTGTCTCTGCGATCGGCCGGCGAGGTTCTGGAAATCGGCACAATGGGCGCTTCGCTCGTGATCGGAAGCGATACGCTGGACTATGGCGTCGCGTGGCCCAGGGGACCGCAGCAGGCGACCTATTTTCATGATGCGCGCGTTGTGCCCTGGCCGATCGAAGACAAGAAGTACGAATGCCTCGTGGCGCTGCGCGTCTTTCAGCATCTCGTGCCCAAACAGCGCGAATGCTTTGCGGAGGCCAAGCGTGTGGCGCGCAATGTCCTGATCCTGGTGCCGAGCCAGTACAAGACGGATGCGATGAAGGCGCATGAAACCGGCCCGGTAACCGCCGATCAGTTCCGGGAATGGAATGGTGGCCGGACAGCAACGCTCGCCTTGCCGCTGCAAAGCTGGGGCACGCTATATCTGTGGCGAGAGCGCGATTTTGGTTGAGCCCGCGGCCGGTGCCGTCCGATGACGGAAAGCGAAAAGGATCGCCCGGATTTCGAGAAGGCCGGGCGCGAGCTTGTTTTCGCCGGACGCTGGGCGGAGGCCATCGCGTTCTACGAAAGTCATTCGCGAACCGGGCGCAATTTCGAATGGCTCGTCGAACGGCTGAAATGGCGCCAGAGCCACGCGTCGGAATACCGGCTCAAGTTTGGAAATGATGCCCACAAGAATCGGATTGCCGCGCATTTTCACGAAGCGAGAGGCTTGACGGTCGACGTCGTGGATATAGCGCCGGCAAAAGTCGGCTTCATCGGTGTCGCGGCCTTCGTCCACACATTGCGCACTGCCGACGGCAGGACAATGAAGATCTACGAGAAAGTGTTCGGTCTGCCCGACGCGGAAAAGGTCCGGCATGAGGCCTCGCTGTTTTCGCTCTACGCAGCCGAAGTCTTGAAGGCGCCGGAATTTTTCGGCACGCAAACTTCGGGGCAGTTCATCTCGGCCTATTACCGTTTCATCGACGCCACGGCGCTTCCGCCGGGAGAATGGAACAGGCTTCAGAAGGATTTCATTCAGGATCTCTGGGCGCTCGAACCCGCTGTCCCGATTTCACAGCCGCAGACTTCGATCTACCCGACGATTCTCGAGGTCCTGGATGACCTTGATTCCGCGTTCGACGCGGGGCCGGATGCCGATCGAATGCGCGAACGTGCAGCGGTCATTCGGCAGAACCGCGCCCTTATCGCTTCGACAATCGAGCAGATGCCCAAATTTCCCTTCCATCGCGATCTGCACGCGGACAACATCCTCTGCGACAGGCAGGGGCAGGTATTTGTCATCGACTGGGAGAAATGGAGCTTCGAGCCGCTCGGATTTGGATGGGCGCAGGACCTGTCTGCGAAATACAGGATGCCGAGGCCCGACTTCGCGAAACTGATGGCATCGCGGCCGCTGTTTCCAGGATTCAACATCTACCATCTTCTGATGCTGTCGGCGCTTTGGGGACTGAGGACCGCGATCGTCAAGAAGTCTCCCGGCGGCGTTGCGTGGCTTGAGCGGCTTGCCCATTGCTGTGAGCGCGCGGCCGCGCTCCACAGCGAGGGGCAGACCGGGCTCGATCTTCCCGCCGAAGACGAGCCCGACGGTCAGTTTGAGCTGCTCTATTCCGAAACGCCGAAACTTCGCGCGCAGGATGGCGAGGCCGACGGAGCGCAGCTGCGCGCGCTCAAAGACCTGATCGATTCAGCACTCGATCGGAAGGCCTGGCGCATCGCGGAGACCGGTGCGGGGAGCACGACGATCCTCTTCCTCCTGATGCAGCCGAACTATCTGTATTCCATCGCCTCCGACCCCGGCCTGAAGGACCGCATCGTTGCCTATTGCGATGCGAACGAGATCGCGACAACAGCCCTCGATTTTCGGGAAGACCGGTCGGAGCTGGTGCTGCCCGATCTCGCCACCGCGATCCGCAACGAGAAGCGCAAGCTGGACATCGCGCTGATGGGCGGGTTGCATGGCTGGCCGACGGTGTTTGTGGAATTCTGCTATTTCCACGCCGTGCTCAGAAACGGCGGTCTTCTCATCGTCGATGGCGTGGAATTGTACTCCGTTTCCGAGTTCACCCGTTGGCTTCAGGAACAGGCCGAATATGCTTTTGTGAAACGGATCGGGTCGATGATGGTGTTTCGCAAGCTGGTGACGTCGGCCTACTTCAAGGACTTTGCCAGCCAGCCTTATATAGTGCGGAAGAATTGCGAGCGGTCAGGGCGGGGCGATGTCTGAAGGCGCCAGGATGAATTGGCGAAAGCGCAAAGCCGCGGCCGCTGCCGCCGCTGCGCAGGATCCTCAGAGCCTGCCCGAATTCCGCTATCCGGACTTCATCTGCATCGGTGCGCAAAAGGCCGGCACGTCGTGGCTCGACCGAAACCTGCGGCGTCACCCGAAGCTCTGGCTGCCGCCGATGAAAGAGCTTCAGTTCTTCAGCCACCTTTATATCCCACAGGCGCGAAACTGGACGACCCGGCAACGGCAGGAAAAGGGCAGCAAGCTTCTGAAGCGCTATCTGGACAAGAACGCGCAGGAGGATTGGGACTACCGGCGCATCGCGCGCCTCGCCGATATCGTCGGCGGGCCGATCACCGACGACTGGTATGGACGCATGTTCGCGCTCGCGCCTGCGGACAGCGTCTGTGGAGAAGTGACGCCGGACTACAGCACCCTGCCGCCGGAAGGTATCGAGCACGTTTTGCGGCTGTCGCCGAATGTGCGCATCATCTTTTCCCTGCGCGATCCGATCGCGCGCAGCTGGTCTCACATCCGCATGACGGCGCAAGCCCGCGACATCACCGACGTCGCGGTGCTCGAAAGGTTTGCCTCACAGGACAATCAGGTGCATCGCGCAAACTATCCGGCGATCATAGAGTCCTGGCGCAGGCACATCCCCGAGGACCGCTTCCTTGTTGTGTTCCTCGACGACATTCAGGCTGCGCCGGGCGCCGTACTCGAGCGTCTCTGCGGCTTTCTGAAAGTTCCTTATGAAGAAGGCTTCTTCCCCAACGCGGCGAACCCCGCGCATGTCGGGCAGGAAATGGAAATGCCGTCCAGCGTGCTTGAAATCCTGCGAGACCGGTTTCGTCCGATTTACGATGACATCGCGATGCTCTACCCTGAATACGGCGCTGCATGGCGGGCGCGATACTACTGATCTACTCGGCCGTGATTGAAGAGCATGCCTGAGCTTCCCGCCGCCGCATCCGAGACCGCCGAATACCGCTATCCCGATTTTCTCTGCGTCGGCGCGCAGAAGGCGGGAACGTCTTGGCTCGACAAGAACCTGCGGCGGCACCCGAAATTGTGGCTGCCGCCGATCAAGGAAATTCAATACTTCAACGACCTGCACGTTCCGGAAAGCCGTGCGTGGACGGGACGTCACAGGCGCGATCGGGGCGCGATGATGATGCGCCATTATCTGACCAAGACCGAGGCGGAGGACTGGAATTATCGCCGCATCTCCGTCCTGGCCGACATCATTGCCAGTCCGATCTCCGACCGCTGGTATGGGCGCATCTTCAGTCTCGCCGGCGCGGACCAGATGTGCGGAGAAGTGTCGCCCGACTACGCGACGATTCCGGATACGGGCATCGCGCACATTCTGAAACTCTCTCCCGGTATCCGGATCGTCCTGTCGCTGCGCGATCCGATCGCCAGAAGCTGGTCGCAAATGCGGATGGATATCCGGCGCGGGCAGAGGAAAGAACTGCACGAGCTTGAGGCCGGTGCGATGAACCGCGATCTCTACAATCGCGCGGACTACCCGACGATCATCGAGAACTGGCGCAAATTCATTCCGGACGATCGGCTTCACGTCATTTTCCTGGACGACATCGAAGCCACCCCGGAAGCCGTGTTGGAAAGCGTCTGCGGTTTTCTTGGCGTTGGCAGTCACGCCAGGCTTTCGACCAAAGCGATGAACCCGGTCCATGCCGGCGAGAAGCTGGAAATCCCGCCGAGCGTGCTGGAGACGTTCAAGACGCGTTACAGGCCGATCTATGAACGGTTCGCCGCGCTCTATCCGGAGATTGGCGCGGCCTGGATGGCCCGGCACTATGGCTGAAATCCCGGCCTTGACCCCTGAGAACTGCTAAGTATATTGCGCGGCTCTTGCGGATGAGGCTTCGCGGGAAAGCCTTTCGGCGTACAAAATAGCCTCAAGAATTCAAGGACTTAGGTCATGTTCGCGGTCATCCGCACGGGCGGAAAGCAATACAAGGTCGCCAAAGACGACGTGATTCACGTCGAAAAGCTGATCGGCGACGCCGGCGGCACGATCACGTTTGGCGAGGTCCTGATGCTGGGCGGCGACAAGCCGAAGTCCGGTCTGCCGCTGGTTTCGGGCGCGTCTGTGACGGCCGAGATCGTGGAACAGGGCCGCGGCGAGAAGGTCATCGCCTTCAAGAAGAAGCGCCGCAAGAACACGCACCGCAAGCGCGGTCATCGTCAGCATTTCACAGCGGTGAAGATCACCGGCATCAACGCGGGTTAAGAGCGAAACGCCATGGCACACAAGAAAGCAGGCGGTTCATCCCGCAACGGTCGCGACTCCAACCCCAAGATGCTGGGCGTGAAGATCTTCGGCGGCCAGCACGCGGAAGGCGGCAACATCATCGTGCGCCAGCGTGGCACCAAGTTCCATCCGGGTGAGAACGTCGGCATGGGCAAGGATCATACGCTCTTCGCGCTTAGCGACGGTCAAGTTGCGTTCCGCGAAGGTTACAAGCGCCGCACATTCGTATCGGTCATTACGGCAGATTCGAAGCCGGCGGCGAAGAGCGCAGCAAAATAGGCGGCTCGAAAAACGACCGCCACCCAATTGGCGGTCCATTGTGACGAGGGAGATGGTCCGCCGTCTCCCTTTTTTGTTTCCCTCGTCAGGAGGGACTTGTCATGCCGTGTTTCAGACTGGAGTCGGAGCGGTTGCTCTTACGGGTGCCGGAGGCGTCGGACGTGAAGACGATTGCGGCGCTGATGAACGATTGGGATGTCGTGAAGAATTTGGCGAGCCCACCCTTTCCCTATCTCGAGGAACACGCGCGCGAATTCATCGACCGTCAGGAAGATCGTCGCGCGAAGGGCACGGATTTCGTTTTCGCCATCACGCGCAAGAGCGATTCTGCGCTGATGGGAAAATGCGGCGTTCACCTGCGGGAGAGCGGATTCGAACTGGGTTACTGGCTTGGCCGGCCCTATTGGGGGCAGGGCTATGCCACCGAGGCGGCGGCGCAGGTTCTGGCGTTCGGTTTTCGCAATTTGCGCGCGGAGACGATCTGGGCCGGCTGGTTCAACGACAATCCCGCTTCGGGGCATGTGCTGGAAAAGCTCGGTTTTAAGCCGAACGGCTCGGACGAGCGCAACAGCGCCGCGCGGGGCCAGAGCGTGCTATGTAATCTGGTGACGATGAGCCGCGCCGATTTCGGCCAGCGACAAGCGGCCTAAGGACTGTTCGATGCGCTTTCTGGACGTAGCCAAGGTCTATATCCGCTCCGGCAATGGCGGGAACGGCTGCGTCGCGTTCCGGCGCGAGAAGTTCATCGAATACGGCGGTCCCTACGGCGGTGACGGCGGGCGCGGCGGCGATGTGTGGGTGGAGGCGGTCGACAACCTCAACACGCTCATCGACTATCGCTACCAGCAGCACGTCACGGCGAAGAACGGCGGGCATGGCCTCGGCAAGGTGATGACCGGCGCCGGCGGCGACGACGCCGTAATGAAGGTGCCGCCCGGCACGCAGATTTACGAGGAAGACGGCGAAACCCTCATCGTCGATCTTCCCAATGTCGGCGACCGGGTGCAGTTGCTGCGCGGCGGCAATGGCGGCTTCGGCAACGCGCATTTCAAGAGCGCGACCAACCAGGCCCCGCGCAACGCCAATCCCGGCCAGCCCGGCGAAGAGAAGACGATCATCTTGAAGCTCAAGCTGATCGCCGATGTCGGGCTGATCGGATTGCCGAATGCCGGCAAGTCGACGTTCCTGTCGCGCGTGTCGGAAGCGCGGCCGAAGATCGCCGACTATCCGTTCACGACACTGGCGCCGCAGCTCGGCGTTGTGCGCATCGACGAGACGGATTTCGTCGTCGCCGATTTGCCCGGTTTGATCGAAGGCGCGCATGAAGGCGTTGGCCTCGGCGACAGGTTCCTCGGCCATGCCGAGCGCTGCAACGCGATCCTGCATCTGATCGACGGCACGGAAGCCGGCATTGCGAAGGCGTACAAGACCATCCGCGGCGAACTCGAAGCCTATGGCAACGGTCTCGAAGACAAGCCGGAGATCGTGGCGCTCAACAAGATCGACTCGATTCCGAAGTCGCAGCTGGCGCGGAAACTGGCGTCGCTGGAGAAAGCTTGCGGTCACAAGGTGTTCGCGATTTCCGGCGTCTCGGGCGAGGGCATACAGGACGTCCTGCGTGCGCTCGCGAAGATCGTCGCGAGCCGCACCAGCGCACGCGCGCCCGTCGCCAAGCCGTCGCGCAGCTGGGCGCCGTGACGACGCCTTTCGCAGGCGCCAGACGCATCGTCGTCAAGATCGGCTCCGCGCTTCTGATCGATCGTGAAACCGGCACGCTTCGTCGCGATTGGCTCGCATCCCTCTGCGCCGATGTCGCCGCGCTCAGGCGTCAGGGCAAGGACGTGATCCTCGTCTCCTCCGGCGCCATCGCCTTGGGCCGCGCCGCGTTTAGTTTGAAGCCGGGGGCGCTTAAGCTTGAAGAAAGTCAGGCCGCCGCAGCCGTCGGACAGGTGAAACTCGCCGAGGCCTATGCCGACATCCTTGCGCGCGAAAACATCGTTGCCGCGCAGATCTTGCTTACGCTCGGCGACACCGAACAGCGCGGCCGCTATCTCAATGCGCGTGCAACGCTGAAGACATTGCTCGCGCTCGGAAGCGTGCCGGTCATCAACGAAAACGACACGGTCGCAACGGCCGAAATCCGCTACGGCGACAACGACCGTCTGGCCGCGCGCGTCGCTTCCATGATGGAAGCCGATCTTCTGGTGCTGCTCTCCGACGTCGATGGCCTCTACACCGCCGATCCCACACGCGATGCCAATGCGCGTCATATTCCAGAGGTGCCCGCAATCACGCCGGAGATCGAAGCAATGGCGAGCGGTTCAGTCTCTGGTCTGGGCCGCGGCGGAATGGCCTCAAAGATTGCTGCTGCAAAGATTGCGACGGCTGCGGGATGCGAAGTCACGATCGCTCTCGGCAAGACGATGCATACCTTGTCGTCCGAGGGCGCGCGCATAACGCGCTTCCGCGCCAGCGATACGCCAACCATGGCGCGCAAGCGCTGGATCGCGGGTGTTTTGAAGCCGGAAGGCATTTTGATCGTCGATGCGGGTGCTGTGAAAGCGCTTGGTGAAGGCAAGAGCCTGTTGCCTGCCGGCATCCGCCAGATCGACGGACGGTTTGCACGCGGCGATGCGGTGGTGGTACGCGATCAGCAGGGCCGCGACATCGCGCGCGGTCTTGCCGCCTACAACGTTGAAGACGCAGAGCGCATTGCCGGACGCCGCACGGCGGAGATCGAAGCCATCCTCGGCTATCGCGGCCGTGACGAGATGATCCATCGCGATGATCTGGTGATGCTGTGACGCTCGCGGCGGAGATGGGCGCGATGGGTAAAGCAGCGCGCGCCGCCGCCCAGGTCTTGCGCGATAGCTCTGCCGATCAGCACAACACCGCGCTGCGCGCTGCTGCGGCGAGATTGCGGGCTAATGCCCTTCGTATCGTCGAAGCGAACGCGCATGACATGCAGGCGGCGATTGCGGCCGGCACTTCGTCCGCGATGCTCGACCGGCTCACGGTGACCGTCACAACCATCGAAGCGATGGCAAAGGGTCTCGAGGACATCGCCGCGTTTCCCGATCACATCGGCCGTGAACTGGCGCGCTGGCAGCGGCCCAACGGTCTCGACATCGCGCGCGTCGCGACGCCCATCGGCGTCCTCGGCATGATCTATGAGAGCCGACCCAATGTGACGGCGGACGCGGCGGGGCTGTGCCTCAAGTCCGGCAATGCTCTGATCCTGCGTGGTGGATCGGAAGCACACGGTTCAAACGCCGCCATTCATGCTTCTCTGCTCGAAGGTCTGCGCGAAAGCGGTTTGCCGGAAGAATGCGTGCAGCTCGTGAAGACCACGGACCGTGAAGCGGTCGGCCTGATGTTGAGCGGGCTTGACGGCGCAATTGATCTCATCATTCCGCGTGGCGGAAGGGGTTTGGTTGCGCGCGTGCAAGCGGAGGCGCGCGTGCCGGTGCTCGCGCATCTGGAGGGCATTTGTCATCTGTATCTCCACGCGAAGGCGGATTGGCAGAAGGCGGTCTCGATCACGCTCAATTCCAAACTTCGTCGCACGGGTGTTTGCGGGGCGGCAGAGACGCTGTTGATTGACCGCTCCGTGCTCAGCGGTTGGGGCGAGGTTGTGTTGCGCGCGCTGCATGACGCAGGCTGTGAGATTCGAGGCGATGACGCGGTTCGCGGTGTGGCGTCCTATGCCAAAGCGGCCTCCGAAGAAGACTGGCGCACCGAATATCTCGATAAGATCATCGCGGTGAAGGCTGTCGACGGCGTGGAAGATGCCATCCGCCATATCGAAACCTATGGCTCACGCCACACCGAAAGCATCGTCACCGAAGACGCCGCCGTGGCCGAGCGGTTCCTGGCGGCTCTCGATTCCGCCGTCGTGATGTGGAACGCTTCGACTCAGTTCGCCGATGGGGGAGAATTCGGCATGGGTGCGGAGATCGGGATCGGCACGGGCAACCTGCACGCGCGCGGGCCGGTGGGCGTGGAGCAGCTCACCACCTTCAAATATGTCGTGCGCGGCACGGGCCAGGTGCGGCCTTGAAGGTCAAGCGCGAGCCCTGTCACTGGATCAAGCCGCCGGGCCCCATCGCCGACGGCATGCGCATCGGTCTGCTCGGCGGCTCGTTCAATCCCGCGCATGAAGGCCATCTCTATGTCAGCGATGTCGCACTGAAGCGGCTGAAGCTCGACTATGTGTGGTGGCTGGTGACGCCGCAGAATCCGCTCAAGGGCCGTGCCGGTCTTGCGCCGCTGGAAGTTCGCGTGCGGCAGTCGCGCCAGATCGCGCATCATCCGCGCATCATTGTCGCCGATCTCGAACGCTGCACGCACACGCATTATTCCATCGACACGCTGAAAGCGCTGCAGCGCCGCTTCCCGCGCGTGCATTTCGTCTGGCTGATGGGCAGCGACAATCTCGCGATCTTCCGGCGCTGGAAGCGTTGGGAGGAGATCGCGGCACGCGTGCCCATCGCGGTGATCCAGCGGCCGGGCACCATCCTGTCGGCCTTGAACGCCAAGCCGATGCAACGTTTCGCGGCGCGCCGCCGCGATGAAACTTTGGTGACGGCAACGCCGCCGGCCATCGCGATCCTCGATGGCAAGCGCAACGCCCAGAGCTCCACGGCCATCCGTGCCCGGGCCGCGGCCGGGGAGGCCTTGGTGCGCGTGATTCCGCCGTGCTAAACTCTGCCTCAGAAGCGTGGAGTACCTGACCTGACCCCGAAGAAGACGACCGGCGCCGCCAAGCGCGCGCCGAAGAAGGCCGCAGCGAAGAAAGCCGCCCCGAAGAAAAAGAAGGCCGCGCCGGCGCCAGAGACCTCGCTGCTCACCCGCATCCTGAAATCTCTCGACGACGACAAGGCCGAAGACATCGCAACGATCGATCTCACCGGCCGCGCCGCGTTCTGCGACGCGATCGTGATCGCGACCGGGCGTTCGTCGCGTCACGTCGCCTCGATGGCGGAGCATCTGGCGCGGCGTCTCAAGGAAGCGGGTTATGGCACGCGGCCGGTCGACGGCGCGCGTCAGGGCGACTGGGTTCTGGTCGATGCCGGCGACGTGATCGTGCATCTCTTCCGCGCCGAAGTGCGCCAATACTACGACCTCGAAGGCATGTGGTCGGTGGACGACACACCGCGCGCCCGCGCCGCGCGCTAGGACGTGCGGCTTCTCATTCTCTGTGTCGGCCACGCGCGCGGAACAAGCGAAGGCGCGCTGGTGGATGATTTTGTCGGCCGCGCGATCAAGACCGGTCGCAATCTCGGCATCGCCGACGTCTCGGTCGAAGAAGTGTCTGTCTCCAAGGCGCGCGAGACTCCGAAGCGCATGCAGGAAGAGGCCGAGCGTCTCGCCGCGCGCGTGCCGGATGGCGCGCAGGTCATGCTGCTCGACGCCAGGGGCAAGGGCATGACGAGCGAGGACTTCGCCGAGATGATCGGTGCGCTGCGCGATGCGGGCACCAAACATCTGGTGTTTGTGATCGGCGGCCCGGACGGTTTGGGCAAGCTCCCCGGCATCAAACCCGGCCGCAGCCTCGCCTTCGGGCCGCAGATCTGGCCACATCTTCTGGTGCGCGCGATGCTGTCGGAGCAGGTCTATCGTGCTCTCACGATCCTCGCCGGCCACCCCTATCACCGGGCGTAACTGACACTTGTCATCCCCGGCGAGCATCGCAAAGCGATGCGAGGGAAGGGGACCCAACTTGGTTGGACCGGGTCTGCTGCTCGAAAGTTGGGTTCCCTTCCCCTCGCTGTACTCGGCCGGGAATGACAGGGGAGCTCTATCAACCCTTCCTTAACCACACTGCGCGATAGTGATGTGTCGCAATGGGACATTTCCCATGGAGATCAAGAGTTCAGGTCGTGTGGAGTCTGCCGGTGTTCGCCGCGTCAACAAGGGCGCGAGCGGCAGCGACTCCACGTTCAGCGTTTCGTCGTCGTCTTCGGGCGATGGACGGCCGACGGCGGTCGCCGCACCGGGCCCGCTGACCGCGCTCGACTCGATCCTCACGCTGCAGGGCATGGATGACTCGCTGAGCGGGCGGTCCAAAGGTTTGCAGCACGGCGAACATCTGCTCGACATGCTCGATCAGGTGCGTGACGGATTGCTCGCGGGTGGCATCCCGCGTTCGACGCTCAACCGTCTGGCTGTGGCTGTCGGCCGCCGTCACGAAAGCTTCGCCGATCCGAAGCTGCAGACCGTCCTCGACGAAATCGAACTCCGCGCCCATGTCGAGCTCGCCAAGCTTGAGATGATGGACAAGCGCGTCGCTTAAGCGACAATCCCAAAACATTCACCATAGCCGGGCTTGACCGGGCCACCCATCGCGTCCGCGTCTGCGGACGCAAGAGAATGACTCACGCGGAGCCGCGGAGAAGAAAAGAACTCCGCGTACTCCGCGTCTCCGCGTGACTATTTTTGAGGCTATCTCGGCGCGCGGACGCGCGCCTGCTCGGTGGCCGGGTCGAGCCCGGCCATGGTGAAGTTGGGTGGAGTTTAGATGTCCAGCAACAAACGCTGCGGGTCTTCCAAGTTTTCCTTCACGCGCACCAGGAACGTTACGGCTTCGCGGCCGTCGACGAGGCGGTGGTCGTAGGAGAGGGCGAGATACATCATCGGGCGGATCTCGACCTTGTTGTCGATGGCCACCGGGCGCGGCTGGATCTTGTGCATGCCGAGGATGCCGGACTGCGGCGAATTCAAAATCGGCGTTGACATCAGCGAGCCGAACACGCCGCCATTGGTGATGGAGAACGTGCCGCCCTGCAGCTCTTCGAGCTTCAGCTTGCCGTCGCGTGCGCGCGTGCCGTAATCGTTGATCGCGGCTTCGATGCCCGCGAGCGAGAGCCTGTCGGCATCGCGCACCACCGGCACGACGAGGCCCTTCTCGGTCGAGACCGCGATGCCCATGTCGTAGTAGTTCTTGTAGACGATGTCGTCGCCTTCGATCTCGGCGTTGACGTTCGGCAGTTCTTTCAGCGCGGCGATACACGCCTTCACGAAGAAACCCATAAAGCCGAGGCGCACGCCGTGCTTTTTCTCGAAGCTGTCCTTGTATTCGGTGCGCAGCGACATCACGTGGCTCATGTCGACCTCGTTGAAAGTCGTGAGCTGGGCGGCGGTGTTCTGCGATTCCTTCAGGCGCAGCGCGATGGTGCGGCGCAGGCGGGACATCGTCACGCGCTCTTCGCGGTCGGCATTCGCGCGCGGACCGGCGGGCACGTGCACGGGCGCAGGCTTCACGTCGCGCGACGCGGCGCGGGCTTCGAGGGCGCCGAGCATATCGCCCTTGGTCACGCGGCCATCGCGGCCGGTGCCTGCGACGGTTGCGGGATTGATGTTGTTCTCTGAAGCGATGCGTTGTGCGGACGGCATTACGGTTGCTGCGGCAACAGGTGCAGGCTTCGGGGCGGCTGGAGCAGCAGCAGGCTTCGGCGCAGGCGCGGCTTTCGGCGCGGCGCTATCGGGATTGCTTGCGGCAACAACGGACGCGTTGCCGGCCTTGCCTTCCGCGATGGCGCCGAGGATCGCGCCGACCTGAACCGTGTCGCCGGCTTTCACCGAAATGGACTCAATCGCACCGGCGGCAGGCGCGGGCACCTCCACGGTCACTTTGTCGGTTTCGAGTTCGAGCAGCGGCTCGTCGCGCGCGACGCTGTCGCCTTCCTTCTTGAACCAGCGCGCGACCGTGGCTTCGGTCACGGACTCCCCCATCGCGGGGACTTTGATTTCGATGCTCATAGCGAGAATGCCTCGTTCAGGAATGCTTTCAGTTCCGCGTTGTGCTGGCTCATCAGGCCGGCGGCGGTGGACGCATACTCAGGCCGCCCAACGTAGCGCGGCTTTGTCGTGCCGCCCAGATGGGCAACGGTTTCTTCGATGCGCGGCGCGATGAAGGTCCACGCGCCCTGGTTCTTCGGCTCTTCCTGGCACCACACCAGGTCGGCCTTCGGGAAACGGTTCAGCTCCAGCGCCAGCACCTGATCCGGGAACGGATAGAGCTGTTCGATACGGAGAATCTGGATGCGGTTCTCGTTCCGCTTCTCGCGCTCTTCCATCAGATCGAAATAGACCTTGCCGGTGCAAAGGATCACACGCTTGATGTCTTTGTCTTCGACAAGCTTTACCGTCGTCGCACCCGGCACGACTTCGGCCTGATCGCGGAAGACGCGGTGGAACGATGAACCCGGCGTCATATCCGACAGGAACGAGACGCAGCGCTTGTGACGCAGGAGCGATTTCGGTGTCATCAGGATCAGCGGCTTGCGGAACGGGCGGTGGATCTGACGGCGCAGCACGTGGAAATAATTCGCGGGCGTCGTCGGGCAGCAGACCTGGATGTTGTCCTGCGCGCAGAGCTGAAGATAACGCTCCAGACGCGCGGACGAATGCTCCGGCCCCTGGCCTTCATAGCCGTGCGGCAGGAGCATCACGAGGCCACACATGCGCAGCCACTTCATTTCGCCGGACGCGATGAACTGGTCGATCACGACCTGCGCGCCGTTGGCGAAGTCGCCGAACTGCGCTTCCCACAGCACGAGCGCTTTCGGCTCGGCGGTGGAATAGCCGTATTCGAAACCGAGAACTGCCTCTTCCGAGAGCAGCGTGTCGACGACCTCGAACGGCGCCTGATCGCCGCCCAGATGATTGAGCGGCAGATACCGCTCCTCGGTCTGCTGATCGATGAAAGCCGAATGGCGTTGCGAGAACGTGCCGCGCGTCGAATCCTGGCCCGACAGGCGCACCGGCACGCCTTCCTTCAGCAACGTGCCGAACGCGAGCGCCTCGCCGGTTGCCCAGTCGAAACCTTCGCCGGTTTCGAACATCCTGGCTTTCGCTTCGAGTTGGCGCGCGACGGTCCTGTGGATGTGGAAACCGTCCGGCACATGCGTCAGCGCCGCGCCGACGCTTTTCAGCGTTTCGACCGGCACGGTCGTCTCGCCGCGGCGATCGCCCGAAGGCGCAGCCGCGAGACCGGTCCAACGCCCGTCGAGCCAGTCGGCGCGGTTCGGCAGATGCGATTTGGAGGCGTCGTATTCTTCGTCCAGGCGCGTGTTGAATGCACCGATCATCGATTTGATGTCGCCCTGATCCAGCGTGCCTTCCTGAACCAGCTTCGTCGCGTAGAGCTCGAGCGTGGTCGGATGGTCCTTGATCGCCTTGTACATCAAGGGCTGCGTGAACGCCGGCTCGTCATTCTCGTTATGGCCGAAGCGGCGATAACAGAACATGTCGATGACGACGTCCTTTTGGAACAGCTGGCGGAACTCGGTAGCAATGCGCGCGACATGCACGACGGCTTCGGGATCGTCGCCGTTCACATGGAAGATCGGCGCCTGCACCATCAGTGCGACATCGGACGGGTAGGGCGAGGAGCGCGAATAGATCGGCGCCGTGGTGAAGCCGATCTGGTTGTTGACGATGAAGTGGATCGTGCCGCCGGTCCGAAAGCCCAAGGTGCCCGACATCGCGAAACATTCGGCGACCACACCCTGTCCTGCGAAAGCGGCGTCGCCATGAATGAGCAGTGGCAGCACGCTCGTGCGCGCCTGCACATCGCCCAGCTGAGCCTGCTTCGCGCGCGACTTGCCGAGCACGACCGGATCGGCGGCTTCGAGGTGCGAGGGGTTCGGCGTCAGCGACAGGTGCACTTTCACGTCGTCGAACTCGCGGTCCGACGAAGCGCCGAGGTGATATTTCACATCGCCGGAGCCTTCTACAGAACTCGGGTTCGCGCTGCCGCCCTGGAATTCGTGGAACAGCTGGCGATACGGCTTCGACATCACGTTCGCGAGCACGTTCAGGCGCCCGCGATGGCTCATGCCGAGCACGATCTCTTTCACGCCTAGCTGGCCGCCGCGCTTGATGATCTGCTCCAGCGCCGGGATCGTGGACTCGCCGCCGTCGAGACCGAAGCGCTTGGTGCCGAGGAAGCGCACGCCGCAGAACTTCTCAAAGCCTTCCGCTTCGACAAGCTTGTTCAGGATGGCGCGCTTGCCTTCCGGTGTGAACGCGATCTCCTTGTCCGGCCCTTCGATGCGGCGCTGAAGCCAATCCTTCTGCTCCGGATCGTTGATGTGCATGAACTCGTAGCCGATGCGGCCGCAATAGGTGCGCTTCAGCAGGTCGATCATGCGGCGCGGCGTGACCGTCTCGAGGCCCAGCACACCGCCGACGAACACCGGGCGGTCCATGTCGGCGTCGTTGAAGCCATAGAAGGATGGCTCAAGCTGCGCATGCGGCACCTTGGGCGAGAGATGGAGCGGATCGAGATTGGATTCGAGATGGCCGATGACGCGATAGGCGCGCACCATCTGAATCGCGCGGATGGAATCGAGCGCCGCGGCACGGCTGTCGCCGGTTTGCGCGCCGGCCTTCTGTGGCCATTGCCCGGTCAGCGCACCGACGAGATCGCCGCTCGCAAGGTCGGGCTTCTCGTCACGATGCCATTTTGGACCCCGGCCGAGCTGGGTCGCGTCGAGGCCTTGTTCGCCGAGGCTGGCGAAATAGGCGTGCCACGTTGGATCGACGGCGTCCGGGTTCTCCTGATACTGGGCGTACATCGCCTCGATGAAGGCCGCGTTCGTGCCCTGCAGGAAGGTGGTCGCTTCGAGGATGTCGTTGGAGGCGCGGTTAAGACGATCCGGCGAGGATTGACTTGTCATATCAATAGCTTAGACGGGCTTCTTGGGCGCGTCCGGTCCTGGGCGGAAAACCGCGAAAAGGGATCGGCGTGGTACCGCCGAATGCTCGCCAATACAACGCTTTCCATCGTTAATATGGGCTCAATGGGGCGATTTTACGAATGAAGCGGCTGCATGCTTTGGACAGCCTTCGGGGCGTTGCCGCGCTCGCCGTCGTCATCTGGCATTGGCAGCACTTCTACGCCATCAGCGGGGTGTGGCAGGCGGGGTGGCAGCGCACGGCGCAGCCTTTTTATTGGGCACTGAAGCCGCTCTATGACGCCGGCTGGGCGGCGGTGGACCTGTTCTTCGCGCTGTCGGGATTCATCTTCTTCTGGCTCTACGCGCCGGCGATCCGCGAGCGCGCGATCGGGTTGGGCAAGTTCGCGTGGCTGCGATTCTCGCGGCTCTATCCCCTGTTCTTCGTGACACTGATCGCGGCGGCGGTCCTGCAATATTTCTTCCACCGCGCGACCGGGCATTTCTTCATCTACGACAGGAACGACGCGCAGCATTTCCTGGCCGGCCTCGTGATGGCGCAGCAATGGCTGCCGCCGAACACCGATCAGGCGTTCAACGGGCCATCCTGGTCGGTATCGATCGAAGTGCTGCTGTACATCATCTTCTTTGCACTGTGCCGCGTCGGATTGCGCGGCGGATGGTGGTCGTTGCTCGTCTCTCTGATCGCCATTCCCTTCCTGTGGTGGAACGAATTCATCGCCCGCGGCGTGATGGGATTCTTTCTTGGCGGATCGCTGTTCGCGGTGACGGAGTTCGTGGTGGCGCGCGGCAACGCGAGAATTATCGCGCGCGCGCTTTGCATCGCTGCGTTGGCGGCTTGGGCGCTGGTCGTGATCGATTGCTATTTCGCGCCTTTGCACGACGGCGCATATTGGATCGCGGGCCACATCTCCGACGACGTCGGGGAGTGGTATATCGGCGACAGCGACAATGTCTTCCTGCTTCTGTTCATCTACACGGTGAGCCCCCTGACGATATTGGCGCTGGCGCTGCACGAGCGTGTGCTGGGCGGCAACTGGCAGCGTTTCTCGTTCGTCGGCGACATCTCCTATTCGACCTATATGATCCATTTCCCGATGCAGCTTTCGCTGGCGCTGCTGGCGGCGCATCTGGGACTGACGCCGGCCTTCTTTGAAAACGGCGTGGCGCTTCTTATCTTCTATGTGGTCCTCATCGGCCTTGGCGCGCTGTCGTTCAACGCGTTCGAGAGGCCGATGCAGTCCTGGCTGCGCGATCTTCTGGGCAAACGGTCGCCGGCGCCGAAATAGGGAGGCTCCATGCGCCGTATCGTTGTCCTTTGTGCCGCACTGCTGGCGAGCGGGTGCGCGACCCACATGCCGGAAGCCCCGCATGTTCTCGACATCGACAATCGTGTGCCGCGGTTCGAGACGTTCTATGCGGATGCGACGGCGAAACCCATCGATGCCGATGCGCGCTTTGCCCTGTGGAAGAAGGAAGACGGCCTTGCCGCGGTGCCGCCCGGTCCCGATGGGGACGAGATGGCGCGACATCTGCTGGATGCCGCCTGGTCGCGCTATCCCGCGCTGGTGCCGCAGCTTCCGGCGCTCGAAAAGGCCGCCGAAGAAGAGGGGCGGAATTCGTTCCAGAAGATCAACGCGCTTCTCGGCACGGAAGGAGTGCCCATCGAAACACGGTTGGTCCTCTATGTCGGCCAGTTCGACAACAATGCCTTCACCGCGCCGGCGATGGGCGGAAAACCCGTCACGGTGCTGATGCCGGTCGAGAACGCGATCCTGAAGATCGCGCTGGCGCATGAGCTGACCCATTCGGTCCACATGCAGCTCGCCCATGTGAAGAATTCCTTCGGCGCGCCGGTGGGCGAAACCATGTTCCTCGAAGGCCTCGCGATGCGCACCTCGCAGGCCGCAGTGCCGGGCCTCGACGAAAAGGCTTACACGCAGATCGATCCCAACGAGCACTGGCTCGCGAACTGCTACGCGAAACAGGATGCTGTGCTCAAAGGCATTCTTCCCGATCTCGCCAAGAGCGGTCAGGAGATCGGAATGAAATACACCTTCGGCCAGGGCAACACGGGCATGCAGCGCGAAGCCTACTGCGCCGCCTGGATCGTGATGGGCAAGCTCATGGCTTCGGGCAAAACGCTTCCTGAGCTGGCGCGAATCCCCGAAGACAAGATGGTCGACACGATCCGTGCTGCGATGGCGGCGAAGTAGTTATTTCCCGTTCAGCAGTTCAACCATCGTCGTGCCCAGCGCCGCCGGGTTCGGCGAGACGCGGATGCCGGCGCTCTGCATTGCTTCGATCTTCGACTTCGCATCGCCCTTGCCGCCGGAGATGATCGCGCCGGCATGGCCCATGCGGCGGCCGGGAGGCGCGGTGACGCCGGCGATGAATCCGACCATCGGCTTCTTGGTCTTGTTGTGCTTGATGAAGTCGGCCGCGTCTTCCTCGGCGCTGCCGCCGATCTCGCCGATCATGATGATGGATTTCGTTTCCGGATCGGCGAGGAACATCTCCAGCACGTCGATATGTTCGGTGCCCTTCACCGGGTCGCCACCGATGCCGACACACGAGGTCTGACCGAGACCGACGGCCGTCGTTTGCGCCACCGCTTCATAGGTGAGCGTGCCGGAGCGCGAGACGATGCCGACGCTGCCGCGGCGGTGGATGTGGCCCGGCATGATGCCGATCTTGCATTCGCCGGGTGTGATCACGCCGGGGCAGTTCGGTCCGATGAGACGCGACTTCGAACCCGACAACGCGCGCTTCACCTTCACCATGTCGAGCACCGGAATGCCTTCCGTGATGCAGACGATCAGCGGGATTTCCGCATCGATGGCTTCGAGGATCGCGTCGGCGGCGAACGGCGGCGGCACGTAGATCGCGCTCGCGTCTGCGCCGGTGGCTTCCTTTGCCTCGCGCACGGTGTCGAACACGGGCAGGCCCAGATGTGTCGTGCCGCCTTTGCCGGGCGAGGTGCCGCCGACCATCTTGGTGCCGTAGGCGATGGCCTGCTCCGAATGGAACGTGCCCTGATTGCCGGTGAAGCCCTGGCAAATGACTTTGGTGTTCTTGTCGACGAGGATGGACATGGACTTCCTATTTGCGATCTTCGGATTTGGCTGCGGGGGCGTCTTCTGAGAAATCCGTCGGCGCGATCATCAGGATCATCAGCATCTTGTCGTCATGCTTGGTCATGAGAATCTGAAGCGTACCGTCGGCCATAGAAGCCTTCAGGTTTTTCTCGTCGAACGGGACTGTAAGGTGGCTGTGTTCTGCGCCGGCGCGCCAGGCATAAATCACAAAGCCGTTCGATACTCTCGGCGCGGGAGGCACGTTGGCAAAAGCGGATATCTGATCGTCGAAATCAGCAGAGGTGGGAGATGCCGTCGTCGCGGCCACAGCCACCGTGCAAACCCGCCCGGTCAGTTGGTTGATCGTCACGGCGCCGTTTGTGGTGAGCAGCATGTACATGCCATCCGCTCCCGTCATCATGCGGCCCTGCGCGCCGGTCATATGAAGATTTTCGTTGAATTTCTCGAGCAGCGAATCCGGCATCGGCATCCAGCCGGCTTTGTCAGCGGCCGCTACGGCCAGGGATGTGTCGACATTGGTGTCCGCGCAAAACGTGCGAAACAGATCGAGCGCCTTGTCCGCATGCGCTGGACTGAACGCCAGAAGCGCGGACGCGAGGATCGGCAGGGCCAATGTGCTGCGCTGTTTCATTTCGCCTTCACAGCTTTGGTCGCGGTCAGAAGGTCGAGCACATCCTTGCCCGTCAGCTTCTGCAGATCGGCATAGGCGGCGTCGGTGAATTTGCGGTCACCCTTGCCGTGGCCGGCGAGGTCGTAGTCGTTGCCGGTGAAGGTCAGGTCGAATTCGAAGGGCGCAGCCTTGCCGCCTTCCTTCGCGACGAAGACGAGGCTCTTGCCGTCGCTGCAACTCACGACCAGCCAGGTCGTGCCGCCATAGGTCTTCTCGATTGGTCCCGTGATGCACTGCTCCGGCGCGTTCGCGTCAATGGCGAACGCGGGTGTTGCGCTGAGCGCGAACAGGACGGCGAGGGCAACGCGGCGCACGATCAGCCCTTCACAGCCTTGACGATCTTCTGCGCGGCGTCGGCGAGGTCGGAGCCGGAGACGATGGGCAGGCCGCTGTCGGCGAGGATCTGCTTGCCCTTCTCGACATTGGTGCCTTCGAGGCGCACGACCAGGGGCACGGAGAGTGAAATCTCCTTCGCGGCGGCGACGATGCCTTCGGCGATGATGTCGCATTTCATGATGCCGCCGAAGATGTTGACCAGGATGCCCTTCACGTTCGGATCGGAGACGATGATCTTGAACGCCGCCGTTACCTTTTCCTTGGTCGCGCCACCGCCGACATCGAGGAAGTTGGCGGGCTCTTCGCCATAGAGCTTGATGATGTCCATCGTCGCCATCGCGAGGCCGGCGCCGTTCACCATGCAGCCGATCGAGCCGTCGAGCTTGATGTAGGAGAGATCGTATTTCGACGCCTCAACTTCCATCGGGTCTTCTTCGTCGAGATCGCGCAGCGCCTGAATGTCCTTGTGGCGATAGAGCGAGTTGTCGTCGAAATTGATCTTGGCATCGAGGCAGATGACGTTGCCGTCCTTGGTCACGACCAGCGGATTGATCTCGAGCAGGCTCATATCCTTGTCGAGGAACGCGTCGTAGAGCGACTTGATGAGTGAGCCGCACTGCTTGGCCTGATCGCCCTTGAGTTTCAGCGCCGTCGCGATCTCAAGCCCGACATAAGGCGAGTAGCCGACAGCGGGTTCGATCTGGAACGTCTTGATGCGCTCGGGCGTCTTGTGCGCGACTTCTTCGATGTCCATGCCACCTTCGGTGGAAGCGATGAACGCGATGCGGCTCGTCTCGCGATCGACCAGCGCAGAGAGATAAAGTTCGCGGTCGATGGCCGAACCGTCTTCGATGTAGAGACGGCGCACGACACGGCCATGCAGGCCGGTCTGGTGCGTGACCAGTGTCATGCCGAGCATGCGCCTGGCTTCCTTCTCCACGTCCTCGATGGATTTGACGACCTTCACGCCGCCGCCCTTGCCGCGACCGCCGGCGTGGATCTGCGCCTTCACGACCCAGACAGGTCCGCCCAATTCTTTGGCTGCCGCTACGGCTTCTTCGACGGTGAAAGCGGCCTTGCCGCGGGGCACGGCGACGCCGAAGCCGCGCAGGACCTCTTTGGCCTGATATTCGTGGATATTCATGGGGAAACCTGGCTGGTGCGGGGATTTCAGTGCGCCGCACAATACCAGCCGAACCCCGGGGGGCAAGCGCGATGGATCGGCGCAGGAAGGCCCGGCTGTGGGCCGTTCCCGCTTATGGATGCCGATGCGTAAGGCGGCTTAGTAGGAGCCGCTGCCGCCGACGCCGCCGCCCATCGAGTTCGCGTCCAGCTCCACGTCATGCGAGACGGCACGCGCCGTTTCCGCGCAGACCTTGGAGCGATAGGTGAAGAACAGATCGCCCGTGCCCCATTTGCGCAGGTTGGTGCGCTCGGTGCAGTCCGGGACCGCCATGGCCGGCGCGCATTTCAACATGCCGTCCTTGAAGTGGCGCACGGCTTCGTGCTCGCCGCATTGCAGGATCACACCGCTGGAATACGTACCCGCGAGGCCCTGATCGGACTGCACGACATCGCCGATCGTCACCTTCAGATGGCTGCCCGCGATGCAGCGCGCGACTTCGCCTTCGTATGATGCATCGACCCAGGTTTCCGCCAGCATGTGCGACGCCGGGAATTCGCGTCCTTCGGCCGAGACGCACACCGCGTGGATCGACTTGACCACGCTGGCTTCCTGCATCTCGCAATGGCCGCCGGCTTCCACGGCGACGGAGCCGATGGCGCCGCTGTTGTTGACGTTCACAAACTCGTAGCTGCCGCCGCCATAGACGATGACCTGCGCGCCCGCGCCTGCGCTGGCGTTTGCCGTAGCGAGCGCCTGTGCGAATGCCGCTGCCTGCACGTTGATCTTGTTGATCACCACCACCTTGTTGATGTTGATGTTCTTGTTGAGGTTCAGGTTCTTGTTGATGTTGATGTTCTTGTTGATGACGATCGTCGAACCGCCGCCACCGCCGCCGCCGTGACATCCGCCACCGCCGCCGCCACCACCGTAGCCGCCGAACGTGCTGCCGCCGCCGGTTGTCGCTGCCGGGACGCTGCCCGTGTAGAAGCCGCCCGCCATCGACGGCGAGACGGTGGCCGTTGCCAAAGCCGCTCCCGTCATGAGGGAGACAACAAATCTGGACCGGGACATGCTCTGGCTCCTTCGCTCCGATCATCTTAAAGAGGTTGGCCACGCCCGCGCCGGGAACATGGATCAAGCCTTAATGATCGCGTCCCTCATTTCAGGATTTGTGCCACGCGCCGGCGCGCAAAATGCCTCTGGGATGGCCCGTTTTGAGACAATTGCGCTCCCCAAAAGCCAGGTTCTGCGCGGATGATCCCTTTCTCGGACGATAATCCGGTCGAGCACACGCCGTTCATCAACTGGCTGCTGATCGCGATTTGCGTGGCTGCCTTCGCATGGGAATTCTCGCTGGGCGAAAAGGGGATGGACGCCGCGATAACCGTGCTGGGCTTCACGCCCGCGGCCTATTCCGGCGATATCGCGCCGCCCTCAGAGGTGCTGGGCCTTCCCGCCTATGCGACGATCTTCACGTCGATGTTTTTGCATGGCGGGTTTCTGCATCTCGCCGGCAATATGCTGTATCTCTGGATTTTCGGGAACAACATCGAAGAGGCGATGGGGCATACGCGCTACACGCTCTTCTATCTCGTCTGCGGAGTTCTCGCCGCGCTCTCCATGGACTTCATCGATCCCCATTCGCAGGTGCCGATGATCGGCGCGTCGGGCGCGATCTCGGGGGTGCTCGGCGCCTATATGCTTCTGTATCCGCGCGCGCGCGTGCATGTGATCATCCCGCTCGGGATCATTTTCTATCCGCTCTGGATTCGCGCGGTGTGGGTTGTGGGAATCTGGTTTGCGATGCAGCTCGCGAGCGCGGCATTAACCGATCCGTCTCAACCAGGGACGGCATTCTGGGCGCATGTCGGCGGATTTGTTGCGGGGCTTGCGCTCACGCCGTTTCTGAAATCGCGCGAAGTACGCTTCTTCGGGCCGTATGCGCCAAGAGGGCCCTGGACCTGATTGGCATAGCTTTCGCTCTCCAGTGATCCCAGACGCGCGGCGGCGTTCCGATCTGGATCACCGCCCCGCGCAAGATCATTGGGGCGCATGCGATGAAACACAAGAATTCCCATCTTCTGGTTGGTTACTGGAGCCGTCTGCGCAAGGGCCGCGACATTCCGGACCAGACCGACATCGATCCGCGCGCCATCAAGCGCATGCTGTCCCACATTTTCATTCTCGACGCGATCAACCCGGGACGCCCGATGTATCGCCTTGCGGGGACGGGGTTGTGCGAGCGCTACGGCATGGAGTTGAAGAGCACGGGGTTTCTTGCGCATTGGGAAGGCCAATCGGCCATCGCGCTCGGGTCGTTGTTGAAGCAGGCGATGAAAACGCATCAGCCGGTATCCCTGTCTTCGATCGGCGCGACCGCCGATTGCGGCATGGTCGAACTCGAAACCGTTCTTGCACCGATCAGCTTCAATGGCGCTGAAGCGACCCGCATGATCGGCATGACCCAGATCTTGACGGATGCGCAGCACCTCGCAGGCCGCCCTATCGCGTTCCAGAGATTGGTCGCTTCGCAGATCGTACGCGAGGGCGAGCCGCTTCCGAACTACGCCCAAACGCCTCCGCCGCCTCCACCGCCGCCTGCCATGCAGGTGTTGCGCAATCATTCGCGCGCGCCGCATCTGCGCCTGGTCGTGTCGCAGGACCGGCCGACGGTGCAGCCGTTTCACGGAAATGACGTCCTTAAGCGCGTGTTCGATATGATCGGCGGCTCGGTGTCGCCGGCCTGACGCGCTACGGCTGCGGTTCGGTGCTGGACGGCGTGCTTTGCGTCTGCGCCGAGTAGCTCTTGTCGACGGGATTGTCGATGGGATCGTTGTGCAGCACGTTCTGATCGAACATCTGCTGCTTTTCCTTGTTCTTCAGATACGGCACTTCGTATTTTTCGATCTTGGCACGATAGGCCTCGAACGCCTTTTCGTCTTCCGGCGTGCGCTTGTCGCAACGGTCCGGATCGATCTTTGCCGTCTCCTGACACCACATGTCGAAGTTCAGCGTCTTGACGTCCAGACGTGTGTTCTGCGCCTGCGCAGGAAGAACGAACAGCGCGGCAGCACCGGCAAGGAGAAGGGTTCTCATGCTAGTCATAATGCCAGCATAGGCCCGAAGTTCCGTGGAAGATAGCCGGTAACCGTCGCAACCGCGCTCAGGCTGCCGCGCGGGGACCGTCTTCGGCAACTTTAACGTTCTGTGACGGCAGCGGCGATTTTCCGAGGATCATGTCCGACGCCTTTTCCGCGATCATGATCGTCGGTGCGTTGGTGTTGCCGGAAACTAACGCCGGCATGACCGACGCATCGACCACGCGTAATCCCTCGACGCCATAGACGCGAAGCTGCGTGTCGACGACGCTGTCCGCGTCGGTGCCCATCTTCGCGCTGCCGACCGGGTGATAGATCGTCTCGGCCGTGCGGCGGATCCACGCGTCGATCTGATCGTCCTTGGTGATGTGCGCGCCGGGCATGACCTCCGGGCCGCGGAACGGATCGAACGCCGGCTGGGCGAACACGTCACGCGCGAGCTTCACGCCTTCGCGCATCGCACGGCGGTCTTCCTCGGCCTCGAGATAGTTCGGCTGGATGACGGGGGCCGCGAGCGGATCGGCGGATTTCAGAGAGATATAGCCGCGGCTCTGCGGACGGAGCTGACAGACATGCGCCATGAAGCCGTGACGATCGGCTTTGACGCGCGTGTGGTCGGTCATCAGCGCGGCGATGAAGTGATACTGAAGATCGGGCGTCTCAAGATCGGGGCGGCTCTTCAGGAACGCGCCGGACTCCAGACCCTGACCGGTCGCGAGGCCGGTGCCGAACAGCATGTACTGCAGGCCGGTCTTCAGCGCGTTCAGCGGATTGGCCTGGCTATAGAGCGTGATCGGCTGCGAGCATTCGTACTGGATCGAGGCGTCGAGATGATCCTGCAGATTCTTTCCGACGCCGTTCAGCTCCATCACCATCGGAATGTCGAAGCGCTTCAGCGTTTCGCCATCGCCGATGCCGGAGAGCAGCAGCACCTGCGGCGTGTTCACGGCGCCGCCGGAGAGAATGACTTCGCGCGTCGCATGCGCCTTCTGCGTCTGCTTGTTCTGGATGTATTCGACACCGGTAACGCGCTTGCCGTCGAAGGTCACGCGCGAAACTTGCGCGTTGGATTCGATCGTCAGGTTCGGGCGCTTCAGGATGTCGTGCAGATAGGCCTTTGCAGCGCTCCAGCGCTTACCCTCGCGGATCGTGAGCTGATAAGGGCCGAAGCCTTCCTGCTGCGCGCCGTTGAAATCCTCGGTCTGCTTGTGACCGGCTTCGATGCCCGCGCGCACAAAGGCGCGGAACAGAGGATTGGTCGAGTGGCCGTTGGAGACATAAAGCGGGCCGTTGCCGCCGTGGAAATCGTCACCACCGTTCTGATTTGTCTCGGCACGCTTGAAGTAAGGAAGCACGTCAGCGAAGGACCAGCCGTCGCAGCCCATCTGCCGCCAGCCGTCGTAATCGCGCGCATGGCCGCGGATATAGATCATGCCGTTGATCGACGAAGATCCGCCCCAGCCTCGGCCACGCGGCCAATAGAGGCTGCGGCCGTTCATGTGAAGCTGGCCCTCGGTGTTGTAGTACCAGTTGTACGGATTGGGCTTGCCGATCAGCGCAGGGATACCGGCCGGCATATGGATCATCGCCGATTTGTCGCGACCGCCGGCCTCAATCAGGAGAACCTCGATCTTCGGATCTTCCGAGAGGCGGTTGGCGAGAACGCAGCCCGCGCTGCCCGCACCGACGATGATGTAGTCAAAGGCCTTCATTGATTGACCGGCGAGGTTGCGGGTTTGTCGGTGTTGTCCGAAGGTGGCGGCTCGGGCGCCGGCGCGGGCGCCGGCTTCGCCTTCGTTTCCAGTGTGGCCAACGAGACGTTGAGCGACGCAAGACATTTGCCGGATGCGCGTTTCATCGACGGCACGGTCGCGTTCATCATCCAGCAGTCGTAATCAACCTGGGCGCGTGCCGCATCGACCGGGAAATTGTCGCGGCCGCGCTCGATGGCGCGGATCAGACGGTCACGCATCTTGTGGGTCGTCACGTCGATGCCGGGCTCCGGCTCGACCACCGATCCGCGCGCCGCGAGAAGCGCCTTTTCCGCATAGGAATTCGCGAGACCGCCGATGGAGCTGTTGAATTTCGTCAGCTCCACGGATCCGCCTTGGTCGAAGGCAACGCCGGCCGATGCGCCGACGGGCCCGAAAGAACGTGCGACCGCCTTGTAGTCGTAGAACAAGGCCTTGTTGAAA
>Ga0335075_10001954_pt1 | contig 33443 bp, 34 predicted proteins | sample Lox_Sample_24_FD_206723 | JGI IMG/M metagenome (GOLD analysis project Ga0335075, IMG submission 206723) | Soil microbial communities from Loxahatchee National Wildlife Refuge, Florida, United States - Lox_Sample_2.4 | ecosystem: Environmental > Terrestrial > Soil > Wetlands | place: USA...
CGCTTCGCAGCCGCCGTCACCGACAACCACGCAACACTCGCTACCGGGCGCCCGCTACGGCTTACCCGGGCCGGACTTGCACCGGCTGGACCACGCCAGCTTGCCTGGCGCACAAGCAACCCCGGTCAAGGAAAGCTCCTCATGACCGAGGTTGCTTCGTCGCTGCGCTCCTCGCAATGACATGGCTCTGCGCCGGATTGCTCTGTATCACGCCGCGTTGGTCGCCGGTATCCATGGCTGGCCCTGCTTCCGCCTGGCTTCGAAGCTGTCGATCGCGGACGCGTGCTGCAGGGTCTGGCCGATATCGTCCAGGCCGTTCAGCAGCAGGTGCTTGCGGAAGGGATCGATGTCGAAGTGGATCTCTTCGCCGTTCGGGCGCACGACGACCTGGCGGGCGAGGTCGATGGTGATGCGGGCGTTGCCGCCCAGGCGCGCATCGTCGATGAGCTGGTCGCAGACCGCGCGCGGCAGGCGCACCGGCAGGATGCCGTTCTTGAAGCTGTTGTTGAAGAAGATGTCGGCGAAGTCGGGGGCGATGATGCAGCGGATGCCGAAATCCAGCAGCGCCCAGGGGGCATGCTCACGCGAGCTGCCGCAGCCGAAGTTCTCGTGCGCGATGATGATCTGGGCCTTGCGGTAGGGTTCCTGGTTCAGCACGAAATCCGGGCGTTCCTTGCCGTCCTTGTCGTAGCGGAGGGAATCGAACAGATGCACGCCGAGGCCGGAGCGCTTGATGGTCTTGAGGAAGCGGGCGGGGATGACCTTGTCGGTGTCGATGTTCTGCATCGGCATCGGGGCGGCGACGGCGGTGAGGGTGGTAAAGGGGTCCATGGATTTCCTCTGTTATGGGGAGCGAAAGTCCGGGGCTGGGCCTAGGTGGCTGGATGCAGGTCAACGACCTGGACGTTGGACAGCTCACCCGGAATGTTATGGGAGCCATCAAGATTGACAATCAGGATGGGCTTTCCAAGCGCGTCCGCCATGCCGAGTTCGTAATTGACATTGGCGGACCGGGCCGCTGCATCGTTCCACAACACCACGATGGATGCCGCGTCCTCGATCGCCTTGCGAGCTGTGTCGCGAATGCTCAGGCCTGGCTCGAGCCCCTGATCGGTCACGATATCCGTTCCGCTGACGAGGCCGCGGTCCCGCAACAGTGACAGCGTGGCCGCGACCCGTGCGCCGTCGCGGGGAGCATGTGATACAAAAACCGAGGCCATGGCTCTAACTTCCTTCATCAGCGCCTGGTTTCAGGCGCTGTCCTACTGCGTCTATCACGGCTCGCCAGTCAAGCGCCGCGTCATTGCACTGAGAGGCGAGCACCAGCGGGGGCATATCCGGACTTCGCGCCGCCAGTTCGGAGAATTTTACGCGGTGCAGCAAAATGAAGACCGGTTTGTCGAAAGCATCCGCATAGGCCAGTTCCATCCACTGCGTGAGGCTCATATCCAGCGACGACGGCGACAACAGAAAGATTACCGCATCGGACTGCCGAACCTGAGCCTTAAGGCTACCAGCGATATCGCCTTCGTCACGGGGCTGGTCACGCCGATAAGCCCAGACCGAGGCCCCAAGGTGCGCCAGAATGCGTTCAACCGCAAACTGTAACAGGCTGGCTTCGAACGCGTCGTCGCTCGCGTGCGAAAGAAAAACGCGAACCCCTCCCGCGGCGGACATCGGTGTCGCGACCGTTCACATCCGCCCCCGCGCCCCCTTCACCCCAGTTGCCTCACATCCGTCAGTCGTCCGGTCACCGCGGCGGCAGCGGCCATTGCGGGCGACAGCAGGTGCGTCCGCCCCCCCGGTCCCTGCCGGCCTTCGAAGTTGCGGTTGGAGGTGGAGGCGCAGCGCTGGCCTGGTGTCAGCTTGTCCGGGTTCATGCCCAGGCACATGGAGCAACACGGGTCGCGCCATTCGAACCCGGCTTCCAGCAGGATGCGGTCCAGCCCCTCTTGCTCGGCTTGCAGCTTCACCAGGCCCGAGCCGGGCACCACCAGAGCTTGTACGCCAGCGGCGACCTTGCGGCCTTTGGCCACCGCGGCGGCGGCGCGGATGTCCTCGATGCGGCCATTGGTGCAGGAGCCGATGAACACCACGTCGATCGGAACGTCCTGCAGCTTCTGCCCGGGCTTCAGCGCCATGTACTCCAGCATGCGCTGCATCTGCGTGCGCTGGCCTTCGTCGGCGACGGTGGACGGATCGGGCACCACGCCGGTTACCGGCACCACCGCACCCGGAGTCGTGCCCCATGTTACCATCGGCGCGATTTCGTCCGTGGTGAGCGTCACCGACTTGTCGTACGTCGCGCCCGCATCGGCGGGCAGCGTGCGCCAATACGCCACCGCCTGGTCCCAGGCCGCGCCTTTGGGTGCGTATTCGCGACCCTTGACGTAGGCGAACGTCGTTTCATCAGGCGCGATGAGGCCGGCGCGGGCGCCGGCCTCGATCGACATGTTGGAAATCGTCAGCCGACCCGCGACATCCAGTGCCCGGATCGTATCGCCGGTGTATTCGATCACGTGTCCCGTCCCACCGGCGGTGGTGATCTTGCCGATGATCGCCAGCACGATGTCCTTGGCGGAGCACCCGAAGCCCAGCGTGCCGATCACCTCGATCCGCATGTTCTTCGCGGGCGCCTGCAACAGCGTCTGCGTCGCCATCACATGCTCCACCTCGGAGGTGCCGATGCCGAACGCCAGCGCGCCCAGCGCACCGTGCGTCGACGTGTGGCTGTCGCCGCAGACGATCGTCATGCCCGGCAGCGAAATCCCGAGTTCCGGGCCGATGATGTGCACGATGCCCTGGCGCTTATCCAGGATCGGGATGTACGGCACGCCAAATTCGACGACGTTCTTTTCCAGCGTCTCCACCTGGATGCGGCTGTCGGTTTCCTTGATGTCGCGGGGGACGCGGGAGCCGATGGTGGGAATGTTGTGGTCGGCGACGGCGATGGTGCAATCCGGACGGCGTACCTTGCGGCCGGCGGTGCGCAGGCCCTCGAACGCTTGCGGGCTGGTGACCTCGTGCACGAGGTGCCGGTCGATGTAGAGGATGCAGGTGCCGTCGGGAAGTTTCTCCACGACGTGGCTGTCCCAGATCTTGTCGAACAGCGTGCGTGGCTTGGTGGCAGACATTGCTCCCGCGATCCTTTCATGGCGAACAGCCGGCCCGCGCACCCGCGCGGGGGGCTGTTGATTTGGCCGAAGCGCGGCCTGGGTGCAAGCGGGCGGGGCAGGGGCGATGAGCCCGTCCACGAGGGCTCGGGATGTTAGGCGACCCCTCGCCAAATGGCCGATGGCTCTCCTCGCGCACGATGCGCCACCGTGGCGGCGGGTCGCCTGCGAAAAGGGGAGAACCGCCATGCAAATCGCGATCATCGGCGCCGGGAATGTCGGCAAGGCGCTGGCTACCGGATGGATCGCCGCTGGCCACAAGGTCACGTTCGGCGTTCGCACGCCGGAATCGCCGGCGAACGGTCCGGCCGGCGCCGGCTATGCCAGTGTCGCCGATGCCGCCAGAGGCGCCGAGGTCGTGGTGCTGGCGACGCCCTGGCCGGCCGTGCCGGAAGCGATCGCGGCGGCGGGCGATCTGACCGGCAAGGTGCTGATCGATTGCACGAACCCGCTGCGGGTCGATGCCGCCGGCATGTCGCTGGATATCGGCTTCGCCACATCGGGGGGAGAGCAAGTGGCGGCGCTGGCGGCTGCAGCGTCGGTGTTCAAGACGCTGAATCAGACGGGTTCCGACAACATGCAGCGTGGCAAGGCCTTCGTGCCGCTTTCCGCCGCCATGTTCGTTGCGGGCGATGACGAGGCGAAGAAGCCGCTGGTCATGTCGCTGGTTTCGGATCTGGATTTCCAGGCGATCGATGCCGGGCCACTGCAGGCCGCCCGCCTGCTGGAGCCGCTGGCGACGCTGTGGATCCACATGGCTTTCAAGCGCGGCATGCCGCCCACACGCGCCTTCACGCTGACCGACCGGCCCTGACAGCGCACGATTCGGATGGTCCGCAATTGCTCTGCTCCGCATAGTGCGTGCGGACGCAGTGCAGAGGTGACCCATGGCGAGGGCTTATTACAGCGTCGTGCTCCATCATCCGGCGGATGCGGTGTGGGCGCACATCCGGTCGTTCGGCGATTATGCGTGGTCCGGTGTGGATGCGGAGGTCGGACTGGAATGCGGTGCGGCCGGCGACCAGGTCGGGGCGGTGCGGCACATCCGGGGTGGCGGGCGGGACATGCGCCAACGCCTGTTGGCACTGAGCGACGTCGAGCGTTGCTATACCTACGAATTTGTGGATGCCTCGCCGTTCCCGGTTCGCGACTACCGGGCGACGATCCGGATTGCTTCCGTGGTGGAGGGTGATCAGGCGTTCGTCGAATGGTGGGCCACATTCGATTGCGAGCCGGCGGAGCAAGAGCGGTGGACGGCACATTTTGCAAAACAGGGATTCGCGGTTTGGCTGGCGGGGTTGCGCTGTTCATTGGCGGGGTAAGCCGCCTCGTTTGGTGGCGCACACCGTTTCGCTGGCGCCCCCCTGCTTCTGGGGATCGCCCCCGATGGTCGTACTGTTCATTCGGAAGCTTTGGATTTTGAATCAGTGGCCCGATCCTGGGCCTGACCGGGGCCATGAACCGGCTTGCTGCGCACGACCTCACCGCGACGATTCTCGGAAACGACCGGCACGACGAGATCAGCGCGATGGCGGCGGCGGTCGAAGTGTTCAAGAACAACATGCCGCGCGCCAATGAGCTGGAGCAATCCAGGTGGGGGAGAGGGCAGGAAAGGACCGGAGGCAGGCCGGGATGGATCGCTACACGCAGGATTTCAGCATACGGCATTGGTCGCCATGGCGAGCCTGATGCACGCCGCGGACGGCATGAAGGCAGCAGCGGAGCAAATGCGCGACGTGGGCGCGGATACGCGAGACGGCGCCAGCCGCACTGCGGAGGGCGCGGCCGCGTCGTCGCAGAACCTGGCGGCGCTCGCCTCGGCGGTGGGGGAGATGTCGAGCAGCATCGACGAGATCACCAGGCGGGTCTTCCAGATCGCGCAACTCGTGCACCCAGCCTTCGAAGATGCCGCCACCACCGATGCTAAAATGAGCGACGTTGCGCAGACCACGGATCGCATCAGCCACGTGGTGGTGGAACTGATCACGGCGATCGCCAGCCAGACCAATTTGCTGGCGCTGAACGCCACGACCGAGGCGGCGAGGGCAGGGGACGCTGGCAAGGGTTTCGCAGTCGTGGCCGGCGAGGTGAAGACGCTGGCGGCCCAGACCTCGAAGGCGACGGGCGAGATCGGCCGGCAGATCGCTGGCGTGCGCGGCGCGACCGAGCAAGCGGTGGCGGCCATGCGCGCGACCAGCGAGGCGATCGCCCGGGTCGACCAGGTTGCGGCTGCCGACGCCACTGCCGTCCAACCGTTTGCGACGCGCGAGATCGCCCCCAACGTCAACAACATGTCCCGCGCCACCGATGTCGCCGCGGGCGCCATGCGTGCGGTATCGCTGAACATGGAGAAGGCCGACAATGTCAGCCACATCGTTCTGGATGCGGCGGCGCAGATCGGACGCGCCTCGCAGACGCTGCACGGTGAGATCGAGCATTTCCCCCGGGCAATGGCATCGATCGAGGATGCGGACGCCGGCGATGCGAGTGGCTTCCCGGTAGCGGCGCGCGCGTGACGATCCGGATCGGCGGCCAACCGGGCTGGACGGCGCTCGTGGCGAATATCCGGACCGGAAGATGCCCGTCGCACTATCTTGGACGGCGAGATTGCGGTCGCGAGCAGCGGCCGGGTTCCGCGCAGGCTGGCTGCATCGGGTGGCTATCCGTCATGTCATGTCATCGGATTGCCGCATAAGAGATATTATGTTAAGTAGCGTTGCCAGACAATTTGCCGTAAGGTCTGCCGTCACGTCACGAACTCCCGCCGGAGTGACGAACTTAGGAAAAAGCCAGACGCGCGCACCGGGAATGCCAGGCGTCACGCGCCAACCTCGACGCGGACATTCGGCCAATCGAACCACCGCACGCTGCACGCCGCGGCTTTCATCGAGCAGGTAAGATTTTCCGGCCGGCAACGCGACGCCCTGACCTTGGTGGCACGCTCGCCTGACACCATGGCGTCCCAGCCGGCCATCGCCGGCGTTGCCGTCTCGACATCATGGCGATCGGCCCGGCACCCAAGATCATCCCGGAATTCGGTCGAACGCCCACATGGATCGGCAGCGCGACGCCTTGACGGCGGCCGGTGGCCAGGCCGGCGCGGCAACCCTTCTGCGACGCTCACCTGCTGAACTAGACTTTCATCATAACCATTTGGTTTTACAGTATGTCCTGAGATGAAGTACATGGTCACACGCGATGGCCAAAGAAATGCGTTGACAACGTAGCTGACGGCAAGTTAGTATAACTCGCGTCACGTAACCCACGATTAGTTAGCATATCTCCTATCATGTTCGCTTCACTTACACCCCTCCCCGCCGCGGCCACCCGACCGATGCCACCCGGGACCGTAGTGGGCAACATCGAAGCTGCGGCCGCTGGGCGGCGGCGGGCTTGTTCCAAGGCCGGCACGTGGCGGCGGCCGAGCGGGCCGTCGGCGTTGTCCAGCCTGTCGTACCGTATTTTCAACCACCGGGATCAAGTGTCATGGACCAGCAGAATTATTCAGGATTTGAGGCAGACGCCGCGCATTCCCGCCAGCCAGATCACTTGGAAGCCTTGTCGGATGCGGGCTTCGGGGCCGGCGCGGCCAGCGCCGGAGCAATCGCGCCGCCGGACAGCGACGCGGCGCCGGCGATTGCCACGTTTCGGATATTGCGAAAGCAGATCATGCGGCTTCTCGGCGATGACGATCCGAGGCGCATCACGGACATCATGGAATGTGTCGGAGAAGGCGCAAGCCGGGCCGAGGTACGGCGGCAGCTTTATGCGCTCAAGGCCAAAGGGCTGATCGTCAGGCCGCAGCACGGCTTTTGGGCCACGGCCAAGGCACACGCAACGTCCGCGCGCGACAATATGCGGCTGGGCCATCGATATACCCATCGCGGCACGCAGAGAAAGGTGTTGGAGCGGCTGGTGCGCCCGCTCTCGGCGCCGGCACTGACGAAGGAAATTGGCGTCACCCGGCAGAGAATCTATCAGGTGCTCCAGAAGCTGGCCGGGCTGGGAGAGATCAAGCGCGTCTCCGTCCCGGTGCCGGGGTTCCGGCATCGCTGGTTATGGATGCGGCCGGACGTCACCGTTGAGGATGCCATCCTCGCCGGCGATATCGTTCCGGACACCGGGGTGCAGATCCTCAACTGCCTCGAACCCGGGTCGCTGCATTCGATCCGGGAGGTCGCTCGGGCCGTGCATCGGAATGTTGGCACGGTCGGCCAGCGCATCCGTCAGCTCGAGGCCACGGGGCTGGTGACGGTCGTCACGTTGGGCATAAGCCACTACGTCGCCATCGCGCCGGCTGGATTGGATCATCCGGCACGATCGGCGGACCATCCCAAGGCGCGGAAGGCCGATTCTAGAAAGCCGTTCCTGAATCTGCGCCTGGCATTCGTCGAGAAACTCGCCGTGCTCGGCGAGGCAAGAACGATCGACGTGACGGCGGCGCTTGCCGGTGCCGATTGCCCGGGAACGGCATTCCTGTCCGGTGGGATGATCGCCAGGCTGGTGAAGGGCGGCCTCGCCGAGGCGGTCGAACGCGGTCCGGGCGGACGCCGGATGTACCGGCTGACCGAGGCCGGGCGGTTGGAAGCATCGACACTCGCCCGGCTCAGGCCGCCTCCGGCAAGGCACCAACTGGAGGAACGGATCGCGGCGTATTTCAGCCGAAGAGGCGCCCAATCCCGGGCGGCAGGACTGAAAAGCCGGGAGCGGGTCACCAAGCTCGACCGCAGCCCGGGGCAACAGGCAATCCTGGACGCCCTCGCCGAACGATCGCTGTCCAGCCCTGCCATCCGCGCGATCGTGAGTCCGCACGTGAAGAAATCGACCAACGCCTACCGGATGCTGAGGACGCTGGAGCAGCGCGGCGCCGTACAGCGAACCGGCATGCAGGGAAGAGCCCAGATGTGGTCCTTGCGCCGAGCCGCCGAACCGGCATCCGGCGAACTCTAAGTTCGGCCCGCCGTCCGTAGTTGTTTCGTTAACTAGACCCATGGTACGCCGAGGCACATGAACATGGCAACGCAACCCGTTGACCGGCTGCTGATCGCCGCCGTCGTCGATCGCCTGATCTACGACGATCCGGAAACCTTCAGTGCCGAGGATGCGCGCACGTTGCTTGCCGCATTGCCGCGCAAGCGCGTGCCGTGGATCGAGATCGGCGCCAAGGGCAAGGTCTCGGGCGGTTCCGCCCGCGGCTTTGCCGCCGGCGTCGGGAACGTGAAGGTCGAGGATCCGGAAGCGCGCAAGTTCGATGTCAGCTCCTCCTCGGATGCCTATACCAGGGCCGGCCAGTGGAAGCTGCTGCGCTACGACCGCCGCACCGGCACGCATGTCGAAATAGAGCAAGTGATGGCGGACCCGACGGATGAAGGGCGCGGCGCGCGGCTGCGCTATGCGCCGGGCGGAGTGCCGCTGGCGATGGACATCCGCATCGTCCGCAATGTCCGCCTCTTGTTCACCTGGTTCATCCTGCAGATCCCAGGCTGGCGGCCATGGAAGCGCCCGGCCTGATATACGCGGATGCGGCCGGCGCCTACGGGAGGTCCAGCACCATGCCGTCGTAGCCGGCCTCCACGCCGGGCGGCAGGTTCGCCGCCATCCAGGCCCAGTCCATGTCGGTACCCATATGTGTCAGCACCGCGCGGCGTGGTGCCACGCGGTCGATCCATCCCAGCACCGTCGACAGGTTGGCATGGGTGGAATGCCGCCCCTGGCGCAGGAAGCAGCCCACCACCCAGGTGTCGACGCCGGCCAGCGCCGCGAACGCGGCTTCGTCCAGGCGCACCAAGTCGGTGGAGTAGGCGAACCCACCGGTACGCAGCCCCAGCGACTGGATGTGACCGTGGTCCTGCGCGAACACCCGCACGGTCAGGCCGGCGGCCTGGATCGTCTCGCCGGGGGAGACTTCCCGCCCCACCAGCACCGGCCGGTAGAAACCGGGCGGCTCCCAGGGGCGGAACGCGTACGCGAAGCGCCGGGTCAGCTCGTCCAAGGTGGCCCGGGTGGCAAAGGCATCCAGCGGCCGGTTCACGATCCGGTTGAGGATGCGGACTTCGTCGATGCCGGTGATGTGGTCGGCATGCGCATGGGTGTACAGCACCGCATCCACCGTCGGAATCCGGCACGCCAGAAGCTGCGCGCGCAGATCCGGCCCGGTGTCCACGAGCAATCGGGACCCCTCCCCGCTCTCCACCACGATGCTGGTGCGCGTCCGCGCGTTCCGGGGTTCGGCGGGATCGCAGGCGCCCCAGTTGCCGCCGCCGTCCGCCCCACCGAGCAACGGCACGCCGGCCGATCCGCCCGTCCCAAGCAGTACAACCCGCATTTGCTCAGGCGGCCTTGGAGAACAAACGGCGAAAATTGGCCGCGGTGAGGTCGGCGAGCGCGTCGAGCGTCATGCCCCGGAGCCCGGCCAGAACGCGGGCGGTATGGGCGACGAAGGCGGGCTCGTTGCGCTTGCCGCGCAGGGGGACGGGGGCAAGGTAAGGGGCATCGGTCTCCACCAGCAGGCGATCGGCTGGAATATCGCGCGCTATGTCCCGGAGTTCACTGGATTTCGGGAAGGTGAGAATGCCGGAGAAGCTGACATATCCGCCCAGCGCCAGCCCGGCCTCGGCGAGCCGGCGGGAGGAGCTGAAGCAGTGCAGGACGAACATGAAGTAACCACCTTTATTGCGTTCATCTTGCAGGATGTTAGCAATGTCATCGTCTGCATCCCGTGCATGAATGACCAGCGGCACCCCGGCCAGCCTGGCGCCGCGGATATGGGCACGGAAATTCGCCTGCTGCACGTCACGGGGGGAGCGGTCGTAGAAATAGTCCAGGCCCGACTCGCCGATCCCGATTGCCTTCGCGGGTTCCGCCATGGCGGCGAGAGCCTCCGGGGCCGGGATGGGCGCCTCGGCGGCGTGATGCGGATGGACGCCGACCGTGTACCAGAGGTTCGGGTGCGGGCCGGCGATGCCGGGCAGCCGGGCGGATTGCTCCAGGGTGGTGCCGATGGTGACCATTTCCCCCACGCCGGCCGCGGCGGCGCGGTCCAGCACGGCCGGCAGTTCGGCCGGGGTGAAGTAGTCGAGGTGGCAATGAGAATCGATCAGCACCGTACAAATCCTCTCCCGCGTCATGGGAGAGGACAGGATGAGGGTGCCGCACACCTCCCCCAGACCCTCACCCTGCCCTCTCACGCAGCAGACGCCGGAGAGAGGCCAACTTGCCTCCGCATCACCCTCACCTGCCCTCTCCCGCGCAATGCCCGGGAGAGGGGTCTCTACGGCTCGACGTACCGCGGGAACACCCCTTGCGGCGGCGGCAGCACCACGCCATCCGGCAGCGGCACGGCCAGGTCGGCGAGCATCCGCGCCTCCGCCGGGACGCCGAGCTGGTCCAGCATCTTAGCCATGCTCTCCGGCATGAACGGCTGCAGCACCGTGGCCACCGCCCGCAGCACGTCGGCCAGCACGCGCAGCACGGCGCCCATCCGCTCCCGGTCCGTCCGCGCCAGAGCCCAGGGTGCCTGGCGGTCGATATAGCCGTTGGCGGCGCGGATCACCTTCCACACCTCCTCCAGCGCCTCGTGGAACGTCTGCTGGTCCATGCAGGCGCGCACATGCCCTGGCAGCGCCGCGGCGGCATCGAGCAAGCCGGTGTCGTCTTCGGTGACGGGCCCCCTCCCCGGCCGCTGCCCGCCGCCGTTGCGCGCGATCAGCGTCAGCGAGCGCTGCGCCAGGTTACCCAGGTCGTTGGCCAGCTCGACGTTGATGCGGGTGACGATCGCCTGGTGGCTCATCGAGCCGTCGGCGCCGAACGGCTTGTCGCGCAGCAGGTAGTAGCGGAGCTGGTCCAGCCCGTAGGTCTCGGCCATCTTGCGCGGCTCGACCACATTGCCAAGCGACTTGCTCATCTTGGCGCCGTCCACCAGCCACCAGCCGAGCGAGGACACGCGCCGCGGCGGCGCCAGCCCCGCCGACATCAGGAACGCCGGCCAGTACACCGCGTGGAAGCGGATGATGTCCTTGCCGACGATATGCACGTCGGCCGGCCAGTACCGCTTCCACCGCGGATCGCTTTCGTCGGGGAAGCCGCAGGCGGTGATGTAGTTTGTCAGGGCATCCAGCCACACATACATGACGTGGCCGGGCGCGCCCGGCACCGGAACGCCCCAGTTGAACGTGGTGCGGCTGATCGACAGGTCGCGCAGCCCTCCGCGCACGAAGCTCATCACCTCGTTGCGGCGGGAATTGGGGGCGATGAACTCCGGATGGTCTTCGTAGAATTTCAGCAGCCTGTCCTGCCAGGCGGACAGGCGGAAGAAATACGAAGGCTCCCTCACCCATGCGACCGGCGCGCCCGATGGTGCCTGCTTTGTGCCGTCGGGCAGCGTTGTGAGTTCGGCCTCGTCATAGAAAGCTTCATCGCGAACGGCATACCAGCCTTCGTACTGACCCAGGTAAATGTCGCCCGCTGCTTCGATCCGCCGCCACAGCTCGGCGCAGGACCGCTTGTGGCGCTCCTCCGTGGTGCGGATCCATTGGTCGTTGGAGACGCCCATCTTCCGCGTCATGTCCGCGAAATCGGCGGACACGCGATCGGTGAAGGCCTGCGGGTCGAGCCCTTGCTCCTGGGCGGCTTGCTCCACCTTCTGGCCATGCTCGTCGGTGCCGGTGAGGAAGAACACGTCGAACCCGTCCAGCCGCTTCCAGCGCGCCAGCGCATCGGTGGCGATCGAGGTGTAGGCGTGGCCGATATGCGGCGTGCCGTTCACATAATAGATCGGAGTCGTGATATAGAACCTTGGTTTCATAACATTTTTCCTGCCGGCAACAGTCCCAGGCCCCGGATGGGCGCGGCCCGCTTGTCAAGGGGGGAACTGCTCGGTCCCGTCCTGCAGGCGCGTGAGGCCCTGCCATACCTTACCCGGCGCATCAAGCCGAGCCCCTCTCGCGGACAGGCATGCGAATCGACTTTGGCCCGCAGACCGGAGAGCATTGATCTCCCGACCTTTGTTCCAGACTTGTTCTGCATGCCGTTGTTTGCCCACGCTCGACCTGACGCGTTTCGACCTCCTGTACTGCGCTCTTGTACCGGGGCTTTGTGTACCCAAGAGAAGGCTACGATCGATGATTCCGCCCAAGCCGACCGCGCCGGTTCCACGGCGCAAGAGATATGAACGCTGACTTCCTCGCGGCAATCGCAATTCGGCGCCGAGCGGCTTGTCCGGCTATTTCGTCAGCAGTCCCAGGCCCTGGACCAGCGCCTGCCGCTTGTCGAGGGAGAACCGCTCGGTCTCGTCCTGCAGGCGCGTCAACCCCTGCCATACCTCGCCCCACGCATCGAGCGGGCGCAGGTTCGCCACGCGCAATTGCTGCGGGTCCGCACGGCCGCGCACCGTGTCCCGCACCGCGGAAGCCAGGTCAGCGCGCAGCAGGTCCATGAAGGTGGAAAAGCCGGTCTCGCTGCGCCCCAGCGCATCCGCCACATCCAGCGCGCGTGTCGGAGGCAGGTTCGGCAGATCCGCCAGAACCTTCTCCACCAGGGCGGCGATCTTGAGCCCCTCCTCCTCCGCCAGCAGCAGCGCCCGGCCGGGGCAGCCTTCGGCAAGGCTGGCAAGCCGCCCGCGCTCATCGGCGCCGAGCTGCGGCAGGTATTCGGCCAGCAGCCGCGCCATGGCGCCGTCGGGCAGCGGCGACAGAAGCAGGCGGCGGCAGCGGCTGCGGATGGTGGGCGGCAGGCGCCCGGGCGCGGCGCAGGTCAGCAGCAGCATGGCGCGCTGCGGCGGTTCCTCAAGAATTTTCAACAACGCATTGGCGCTGCTGGCGTTCATATCCTCGGCGCCATCGACGATGGCGACGCGCCAGCCGCCCTCGGCGGGGGTCAGCGCCATGAAGGCGTTGATCTTGCGCACGTCCTCCACCGCGATCTGGGTGCGCATGCGGCGGCGCTGCGGGTCGTAGGCGCGCTCGATGGTCAGCAGGTCGGCATGGCTGCCGGCCGCGACGCGGCGAAAGCTGGGCTGGGAGGGCTCGAGATGCAGGCTGTCGCCCGGCGGGCGTCCGGACAGCAGGAAGCGGGCGAACCGGTAGGCGAGCGTGGCCTTCCCGACACCGTCCGGCCCGGTGATCAACCAAGCGTGATGCAGGCGGCCGGCGCGCATCGCCTCCAGCAGCGTGGCCTCGGCGGTCTCGTGGCCGAGAAGCATGGGATTGGCGCGCGGGTCGGGGGCGGACATAGGGAGGTTATAGCCCGTCGCAGGTTTGCATGCGCCCGGCACGGCCAAGGAAATCGGCTCGCCAGCACGAAGGGCGCCCTGGCACAAACGGCATGATCACTGCCCTTCCGGGTGCCGTGCCGCTAACCGCGTGCCGTTTGATTCCCCTATGCTTGCAGCCAGGGCGCGCCGGCGGCTCGCCCTATCCCTTCTCGCAACCCCGCGGTATCACCTGCCGCGCCAGGATGCCCACCGGAATCGAGGCGAATGTACTACGAAGACAGCGTGATCGAGCGGAGCACGGTAACCAAGCTGCTGTGGAACCTGCTCCCGCTGCTTTGCCTGCTGGCTATCGGCACCGTGCTCGACCGGCTGGACCTGACCTACGCCGCTCCCACCATGGACTCGGCGCTGCACCTGACCTCGGACCAGGTCCGCCACGCCAACGACGCGCTTGATATCGGCTGCCTTCTGGGCGGCCTGCCGGCAGCGGCGGCGATGCTGATCCTGGGGGCCCGGCGCTGGATCGCCGCCATTGTCGTCGCCTGGGGCCTGGTCACCATGATCCAGGGCGCTGCCTGGAGCAGTGGCTCGCTCTATCTGCTGCGCGTGCTGCTGGGCGTGGCGGAGGTCAACCTGATCCCGGCCATGGTGTTCTATCTCACCGAGTGGATGCCGCCGCGCCATCGTTCCCTGCCGATTGCCATCATCATAGCGGCGGCCTCGCTGGGCCCGGTGATCGGCGACCAGTTGGCCAACCTGGTCCTGATCGTTCCGCCTCTGCTCCGCATCAGCCAATGGCGCTGGTTGTTCCCCGCCGAGGGCCTGCCCGCGATATGGCTTGGGCTGCACATGCTGGGTGCGCTGCCGCAAACGCCCTCGGAGGCCAACTGGCTGCCCCACCCGGAACGCCATTGGCTGCTGATGCAGCTTCGTGACACCGTCCGGTTGCGCGGCGCCAGCCGGTTCCGCGACGGGCTGTCGAGCGCGGCCAACTGGAAGCTGGCGGCGGCCCGGCTGGCGGTGGGCTGCGTGGCAGGCAGCCTGGGCATGTGGGTGCCGCTGGCAATGCAGCAGTCCGACTACCTGCCGCCTGGCGACGGCGCCGTCATCATGGGCGCAGCGACGGTGCTGGGAGCGCTGGCCGCGCTGGTCACCGGGTTGCGCTGGAACAGCAGGCCATGGTTGCGACGGTCGCTGGCGATCGGGTTGGCCCTGGCGGGGCTGTTGCTGGCAACCGCCGCCGAACTGTCGAGCGCGACGGCGGCGGTGCTGGCCCTGGCGTTCGTCGCCGTCCTGGTGCCGCCGCTGGTGGCGCTGGTCTGGGTGCTGGCGCCGTATGTCCTGGCCGGATCGGCGGCCGCGGCCGGCTTCGCGGTACTCGCCATGGCGGGGGCACTGGGGGAACTCTGCGCCTCCACGCTGAGCGTGGTACGGCACGATGTGACGACCCGATGCTTCATTCTGGCGCTGGCCTGCCTCGTCGCGGCGTTGCTGTCGTTCGGCATGGATGGGCGGCGGATTGCCGGAAAGCCCGCCTCGGCGCAGGCGGGGGAGTGAGCGCAGGAGGGGGCGGTGAGCAATGAAGCCATTAACGCTTTCTGAACCTGCCGGATGGCAGGGTGGGACCTGGCGCGCTATGGTTGGAGAAAGCCAATGTCCTTCGACAGCCTCACCTATGCCCGACGGCTCAAGGCGGCAGGCTTCTCCGAAGCCCAGGCCGAAGCGCTGGCAGATACCAACCGCGAGCTTCTCATGTCGGATCTTGCGACCAAGGATGACATCGCTTCCGTGAAGAGCGACATGGCCGCCATGGACCTGCGAATGGTCGCCATGGAGCAGCGGTTGCAGGCCTCGCTCGAGGCGCTCGGACTGCGGCTGACGATCCGGCTGGGCGTCATGATGGGGACGGCTGTCGCGGTCCTGGGCGCAATCCTGCACCTCCGCTGAGCAATGCCCTATTGGGCAATGATCGCATTGCGGATCTCCAGCGGGTGGCCGATGTGGCGCAGCGGCTCGATCCCTGATCCGGTGCCGCGAACCTCCACCGTGCCGTAGCCCAGCAGCCGGCCCAGAATGCCCTGATCCACGTCCACGGTTTCGATCTTGCTCGTGTGCATCTCGACCGTGTAGCGCGACAGGATGCCGCGCTTGTAGATCACGCGCTTGTCGGTCACGACGATCTCGGTCGCATGGCGGCGGATGGAGGCCGCGAGGAACGCCAGCAGGCCCAGCACCGCGATGGCTGCCGCGGCGAGCCAGGCAACGTGCTGCCAGTTCGGCTCCGGTATCCAGAACGCGCCGATTGCCAGCGCGGCTGCCAGCAACAGGATCAGGCAGGCGCGGCCGTAGATCGACCAGTGCAACCGGCCGACCGCCAGCACACGCTCATCCGGCTGCAGCACCTTGGTGTAGTATGCCATCGCGTTCAGGCCTCCGGGGCATCGTGCCGCATGATCGCCGTAAAACCACGGCGGCATAGCGGCGGGCAGGTGCAGAATTGCGTGAGTAGCACGCTGTTCTCGTCATGGCCTGGCCTGGCCATCTGCGCACAGCCGGTCGGGTCGCATCACCAGCATGCGCGCTCGGCCTGCTCGGGCAGGTCGCCGGATCAAGCCCGGCCATGACGACAGGTTCGCGGCGGGTCCGCTTACCGCCGCGCAATCAGATCGATCTCGAGAATCCCGCCACGGGCGAGGGCAGTGACGCCGACCGTGGTACGCGCGGGCAGCCGGCCGGCGGGAAAATAGCTCGCATACACCCGATTGAACGCCGCGTAGTCGCGTTCGAAATGCACCAGGAATGCGCGCACGCACACCACGCGATCGAACGCGACGCCAACGCCTGCCAGTGCGCGACGCAAATTGTCCATGACCTTGTGTGTCTGAGCTTCGATACCGTCGGGCAGCGGCAGGTCATCATCCGCCGGATCCGTCGCGAGTTGCCCGGTAACGAACAACCACCCATCCTGTTCGACCACGTGGCTATAGGGCGCGACCGGCGTCGGCGCGTCGGCGATCATGTGAAAGATAGGCATGCTCATGCTGGCATCCTCTCGATGGAGGCCGGCAGAACAGCCGGCATGACGCGCGTGGGTCGGCGGATCGCAACCAATGCTTACACGGTCGACCGCATGCGGCCCCCCGTCCCGCTACCGGCCGCCCGCGGGCTGGGGCAGACGATAGCGAGGCGCAGCTCGGCAGGCGAAGCAAAATTCATCGCGCGCTCGAGCATGGTCAGCGCAGCGCCGCCGCGCAGGATGCCGTCCGCTTCGGCGGTGTAGCCGCCTTCGGCGCGATGCAGCACCAGTCCGGGCAACAGCTTCAGCGGCGTGCGCCCGCCTTTCACGCCTTGCACCAGCACCAGCTTCGCCGCCTGCCCTGGCCTCGGCCACAACGGCAGGACCGCGCGAGCGGCGCATCCCGCCGCCGCCATTGCCGCCAGACACTCCGGCAGCGTTGCGGCGGGCAGGATAAAGGTCAGCGTGCCGCGGTGACGAAGCGGCGCCGCCAGCGCAGCGGCCCAGGCAGCGAGCAATCCCTCCCCTCCCCGCTTGGCCAACACACGCGCGGAGTCCGGCGAGGGCGTGCCGGACGGCGGATGGTACGGCGGGTTGGCCATCGCATGATCGAACGGACCGGGGTCGCGGATAGCGGCAACGTCGGCGGTGACGAATGTGAGGTTGGCCAGGCTGTTCGCCTCAGCGTTGCGTTCCGCCAGCGCGGCCAGAGCCGGGTCTCGCTCCACGCCGGTGCCTTCCAGCTTGGGCACCCGTTTGGCGAGGCAGAGCAACGCGGCCCCTGCCCCGGTACCGCCTTCCAGCACGCGCTCGCCCGGATGCGCCGGGACGGCGGCGGCGAGCAGTACGGGCTCGATGCCGGTGCGGAAGCCGGACGCGGGCTGGGTGTAGCCGATGCGGCCGTTCAGCAGGCGGTCTTGGGTGGTTTGCAGGGTGAGGACTCCGGGAGACGGGGTTCTGTCGATCTGGTAACTCGAACCACACCTTTACCTGGCCTCGCCGCAAGTTCCCACGGCCATGTTCCGACTGCGCGGATGGCAAAAAAGAGGTCGGGGATGGCCCGCTCCCGGCCAATTCGCCGGGGCAGGCTGCGCGGGCCATGACGTAGGGACGGCGGTTGATCGGCAGCACGATTCGCTTGTTCTTCATCGCCCGCTTGATCAGTGAAGCGCAAGTCGCGCGACGCCCGGGTCGTGGGGCGGGTTCAATCTTCAGACTTGATGCGGGGAGGATTTTCCTATACACAGAAAATATCGCGCGCAAAACTGCGTCCTCAATCCAAGTCGGCATCTATGTGGGAAGCGTCAGGCTTGCACGCCGGCAATGTGGCATGCTGCGTCGCGCCATGCGCGTCGGCCCACCGGCTTGTTACTCTGCACGAGTTTAGACTGGACGCACTACCGCAGTCCACTAGAAGATTAAGCGGAATCGAACGGGCTGTTGGCATTCCGGACCCCGCCTTGCCGACGTGCGGGCCCGCGGTAATCGCTCGCCTCACCGTGAGCGCATTGAGCAACGCCATTCGGGTCAACAGTCGTTCTGTGCAGCCATTCACCGGCGCCATGCTGGCCAGGTTACGTTCGATTACCCGGCACTGTCGGAAAACCTTACAACTCACAGAGAATGTGACATCATCCGTGCATCTAAGTGCCCGATACGCCGGCATTTTTTCGAATGGCCCGAGTCTTGCGACGGGAAACTTGCAATGGAATTGGATAAGGCTGGGGAGCATGAAAATGCGCATTCGCAAAACCGCTGCGGCTGGCGTGCTGGCGGTGCTGGGGCTGGGTGTCGCGTTGGCGCCGAACGCCGATGCAGCATATACCATGTACCTCTACCAGGACGGCAGCAACGTCGTTGCGACCGGGAGTGGTTCCATAAACGTTACCGATTTGACTCTCAACCTTAGCGGCTACGTCGGAGGAGGACTCTATCCGGCCGCGCCCCAAATCATAATTTTCTCTTCCTCCACTGTGAATTTTTGGAAAGGGATATCGGGTCCGGCCAGCTTCGGAAGCGGCAACGAGACAGATTTTACCAGCTACAGTGGCAGTTCCGTTGGGGTCTTTGATTCCGACAGTCTGATCTTGCCGGTAGGCTATGTGTCCGGCGCTCAACTCGGGACCAGCACTGCAAGCTGGGATGGTACCACGCTCGCCGCGCTAGGCGTGACGACCGGCACGTACGTTTGGAGTTGGGGCAGCGGGGCGAACTCCGACACCTTCACGCTATATGCAGGCGTAACGGTTCCCGAACCCGGTTCCCTGGCACTCCTGGGCACCGGCCTTGCTGGGCTGACTTTGGCCATGCGCCGCCGCCGTCAACGTAATGAGTCACCGTAATTGCGAACCGTAGTACCAAGACTGACAGCGGTGTCGCGCCTTGTATTCCAAAAGGCAAAGCTGCCTTTCCGAAGTGTCGTAATTCATCAGGGTTTCGGGAGCCTGGGCAAAACTGACCGGCAGATAATCGCAAATGCTGTCGATAAACAGTTTACATCGCTTGATGAATTCACGGCGTCAGGCAAGGAAGTCATTGAACGTCTTGCTGCTTGGTCGGTATCCGGAATGTCGGGTCAGCTCTCCATCATCGCATATACAGGATGCACACTAGTCGGGACCTTGCGACCACGCCGGCGGTGACGAGGACAGCACCGATGCCGCCGTCACATAGCGCCGATCAGCAAAATCCCGTCCGCCGCAACTACCGCCGCAGCAGCTTCGCCGCCTCCGGCGCAAAATACGTCAGCACCCCGTTGCACCCGGCGCGCTTGAACGCCATCAGCGTTTCCAGCATCGCCCGGTGGTGCTCCAGCCAGCCGTTCTGCACCGCGGCCATTACCATCGCGTACTCGCCCGACACCTGGTAGGCGAAGGTCGGCACGCCGAACCGGTCCTTCACCCGCCGCACGATGTCCAGATACGGCAGTCCCGGCTTCACCATCACCATGTCGGCGCCTTCCGCCAAATCCAACGCCACCTCGCGCAGCGCCTCGTCCGAATTGGCCGAATCCATCTGGTACGTCTTCTTGTCGCCCTTCAGCGAGCCACCCGATCCCACCGCCTCGCGGAACGGGCCATAGAACGCCGAGGCATATTTCGCCGCGTAGCTCATGATTCGCGTGTTGATCAGCCCCGCCTCGTCCAGCGCGCTCCGTATGGCGCCGACGCGGCCGTCCATCATGTCGGAGGGAGCGATGACGTCGATCCCCGCCTCGGCCTGGTTCACCGCCTGGCGGGTCAGCACACGCAGGGACTCGTCGTTCGCCACATACCCATCGCGGATCACGCCGTCATGGCCGTGGTCGGTGTAGGGATCCAGCGCCACGTCGCCGACCAGCCCCAGTTCCGGGAACTCGCGCTTAAGCAGCCGCGCGGCGGAGCACATCAGGTTTTCCGGATTGGTCGATTCGGTCCCTTCCGCGTCCTTCTTCTCGGGCGGTGTCGCGGGGAACAGGGCGATGGCGGGAATGCCGTATTGCAGCGCCGGCTCGACGTGGCGGGCCAGGCGGTCCAGCGTGACGCGCTGCACGCCTGGCATGGAACTCACGTCTGTCGTGAGCCCCCTGCCCTCGATGATGAACACCGGCCAGATCAGGTCGTCCACCGACAGCGCGGTCTCCGCCACCAGCCGGCGGGTCCAGGCGTCGTAGCGGTTGCGGCGCATGCGGGTGGCGGGGAACTGGCCGACACTCATGCGGCGGACCTCCTCTGTGGCGGGCGGGGAATAACGCGGCGGCACCATAAACTTACATTGGTGCGCCTCCAATAAGGGCAAGTACTGCGTCCGCCGCGGCTTCCGACGGCAAACCCCGCGCCGGACGCAGCTTCGCAAGCTGCTCGTGGCAGGCGGCGCGCTGCGCCGCGGCGGCGGCATGGTCGGTGAGCAAGCGGACCAGCGCTATGGCGAGGTGGTCGGGCGTGCATTGCTCCTGCAGCAGTTCCGGCACGATCGTCCGTTCCGCCAGCAGGTTCAGCAGCGAGGCGTGCTGCACCCGGACGCTGCGGCGGACGATCGCCGCGGTGAGCGGGTTCACCCGGTAGGCGACCAGCATCGGCACGCCGGCCAGCGCCAACTCCAGCGTGGACGTGCCGGACTTGGTCAGCGCCGCGGTCGAGGCTGCAAAGGCGTCATGCTTGTCGTCCGTGTCCGTCACCAGGATCGGCGGGACCGGCCAGGTGCGCGTGCCCTGCCGCACCGCCTCGGCGACCGGGCCGGCGACCGGCACCACCGGCTGCAGCCGCGGCACCGCCGGGGCGATGCGTTGCAGCGTGGCGCCGAGGATCGGCAACAGCCGCGAGACCTCGGTGCGGCGGCTGCCCGGCATGACGGTCAGCAGACGCGTATCCGGCGGGATGGCGTGGCGCGAGCGGAAGCGGGCGGCGTCGCCCGCGTCGGCGCCGCTTTCCAGTACCGGGTGGCCGACGAAGCTGGCGGGCAGGTGGTGGCGGGCGAAGAACTCGGGCTCGAACGGCAGCAGGCACAGCAGGCGGTCCCACAGGCCGGGATAATGGCGCACGCGGCGCTCGCGCCAGGCCCAGACCTGGGGGGCGACGTAGTGGGCGCGGGGGAACCCCAGCGGCGCGATGCGGCGCAGCACGCGCAGGGTGAAGCCTGGGGAGTCGATGGTCACCACGACAGCGGGGCGCCGCGCCGCGATGTCGGCGGCGGTCTCGGCGAGGCGGGCGTTCAGGTGCGCCAGGCGGGGGACGACTTCCAGCAGGCCCATCAGGGCGAGCTCTCGCATCGGGAAGAGACTGGCGAGGCCCTCGGCGGCCATGGCACCGCCGCCGATGCCGGCGAAGCTCGCGTCCGGGCGGCGTGCGGCAATGGCGCGCATCAGGCGGGCGCCGATCGCGTCGCCGCTGGCTTCGCCGGCGATGAGGTAGATCAGGGGCATTCGCCGGCGCCGGTCGACCGCGCGTGATTCAAGTTCATGCAACGCTGAATGGGGGCCGGCGCGGCAGGGGGCAAGATGCGGAGACGGGACACATTGCTCCTGCCCCGGGACACCGCGCGGCTCTTGCCTGCTGCCCGAATCGCAGTGCGGCCGGAAACACCGGTCGCGCTCGATGTGCGATGGTTCGGGCGCTTGAAGTGCGATGGTTCGGACGCTGGCCTTCGATCCGCCGCGCGCGAACGTTGCGCCCGAACGTTGCGGTTGACCCCGCGGCGCCGACTTCCATACTGCCGCGTCGCGCCCACAACATTCCCGCCGGGAGACAACCGCCCCTTGAAGCCCGCCAACACCCTGCTCTCCGGCATCGGCACCACGATCTTCACGGTCATGTCGGCGATGGCGGTGGAGCACAAGTCGATCAATCTCGGCCAGGGCTTCCCCGACGCCGACGGTCCCGCCGACGTGCTGCAAGCCGCGGCCGACGCGTTGTTTGACGGCCGCAACCAATACCCGCCGATGCCGGGAGTGCCGGAGCTGCGCCAGGCCGTCGCCGCCGCCAACCGGCGGTTCTACGGGATGGAGGTGGACTGGGCGAGCGAAGTGGTCGTCACCTCAGGCGCCACCGAGGCGATCACCGCCTGCCTCATGGCCGTGCTCAATCCGGGCGACGAAGTGGTGCTGGTCGAGCCTTTGTACGACACCTATCTGCCGGTCGTGCGCATGCTGGGCGCCATCCCGCGCCTGGTGCGGCTGGAACCGCCGGACTGGGCGCTGCCGCGCGCGGCGTTGGCCGATGCGTTCGGCCCCACCACCAAGGCGATCATGATAAACTCGCCGATGAACCCGTGCGGCAAGGTTTTTTCCGAAGACGACCTGTCTTTCATTGCGGATCTGCTGCTGCGCCACGACGCCTATGCGATCTGCGACGAGGTTTACGAACACCTGACCTTCGACGGCGCCCGCCACATTCCGCTGATGACGCTGCCGGGGATGCGCGAACGCTGCATGCGCATCGGGAGTGCAGGCAAAACGTTTTCCCTGACCGGCTGGAAGGTGGGCTATGTCACGGCGCCCGCCGCGCTGGCCGTGAACGTCGCCAAGGCGCACCAGAACCTGACCTTCACCACCGCGCCCAACCTGCAACGCGCCGTCGCCGTGGGGCTGGCGAAGGACGATGCATATTTCGCGGGCCTCGCGGGGGCGTTGCAGGCCAAGCGAGACCGGCTGGCAGCAGGACTGGCGGAGCTGGGCCTGGGCGTGCTGGCGGCCAAGGGCAGCTATTTCATCACCACCGATTTCCGCCCGCTCGGGTTCAACGGCGACGACGTGGCGTTCTGCCGGCATATCACAGAGCATGCGGGGGTGACGGCGATCCCGGTGTCGGCGTTCTACGACGCGCCGGATGCGCCAAGCCATTACGCGCGCTTCGCGTTCTGCAAGCGGGAGGAGGTGTTGGACGAGGCGGTGGCGCGGCTGCGGCGGCATTTCCGAGGCCGATGAGGCCGGATGCCTCGCTGCGGCCCCGCGCTTTGGACATCAGTGTGAGCCGCCGCGGAGGCGCCGCACCGCGAACAGACTCGCTCTGCCGGATGTGGCACTATGCCGAGCAAGGTCCTCGCCGTGACTGTCATACCATGGCACATTCAAACACAGTGCGTCGAGCAAGGACCGCGATGCCGGCCCGATCGAATCAGGAAAAGCCGCCAGGCCGACGTTTCATCAGTGACATGGATACGGTCAGTTCGTCCACCGACATCGATCCGGTCACTTCGTCCGGTGACATCGATCCGGTCACTTCGTCTGGTGACATTGATCCGGCCATTTCGTAATGCATGCTTACAATACCAAAGCCTATCCTGGCCACGCGGTCGGGCGGGGCCGCTTCCAGCAAGGCAAGAGTTTCATGCACCGTTTCATGCGTAGATTGAACCACACCGCCATGCTTCTGCTGCTGTTGGCCTGGACTGGATTGCCGCACCACGCTGGTGCACAGCCCGCGGCACCGGCGTCGAATGTCACCACCTATCACGCCGATGCCGCACGTAGCGGCCATTACCAGGCGGCGGGTCTGACCTGGGGCGCTGCTGCATCGCTGACGCCCGATCCCAATTTCGACGGCCGCGTGCCCGGCCATGTCTATGCCCAGCCATTGTTCTGGCAGGCAAAGGACCAGCCTGGTTTGCTGATCGTTGCCACCCAGGACGATGTCGTCATCGCGCTCGATGCCGGCAGCGGCAAGATCGTGTGGCAGGCGCGTCTGGGCACGCCGGTGCCGCTCTCGGCGCTGGCCTGCGGCAACACCGACCCGCTCGGCATTACCGGCACGCCGGTCATCGATCCGGCCGCCGGTGCGGTTTACCTGGATGCGATGGTGAACAATGGCTATGGCCCGCGGCACGAAGTGTTCGGGCTGCGTCTCGCCGACGGCGCGGTGCTGCCCGGTTGGCCGCTCGACGTGGGCACCGCACTGACGGCCCGCGGCATCCGCTTCGTCGCCCGCGACCAAAACCAGCGCGCGGCGCTGACCTTGCTCGATGGCCGCATTTACCTGGGCTATGGCGGCCACGCCGGCGATTGCGGGCAGTACCACGGCATGGTGCTCGCCTTCGGCACGTCGCCCCCGGGCCTCGCGGCGGCCTGGGTGACGCGCGGCGCCAAGGCCGGCATCTGGTCTCCGGGCGGGATCAGCGTCGCCGATGGACATCTCTATTTTGCCACCGGCAACAGCGACCCCTCGCCATCCCGGGGAGCAGGATGGGACGACAGCAACGGCGCATTCCGCGAAACGCCGGACCTGCGGCACAGCACCGATCCGGCCGCGGTTTTCTCGCCGCGCGACTATGCCGCGCTGGATGACGATGATCTCGATCTCGCCGGGACGGTGCCGCTGCCGATCGATCTGCCGGGCGGCGCGCACCGTCTGCTGGCCATGGGCAAGGATGGCAACGCGTATTTGCTCGACCGCGGCAATCTTGGCGGCATCGGCGGTGCGCTGGTTGTGCGGCGCGTGGCGAACGGTCCCGTCATCCAGGCGCCGGTGACGTATCGGAACGGCGGCCGGACACTGGTGGTGTATCGCGCGCCCGGTGCGATCTGCCCGGATGGACGCAGCACAACGGCCGTGGTGGCGCTGGCGGTAACAGAGGGCGCCCTGACCCCGGCCTGGTGCGCGCCGATCGACGGGCGCGGCATTCCGATGGTGACGACGACCGGTCCGGAAGCGAACCCGATCGTGTGGGTCGCCGGTGCCGAAGGCGACGAGCGCCTGCATGGCTACCGCGGCGACGCGGGCGCCGCTCTGTATGCCAGCGAGCCCCTCCCCGGGCTGCGGCATTTCGTGACGCCGATGGTTGCGGCGGGGCGGCTCTATCTCGCGGGCGATGGGCGTGTGTTCGCGTTTCGCTGGCAGGCGGACGGCGAGGAGGCGCAACGGTGAAACGGCAATAGGCGGCATCGCCTGCCGCGGCGCTTCTGCCCTTCGGCAATATTGCGAACTGACGTTGCGATTGTCGGGGATGTAACGGACTAGTAGCGATGGCAAGCGCGGCGCGAACCAAGCCCACGGCAGAGAAAGCCGCCAGCACGCGGCGTTACGAACGCCGGCAGGATGCCACCGCGGGGCCCGAAATCAGCGCCGCGCCGTGCTTCAAGGCAAAGGCCACGCCGGTGACCTATCGCTATGACGCAGGCCTCGCCCCCGCGCTGGACCGGGACACCAACCCGGCGCGCGAAACCGCATCCTTCTTGCTGTGCTGCATCGAGGACGCCGCAGCCCTGCCGGCGCCGCACGAAGACGGGTTTACCTTGGATGATGTCGACTGGGCGATGCAGAGCGCCCAACGTTTGTATCAGCGTCTATCGGATCTCAATGCCGGGATATCGAAATAAGGGTCGCCCACGTTGGCAATGTTGACAGTTGGTGCAATGAAGACATTGCCGGGCCTGCGATGGTGACGCAACAGGATCTTTTGGATTCTAAACGGCATTCCATTGAGTGTTTGGATTCCCAATTGTAACTGAAATATCAGTTGAGAAAACCAGGAATGAGCGAGGTCCAACTCGTGCCGACATCGACGCTGCCAAGTCTGCGCTCGGCCTGCCCGCCAGCTACGTCGCCGCCGCGATGGACCTGGAAATGGGCGACCGGCTGGAGAATCAGCGTTCCGCCAGTGATCCGGCGGCTGGGGGCATGAAGAAGCAAGAAAGATTCAACGCAGATGAACACAGATGGACACAGATGAACACGGATAGTGCGGGGGGGGCGGCGATCGCGTCGCGTACCTCAGGGATCCTCAACGACTCGCTGAACCTCGACACGCGGGGCACCGAAGTTGATTATCAGGCAAAGATCCCTTCCGGTCGCCCGCAGGTAATTGATGCATTGCGCGCGATGCGCGCGATCAAGTGCCCGCACGGTTTTCAGTTCGATAAGCACAACGTCTTCAACCAGCAGATCGACAAAGTATTCGCCGACCACGGTGCCCTTATAGGTGACCGTAATCCCCCGCCGCTGCTCAACGGCTAGGCCCGCCGCACGCAGTTCCAGCGCCAGCGCATTTTCATAAACCTTCTCCAGCAATCCACTACCCAGCGTATTCGCCACCGTGAACGCGCAGCCGATGATCCGCTCCGATATTGCATCCCGCACCGGCCTATCCGTGTTCATCCGTGTCCATCTGTGTTCATCTGCGTTAAACCTTTCTTCCTTCCCAGCCTGCCAGAAAAAGCTTACCAAACGGTTGACGCTTCGAATCACGCGAGGCGCCCATATGCGGCGCCCAGGAAGCGAGCAGCGGGTTCGAAGTCCCAACCCGCATCGTCAACGCGCCATGCGTGATTCGTCCGAGCAATACTGCTGACCGCTTCCTGATCGCGGAGGTCAAGGGCGCCGGATGGGCGGCCTTGCCGAAACGAAAGCGCAGGTCGCCCATCGCCGGTGCGCCGCGGTCAGTACCGGCGGTCAATCCCACCGGCGAGTTCGGGCGTCGGGACTACAAGCTGGCCTACGCCGTCCGCGACCTCAGGACCCATCTCGACATGATGACGGAACACGCCATGGCCGGCGGCCCGGCCACCGACGCGGGCATGCCCTCTCTCGGCGCGTCTTCCCACCCCCGATAACTGCGTGACAAGCCACCCCGTTACGCGGCAGTATCACCCCTTGTGAACATACTCGCCCCACCAAAGGCCCGGCTCGGCGTCGAGATCGTCTACGATCTCGTCTGCCCCTGGTGCTTCCTGGGTACCCGCCGCCTGATGCGCACGCTGCGCCGCCGCCCGGACCTGTTGTTCGAACTCACCTGGCGGCCCTTCCTGCTCAACCCCGACATGCCCCGCCTCGGCATGTCCCGCCCCGACTATGTCGTGCGCAAGTTCGGCGGCGAGGACCGCGCCCGGCGCCTCTACACCTCCATCGCCGAGATCGGGCGGGCCGAAGGCGTCCCGTTCCGCTTCGAGAAGATCCGCCGCACCCCCTCCTCGGTCGATGCCCACCGCCTGGTCCGCTACGCCGCCCGCTTCGGCCGTGCCGACGAAATGGTGGAGGCCCTGTTCTCCGCCCATTTCACCGATGGCCGCGATGTCGGCGACCACGCCGTGCTGCTGACGATCGCCCAGGCCTGCGGCCTGGACTTCGCGGCCACCAAGCGCTTCCTCGCCAGCGACGCGGAGGCCGACGCGGTGCACGCCGATAACCTCCGCGCCCATCGCCTGGGCATCAACGGCGTTCCCTGCTTTGTCATCGCTGGCCGCCACGCGATTGCGGGCGCGCAGGAGCCGGAGGTGATCGAGCGCTTGCTCGACGTCGCCGCGATCGAAGCGGCGGAGCCGTAGCGGCCCCGCCAGCCCCGATCCCTGACCCTCAATCCCCTGGCCCTCAATCCCCTGGCCCTCGATCCCCTGGGCCTCAATACTGGGGCGGCGGTGGCGGCGGCGGATAGCCGCCCGAAGGCGGATAGTAGCTCGGTGGCGGCGGCCGCTGCGGCGTTGTGGCTGCGCCACCCACGGCGCCGACTGCACCGCCGATCAGTGCACCCGCGGCGGCGCCCCTTCCGCCGCCCGACAGACCGCCGATTGCGGCGCCCGCGCCCGCGCCGAGCAAGCCGCCGCCTACCGCGCGCTGGCCCGGATCATAGGGGTCGGTGCAGGCTGAAAGGCCAAGCCCGACACTCAACACCACCGCGCACGGCAGCAGAACACTCCGTCTCATCTTCCCTCTCTCCCCCTGCACCACAGCCGGTCAGCGAATCGTGACGCCAATGCCGATGCCTGGCGCGGCATAGACCGGCGGCGCGTAAACCACCGGCGGCGGCGGCGTGTAATAGGCCGGCGGCGGGGCGTAATAGTATGGCCGCGGCGCCACCACCACCGCCGGCGGCACCCAGCCCCACGCCCAATGCCCATGATACCAGTGGCGATGCCAGTACGCGTGGGCCGGCGTCGCGAAAAGCCCGACACCCGCCGTGGCCATCAGTGCCAAGCCCAATGACGCCGTTCGAATCGTGCGCATTGCATACCTCCTTGCAACGGTTCGCATTCCCATATGCCCGATCATTGGCACCCGATCATGGCACCGCCGCGGCGGCGCCTTCACGACTGTGCGAGTGCCCAGCGGCATGCGTTTGAATGCGCGTGTGCACGCTGCGGCGCAGCGCTGCGATAATCCCTGGTCTTATCCGCGTGATTTTCTGGTATATTAGGGAACCAATGCACTTCCTCACCGATTTCGCCGATCAGGCGGTCCTGCTGCCGGTCGTGGTGGCCGTCGCTATTATGCTGACGCTGCAGGGCTGGCGGCGCGGCGCGCTGGTGTGGCTGGGCGTGGTGGGCGCCACGTTCCTGGCGATGCTGGCGCTGAAGATCGTGTTTCTGGCGTGCCCGCCGGTATTCGGCCCCATTAATATCCGCAGTCCGAGTGGTCATGTCGCTGCCGCCACGGTCGTGGCCGGCGGCCTCGCCGCCCTCCTCAGCGGCCGGCGCGCGAGTATTTTGCCGGTCGCGGTGCTGGCAGCGGTCGTGATTGGACTATCGCGCCTGGTCCTCGGGCTGCACTCGCTGCCCGAAGTGGTGTTAGGCGCGATGGTCGGCTTGGCCGGCGCGACTGCCTTATTGACGCTCTCAGGCCCGCCCCCAACCCTGCGTCCCGGGCGCCTGTTTTCTGTCGTGGCAGTCGTTGCGGTGCTCTTCCATGGTCTGCACCTACCCGCCGAGGCAGCAATCCGCCACACGGCTTTTCGTGCCGTGCACTTCCTGGCGGTGTGCCAGCCGGACGCCGCCGCGCCGAACTTCGCGGCCCTGAAGTCGCGCACCGGGTGAACCTGCCGCTACTGTCGTCGAGACGTGCATGCCGGGAGTGCCTCAAACTGAGACACTCCGGTATGCCCGCCTCGTGGGCTTGGCCCGCGCAGCGGACCAACGAGCAGATCGGCTGCCGGCTACTCCCCGGCGAGCCGCGCCGGCATCAGCGGCGCGGCCTGACGCATCAAGCTCGCGACATCGGCGGTGGCATCGATCGCCAGCACGGCATTCGCCAGCCGTGTCGCGCGTTCCGCCCCCAGCACCGTGTCTGCCAGTCCGGAGAACTTGGCCCGCAGTTCTTCCTCGGTCAGGAAGTTGGATGGCTCGCCCTTCGGCACCACCACCTTCCGGGTGAACCGCTTGCCGCCCGCATCGATGGTCAGCTTGCCTGACATGTTGGCGGGGAATTCCGCCTCGATTTCCGGGTCGAACTCGCAGGCGATCTTCGGCAGCAGGCCGCGCACCACCGGATCGTTCAGGTGGCTGTAGCTGTCCCAGCCCATCGCCCCCGTCGCCAATGCCGCGGCAATCACGAACGGCCCGCTGAACTGCCCGTCCACCACGTTCTGCGGGTCGGCCTTCTTGTCCGCCGGCTGGCCGATCAGCATCATCCCAGCCCGCGGCAGGCCCAGCGTGACATGGTCGATCGCCGCCGGCTTCAGGTCGTTTGCCGCCCGCAACGCCAGCGCCGCGTCGATGCCGGCATGGCCGTAGCGGCAGGACGGATACGGCTTCACCGCCGTCGCCATCAGTTCGAATACGCTGCCCAGGTCCTGCACCGCCCGATCGGGGTTGGGATTGGGAGCGTAGGCGTGCATGAAGCCGTGCCGGCCTTCCAGCGCCTCGGCGGCGCCCTTGAACCCCTCGCGCACCAGGGTGGCCGCCATCAGTCCGTTGCACGCCGCCCAGCCGACCTGGAAGCGCTTCGTCCAGGCGCCGTTCACCAGGAACTGCAGGCTGCCGGCGCACTGGCTCAGCACCGTGCCGAGCGCTCCGGCCACGCCCTCGGCATCGAGCCCGAACACCCGTGCCGCCGCGGCCGCCGCGCCGAACGCGCCGCAGGTGGCGGTGGGGTGGAAGCCACGGTCGTAATGCTCGCCCGCCGGCAAGGCGAGCGCTACGCGGCAGGTGATTTCATACCCGGCGATGATGCCGGCCAGCACGTCGGTGCCCGACGCGCCCGCCATCTCGCCGGCCGCCAGCGCCGCCGGGATCACCGGCGCGCCCGGGTGCAACGAACCGGGCGCGTGCGTGTCGTCGAAATCCAGCGAGTGGGCCAGCGCACCGTTCAGGAACGCCGCACCCGCCGGTGTATAGCGCGCGGCATCGCCGAACACGCCCGAGTTGCCGGCGGCCATGCCCATGGCGCGGACCGCCGCCAGGAACGACGGCGTGCTTTCGGCGTCATGCCGGGCGCGGACGATATTGCCGACCAGGTCCAGCACCAGGAAGCGCGCCCGATCCACCACCTCGGGCGGCAGGCGATCCAGGCGGATGCCAGCGGTGAAGTCGGCAAGCTGTGCGGTGATACCCATGATACGTGCCCTCTGGTTGGCAGCACTGTTGCGCAACGCGGCGTTGCGGCCAAGCCCACGGCGTCCGCAATCCTTCGTATACCCGGATTGGGCGGAACCTGGCCGGCGGCAACGCTTCAGTGTTGCGGCGAGAGGGTTGGTGCTTTCGGCGAATCCGGCGCACAATGGCGGCAATGATCGAGGCGTCCGAGAAAGCCCCAACTTCCAGCCAGTACGACCAGTGCCGCTTCTGTCCTGTCCGGACAGTCGCAACGGCCCAGCGGGGCGAGAGCTGACCCGCGATGTCCGGCGCCATCAATACCCGGGTCCCCAACCGCGGCATCATCACCCTGTGCGTGATGATGGGCAACCTGATGCAGTCGCTGGATTCCTCCATCGCCAACGTCTCGCTGCCGTACATGCAGGGCACGCTGTCGGCCAGCTCTGACGAAATCACCTGGGTGCTCACCTCCTACGTCATCGCCGCCGCGATCATGACCGCGCCGGTGGGCTGGATGGCGGTGCGCTTCGGCCGCAAGAACCTGCATGTCGTCTGCATGACCGGCTTCGTCATCGCCTCCATGTTGTGCGGTGCGGCGGATTCGCTGACCCAGATGGTCTGCTTCCGTTTCCTGCAAGGCATCTGCGGCGCCGCGCTGGTGCCACTGTCGCAGGCCACCATGCTCGACATCTACCCGTTTGAGCGCCGCGCCCAGGCGATGGCTATCTTCGGCATGGGCGTGATGGTGGGGCCGATCATCGGCCCGACGCTCGGCGGCTATCTGACCGAGGTCTATAACTGGCGCTACGTGTTCTACGTGAACCTGCCGTTCGGCATCGCCGCGGTGACCGGCCTGCTGATCTTCCTGCCCCGCACCGCCCCGCGTACAGAGCTGCGCTTCGACTGGACCGGCTTCGCGGTGCTGGCGATCGGCGTCGGCGCCTTGCAGCTCATGCTGGACCGCGGCCAGGAACTGGACTGGTTCTCCTCCCGCGAGATCATCGTCGAAGCGGTACTCGCCGGTCTCGGAATTTATCTGTTCGTTATCCATATGTTCACGGCGCAGCGGCCATTCCTGCCGCCGGGGTTGTTCAAAGACCGCAATTTCGTCTGCGGCGTGACCATGGTGCTGTGCACCGCGACCATTATGCTTGCGAGTTCCGCGCTGATGGCGCCCTACCTGGAAAGCCTCGCCAACTACCCGGTGGAAGCCGCGGGCTGGTCGCTGGCGCCGCGCGGCCTGGGCGTGATGCTGGGTATGCACGTGGCGAGCCGGCTCGCCGACCGCGTCGACCACCGCAAGCTGATGGCCGCCGGCCTGCTGACCACTGGCGCTGCCCTCTATTCCATCAGCTTCTGGACGCCCGACGTGTCCGACCGCGTGATGATGCTGACCCTGCTGGCGCAAGGTTTTGGCACCGGCATGTTGTTCAACCCGATGACCGTAGTGGCGTTCACCACGCTGCCGGCCTCGCTGCGCGGCTATGCCACGTCGCTGCAGGCGCTGTGCCGCAACGTGGGACAGGCGATCGGAGTTTCCGTCACCTCGCTGATGCTGGTGCGCAACACGCAGACCTCGCACGCCGATATTGTCTCCGGCCTGACACCCTTCGACCGGGTGCTCCAAGTCGGTGGGGCGGTCACGCGCATGCTGGATCCGGCCACGCGCCACGGCGCGGCGCTGCTGAACAGGATGGTCGATCACCAGGCGCAGAACATTGCCTACAACGACGATTTCCACATGATGACCTACATCATCGTGCCGCCTTTGTTGCTGCTGTTCCTGATGCGGCGGCATGAGCGCGCGCCCACTGCCGTGGCGGCATCCAGCCGTGCGGCGACGGCACCGGCCGCCGCGGCTGGGGATTAAGGCCTTTTTCCCAGGTTTAGAACGCCTGTTAGCGGCGGCGGGCACAATCCCGGCCATCCTTCGGCGACGGGGACCTGGCTCGCCACACCGGCGGTCTATACCGCGAGCGCTGCGTCGGTCTCCCGCGTCTCCATCGCTGTCGCCAAGGTATCGCCGCTCTTCTCCCGGTAAATCAGGTCGTCCAGGACACGCTTATAACGAACCGGCCCGACATCGATATCGAACAACACCGGCCGCAGCGGATACGGCGTCCGCCTTATGTTGTCCTGCTGTGCCTTGATGATCACCTGGTCCTGATCCTCGAAGGCGATGCGGCGCAGATCGGAGATCTGCTTGTGAATTTCGGAATCCGTCGGTTCGCCCCACGAGATCGGGTTCATCCGCACCGCGGCGAACAGGTAGTAGGTGCTGTCGTCGGTCTGCGGGGTGAGGAAATGCGTGCCCCAGAACCCGGTGCCTTGTGCGCGCGGCGCGCCCGGTGCGGTGATGCCGGTATCGTTCAGCATGCAGCCGGGCGCGTCCCAGCGGATGTCCATCCAGATATCCGCGAGCCTGCCGTCGCGGCGGAACATCACATTGTACAATCCGGGTGCCGGCACGTTGGGAATGCTGCGCGCCACGAGAATCTGGTTGCCCGTCTGCGTCACTTGCAGATCGGCACGGATGGTGTGCTCGCTGCCGAGGATGCCTTCGTGTACCACCGCCGTATGACTGAGATCGAGCAGATTGTCGGTGATCAGGCGATAATTGGCGGCCATGAGGATCCAGTCGCGCTTGCTGACCAGCCGGCCGCTATCCGGGTCGAGCAAGCTGAAATCGGGAATCAGCGCGGGGTCGGCAGGGCGGTCGCCCATCCAGACCCACAGCAGCGAGTGCTTCTCATGGATTGGATAGCTGCGGACCTTCATATTGGCGGGAATGCGGCCGTTGCCGTGCGGGTTGCCGACGCATTGTCCGCGCGCGTCGAATTCCAGACCGTGATACGGGCAGCGCACGTGGTCGCCGTGCACGATCTTGCCTTTCGACAGCGGGCTGAACCGGTGCGCGCAGACATCGGCGATGGCGGCGGCGCGGCCGTCGGCCTGACGGAACAAGACGATTGGTTCATTCAGGAAGATGCGTGGGACAAGTTGGCCTTGCGACAGGTCCTGTGCCCACAGGGCAGCGTACCAGGTGTTGCGAAGAAAATCCATGCTGCCTCCCTCCCGGCTCTGTCCGGCCGATCATGCATCGATGATTGCGCACCGGGCGTGACGCTGCAAGCAGGCGCGGCGGGTAAGCGTGGCATGGGCCGCCGTCTGCGATCGCTATCATCGAAGTAACTAGTTCATTTTAACGGGTCTTCAGGAGATCGTGTGGGTGGCAAGCCGGGGTCAGAGCGCCGGAAGCATGCATGAATGCTGGGTTTCCTAGCCCTTTGAGAGCCGCATCTGGCATGCTGAGGCATGGCACGATCAGGCAAG
>Ga0335075_10001955_pt1 | contig 33435 bp, 50 predicted proteins | sample Lox_Sample_24_FD_206723 | JGI IMG/M metagenome (GOLD analysis project Ga0335075, IMG submission 206723) | Soil microbial communities from Loxahatchee National Wildlife Refuge, Florida, United States - Lox_Sample_2.4 | ecosystem: Environmental > Terrestrial > Soil > Wetlands | place: USA...
CGAGTAAGGCGGATAGCGAATACGTCAAGGACGCACTCACGATCGAAGATGAGTACGAGTCCGAGCTTGCGGCCGTCCAGGTCGAACTCACCAGGTTCGAAGTCGCGCCGCACGAGTACGCCGCGCGGCGCGCTGAGATAGCCGCGCGCGCGTACTTGAGGCTGACAGAGGCGCATCAGCGGTTCCTGGGCCGAAATAACTTATCCGGGGGGTGCGCCCCCTGGACCCCTCCCGCTGGAACGCGACACGCCGATAGCGGTGTCTACGGAAATCTACGGTTCTCGCTAGAGCAGGCCATAGAGTCCGATTCGTGGACCCCGTGAGAAATCCCTACGCGCCCGGCGCCGGTCAGCGCCCGCCCGAGCTCGCCGGCCGGGAACGGGAGATAGCCCAGTTCGAGGTCGTGCTCGAGCGGGTCGCCCGGGCCCGCCCGGAGCGCAGCATGGTGCTCACCGGGCTGCGCGGCGTGGGCAAGACCGTACTGCTCAACACGTTCCGGTCGATGGCTCTGCAGCGGCTGTGGGGAACCGGCAAGCTCGAGGCCCGGCCGGACCAGTCCATCAGGCGCCCGGTCGCGAGCGCGCTGCACATGGCGGTCAGGGAACTCGCTCCCAGGCACCGCGCGCCGGACCGGATCGACGACTTCCTCTCCGTGCTGAAGGCCTTCGCGCTCCGCGATCCCAAGGCGCCCAAGGGCTCCTCCGTCACCGCGCAGTTCGGCATCGACGTCCCGGCGGCCCGCGGCCGGGCCGATTCCGGTGACCTCGAGGTGGACCTGACCGAACTGTTCACCGACGCCGCCTCGGTCGGGGCCGACCTGGGCGTCGGCATCGCGCTGTTCGTCGACGAGATGCAGGACGTGCCGGCCCTGGACGTGTCGGCGCTGTGCGCCGCCTGCCACGAGCTGTCTCAGGTAGGCGGCCCGCTCATCGTCGTCGGTGCCGGTCTCCCGCACCTGCCCTCAGTGCTTTCGGCGAGCAAGAGTTATTCAGAACGGCTCTTTCGCTACGCCCGTATCGACCGGCTCGACCGAGAATCGGCAGACCAGGCCCTGATCGCTCCCGCGGAGCGCGAAGACGTGATCTTCAAGCAGGAGGCCCTCGACGCGCTGTACGAGGCCGCCGACGGCTACCCCTACTTCGTGCAGGCCTACGGCAAGGTGACCTGGGACGTCGCGGCGGCCAGCCCGGTCACCGCCGCGGACGTCGCCGTCGCGGCGCCGGAGGCGGAAGGCGAACTCGCCGTCGGCTTCTTCGGCAGCAGGTACGAGCGCGCGACCCCGGCGGAACGAGAGTACATGCGCGCCATGGCCGTGATCGGCGACGATCCGGTGCCCACCTCGACCGTCGCGGACGAACTCGGCCGCAAGCCGTCCAGCCTCTCCCCGGCGCGGGACGGGCTGATCAAGAAAGGCCTGATCTACAGCTCGGAACGCGGGCTGATCGCGTTTACCGTGCCGCACTTCGGCCAGTTCCTCCGCTCCCAGCCGGCCTGAGGCGCCGGGTTACGGGAGTCACCACGGGTACGTTCGGGAGAATATTCTTTTTATTTGCGACTATCGGGTTTTCCTTATACCCGGCTAGAGAACCGCAGAGTGGTCGGCGACGGGGGCGGACAGCAGCGCGGGGCGCCGCTGCCGGGGGACCGCCGGGAGGAGGGCCCGGTTGCTGGCCGCCGGGTCCAGGACGCCGACGCGGACCGGCGGGCGGCGGGGTTTGAGGTAGACGGCGAAGACGATCTCGACCGGCCGGGTGGCCAGCACGCCGGGGAACACGGCGAACCGCCAGCAGCCCTCGCGCCAGACGTCCGTCGGCTCCGGGGTGACGAGGTAGCCACGGTACTGGCGCCACTGCGGGCTGCCACGCAGCGCGGCGAGCGAACGCGCGACCGGCAGCCTGCGCACCTCGCAGGGCTCTGAATAGCCAAGCCGGACCATGACCTCGCCGAGTTCTGGAGACAGCGCGGCGAGCACGCCGAGTTCGATGACAAAGACGGCGAGCACCACGATCGCCTGGCCGGCCGAGGCCGGCTTGTGCAGCGGAGGCGCGCCGACGCCGACGACCGCCGCCGCGCCGAGCAGCGCCGACCGGGTGATGGTCCGCCAGCCCACCGGCGTGTCGCTGAGGTCCCCGAAGCAGCCGCAGCCCGCGGCGGGCCGCTTGCTGCGCAGCTCGTGCAGCGCCCCGGCCGCCGTGCCGAACAGCACCACTGTCAGCAGGCGGATCGCGAGTGCGGGCGGCCCGGCGCCCAGCCCGCCCGCGGTAAGCAGCAGGCCGACGCCCAGCGTCACCTCGCTGACGCAGACGACGATCGCGACCGGGCGGTGCAGCCGGACCGGGAACAGCGCGGTCGGGCCCATGTCCGGAGCGAGTGAGCGCGTCGAAATCGCGCGGTGTGCCTTGGCCGCACAGCCGCCCAGGAGTAGCGCGGCAAGCAACGGCACCTGAATGTCCCTAGCCGCACTGAGCACGGCACTTGCCCCCAAGTTCATTTACGGCCCCTCAGGCTCGTTCGCTCAATCAGCCCGCCATCGTGAGTGTCGCGTTGAAACAGCCGTCTTCGAGGTTTCCGCCGAGCTCCACGAAGGCGGTCATGGTGAGGTCGGCGATCCGGCCGCGGGGGGAGGTGCCGCATTGGACGCACCGGTCGCAGAACAACCGGGCGGCCGCGCCGCAGCTCGTCACCGGTAGCACGGCCGTGCGGTCGGAGCACTCGTTGCGGACTTCCACGGCGCTGCCGACGGACAGGTACGGCAGCCGGATGCATCCGGGCCCGGTGGCGTGCGGATCGACGACATAGGGCTCGCCCCACGACCCGCTGCCGTGTTCGCAGCTCGTCTCCGGGTCGAGCGCGGGATAGGCGAGCCCGAGCAGCTCGGGTGGCTCCTCGCCTGGTTCGTGCCAGACCGCCGTTCCGCTGGCTGGGGCGGGCAGGTGCCCGCTGAGGAGCGGCGCGGACGGGGGATGGTCGGCGCGATAGGGCGGTTGGGCGGTGGCCGGCGTGAACGCGAGCAGGTAGCCCTGCTGGCGCATGCCGATCACGTCGATGAGATAGCCAGGTTCCAGCCGGGGGAAGCGCACCTGGATCTGGCGGAAGGACCCTTCGTCGATCCGCACGATCTGGCGGCCTCTCCTGGTCGGTCCCTCGTCGACCAGCAACTCCCGGCCGCTGGCCTCGATGATCGTCCCGGTGACCCGGCCGATCTGCGCCCAGATGCGCTCGGTGACATCCCGGCCGGGAACGTGGCGGATGATGACGACTTCGCCGGCGCGCAGCGTAGCGGGCGGTACCGCGGACCCCCGCCAGGCCACCGTGCGCGGCGACAGTGTGAGCCGCCGCTCGCCGTCGTCGGCCCGCAGCAGGATGATGTGCGGACTGACGTCGAGAACCCGGCCGGTGATCGCGGTTCTGCCACCGGCGGGAGGGCGGTTCCACGGGCTGCGATGATTGCTGCCGATCGGGCGGAACACGGTGTCGCGGAGCAACGACCTCCGGGTGAACTTCCCGGGCACACCGGTTTCCAGCATGTCGTCACAACCGTGGCGAAACCTGGCCTTCCGCCGCACTTGCCCTCCGCGGGATTGCATCCAGCGCTATCTCATTGTCGACGATGCGCGTTTCTGGGCGTACACGTCAAGTGATTCGACGAAGTCTCTTCGTGAAGTCACATAGATACATCGTTCACGGATAGCTCACGTTCCGTTTCACTCCGTAGGGGGCTGGGGTGACAGCCGTTATTCAACGAGGCGTATCGTGATACTGTTGTGACCCCCAGTAGCGTTGTGTCATGAGGTAGGGGACCCATGGGCCTAGGGCACTGCGTTTCGTTCGGCGACTACGTCCGCTCCCGCGGCGGAGCTCTGCTCCGGGCCGCGCACGCGCTGACCGGCAACCGCGCCGACGCCGAAGATCTCGTGCAGGCCACCCTGGTCAAGGCCTACCAGTCCTGGAGCAACGTCGCTGACCCCGCCGCGCTCGACACGTACGTGCGGCGGACCATGGTGAACACGCACATCTCCGGATGGCGCCGGCGGCGGGTGGACGAGTACCCGACCGACCAGGTGCCCGATTCGGCCACCGCTGACGCGACCGGTGACAGCGACCTTCAGGAACTCGTGCAGCGCGCCGTCGACCGGCTGCCGCGGCGGATGCGCGCCGCGGTGATGCTGCGCTACTACGACGACCTGTCGGAGCCGGAAGTCGCGGCGGCGCTCGGCGTGTCGGTCGGAACCGTGAAGAGCACCGTCGCCCGGGCCGTCGCCAAGCTCAGGGAGGACGCCGAGCTCGGCGCGGACAGTTCGTCCTGAGATTGCCCGCTACTGAAGGGTTACTTCCCGCTGGTTCGCGTGGCACTATCACCGTCAGGGACTTGACGAGAAGGGTGGGGCCGTGGACAGCACGATGATGGACATCCCGCTGACGGTGACGTCGATCATGCGCTATGGCACGACGGTGTTCGGCGATAAAGAAGTCGTCACGTGCGCGGGAGACGGGCCCGCCAGGCGGCGGACGTACGCGGTCGTCGGGGAACGGGTCGCGCGGCTCGCGAACGCGCTGCGCTCGCTCGGCGTGGACGGCGACCAGCGGGTGGGCACGTTCATGTGGAACAACGCCGAGCACCTCGAGGCGTACTACGCGATCCCGTCGATGGGCGCCGTGCTGCACACGCTGAACATCCGGCTCTCGCCCGACCAGGTCGGCTACATCGCCACGCACGCGGGAGACTACGCGGTGATCGTGGACGCCTCCCTGATACCGCTGTTCGCCAAGGTGCTGCCGCTCGCCGAGACCGTCAAGCACGTGATCGTCTCCGGCCCGGCGGACGCTGAGGCGCTGGCTAGCCTGGCCGGCACCGGGCGGGCCGTGCACTCGTACGAGGACCTGCTCGCCGCCGCCCCTGCCGCCTTCGACTGGCCGGCCCTCGACGAGCGGTCCGCCGCCGCGATGTGTTACACCAGCGGGACGACGGGGCTCCCGAAGGGCGTGGTCTACAGCCACCGGTCCATGTACCTGCACTCGATGGGGGCATGCCTGGGCAACGCGATGGGGATTTGCGAACGGGACCGCATCCTGCCCGTCGTGCCGCAGTTCCACGCCAACGCCTGGGGGCTCGCGTACGCGGCCCTGCTGGCCGGCGCCGACCTGGTGATGCCCGACCGGTTCATGACGCCGACCGCGATCGTGGGGCTGATCGAGAACGAGAACGTGACCGTCGGGGCCGGCGTGCCGACGATCTGGCAAGGCGTGCTCGCGCACCTGCGCACCGTCGGCGGCGACATCTCCTCGCTGCGCACGCTGGTCTGCGGCGGGTCGGCGCTCCCGGAGAGCGTGATGCGCGCGTACGCCGACGAGTTCGGCATAGTAATGACCCACGCCTGGGGAATGACCGAGACGTCACCGCTCGGCTCGATCGCTCACGAGCCCGCCGGCGTCACGGGAGAGGCGGTCTGGGACTACCGGGTGTCTCAGGGGCGGCTGTTCTGCACGCTCGACGGCCGGCTGTCCGGGGACGACGGCGAAATACTGGCGTCGGACGGGAAGGCCGTGGGCGAGATCGAAGTCCGCGGACCATGGGTCACCGGGTCCTACTACCGCGACAAGGCGCCGGAGAAATTCCACGACGGCTGGCTGCGCACCGGGGACGTGGGCACGCTGGACGAGGCCGGATTCATCAAGCTCACCGACCGGGCCAAGGACGTGATCAAGTCCGGCGGCGAGTGGATCTCCTCCATGGAACTGGAGAACCTGCTGATGGCCCACCCGTCGGTCGCCGAGGCGGCCGTGATCGGGGTCCCTGACGAGAAGTGGGGCGAGCGGCCGCTGGCCGCGGTCGTGCTCCGTTCCGATGCGGCCCCGGTCTCGCCCGGCGAGCTGCGGACTTTCCTCGGGGAACGGATACCGCGGTGGCAGCTGCCTGAGCGGTGGGCCTTCATCGCGGAGGTGCCCAAGACCTCGGTGGGCAAGTTCAAGAAGACCACGCTGCGCGAGCAGTACGCGGCCGGCGAACTCGACGTCACCAAGCTGGCGCCGGCCCCGCACTGACGGCTCGGCTGCCGGCGGGTTCGCTTTGCCGATCGTGGCCGGATGCCGGTACGCTGTTCGGCACTGCTCCCCTCCGGTTCCGGCCGGTTCCGGGGCGCGGTTGGAGGCTTCGCCTAGTCCGGTCTATGGCGCCGCACTGCTAATGCGGTTGGGTCTTGCGGCCCTCCCGGGTTCAAATCCCGGAGCCTCCGCCATCTAACCGGCAGTTTTAGCGAAGGTTTTCGGTCCTTCCAGACTGCCGGTTTTGTCATCTTCTGTCCGGCCTGCGCGCACGTTGCGCGCACATCCGGGAATTCCCGCCCCTTCCTTATTACCTGTGAGGGCCCGCGCCGCCCCGCTGCGGCGCGGGCCTTCCCCATGCCCGCAAACAGGACGGCCGGCCACGGTGTTCGCTGCACCATGGCCGGCCTCGGACCCGCTCTGCCGTTCCAGAGAGGAACCGTCACGGTGAACCTATCCGACTCCGACCCAGTCCACCGGTGCCTCCGGCCGGGCTGCGGGCGGAAGCTGACCAGCCCGGCGAGCATCGCCCGCGGCTACGGGCGGCGCTGCGCCGCGAAGATCCGCCACGCCGCGAAGCTCGCGGACCTGACGGCGTGGACCGAGTCCCAGATCGAGGACGCCCGGCAGGTCATCGAGGACGGCGCGATCGTCCCGGCCGCCCGGGCGGACGTGTTCTGGGTGGTGTCCAGCGACGGCAGCGAAGTGCACCTGACGCACCGCGACGGGTGCAACTGCGCCGCCGGCCTGAAGACCCGCCAGCCGCGCCCCTGTTTCCACCGCGCGGCCGTTGTGATCGTCCTCGCCTCGCAGGACGCCGCCGCGAAGGCCTCGCGCCAGCCGCTGAGGCTGGCCGCATGACCCCGTAAAGAACGGCCGGCCACGGCGTTCCCGCACCGCGGCCGGCCTCGGCACCACTCCCGAATGACCCGAGAGAGGAAACCTGAGATGACCGTAAACGACGAGACGCCGGCCCGCCAGGCACCCGAGACGTTCGCCCGCCAGGTGGCGGAGATCTACCTGACCGAGCCCGGCATGACCTCCGGGTGGCTCCGGCAGCACGCCGAACGCCACATCGCCGAAACCCGGGCGATGTTCACCGCAATCGCCGACGAGATGGACGCGCTGCTCGCGGAGGACGTCGGCGCGGAAATGCCCGCGGCGCAGCCGCCCGTCCCCGCCCCGGTGCCGGAAGCAGCCCCGCGCCCTTCTGCCTCCCTCGCCCGCGAGATAGCCGACCTGATGACCGATCACGGCCTGACGCGCCGCGACGTGGACTTCCAGCCGGACGACCGGTGGCTCTGGGACGCGGTGGCGCCGCTCATGCCAGAGCGCGTGGCCTCACCGATGGACGCGCCGCCCGCGGAGGGCTCTGGCGCGGAAGCGCCCGCGGCGCAGCTGCTCCTCCCGGATGGTGCCCGGTGACTGCTCCCGGCTACGACCTTCCCGGCGATGTCGCCGAGCTCGGCGGCCTGGTCGCGGATCTCGCTGCCGAGATGGCCCGGATCGCGTCCTCGTTCGAGGATGTGCAGGTCGTGGTCGACATCATGCTCGCCGCGCGCCGTGGCGGGTACGCCCGGGGCCTTGCCGTGCATGACAACTACGAGGCCGCCGCGCAGGCCCGGGAGCGCCGCGCCGCGTTCCAGGTCCTCCAGGGCGGCAAGGCCGCACGGAAGCCCCGCAGGAGCGGGGGCGCAGCGTGAAGGCCGCCCTCGCCGTCCTCGCCGCCTTGGTGGCATTCTCCGGCGCGCACGTCACGGTCCGGCTCGCCGGGACCTACCCGGTCGCCGTGCCGGTCCCGGTGCTGTTCCTGGCCGCCGAGTTCGCCACGGCCGCGGTGCTCGTCTGGGTGATCGCGCGGACCTGGCGAGGCCTGCCCCTGCTCCCGTCCCCCGGCCCGTGGAGGTACCTGTCGTGAGCGTGCCCGAGCCCTGCGCCGTCAAAGCCTGGGGCGAGCTGCCCCTTCAGCGGAACCTCCCGGGAGCGCTTCAGGTCCTGGTGGCCGGGCAGTCCGTCGGGGGTGCCGAACGCGTCGGCGATCAGTGGCGGGCGTGCTGGTATACGGCAGCGTTCAAAGACCGCTGCACCGCGCACCCGACCGCCGAGGAGGCGGTCGCCAAGGTGCTGGCGTCCGGGTGGGCGCGCAAGCTCGGCGCCCGGAAGGCCAGCCGCGTCTACTGGAGCGACAAGGCCAGGCGGCGCGCAGCGAAGGGACAGCCGCGGTGACCGCCAACGGCAATCCCGTGCCTGTCGCCGAGCTCCTGTCGCTACGCCCGGCGGGCCCGGTGGAACCGTGGCCGCGCGACAGCACACCGGCGCGCGACAGCGACAGCGACGGTGACAGCCAGCCCTCCCGCGGAAGCGCGCTGGCCGCTGTCCTGTCGCGGCTGCGCGCACCCGACGGCGACAGGCTGATCACCTGGGCGATGGCCGCGGCCGTGGCAGTCGTCGCGATCGACGCCGCGATTGTTTCGTACTCTCACATCTACGCCCTTGCGACAGGACAGCAGGGCTCCGGGACGGAGACCGGGATTCAGCCGCGCCTGCTGCCGCTATCGATCGACGGCGTGATCGTCGAGGCGTCACTGGTCCTGCTTTACGCGGCACGCCACAAGCTGAAAACGCCGCGGCTGGCGCGGTTCATGCTGTCGCTGGGAATCGCGGCGACTGTCGCGGCCAATGTCGCGCACGGCCTGCCGTCGTCGCTGCTGCCTCCCGTCGCTCACGTCGTGATCGCCGCACTGTTGTCGGCGTGGCCGGCGGGCGCACTGATCGGCTCGGTGGAGATGGCGATGAGCCTTGTCGGTGCGACACAAGCGGTCGCAGACGACAGCGACGATGCTGACGACCGTCCGGAAGGCGACAGCAACAGCGACAGGGAAAGCGACAAGACGCCCCCGCGGCCGCGGCGCTCAGCGCGAAGCCGGGCGGCCGCCATCCTGACGCGCAACCCGAAGCTGACCGACGACGAGGTCGTCAAGCGGCTTGGCGTCAAGGTGTCGCCGAGAACCATTCAGCGGGCACGCGAAGACGCCCGCAAGGCAGCCGCCGGCAAGACGACATAACAAGCCCCCGGCCCGGGCGGTGCAACTTGCCGGAAGCGCGCCCGGGCCGGGTTACCCCACCGAAGTGGAGGACCCCAGATTGGCAGAGAACGCAGCAGACGGCCAGAGGGCCGGCAAGGACGGCGCGCGGAACCTGCCCGCCGTGCCGGACGGCGGCCAGCTCGAGCAAGAGGTACTCGACGGCCAGATCGTGGACGAGCCGCCGCAGCCGCAGCGCCCCGTGGTGGTGGTGCTGCGCCCGGTGGTCACCGTCGTCCAGGTGGTCGTCCGCCCGGTGCCGCGCCACAGCAGCCTGATCGCCGCGGGCGCGGTCGTCGCGGTCCGCAGATGGCACCAGCGCCGCACCCGGCACGAGCGGATGGCGCGCTCGGCGGAGGCGGCCGGAGACCACGCGTCTGCGCTGGAATGGGCGAGGCAGGCCGAGCTCGAGCGCCAGCACCGCCACGAGCGGCGCCGCGCATGGGTGGAGACCGGCGTGACGGTGGCGAAGGCCAGCCCGTGGATCATCGGCGGCGGCCTGATCCTGATGGCCCTGTTCGGCATCTTCCTGGCGATCGCGATGCGCAGCACGCGCGGCCTGGCGTGGCCGTGGGTTACGGTCGCGCACCTGGTGCTGCTGGCCACCGAGATCGCATCGGTTGCGTGGCTCGTGGCCAGCATCGCCGTCCCGCTGGCCACCCTGGCGGCATTGCATCACCTCGGCCGGCATGCCGGGGATCTCGCGCCGCGGTGGGCGGTGGCGGCCAAGCCGGACGACCCGGACGCCGGCCTGGTGGTGACGGCTGACACGATCGTGCTGGCGCTGCAGAACATCCCGGTGCCGGAACTGAAGCGCGCATTCAAGGACGGCTGGCGGCCGTCGTTCACGCTGCTGCCGGTGCGGGACGGCCGCGGCTATGAGGCGGAGTTCTCGCTGCCGCTCGGCGTCACCGCGGAGATGATCGCCGACCGGCGCCCGGTCCTGGCCCGCAACCTGCACCGGGAGGAGATCGAGACATGGCCGTCGGCCGGAGCGCCCGGCCACGGGCGGCTGTGGGTCGCCGACCGCGGCTCGATCGGGAAGGCCGCGCCGGAGTACCCGCTGCTGCACGAAGGCGAAGCGGACGTCTTCGAGGGCGTGCCGGGCGGCGTGCTGGCGCGGGGTGACGGCGCGCTGATCCCGGTCGTGGGCGCCAACGTGGTGCTCGGCGGCCTGATGGGGCAGGGCAAGAGCAACGCCGGGCGGGTGATCATGCTCGGCTGTGCGACGGATCCGCTGTGCGGGCTGGACGTGTTCGTATTCGCGAACAACGGCGACTTCGACGCCTACGAGCCGCGGCTGGCCGTCTACCGCAAGGGCCTGGACGATGACGTGATCGAGGCCGCGGTGGAGCGGCTGAACGACGCGTACGAGGACGTCGGCCGCCGCGAGCAGATGCTCGCGGACCTGGGCGCCAAGAAGGTGACGCGCCAGTTGGCCCAGCGCTATCCGGAGCTGCGGCCGCACGTGTCGCTGTTCTCCGAGTGCCATGAGCTGTTCGGGCACCCGGAGTACGGCGAGCTGGCCGGGGAGCTAGCGGTCAAGATCGTCAAGCGGCAGCGGAAGACCGCCCGGTCGGCGTTGTTCGACACGCAGTCCAGCCGGAAGGCGGCGATCCCCGGCGCGCTGGTGGAGCTGGTGTCCGTGAACTGCTGCTTCGCGGTCAAGTCATGGCGGAACAATGACGGGTTCCTCGGTGACGGCTCGTTCGCGGCGGGCATCCGGGCAACCGAGCTGCGGCCGGGCCGGGACCGCGGCATGGCGCTGATCACCGGCATCTCCGACGCGCAGTTTGAGCTGCTGAAGTGGTACTTCATCGAGGTCGACGACGACACGGGCTACGACGCGGCGACGGACGTGATCGCGCGCACGATGCAGACTGTCGCCGCGGGGACGGCTGTCGGGGGCAGCGTGCCGCTGGCGATCACGGCGCGGGACCTGCTGACTGATCTCGGCGAGGTGATGCGTAACGACGTCGACCCCGTCCGCCTCTCCGACCTGCCGCCGCGGCTTCGGGACCTGGCGAAGACGTGGGCGCCGTACAAGACGCTGAGCGGTACCCAGCTCCGTGAGCAGCTCGCCCGGCTCGGCGTGCGGACGACGAACACGGGGAACGTGCCGCGGCTGGACAAGGCGGACCTGCTCGAGGTGCTCGACCGGCGAGGTGAGTTAGGTGGCGCCAATTGCGCGCGCATTGCGCGTACGGAGGCGGCCGGGGTTTGCCCTAACCCGGCTAACTTGCCCGCCGTGGCTAACTTCCGCAGGTCAGCCGCTGGTTAGCCGCGAAATCGACGCGATGAGAAACCTAACCCGGCAACCGCCGGGCTAACCCCTCGGGGGAAGGAATCAGAGATGGGATTCATCAAGGCTCTGCTCGCGAACGAGACGAAGGAGCGCGGCCAGGCGTGGGCGTGCCCGGAAGAGGACTGCGGGCGCGTCTCGGTGCGCCGTCAGGCGATCGTGAAGCACATCGACCGGAAGCACGCCAAGGACGGGGACGGCGCGGAAGGAGGCGGCAAGCGATGAGACTGTTCGGCAGCGACAAGCCGAAGGAAGAACGAGCCGCCGACCTGAACCGCTACAGGGCAACTCGCCGGGCGGCAGAGCAGGCGGCCAGGACGCTCCGCGAAGAGGGCCCGGCCACGCGCCAGCTGAACGAGGCCGTGATCGAGGCCGGGCAGCACGTCCCGTGGTGGAGGCGATAGCCATGGGATGGTTCAGCGGCGGGAACAAGAACGAGCATCACGAGACGCCGTGCGACCGCGGCACGTCCAAGCACAACCGGATGGGATGGGGCAGTGACAAGCCCCGGGCGATCACGGACACGCGGCCGACCATGCACGGATCGCGTGCCGAGCGGCGCCTGATGGGCGGCGCGGGAGCTCTCATCAAGCAGGATGCTTCGCGGGTCAGGGTGACCGGGGAAGGGCCGGGCAGGCGTTGACCGTCCTCTACCTGCTCGCGATAGCCGCCATCATCGTCGGGTGGTGGCGGCTGTCGCTGCACCGTCACCCTTACGCCCCGTGCCGATGGTGCTCCGGTCGCCGCGGCCGGAACCGGGGGTCGACGTCGCGGGCGTGGGGCCGGTGTAAGCGCTGCGGCGGGAAGGGCGAGCGGCTGCGCTGGGGCGCGCGGGAGCGCGGGAGCTAGAACCTTCGACGAGGCCGACCAGGCCGACGCTGCCGAGATCATCCGCCGCAGCACGGGCGCGCAGTAAATGCGAACGCGCGGTTCGGATTACGCACGCCCGTGCGTGATAGCGGTCCTCTCTTATCCACTTCTGGAAATTTTCCAGAAGTGGACGGCGCGGTATTGCGCAAGAACCTGCGTAATGTCCCGGGCTGAAATCGGCACCGGCCTGCCGATTTGGCCAGCCGAAATCCGTCTGCTCGTGCCGGATTTCGCCATTGCGCGATCCGCGAGCACCCTGACTGCGGGTGGAGAATGGTCAGCATGACGGAAAGAGAGCGGCCGGACTGGTCTACCTTCTGGGCCGACTATCGTCGCGATTGCGCGTCGGTATGGCCGGAGATGCTCGCCGCTGGCCGCGAGATACGCGAGGCGTGGTGGGAGACGGTCGCCATGATCCGGGAGGACCGCCACTGGACGCGCCGCCTGAAGCAGAGCATCACCGGAATGGAGAACCCGACGCGCCGCCAGTGGCGCACGGCCAGCAGGGCAGTGCTCGCCGAGGCGCGTGAGATCGAGGCGGGCGAACGCCGCGTGCTGCGCGAGTTCGGCGAGGATGCGGGCTAAGCCCAGCTTGGGCGTATCTCGGCGCGCGGTTCGGCCCGGCACCGGCGTGGCCGATCGTGGCCGCTGCGTGCCGGATAAAGAACCGTAGACGACACCGGGCACACCAGCGCCCCGCTCACCTGCTTGAGGTGAGCGGGGCGCTGCGTTGTGCCCGGTGACAATCCGGTCCGCTATGCGCGGCGGCGTGCCAGCCGGACGATCAGGTACGTGATGGCCATAAGGAAGTCCACGACGCACCAGAACACGACGATGAGGGCCACGCCGAGGCCCTTCCCGACGTTGCCGGCGTCGTTGAGCGCGACGGCGTAATGCTGGTCGCAGTCGGCCTGCGACTTGAACAGACCCTGCCATCCTCCGTTCGCGCACTGCTGTGCGGCCTGGGTGGCGGCTGACGGGCCGGCAGGGTGCGAGGCGACGCCGGTGATGATCCAGATGAGGAACAAGGCCTGGATAGCGAGGAAGACCCACATGAAGACGTGGCGCTTCTTGCGGGCCGCCCGGGGTGCGGGCGGGGCCTGGCCGTACTGTGGCGCGTACTGCGGCTGCGGTGGGTAGGGCGGCTGCTGGCCGGGGTACGGCTGCTGACCATAGCCCGGCTGCCATCCTTGCGGGACCGGTGGTGCCTGCTGTCCCGGGAACGGCGGCAGGCCGGGGCCTCGCTGGGGCCATGTCTGGTCCTGCGGTGCGTTCTGCTGATCGCCGATCCGCTGCCGGTGAGCGCCGGAGTCATACGGCTGCGGGCGCCACGGGTCGCCTTGCTGCTGGTGCGGCGGCCACTGTTCCTGCGGCCGCTGCTGGCCGTCGGCCTGTCGCGGATACTGATCCGGCTGACCCCAATCCTGGCCATTCGCCATTCCTGATCCCCCCAAAGTCAAACGTCCGGGTTGCGCAGAATGCGCACCCCGTGTCGTGGACGCGGCGGGCAGGCAAGCGGAGCACCGTCAGGGTGAGGTTGTTGCCAGGATGTTACGGAAAGTCCCTGATAGAAGGGAAACGGAAACGTCCCGTCCGGAGCGGTTCAGGAATACCCCCGGCGGAATGCCCGGTGCGCCGGGCTGACCCGGCATAAGCCGGTCTTACGCATATCTTGGTGCCACCTATTCAGTAGGCCGGGGGCGCGCGTGAACTTTTCGCGGCACCCGGGCGTCTACTCCGCATGATCAGTCATGTTGTGCGGGGTGGGGCGCATGACCCTATGAGCCGCTTCCGCGAGTGGGCCGAGCTGAGCGACGACGAGCAGGAGAAGTTCGTATACCGCGCCGCGCTGAGATTCCTCGACGATCCGCGCAGGCAGAAGTACACACCCGCCCGGCTTCGCGAGAGCGGCATCCCGCTCTGGGCCAGGATCGCCGATGCGATGGACGCCGAGACCGCCGCGCGGGCGGCACGGGGCAAGCTCCGCGTCGCGCGAGCTCCCGGCGAGTAAACCGGCAGGGCGTCTGCCGATTTCCGGTCGGCTCGCTGTCACGCGCAGGCGTCACGAGTTCCCCCGCGCCGTTACGCCCGAACGTGACGGATCTACTGGTGAGTAGATCGGCACCGCTGTGCCGATTTCCAATCGGGCGCTGACTGATATCGCCATCCTCTGTGGAGAATTACCGGCCGGTAGATCCGGCTGCGGCGGTCGGATTTCAGGCACGGCAGTGCCCAATATTGCACAACCGGATTGCGCAGTTTCTTGCGTAATCCCGTGAGCCGGCGGTGGCAACCCAGGCTGGAAACCAGGACCACGCGACCTGGCCCTGAGCGGTCCTGGTTGCCAGGGGCTGGTTTCCGGATCACGCACGGATGTGCGCAATACAACGGACGGGTCACCATCTCTTCCGGCGCAGGTCGCGCATGACGGTGGCGGGGCTGACGCCGAGCTGCTCCGCGATCTGCCGGTAGGAGTACCCGTAGTCGCGCAGCGCCCGGGCCCTGTGCCGCCGCTGCCAGTTCACCTCGAGGCCGGGCATCCCGTCGTAGTAGTGGTAGCGCTTCCACCGGTTCCGCTGGTTTTCTGCCCTGGTCTTATCTGTGACGGGTTTCGGCTTGCGCATGCGCGGGGCGGGCCGGTCTCGCAGCAGCGCGGCGAGGACCGCCTCGGCCTCGGCGTCGGCAATGGCCCGCAGGTCCCTGACGGCGGTCGGCTGGCTGACGCCGAGTTCCCCGGCGATCTGGCGGGTGGTCAGCCCCCGGCGCCTGAGCGCCCCGACCCGCTTCCGCCGCCCGGCGAGCGCCTGGTCTACCCTCACGCCGCGATGATACTCAGTCTGATTCACCCTCGTTTCATTTCCGGCCAATCGTGAAACGAGGGTGCATCAAGAGCCGGGAGCGGCAAAGGCGACGCCCCCGCCAGAGCTCCGGCGGGGGCGTCATGCGGTTGGCACACGCAAGGCTCAGGTTATCGCCCGGCGCGGCTCCGCGTACTCCGCCCGGTACGCCTCGGCCAACTCCCCGGCGCCGGGCACGTGAGCGGCGGCGACCGCGGCGACGATCTCGCGGACGCGCGGCGCGTCCACGGGCGCCAGCCGGCCGGAGCGCACCGCGGCGAGCGTGACGGCGGCCGCCTCGTCCTGCCTGCCCCTGGTGATGATCGCAAGAGCCAGGTCGAGGCGGGCAAGCGCGATCCGGCGCGGGCGCAGCGATTCGCCGGCCGGATGCTCAAGCGATGCCAGGATGTCCCGGGCGGCACCTTCGGCGGCGCCGTCGTGCAGCCATGCCAGGGTCGTGGCGACGTACACGCGCGCTTTCGGCGGGTCGTACACGTAGTGATGCTCGGGATGCTCCGGCTGCGGCAGCGGGGAGACAAGCCGCTCAACGGCCGCCAGGGCGGCGCGCGTCTCCCGTGAATCGCCGAGCCGCGCCCACGCGCGGCCTTCCTGAGCGGTCGCCTGGATGCGGGCGCTGCTGTGCTGCGGGGCGATCTCCTGCGCGGCGCGGGACAGCTCAACAGCCTCGCGGTAGCAGCCGCCGGTCAGCGCACGCCACGCGCGGGTCTCGGTGCACCACGCGGCGATTTCCTCGTGCCCGGCCTCGCGGGCGAGCTGCTCCGCTGTCCGCAGGTAGGCATCGGCGGCGTGGTCCTGGTGCTGGTCGATGAACAAGGTGGCGGCGAGCAGGGACAGCCAGCCGCCGGAGACGAGCAGGCTGCGGCGCTGGGCGAGCGTGGCGCGCCCGTCGAGCAGCCGCGTCACGTACCCGAGGTAGGAACGGACGCGCGGCAGCAGGTCCGCGGGCGGTGTCGTCGGGTACGCGGTGGCGAGGTCGTCGAAGGCGAGTTCCAGCCGTCCGCAGGTGCCGTCGCCGACGTCGGACACCTCAGCGCGCCGGGCCAGCTCGATAGCGGCCAGCTCGTCGTCCGCGGCGGGCAGGGGCGTGACGGCCAGGGTGAGCAGCGCGCCGTCCGCGCCGAGGATCTCGTCAAGGCGTGCCGCCATCTTCTCTGAGGGGCGGTCGCGCCCGCTGCGGAGGTTGGAAATGTGACCGGGGTTGCACGGGACGGCGCGGGCGAGCTCGCGCACGCCGGTACCGCGCTCGTCCATCAGGTGCGACAGTTCCCTGCCGAACTCGCTCATCCGCGTGTGCCGTTCGCGTGAGGCCAGTGTTTGGCTGCCTGTTTGGCGCTGCGCGCCATACAGGCAACACCTTCCAGGCTACGCCGTGTGCGCGGTTGACTGCCGGTTACCCGCATTGGCACATGCGACCTGGAGGCACCGGGGATGGAAGACGCGCCGCAAGCGTCGGACGAACCACGTAGCACGACCGGCGACAAGTACGCGCTCGAAGCGTTGCGCTGGGACTGGGGCGACGCCTACGACATCGGCCACGACGAAGAGCGCGGCTGGTGGGCGCGCCGCCGCGACGGCCGCGGCGAAGACCTGACCGCCGAGAACCCGGACGAGCTGTACGCGGTGATCGCCGACGACTACGCGCTCAGGCCCGTAGGCCGCGACTACTCGGCGCCGCTGGAGGACTGATGACCGTCTGGCTGTGGGACGCGCCCGGCCCGCGGTCGAGGGCGCTCGGCGTGTGCGGCAAGGAGGCGAGCGCGCGGCGGGCCGCAGAAGCGCGGCTGCGCGGCGGCCAGGCGTCCGCCGCAGTGGTCGAGCAGGCCGTGATCGTCCTCGGGGCGGCGACGCTCGAGGACAGTTACCGCAGGACCGGTAACCGGTGGCGGGCGCGGCCGGGAACGCCGATCCGGTGGCGCCGTGGCTGAGCAGCTGCTCGCCGTCCGCCGGGCGGCAGTCCCTCACCACGGGCCGGTCACTCCCCGCTGCCCGGTCGAGTGCCTCCTCACGGTGCTGACCCTGAGCAGCTTCAACCCGCTGACCCGCGCCGAGGGCGCGCCGTTCGGTGAGCCGCGCACGGTCGGCGACGTCGTGACGCTGCACGCGCGCCGCCAGCTGCGCAAGATTCGCGGCCTCGGCCCGCGGCGCATCTCAGAAATCGAGGCGGCTCTCGTCCTGGCCGGGCTTGACCTGACCGCGCTCCAGGAGCGGCCCGCGGGCGGGAAAGGGCCCGCGAGGTGACCCGGGTTCGGCGGCTCGCGTTCGCCCGGAGGCTGCGCCACGCCGCCGCGCTGATCAAGTCCCCGCCGATACTACCAGGCCTGCGGACCGCCGCGCGGCTAGCAGCCGCGCCCTAGACGCGTGGTGCCCGCGGCGCCCACCCCGCGGCGGGCACCGCGCACCGCTGGGCAACAGCAGCAGGATGCTGATCCCCTGCACCGTGGGGAAGGAAGGAAGCTCTCCACGGTGAGCGAGTCTGTGAGCCAACCGCGACAGCTAGAACCTTCGGTCGCTGTTGGCCGAGAGCGGCGCCCGCTTCCCGGGTTCTCCGAGACGGGGCTCTCGTTCCGCGCGGGAGGCGGGCAGGAGCCTCCTGAACAGCGCGACCCCTTCCGGGGGCAGGTAGTCGCGGCCGGGGTTGGCCGCGAACGCCTCCGCTGCCTCCTCCCGGATCGTCGATCTTCGCGAAGATCTCGCTCGCCTGGTCGCGGGCCTCCAATATGGCAAGCACCGTGAACGACTCAGCGCCCGCCACGGGTCACCCCGCGTCCAGGTCCGCGAGCGCCAGGCCGACCCGGCTCAGCACTCCCGCCCCGCCGTCTTCCGGCCACCCCATCCGCAACAGGTGCGCCGTGACGACCTCGAGTACCACCAGCACGCCCGCCGGGTCCTCGTCGCCCAGGATGGCCTCACGGGGCACGTCGATGCCGTGCGCCAGCCTCGCCGTGAGCGCGACGGCCGCCGCCAGCGCGGCCGGGGCGCTCGTCCGGGGCGCGGCCGGGGGCGCGGCGCGGTACCGCCGCCGGCGTGACCGCGGCCCGGCCGGCGGGCGGGTGCTCACCGGCCCGACCGGCCGCGCGCCCGGGCCGCCCGCAGCGTCGCCAGGTCGGTGATGTCCGCCAGGAGCGCCGTCCCGACTCGCCGCCGCCTGGCGTCGTAGACGTTCGCCACGTCCGTCGCCGCGGCCTTCATCACCTGGCCGGGCGGCAGGATGTGCTTCCTCCGGACAACGCCGACCGGCGTCCCGCCCCACATGTCATGCACGGGAATCCACTTCGGTCCCAGCGCCTTGAGCACCTGCTGGACGAGGTCCGCGTCGGCCTTCGCGACCTGCGCTTGCCCCGGTGCCGCAGCCGGAGCCGCAGCCGGTGCCTGAGCCGGTGCCTGGGGCTGCGCCTGGTCCTGGGGGGCCTGCGCGGCCGCGCGCCCGTGACCGGCGACGGGCTGGATCTGCGCCGGGTCGACGACGCCGATCAGGTTGCCCTCCTGATCGAATACCGCTTGCATGGGCGTCGTCTTCTTGCTGGCCTTGGTGATGATCGCGGAGCGCGGCACGGTGCCGAGCGGACGGTGCCCGGGGCTGTAGACGAGCACCGGGTGCCGCTGCCCGGCCTTCGCCTTCGCGACCGCGCGTGCGGCGGCCTCGTCAGCCAGCCGGCCCGCCTGGTCCCGCTCGATCGCCTTCCGGACCAGCGCGTCCCCGGCGGGCGCGGTCAGCACCCGCTGTGCCTGGGCTCGCGCCTGGGACCTCAGCAGAGGGTCGAGCCGGATGTCACTGGCCTGCCCGCCGAGCCTCCGCGCCTCCGCGAGCCGCGCGTTCATCTCGGCCGGGGACGCGGCCTTTCGTACTTCCTCGGGGAACAGCCCCAGCAGGAGCCGCGCGTGATGATTCGGGTCGGGCTGCTGCCCGTACGGTGCCTGCATCAGGCCGCCTTACAGTCGCCACCTTTCCGGCGCCTGCGCTCCTGGTGCGCGGCCACGCTGTCGGCGTACACCCGCGTCGGCCCCCTGCCGGCCCGCACCTCGAGTACTCCGTGCCTGACCAGCCGCCTGACGTAGGACTCGCTGACCTCCATGCGCAATGCCGCCTGCTTCACCGTGAGTGCTGCCGGCTGACCCGACCGTGGCACCGCGGCGGCATCCGGCGGGTTCCGCAGTTCCGCGGCGGAACCTTTCACCAGCAGGTCAAAACCGATCGCAAGCTGCAGGAACTCATACGGAGCGAGCCCGTCACGCTGGCGGAACATCCGGACCGCGTCGAGGATCTGCCGGTGCAGCGGCTCTAGCTCCGCCCTGCTGAGCCCGATGCCGGGACCGTCGCGGACCTCCACCTCGAGCGGCTACCCGGCCCGCAGCGCGGCCTGCTGCCGCTGGTGCTCCCGGTCCCACGCCGGGTCGCCGAACACGCCCAGCGCGTCCGCGTTGCGCCGCTCAGCGGCCCCCGGGCGGTCCGGGAATGTCGCGTCCAGCGCGCCGCGGACGGCCGTGTTCGCCGCCTTCGCGGCCCCTAGCGCCCGGGTCAGCTCCCCGGGCCCGGTGCCGTCGCCGATGTCCCGCAGCCGCGCCTGGGCCTCGCCGCGCTCGCGGCCGAGGACGCCGAGCAGGTCGGTGACCGCCGCGATGCGCGCCCGGCGGGCGCTGATGGCGTCGAGGTCGCCGTGCGCCCGCGCTTCGGACAGCCCCGTCTCGGCGGCCGTCCGCTCGGCGGCCAGCCGCGCGTCCTGCCCGCTGATCTCCGCGAGGCGGGCGGCGAGCTGCTCGCGCTCGGCGGCCAGTTCCGCGGCGTCCCGCCCGGCGGCGTCCGCGCGGTCCCGGTGCCCGGCGGCCGTGCCGAGCCATCCGGCGCGGTCGCCGAGCTCTCCCGCCTCCCGTGCCGCCTGCCCCGCCGACTTGGCGAGCACCGACGCCGCCGCCTCCGCGCTGCGCATGATCTCTGCCACCTGCGCCCGGGCCTCTGTCATCACCCGCTCCGCCTCGGCCTGGTCGCCTTCGGCGCGCTCCCGAGCGAGCTCGGCGGCGCGGCGGAACCGGCCGGCCGCCGCGGCGATCTCGCCCGCGCCGGTGTCGCCGGTCAGCACCGTGGTGACATCCGGGTCGTCGCTCTCGTCGACTGGGATGACGACCCGGGGCGGCTCTGGGGGCTTCGGCTCTGGTGCCGGCGGCGTGGCCGGCGCTTGCGGGGCGGGTCCGGGCAGCGGCGCGGCACGTCCGCCGCGGTGCCCGCTCAACGGGAGTGTCATTGCTGGTCCTTCCCAGCGCGGATGAGCTTGTCGACCGAGGCCTCGGTGACGAGGACCGTGTGCGAGGTGAGCCGTACGTCCTCGAGCCGTCCGGCCTTGCCCCATCGGCGGACGGTGCGGACGCTGACATGGAGCCGCTCGGCGGCCTGGCCGCGCTCCAGGAGCGCGGGAACGGACTCAGGCATTGGACCTCCGGACCTGCGGTCTTGCATGATCAATCGTAAGCAGTGGACGGGTATGGACGGCAACGGCCGGGACGTGTCGCGGAATGATGGCCGGGCATGGCCCGCTGTGGCCAGTCGTGGCCGGAAACGGTCGTCTGCGGACACTGTGCGCTGACCGGGATTCCCGCAAGACAAGAATGTCCGAAACTCGCGTCCGTTTACTATGTTCCACGGCTACCGTTTGCGGTACAGTTAAGGCATGACGAACAGCGAGCAGACCCCCGGATACGACACCTGGATCGCGAACCTGATGGCCGGCACCGAGAGCGCCGAGGACCAGGCCGCCCGCGCCGCCTTCCGCGCCATGCAGGCCCGCAAGCCCGCCCCGGCGCCGCAGGTCCCCGCCGACGTCAGCGTCACCACCACCGGCCGCAACACCTGGGCCATGGAGACCGGGCACGGCGACGACGCGCTGACCACCTTCACCCTGCTCGACGGCCCCGGCCGGTTCGCCAACTGCACCCAGGGCCGGTGAGCACCGTGGCGAAGATCGGGTACGCCCGGGTCAGCACACGCGGCCAGGTCGACGACAGCCAGGTCGACGAGCTCACCGCATACGGCGTCGACAAGCTTTTCGTCGACCACGGCGTCAGCGGCAAGCACGCCAGCCGCCCCGAGCTCGACAAGGCGCTCGCCTACCTTCGCGAGGGCGACGTGTTCGTGATCACCCGCCTTTCCCGCGCCATGCGGTCGCTGACGGACATGATCGCCCTGACCGACGACCTCCGTAAGCGGGGCATCGACCTGGTGGTGACGAAGCAGGCCATCGACACCACCACGCCCACCGGCCGCCTCGTCTTCCACATCCTGGCCAGCATCGACGAGTTCCAGCGCGAGCTCATCGTGGAAGGCACCCACGAGGGCCTCGCCGCCGCCCGGGCGCGCGGCCGCACTGGCGGGCGCAAGCCGAAGCTCGGCCGGCGTCAGATGGACCTGGCGCGCCAGATGTACGACGAGACCGGGGAGGACGGCAAGCGGCGCCATACGGTGGCGGACATCGCCGCCGAGCTCGGCGTCAGCAGGCAGACCATCTACCGCGCGCTCGACCCTGGCGACGTCGGGGCGGCAGCGGAGTGACCTGCATGCCGGCGTGCTGGACATGGCCAGTCACCGCAGCTGAGCACGAGCAGGCATACCAGGCCGCCAAGGCGAACAGGGAACGAGAGCGGGAGCGCCTGCTCGAGCAGCTGGTCGTCACATGGCAGGCCGGGCGCTGCGCGGTCTGCGGGACGTTCCTCGAAGGGTCCGGCCCGGGAAAGCTGGTCTGGGATCACGGCCACGACACCGGGTACGTCCGCGGCCTGCTCTGCGGGTCATGCAATGCTAGGGAACCGCACAGCAGCCGCCCGGAGTTCGCGCGGTACCGAGTCCGGCCGCCGGCCGTGATCCTCGGCATCAGCCTGTTCTACGCCGAGCCGTCGGCGGCAGCGGCGATCTGCGGTCCTCCGGAGCTGGCATCCGAGGCGCTCGCCCGGTGGCAGGAACGGAACGACCCGGCACGGCGGCGGTAGCTGGACCGGGTCGCTCAGGGCGAGGCCCGGCTATTTCGACTAGCCGGGGGTCTCCGTGCTCTAACGACAGCGTCACGGGACACACCTGGAATCGCGGCCAGGATTCAGACGGCTACCGGAACGGGAAGAGCCGGGTGCTCCGGCAAGACGAGCTGAGCCCGGTGGCTGAAGTATGCCCGCAGTTGCTCAGCGTCGCCTGCGGCCACGTTGAAACGGGCGAGGATCTCTTCCAGTGGCCAGCACCGCTCGGGGCCGATGACCTCGATGCCCACGATGGAGCCCGTGGCGTCCACGTCCACTAGTGTCCCCGTGTCGACTTCTGCGGTGCGCGCGACCTTGCGGTCCGTCACGGTGATGTAGAGCGCGTTGGCGGTTAGGTCGTAGCTCTGGCGGATCATGGTGGGCTCCCTGCTAGTCCGGCCATGCTGCCGTGATTATTACTTTATTGTCAACGCTCAAACAGACTTTGAGAATCCTCCCTGAGGTTACGAGCCCGTGAATCCAAATGGTTCCGGGTTGTCCGGGTGTCCTGCGCGTCTCATGCGCAAGTGCGGTGAAGATCTGCTCCGCGCTGATGCCCCGCTGCTGCATCCGCTGCAGCACATGCCAGCTCAGAGTCGGCCTAGGCATTGCCGGGAGGCTGGTGCAGGGCCGTGGGCGGGGCGATTGTAAGCGTGATCGACTTCGCCGGCTCGGCCTGGTCGTCCAGGAACAACTCGAGTGAGTAGTCACCGTAGGCGGGCATCGGCAGCGGAACATTGAACGCCATCGGAACGCCGTACTGCCGACCCGGCGGCGGCAGCGGTTGCTCCGGACTGACCGGGCCGAACCTGCCCTTGAACTGGAACAGAACCTGACCGTCAACGTCCTGGTAGAGCAACGTGACCTCGTGAACCTCCCTGGCCTCGGCCACGTCCACTAGGAGGCGCAAGCCAACACCGACTTGCCGGGCGGCCGGAACGGTCGGGACCCACAGTGTGTCAAACCCGGCGGCGATCATGTGAAGTACGCCGCCTTCGACGCGGACGAAGTCCGCAGTCACCATGAAATCAAGCTCGGGCATCCCCTAAGTTCCCCTTGTCTAAATGCGCAGGCCCACGGTAGCGGCTGTGTGACGCGCCGTGGGGGCCTTTCCGGGCGGGAAGGTCCGCCCGGCTTTGACTCCTGGCCGTCAGATGTCGAGCCGGACGGGACGTTTCTCGCCTAGCTCGCGGGCAGCGAGGGCGATGATGTGGTCCGGCACGTCGGCGTCGGCGGCCTGGTCGAGGCCGTCATAGTCCTGCAGGACCGCGGGCCAGCGGTCGTTGCAGTGCGCGGTGTAGACCGCGATGCGGCCGCGCCTCGTGAGCGCGACGCCCCAGTACGCTCCGGCGTCGCTGCCGCCGCGGGTCTCATCAGGGTCGGGCTGCACGAGCCAGCGGCCGGTGAACGCGATGTCGACGGCGGGCTCGCCGACCTCGATGGTGATCTCTTCCATGTCGTTCTGCATGGCCCGTTCCTCAGCTGCGCTCCGGAGGGTCCTGCGGGCCCAGCCGATCGGGGGGTCGTTCGGCTCGCCCGCGGTGATCGTCTCGAAGGGGCCGCCTTCCTCGTCCGCGCCATATTGGAGCACCCAGACGAAGGCCAGGCGGTCACCGACCGGGTGGCGCTGGTAGATGAGGGTGGGCTTGCCGTAGTCCCATCCGGGCCACGTGGCCGGGTCGGGGTCGGGCTGCTCGCTCTCGACGTAGACCAGGATGTCGTCCGCGTCCTCGATGCGGCGCAGCCGGTCGACTTCCTCGCGCAGTGCGCGCTGGCAGACGGCGGAGATGGGCACGTTCCGTTGCCGGACCTCCTCGGCGAGCGTGTCGGGCACTGAGATGTTCATTCGCATGGACTGCCTTCCTAGTGTGTAATGCTTACACACTCATATTACACAACGAGTGTGTAAGGAGGGAGGCTATCCCAGTCACGGTATCCCGCCCGGCCGTTGCCGTGACACCCGGGTCCGCGGCCTGCTCTCGTTAGCCGCCCGGCGGGATGGCCTGCCGCTCTTGTGCGGCCACCAGGCGGAGCCGCCGCGCCATGACCCTGCGGACCTCATTCTCGCTCCGGTCGATGCCCAGGTCCTCGAGCGCTCCCTTCAGCACGCCGATCACTAGCTCTGCCTGCCTTTCGGTGAGCCTGGCGAGCCGTTCGTCGATGTTCAGCCGCGCCATGGCCACCAGGACGCGCTCGCAGCGGTCCATCGCCCGCTCCAGGAGCGCGACTTCCGCCCGGAGCTGCTCGCCGCCGTGCTCGTCCTCGTACCGGATCTCCGACAGGCGGTTAACCAGCTCGCCGACGGTTTTCTCCCACGCCAGGACACGCCCGGCAAGCTTCTGCAGCTCTTCGAGCGGGTGGTCGACCGGCGTCACGTCCAGGCGGGTCAGTTCCGCGCGGGCCTCGTGCTCAACGCGCTCCGCCTCGGCGGCCCTGGCCACGTTGGGGCTGTTCCCGAGGTGCTTGCGGCACCGGCCGTAACCCTTGTGGCTCGTGCCCCATCCGGCGGGCAGCGAGCACGTGCCCTCCCGGCCGTGCAGCTTCGCGCCGCACTTGGGGCCACCCCGTTTGGTCATGTACTGACCTCCCGCTGCGCTTGGTCATGTCCTGCCCGCCGGATCAGATGCCGGCGGGCCTTCCGTACCTGTTGTCCCACTCAGCCCGGGCGCCGTCCGGCAACGCGTCGTAGAGGTCCCGCAGCGCGGCGGTGCGCTCAGGGGTGAGGCTGTCGAACAAGTCCTGCCAGGTGGTGCCCTCCTGGAGCTTGCGGTCGCCGATGAGGACGCGCATCGCCTCGGCGAACCGCTCCCGCTGCGGGAGGCTGGCCGCGATGCTGGCGGCGAACAGGTCCTCCGCCTGGCGGCGCTCGTCTGGGGTGATCCCGGCTCCGGCGAGCTTCGCGAGTTCGCCGGGGTCCATGTCGATGAGGGCGCTGAACAGCGCCTGGACCACGTCCGGGCGCGGCTGCGGCTGGCCGCCGGGTGAACTGGTCATGTGGGCTTATCCTTCCGTATCCGGCCGCGGCGCGGCCTTGCGCGGTTTGAGTCCGGCCTTCAGTTCGCGGAGCAGCCTGAGCTTGATCTGGTAGGCCTCGAGGCCGCGTTCGGCATCGAGGACCCTGATCAGGGCGTCAGACTCGCGGGACGTTCCCCTCGACTGCTCGTATTCGAGCTGGACGGCGTAGACGCGGGTGCAGTTCTCCATGTACTCGGCCTTGAGGAGCGCTTGCGGGCTCGCCCCGCCGTGGCTGCGGCATACGAGTTGTCCTTCTGCGGCGGGGGCCTGGCACCGGCCGCCGTTGCGGGTGGTGGCGCCGCACTGGTCCCGGCCCTTCCTGAGCTTATGGAGGCCGTCGAGCTGGCGGTCGTCGAGCTCTCCCATGTCCCTCGCGCGCGCAGGCGCGCGCGCGTCATGGGGTTCTGCCCGGTCCGGGCGAACGTCGTCTCCGTCCGGCTCCGGGCGGTACATCCGGATGAGGTCGCCGAGCAGGCGGGCCGCCCTGGCGAGGACGTCATCGTGGCCGCCTTCCCGGGCGCGGATGACGACGTTCTCTAGTCTCCGGAGCCGTTCGACCTCGTCGGCGGTGGTCATGCCGCGCGGCTTCCCGTGCGGCGCTCCCGGCCGGCCCGGGCCTGCCCGCTCCCGGCCTGCAGCAGGGCTGTCCGGGTGATGCTCAGGCGGACGACCCGGACGTTCCGGCCCGTTCCGCCGTCCACGAGGTCCGCCAGCCATCCGACGGCTTCCTGCCACGTGGCGGAGTAGTGCCTGAACCCGCCGCCGTCGAGGAGCTGGACGTCGGCGCGGACCCGGGGGCGGCGGACCGTCATGCGTCCCACCGTGCGTCGCGGCGTCGCGGCGGCGTGTCGGGGGCCGGGCCCGGGTCCGGGTCCTGCATGACGACCACGATGGACTTGACCGCGTCCTTCGTGCCGGTGAACGACGGGCTGGCCAGGAAGCCGGCCACCTCCGCCCACGTCGACAAGTACTTGCGGTATCCGGTGCCGCCGCTGAACTTGACCTCGCAGCGGATCGGCAGCAGGACGCGGCCGGACGGGTCGCGGGGGCGGGCGGCCGCTGCGGCGCTCATGGACTCGGGGCGGACGGTCCCGGGTGCGGTCATACGGCGGGTCCTCTCGGTGGTCGTGGCGGTGGCGGGCTGCTCGGCGAGCTGGCGGCCGATTGCAGTCAGTCCTCCTCGGATTCGTCAGCGGGCAGGAACCTTTCCCACCTGGCGTACGCCTCGGTGTATCGCTGTCCCGCTTCGGCCAGGTCGGAGGCGGCGTTGCCGACGCTGACGAAGGACGGGTCATCCTCGGGGATGTCGGATGCCTGCTGCAGGAAGAGCTGCTCGGTGATGGCGCAGTAGCGGCGGGCCGCGTAGTACAGGCTTTCCTGGGCACGGTCGACGTCGCTAGCTGCCAGGTCTTCCATGTCGGGCTGAGGGGATTCGCTGTCGTGTTCGCTCATGATGCGGTCCTTTCGATGGTGGCGGTGGTAACGAGCCGGACCGCCGCGATGTGACTACATTCCGGGCGCCTCACGGGGCAGCTGCACCACCATCCGGCCGGATCGCGGCGGACGATGTAGGTTCCGCTGTCGCCCCGGACCCTCGCGTCAACGAGGTCGTCGTCGACGCGGATGACCGTGACCGCGCCGGAGGCGAGCAGGCGGCCCGCCTTGGCGGTGACGGACTCGGCGGTCACGGGCCGTGGTTTCCGCCCGGATCAGGCGGCGGCATCCGCTTCGCTACCTCCGCGGCGATCCGGCCGAGCAGCTCGTCGGTGTGCGATTCCAGCCACTCCGCGAAAGCAGCCTTCGCCGAGTCGGTGATCATGTCGCCGATGCTGCTCGGGTGCTCGCTGAGCCAGAAGTCCCACGACTCGCGGATGGCCTCTGATGCCTGTTCTGACCGAGTGCTCACAAGTCTCCTCCTTGGACTGGCTCACGCTGACCACCCTTATCGTCCGGTGACTTTCGGTGGTCATTTTCAGCGGCGCCGATACTTCCTTCCGGCCATTCCTCAGTGGGGCCAAGGGGTTTGGCCCCACTGAGGGTGGCCTGACTGGGCTCACTGTGTGCTGCCTGCGGGAATGGCACTACCACAGCACCAGTCGGGCCAGTCGGGCCCTTCTTAGGGGATTTGGCCCCATTGGTATTCTTCGCAGCATTCGGGTCGATGCTCCAGATTGTCCGGCGCGGGAATCCTTCGCTACGCACGGTGACGCTAGCGGGCTGGAGGGCGCGTTTCAGCGTGCGATCCGAGATCCGCGCTTTGCGGGCCGCGTCCTTCGCGTCTTTCGAGTCAGCCTCGCCGCCCGCCTCCATCAGGAACCGCTGGAGCCAGCCGACAGCGTCGTCGAGCGCGTTCGGCGCGTCGTCCTCGCTGGCGCCTCCGAGTAGCTCGGTCGTAGTCCGGTCGGTGGCCTCGCCCCACTGGACCCGTGCGCACCCGTGCAGTTCGCTCTCGACAAGACGGTAGGTGATCCCCCCAGGCTCCTTCGCGATGTTCATCTTTGAGCAGGCGAGCACCCGGGTCTGCCCGGCTTCGTCGTCTGGATCCTTGACCGCGATGTAGGCGGCGCGCGCCTGCCCGATGATGCCGATCGAGCCGCCGCCCCGGTAGATGGCGTTGGAGCCGCCGCCCTTATTCAGGTGCCGCAGGATGATGATGCAGCAGCCGGTCCGCTCTGCCACGCTCGCGAGCCTGTGCAGCGCGCCCCGGACATCCTGATCCTTGTGCGCGTCAACCTTGGCCGACAAGTAGGCCATCAGGACGTCGATCATGACCATCTCAGCCTGGGTCGTCCGGATCTTGGCCTCGAGCGCGTCGGTATCAGCTGGCAGCACTGGGGGGCGGGTGCGGCTGGCGCCCTGGTCGTCGGTGTACGGGACGTCGGTCCACAGTGCGACATGGGCGGCGTTCCCGCCGGCGGCGTCGAGCCGTGGCCGGATGGTGTCGGCGGCGCCGTCCTCGGCGGACATGATCAGCGCGTTGCCTTTGCGGCACTCGGTGCCGTCCGGCCACGGCGTGCCGGTAGTCAGGCGGGCTATCCAGTCGAGAACGAGCGTGGACTTGCCGACACCTGGGTCGCCGTCGAGGATAACCAGTTTGCCGCGGGGCAGCCTGCCGGGCCATAGCCAGGCGATCCGCTCCGCGGTCACCTGGTCAAGCCAGGTCAAGCCAGCACTGTCTTCACCCGGGTCGTTGTCCGCGGGAATGGCCGAGGAGATCTGCGTGGCCAGCTCGCGGAGATCGACGGCGCTTACCGCCGGGTCGGCCGCCCTGGCATGCAGCGTCGTGGCCATCTCGAGAACGCGCCGCCGGCCAGCGAAAGTGCGGACGATGCCCGCATAATGCTCGGGACTTGGCGCGGCGCTCGCGAGGAGCGTGTGCACGTATGGTCCACCGCCGACCTTGGTCAGCAGACGGCGGCGCCGTAGCTCGTCCAGAACTGCAATCGGGCCGGCAGGAGCGCCGCGTCCGTGGAGGTCGGCGATGATCTCGTGAACGATCTGGTGCGCCGGCCGATAGTAGTGCTCGGCCGCCAGGATGCCGGTAACGGTGTCGATCGCGGCGGCCGACCGCATCATTTCACCTAGGACGGCCTGCTCGGCGGCGTTGTCGTGCGGCGGTTCCCCGCCGCTGCCGCTCATGCTGCCGCTCCCGAACCTGGCTGGGTGTAGATCCGCGCCGCCACGACCTGGACCCGATGACCGCATCCCGCGCGGCGCTCGCCGGTGACCGCGTCCAGCGATCGAGCCCGGCCGAATAGGTAGGCGCCGCAGACCTTGCACCGGTAGGTGTACCACCACGACTTGCGCCGGCCGACAGGGCCGAACACGCTCGCAGGAGCGAGCGGAGGACGCCTCCGGTTATGTACTATGGCAGGCGAGGACCCTGTGGTGACGGGCGACTCTTCTGCGGCGCGGTTCCCAGGTTCGGCGACCTGGGGGCCGCTTCGCTCTTTACGCGGCGGCATCTGCACCGCCCCCGAGCACGACCGCGGCGATCCTCTGCCGCTGGTCGATGGTGAGCGCGGGTGCGTCGGCGAACACACGGCGGACGTAGTCCTCGATCCGCACGACGGCTCGTTCACGCTGAAGGTCGGCGATGAGATCGGGATCGGGATCACGGCGGCGGTGCTCAGTGGCGATCCGCTGGCGGAGAGAATGCTCTCGGCTGGCCATGGGAGGCTCCTAGGGCGTGAAAAGTCACGCCCCCTCCCAAGGGGCCGCTCGGCGACCGCTCGCAGCTCGCCCGCGGGAAGATCGCGGGGCCACGAGACATGATCATCATACAGGGTCACGGCGTCACAGCCTGCGCATCGGGAGCTCGGCGGGGCACCCGGGACGCTTCCGCAGCAGCGCCGCGATGATCTCGACGACGTCCGCCTCCGGCTTCTGCCTGTCCAGACCGCACGAGCAGACGACCCTCCACGGCGCCGGCGCGTCGCCGTGCCGGTAGCGCTTGACGGGCGGCGCACCGGGGGCCAGGTCCGCGGCGATGGTGACGGCCGGCGTGCGCAGCGGGCCCCGCTCGGGCCGGTGCCCGGTCCACTCCAGGCGCGAAGGACCGTCCGGGGATTGGATGACGCGGACCTCGCCGACGAGGTGATAGCCGCGCTCCGCGTAGCCCGGCTCGTCATGGTGGTACGACTCCGTGCACGTGACCAGCGCGACCGTCTGCGGGGATGTCCCGCGCTTCTTGCGGTGCCTTGGCATCGGGTTTACCTCCTCTCGGGTGTACGGGACCGGGGCGAGGGAGGGTCAGGCGCCGGGATTGGGATCGGCGGACTGCGGCGCGCCCTGGCTGATGCCGAGCGCCTCAAGCAGAGCGCTCCGTGGCACCACGAATTTGGGACCGCATTCGATCACGCGCACAGGGAACTTCCCTTGCCTGGCCAGGTCGTACGCTTTTGTCCGGCCCATGTTGAACGCCTTCGCGGCGGTAACCAGGGGCACCGCAACTGGCAGTGCCAGCGCCTCGTCAGGGGTCATGCTGCTCACCTCGGGGTGACATTCGGCTCAACATTTTCGTTAGCCGATCTCCGACTCAACAGGATTACAGCATGCCGGGAACTCAACGGGTTCGCAAGGAACATCGCTAAGTGTCGCTTCTGTTGATTCTGCTTGGTATGGTCGTCTGGTGACAGTGGCTGATCCCTCAGCTGGCGGAAAGGCTGGCCTTCCCGAGCGACGCATCTCGTTGTCGCAGCTTGTGGCGTACAACATGGGTGCCTTTCGCAAGGCTGCCGGGCTCGGCCAGCAGGAGTTCGGCGAGCTGCTGGGCGGGTGGTCGGCTGCGAGCGTGTCGGCCGCTGAGCGCAGCTGGGACAGCAACCGGGTAAAGAAGTTCGACGCCGACGAGCTGGCTAAAATCGCCGCCGCCCTTAATCTGCCGCTAGCCGCGCTGTTCATCCCGCCAGAGGACAGCGAAACCGTCGTGCACTACGTCCTTGACCCTCCTCTGCCTGGTGAAGACGGTGCCGACTTGGACGCGCTGGTGCGCTACGCGTTCCCCAGCTTCGGCCAGGAATACGGTTCTTCCCCGGTCTGGGACGCCTACAGGCAGCGTCTCATCGCCGCAGGCCTCGGGCGGCTGGACAAGTCGATGGACCTGGCGCTGCAGATCCTTGCAGAGGCGCAGCGGGTGGCCAGCGCGACCATCGACGCGGCCCGGGGCGAGAGCGATGAGACCCTCACCCGCGCGCGCCACGAGGCGGACCGGCGCGTCGTGGAGGCGGCAGCGCGAGCCGAGGGCCTCGAGCGTGATGCGCAGGAACGGTGGCAGGCGGTGATCGACGTCGCCGTGCAGCGCGATGATCTTGAGCGGCGTGTCGATGACCTCCGGACCTTTGAGCGCGACTACCGCAGGAACTTGCGCCAGTTCCTTGAAGGCGCCTACCGCGACTTCATGGCCGGCGTTACGGGCGTCGACGCCGATGCGCTGCTCGAGAAGATGCGGCGGCAGGCCGCGGTGGGCGGAGCAGGAAGGGTGACGGCGATCCTGCTCGACAGTGACGGTAGCTACAGGGTCTGGCCCCTTGACAAGGTCGCCGGGATCGCGGGGGAGACGCGAGACCAGGACAGCGCGGCCGCCGGGAGCTGGTATGACGAGCCCGCCGATTTGGCATATGCCCAGGGCTATGACGAGGACGAGAGCGCGGAGCAGGGTGAACGGGCGGCGCTGTCCGATGCGGACATTGGCCTCGCCGCCGCGGCGATGCGCGAGGGCGGCCCGGGGCAATACAGAGTGCTGCGGGTCGGCTCAACGGTGAGAGTCGTTAAGGTCGCTGAGCCTAGCCAGCCCGAGCAGGCGCAGGAGGGCGCCCATGAAAGGCAGCGTTTACCAGCGATGTTTCTGCCGTGACCCGGAGACGAAGAAGGCGCTCGGCCGGAACTGCCCGAAGCTCAAGGCCAAGGGGCACGCTTCATGGTTCTTCCGCTACTCGGCGCCGGTCGTGCCGGGCGAGAAGCGCCGTCAGCCCGAGGTCGGGCCGTTCGGGACGAAGAAGGAAGCCCAGGAGGAGCTGTCGGCGACGCTCGCCAGGATCGGCGGCGGCGCCGCCGTCACCGACCGCGGCCTGAAAGTCGCTAAGTGGCTCGCCGATCAGTGGCTTCCCGCCATGAAGCTCCAGCTCAAACCGCGCACGTTCGAGTCCTACGAGGAGGCCGTCCGCCTGTACTGGCTGCCCGCCCTCGGTCACCTGCGGGTCGTCGACGTGCGGACGCACCACCTGCAGGACGCGGTCATCGCCATGACGCTGATCAACCGGCCGCTCCCGAACGACCTGAAGCCGGAGATGGCCGAGCTGCTGCGCCGCATGATCGCCGCCCGGGCCGACGACACCCGGCGTGTGCTGCCCGAAGGCGGGCAGCGGCATAAGAAGTCCGCCAAGCCGTTGTCGCCGGCGCGGATCGAGCGCGAGTTCGCGGTGATCCGCGCGGCGTTCAACAGCATCGTGCCTCGCATGATCATGGTCTCGCCGTGCGACGGCGTTACCCGGCCGCGCTACGACCAGGCCAAGCCGCTGGCGTGGACTCCCCCGCGTGAGGTGAAGTTCCGCGCCGAGTTGGACAAGCGGGTCAAGGCCGCCAGGGACGAGAGAATTCTCGAGGGCCGCGTGCTGACCGCGGTTGAGTGGCAGGAGATCTGGGCGTCACCCGATCTCCGGCCGGTGCCCGCCATGGTCTGGATGCCGGACCACTGCGGCCGCTTCCTTGACTACCTGGACGAGACTGGCGAGCGGCTGGCGGCCCTGTTCATCCTGACCGCGTTCTGCGGGCTGCGCCGTGACGAGGTCACCGGCCTGACCTGGGCCGAGGTTGACCTTGACGAGGGTGTCCTGTGGGTGCGGGAAACCAGCTCGGGAGACGGCCCGAAGTCCGAGGCGGGGATGCGGGCCGTGCCGATCCCTCCGCCGGCTCTTACGGCGCTGCGGGCATGGCGGAAGCTCCAGGCGGCCGACCAGCTGGCGTGGGGAGCCGGCTGGCCTGACACGGACCTCGTGTGGACCCGCGAGGACGGGTCGGCCGTCCCGCCCCAGTGGGTGAGCGTGCGGTTCGAGATCCTGGTGTTCCGGGCGGGACTGCCGCCGGTCCGGTTCCATGACCTGCGCCACGGGGCCGCGAGCTTGCTGAAGGCCGCGAAGACCGATACGAAGATCATCTCGGCGATCCTCGGCCACTCGCGCACCAGCTTCACCGATGCGACATATGTGCTGGTGTTCCCGGCGGTCGCGAAGGCCGCCGCCGAGGCAGCAGCAGCGATCGTCCCCCGCAAAACCATTGCTATAGAGTCTTAAGATCCTGTAGGATCATCGGTATGGAGTCACTCAGCATCGAGGACGCGCGCCGCCAGCTCGGCGAGCTCGTCGACCGCGCCCGCCTCGCTGGCGAGCCGACTCTGATCATGCGCTACCGCAAGCCCGCCGCCGTGATCGTGAGCGCGGACTGGTACGAGCGCGCTAACAAGGCGCTCGGCGGCGGAGGCGGCGAATGACCCCGGCCGCGCGCGCACACTGCGCGCACATTGCGCGCACGGACGCGCGGCTCATTTCCCGTCGCACCCCGGCAATCGCGAGCATTCCCGGCAGCCCTGACCTGCGTTCCGGTGTGTTCGAAAGCATCCGCGCGCATGCCCGGTATGCATCCGAGCGGACTGCTAATGCGGTTGGGTCTTGCGGCCCTCCCGGGTTCAAATCCCGGAGCCTCCGCAGCGTTTTCTATCGGTCATGATCACTTTTGAGTCAGTGGCTCATACCAGGTGCTGCGCGATTGCGGCATT
>Ga0335075_10001956_pt1 | contig 33435 bp, 32 predicted proteins | sample Lox_Sample_24_FD_206723 | JGI IMG/M metagenome (GOLD analysis project Ga0335075, IMG submission 206723) | Soil microbial communities from Loxahatchee National Wildlife Refuge, Florida, United States - Lox_Sample_2.4 | ecosystem: Environmental > Terrestrial > Soil > Wetlands | place: USA...
CCGCCGCGCTGACCACGATCAGGACCATGACCGTGACGCCGATCGGCATGCTCGGGTGCGTTGCCGCTGTGTACCACAGGTGATAGCTGTTCAGCGAGCGCAGGTAGAAGAAGGCGAAGATGAACGCACCGAACAGGAACGTCATCGCACCGAGGGCCAGCCGGACTCCGGTCCACGAGGCGTTGAGCGCCGACTCGTGGTAGAAGACCGCCTCCTCTTCCGCCTGGCTCAGGCCATGCGACGGCTGCGCCGTTGTCTCTGCCATGGCTATGCCTCCGCTCTGATGGCTGCCGACTGCGAGATCGCGGCGCTCAGCACGCCGGCCGGCGGGTGCAAGTCAGCGACCGGCTGGGCATCTTTCACGCCGTACTCGTACGGCCCGGACAGGACCACGGGGATCTGGTCGAAGTTGTCCACCGGCGGCGGCGAAGCAACTTGCCATTCCAGGCCGCGGGACTGCCACGGGTTGCCAGTCTCGCGATCCCGCACGAACACCGTCGACCAGACGAAGTTGATGACGAACAGCAGGATCGAGAACCCGAGCACGAACGAGGAGATGGAGGCCCAGTCGTTCAGCGGCTGCAGGTTCAGCGCGTACTCGAACACCCGCCGCGGCTGGCCGGCCATGCCGACCGCGAACAGCGGCAGGAACGTCGAGTTGAACGCGATGAACATGAGCCAGAAATTCCACTTGCCGAGTTTCTCGTTGAGCTTGATGCCCATCATCTTCGGCAGCCAGTAGTACAGGCCCGCCATGAAGGCGAAGATCAGCCCGCCCATGATCGTGTAGTGGAAGTGCGCCATCACGAAGAAGCTGCCGTGCTCTGTGGTGTCTGCGGGCACGTCCGAGAGGAAGACTCCGGAGACTCCGCCGATCAGGAAGTTGAAGTACATGCCGAGCGCGAACAGCATCGGCACCGTAAACCTGATCTTCGCCTTCCAGAACGTGCCGAGCGCCACCAGGTAGATGAAGCCGGTCGGGATGGAGATCAGCTCTGTGGTCAGCATGAACAGCGGTCGCATGTCGGGGTTGATGCCGCTGTCGAACAGGTGGTGCTGCCAGACGAAGAAGCTCAGCAGTCCAACCCCGACCATGCCCGCCGCCATGACCTTGTAGGCAAACAGCGGCTTGCGGCACATGACCGGGATGATCTCCGAGACGATCCCGAATCCCGGCAGCGCCAGGATGTAGACCTCGGGATGGCCGAAGAACCAGAACAGGTTCTCGTACAGGTAGGCGCTGCCGCCGAGGCGGCCTACGAAGAAGGCCGTCTGCGCGGTCCGGTCCATCACCAGCATGTACATGCCGCCGACCAGCACTGGCGCTGCCAGCACCATCAGGAACGAGGTCGTCGTCATCGCCCAGACGAACGCAGGCAGCCGGCTCCACCGCATGCCGGGAGCCCGGTAGCAGATGACCGTGACGATGATGTTGAACCCGGCGAGGATCATGGAGACGCCCATGAGCCCGAATGCGACCGCGTACGAGTCAGCGCCAACTGTGGACTGGATCGACAGCGGCGCGTAGCCCGTCCAGCCGAACGGGAATCCGCCCAGCAGGAGTCCGGACAGCAGGATCAGGAACGCCATCGGGGTCAGCCAGAACGACAGCGCCTCGATCCGGGGGAACGCGACCCGCTTGGCGCCGATCATCAGCGGTATCAGGTAGTTGCCGAACGGGCCGAGGATGACTGACGACATCAGCATCATCATCATCGTGCCGTGCTCGCCGACGATCTCCACGTAGACCTGCGAGGTGAACACGTGGTTCACCGGCGACAGCAACTCGGTCCTGATGGCCATGGCGAACAGCCCGGCCGTGCAGAAGTAGATGATCATGCCGACCAGGTACTGGAGGCCGACCACCTTGTGGTCAAGCGAGTAGCGGAAGTACTTGGCCAGACCGCCGTTCTCATGCTGGCCGTTTCCGTTGTACGCCTCAGGCCGGCCGATCATCCGCATGATGATGTCGTTGAACACCCCGAGCCCGGCCAGCCAGCCCACGATCGCGAGCAGGTAACCGAGCACGATCGGCCAGTCCTCGGAGTCGGACAGGGCGATGTTGGGGTACTGGTTGGCAGCGCCGGTCGCGCCGGTCAGCCAGTCACCCAGCAGGTGACCAAGGACGTAGCCGATCACCGCCCCGATGATGGCCGTGTGAATGGCGGGCCGCCGCCACCACGGCCGCGGAGCGGAGCCGCCTAGCGGCTGCCCGCCGCCCGCGCCCTGCGCCCGTTCCGGCTGTGTCTCGATGGCCATCCGTCACCTCTTCATCGCTGCGTCGGCGTGTTGCGTCGTCATGGCTGGACTGGGTCGTTCGGCGGGTAGTAGTAGCCGTTGGCACCGCCGATACCGGCCTTGGCCATGGCCTTGTTTATCTGCGGGACAACCGTCGGGTCGTAGGTCGTGGAGTACGGCGGAAGGATCTTGGTGACGGCGGCAAGCTGCACCTCCGTCTTGGCCGCCCAGGACTTGAAGGCTGCCACCGAAACGACCTTGCCGTAGTCGAACATCGCGCCATGCCACAGACCGCACAGCTCCGCGCAGCGCACTGTGACATTGCCGGTCTGCCTCGCTGTGGTGTAAGCGACGTTGTTCACGCCGGGGTTGGCATCTGCCTTCACCCCGAGCTGGTAAGCCCAGAAGCTGTGGATGACGTCCAGCGAGGTGACGTCGAACTGGATCGGCTCGTTGATCGGCAGCATCAGCTGGGTCGTCTCGAATCCGCCGAACTGCGGATAGCGATAGGTGAATCGCCACTGCTGTGCGATTACCTGCACCTGAAGCGGAGTGCCGTCTGGCTTCCAAATGGGGGCCGGCCCCTCGCCCCCACCCGCCCCGGCGAAGCCGGGCCAGGCCAGCTCATAGGTCCCGAATCCGGCAAGGAACAGCACGATCACCGCGGTCACCGTGATCCAGGTGGCCTGGATCCTGGTGTTGCCGTAGATTGCCGGCCCGTCCTCGTCGTCGCCTTCGCGGTGGCGCCAGACGATCAGCGAGTAGGCCCCGGCGACGAGGACGAAGGCCATAATGGGAGCGGCCAGCACGGACATGACCTTGATGTCGAACTGCTGGCTGGCCGCCGAATTCGACATCTGGCCGGGCGGCATGTGCGGTCCGTACACGAAGTACAGGAGCAGGTCCGCGGCGATCGCGATGGGCAGCCAGATCAGGAAGATCCGCAGCCCGTGGTTCGGGCCGGTGTGCCCCGGCTCCTGAGCGTCCTCGGCGACTGACGCGGCCATCAGGACACCACCTCCATGTTGCCGGTCATGAAGCCGATGGTCTGCATCGGGCCGCCGAACCCGTCGAGGAAGCCGCCGCCGCACGGGACCCGGCACTGCCAGAAGTACTCGCCGGTGCTGCGCGGTGTCATGAAGCTGAAGGTCATCGTCTTGTGCGGGCCGGACGTGCACGGCGAGGTACCGCACAGGTTCGCCGTTAGGCCCGGCGAGGCCATCGGCACGTTCAGGTTGATGCCGGGGATGGAGAACGTATGCCCGACGTTGCAGCCGGACCAGGAGTTGATCACCTTGACCGGCTTGCCGTTGACATACTCGACCCCGCCGATCGTGCCGGTTACCTGGCCGAAGACCGGGTTCCGGAGCGGCGTGCAGCCGTCGTAGCCGTAGATCGTCATGTCGATCTTGCTGCCCGCTGGCACCTTGAACAGCGTGGTGTGAACCCACGCGTGGGTCTGGGGGTTCTGGATGAAGTACGACACCCAGTCCGGGTGAGTGCTGACGGTGTTCTGCGGGTCTTCCTGCATCACCACGTGCACGGTCGCGCCGGTGTCCGCCTTCACGCCAGCGGAGTAGTCCACTGTCGGCGGACTGCCAAGGAAGTAATGAATCACCACGAACGCCGCGACCGCGGCGACGGCGAGGAACGCCAGCGCCAGGGTAACGACACGGGCCGGCAATGACACCGGCCATCACCTCGCTTCGTCGCCAGTACTGTCTGGGTCTAGGACTGTCTGGTTCCTGGCATGGCAGAGCGATCCGTCCTAGCCTTGCCCTCGGATAACGACACTGATCTTGCGGTCACAGCCGTCGCTGCGGCAACCGCCGTGCGGCTGAATGACGAAACTGTCACGGTTGATCAGGGCGAAGCTGGGGACGGGATTGACCCCGGATGACGGTTTCAGCACCGGTGGTGTGCAATGGAATAGTTTCATTCTGGTAGCGACGCTTGACCGTGACCAGCCTCATGGAGTAGATCCTCTGCTGTCAACCTGTGTTCGGCAGGATCTAAGGAGCGGGCAACCGGCCGGTACCGCCGAATTGCAATCGATTGAGGTAGCAGCTGCTGATGTCGATCAACCAGGCCGAACGGCGGCCCGCACCTCGGCGAGTGCTGGTTGTCGAGGACGAGCCGCACATCCGGGAGCTAGTTACCCGGGCGCTCGCGGCGGCCGGCTACGAGATCGAATCCGCCGGTGACGGCAGCGCCGGCCTGGCCCAGGCGCTGACCGGCGACTACCAGCTCGTGATCCTTGACCTCGTGATGCCGCTCACAGACGGCCGCCAGGTGCTCGGACGGCTGCGGGCAGAGCGCCCCGAGCAGGCCATCCTCGTCCTGTCCTGTCTGTCGGACGTGACGACCAAGGTGGCGTGCCTGGACTCGGGCGCGAAGGACTACCTCACCAAGCCGTTCTCGCTGGACGAGCTACTCGCCAGGGTGAGAGTTCAGCTTCGCGATGAGCACCCCGTCGGCGACGTGATGCGGTCCGGCCATCTGGTCCTTGACCTGGGCCGTATGCAAGCTGACGCGGGCATCGGCCCGGTATCGTTGACCAGGCTCGAGATCATGCTTTTGCGTGAGCTCATGGAACACGCCGGGGAGTCGGTGACGAAGGGAACGCTGCTGGCATCTGTGTGGGGCATCGATTTTGATCCTGGCTCGAATGTCGTCGACGTGTGTATTCGCCGGCTGCGGTCCAAGCTGGGATTCGAGCTGATCGAGACGGTGCGTGGTGCAGGATACCGACTCGCTTCCTGAGGCCAGGTTGCGCCAGAACGGGCCTAGCGTCCTCGACTGGCCAGGGTTGCACCGCTGGCCGCCCGACCTCGAGCGGTTGCGGTCGTGGGACGGCTGGATCGACTTCGCCTGGGTAGTGCTCTGGATTCTCGGTCTTGCCGGAATCCTGATCTTCGAGCGCTGGGAGGCAGTGCCCTTCCACCTGATCTGGATCACCTTCGCGCTGCTGTACAGCTTCCGGGTCCGCGGCACCTCATCGACTCTCTGGGTGCTCGCCGCAATGGTAGTCACGACGTTCGCCGCTATCGGCGTGGACGTGTTGCGCGGCGCCCAGCCAGCCGACGAGCTAACCGAAGTCCCGCTGATGGCCGCTATGTTCTGGGTCATGATGTGGCACGGCCGCCGCCGTCAGGCCGCCAACGCGGAACGGATCAAGGTGAGCGAGGAGAACGAGCGTCTGCTGGCCACTCAGCGCCGCTTCCTCCAGGACGCATCGCACCAGCTCAGAACACCGATCACGATCGCACTAGGGCACTCAGAGCTGCTCGCCCGCAACCTCGCGGACAACCAGGACCAGCGCGACATCAACGTAGTCGTCGGAGAGCTGAACCGCCTTAAGACACTCAGCGAGCGCTTGCTGCTGATCGCCGCTTCGGCCAACCCCGACTTCCTGCGGCCGGAAACCGTCGAGCTCGATCAGTTCGTCACCGACGTGCTCTGGCGCTGGCGGCCTACCGCGACCCGGCACTGGCAGCTTGGGCAGCTAGCCGAGGCGACGGCGCTCGCCGACCCGGAGCGCCTCGGGCTTGCCATCGACGCGCTGCTCGAGAACGCAGTCCAGCACACCGGGCCCGACGATCTCATCCGGCTCGCGGTGACCTGCGAGGCCGGACTGGTCAGCCTCGTCGTGCAGGACAGCGGGACAGGCATCGAGGCCGCCGATCTGGAACGCATCTTCGACCGGTTCGCGACTGGGTCGCAAGCAGCCGGCCGCCGCGGCACCGGCCTGGGCCTGGCCCTTGTCAGGGCGGTAGCCGAGGGCCACGGCGGCGAGGTAAGGGCGCAGAGCACGCCGGGCCTGGGCAGCAGGTTCGAACTGCTGCTGCCGGTTGTACCGGCAGCCAGGCCCGCCCCCGGGCCGGGCACGCGGCCTGCCGCGCTGCCGGCCGGCAACCCGTACGGGAGCAGCCTGTGACTGTATTCCCGGGTCTGCGCGAACTGAGCACGGGTAGGAAGATCAGCTACCTTGCGGGCGTGGTCGTGCTGGCCGTCGCGATCGCGGTCGTCGTCATGCTGGCAGGCGGCCAGGCCAAGGCGACTAAGAAGAGCGGTCCGCCACCGCTGGCTAAGAGCTTCTCCCTGACGCAGCTCGGACGGCCAGGCAGCCGCGTGACCCTGGCGTCTTACGCGGGCCAGCCCGTGATCATCAACTTCTTCGCGTCCTGGTGCGCGCCGTGCCAGCGCGAGACGCCCTTGCTCGCCAAGTTCTACCTGTCCATGCACGGACGGGTCCGGGTGCTCGGCGTCGACTCCAATGACGAGACCGCGGCAGCGCTGCGGTTCGTGACGAAAACCGGGGTGCGCTACCCGGTGGGGTTCGATCCATTTCCCGCTAAGACGACCACCTCATACGGCGTTTTGGCGCTACCGCAGACCTTCTTCCTGAACGCCCGGCACCAGATCGTCATGCACGTTCTCGGTCCGCTGACGACGAAGGATCTGACCAAAGGCGTCTCCGTCATGGACCGGGATCGAGGCTGACCGACAGGTGCCACCAGTAACGTCAAGCGACCCGCCCCGGGTATCCACTCGGCCGAGCGGCTGGCCAGTACGCCGGACGCCGAGGTGGCTTCTGCTAGCAGGCGCGCTCTTCCTGATAGCTGCAGTGGCAGTGGCGTTGGTACACCGGCCGTCGACGGCCGAGCGCGCCAGCGACATGCAGGGCTTCCTGCAGGAGGTCAACGCCGATATCGAGTCCTGCAGCGGCGGCGTCGGCGAGTCGCTGACGGCTTTGCATCAGGTCCAGGCCGAGCACTTCAGCAATAGCACCAACGTCAGCCAGGGCGCCAGCGTCGCCTCGCAGGGCGCGGCCAACTGCGCGCCGGCCAACAACGAGGAGATCGACGACCTGGAGAACTACCAGGTACCGGAATCGCTCGACGGCTTCGGACTGGTCGGCACCGTAACTGACCTCATTGCCTGGGCCGCCCCGGACGCGGAGCGGGTTCAGACCGACGTTGCCGAGGTGCTGTCCAGCACCACTCCGCAGGCCAGGAGCAAAGCCGAGGCAGACCTCAGCCGCGACCTGAGTACCCTGAACGCGGAGCGCACCAAGATCGACGCTCCGATCGCCAAGGCCATCAAGTCCCTGCGCATGCACGCGGCCCCGCCACGGCTGGCGGGCTGACAGCGGCCGAGAATGAGCGCGGGCCCAAGACAGGAGGCTTAACCAGCGATGCCAGGCATGAACACGGGCCTGAGCAACACGAACCCAGTTTTGGTGGCGGCCTTCAGGTCGGCTCTGCTGCACCAGGGCCTCGTCATCGTCCTGGTGTTGCTGCTGCTAGGGCTGGCCTGGGCGGGCATCAGGGAATGGCTGCCGGGTGCCCGGTCGGCCCACCCGTCAGGTGCACCCGAGCCGGCCGCGCGACGGCTGCTGAGGGTCGGCTTCGGCATCATCTGGATCTTCGACGGATTGCTCCAGGCCCAGCCGGCCATGGCCGCCGGACTGCCCTCCCAGGTCATCAAGCCAACGGCGGCTAGCTCGCCGGTGTGGGTCCAGCACCTGGTGAACTGGGCCGGGACATCCTGGTCCTACCACCCGGTCCAGGCGGGGGCGGCAGCTGTGTGGATCCAGGTCGGGATCGGGGCCTGGCTGATCGCCGCGCCGTCCGGCTGGTTCTCCCGGCTGGCCGGGCTGACCAGCGTCGGCTGGGGCCTGGTGGTGTGGGTCTTCGGTGAAGCATTCGGCGGCATCTTCGCTCCCGGCCTGACGTTCCTGTTCGGCGCGCCAGGCGCGGTGCTGTTCTACTGTGCGGCCGGGCTGCTCATAGCGCTTCCTGCGTCCCGGTGGCAGTCGCCACAGCTCGGCAGGCAAGTCATTGGCCTGCTCGGGGTGTTCTTCCTCGGCATGGCGGTCCTGCAGGCGTGGCCGGGCCGCGGCTTCTGGCAGGGCAGGCTGCACGGCCAGCCCGCCTCGCTGGCCTCGATGGCGCTGTCCATGTCGAGCACGCCGCAGCCACATGTCCTGTCGGCAATGGTCAACTGGTTCGCTGCCGCGGACGAGGCGCACGGTTTGATCATCAACCTGATCGCTGTGATCGTGCTCGCACTGGTCGGCGCCGCCTTCGTGATCGGTACGACCTTCCCCGCCAGCACGGCCTACGCTGCGGGCGCCAGTCCCCTCGTCACGCGCCCGCGCCTGGTCCGGGCGGCGCTCGTCCTGCTGTTTGTGCTCTGCCTGGCCGACTGGGTGCTGATCGAGGATTTCGGCTTCCTCGGCGGGCTTGGTACCGACCCCAACAGCATGATCCCGGTTGCGCTGCTGGCGGCAGGCGGCTACCTGGCCCTGGTCAACGCGCCCGGGCCCGTTGTTGTCAGCGCAACGGCGGCCGAAGAGCCCGCCGGGCCTGCCGCCACTGTGCCCGCCACCACTGTGCCGGCCGCTACCGAGCGGGCGACCAGCCCTCGTACGATCCCGGCCCGGCTGGCCGCGGCCTTCGGGTCGGCCAGCCTCCGGGCCGTCGTCGCTTTGTGGGCCGTGGTCATGGTCCTCATCGGCGTCGGCCCGCTGGCGGCAGCGCAGGCCAGCCCAACCGCGAACGTCATCATCGCGCAGGCCATTGACGGAGACGCTGCGCCGCTGGACTTCATGGCATCCCCGTTCACCCTGACCGATCAGCATGGCCAGCAGGTCAGCCTGGCCAGCTTGCGCGGGAAAGTGGTGCTGCTCACGTTCCTCGACCCGGTATGCACCTCGGATTGCCCGCTGATCGCGCAGGAATTCCGCGACGCGGACCAGGTACTGGGGGCGAAGGCAAAGAACGTCACGCTGGTCGCGGTCGTGGCCAACCCCGTCTACCACTCCCTCGCCTACACCAGGGCTTTCGACAAGCAGGAAGGACTGGCCGCGGTACCGAACTGGCTCTACCTGACCGGGTCGGTGCCTGTACTGCAGCAAGTCTGGAAGCATTACGGCGTCGCGGCCGAGATCATTCCGGCGGGCGGGATGATCCTGCACAACGACGTCGCCTTCGTAATCGACGCCCGCGGCCACGAGAGGGCCGAACTGAACTTTGATCCTGGGCCGGCCACCGCCAGCAGCACGTCATCGTTCGCGGCTGAACTCGCCGCCGAGGCTCAACGGGTCATGACATGACCAGGAACAGCGCGCGGCGCACCATCACGACGGCGGCGGCAGGCCTGCTGGGGCTGGCGGCGGCCCTGCCGATAGCTGGCTGCGGCAGCACGCCGGCATCTGGCGTCAGCACCCGCCCCGCCGCTGGCATCACCGCGCCTGGACTAGCCACCACGCTGGCGGCTCCTGATGGTGCTAGCTGGGCGGTAGTACTCATGGGTGGGTCGGCGGCCCAGCACAACAACTTCTGGGAGTTGTTCGTCCGGCCGGCCGGCGGCTCAGGGTGGAAACTCGTCACTCCGCCCGGCGTGGCGGATAACGGCGGGATAGTGGCGGCCGTAACCGGATCCAGCTCGCTGCTGGCCGGCGTCCGGCCCAGCCAGGACCTGAGATTCACGCCGCTGGCACAGACTACGGACGCTGGCACCGACTGGTCGCAGAACAAAATCCTCGACGCGGGCGTCGCCGACGCCCCAGGCGCGCTGGCGGCCGGCCCGGCCGGTCGGCTGCTCGCGGTCATCGGCACCGGCGATATCGACACCAGTTCTGGCACCGGGGCCAGCTGGAGCCGCCTCACGACGCAGCGCGCCCTCGCCGCCACAGCGGCTGGCCGTGCGTGCGGGCTGACCGCGGTGACCTCGGCGACCTGGACGCCCGGCGGGGACCCGTTGCTGGGCGGCGACTGCCGCAAGCATGGCATCGCGGGCATCTTCACCGCCGCGGCTGGCACCTGGCGGGCGGCCGCGCCGCCGCTGCCCGCCGCGCTGGCAACCGACCCGGTGAGCGTCATCGGGCTTAACACCACGGGAACGCGCACCACCGCCGTACTCGCAGTCGGCACGGGCGCGGGTACCGGCGTGATCGCGGCCTGGACCACCAACGGCGGCGGCAGCTGGACGCTGTCGCCAGAACTGCGAACCGGCGCTAACCCCGGGCCATCGGTTTCGTTCGGAGCTGATGGCTCGGCGGCTCTGGCTGTGCCCGCCAAGCACGCATCCAGCCCCGGTCATGGGGCGACGATCAGCTGGCAATCTGCCGGATGGCAAAAGCTTCCGCCACTGCCGGCCTACACCGCTACCCTCGCGGTCACGCCGAGCGGAACGCCAGAAGCGCTCGCTGCCAAGGGCGGGACACTGACCGCATGGCAGCTGCCAGCGGCAGGATCCGCTAGCCACTGGATGCTGGCACAGACTGTGCACGTCACGATCCCGTACGGGTCATCAAGCTGAGAGCGCCATGAGCTACGTACTCGACCACTGGTCCTTCGACCCGTTCCTGATCATCGCGATCGTGGTCGTGATCTGGCACGAGATCGGGCTGGCGCGGCTCGCCTCCGGGCATAGCCAGGACTTCTCCGGCCCGGACCAGCCAGGACCGGACTGGACCAGCCAGCGCAGGCTGCGGTCGCTGTTGTTCTACGCGGGCCTCGTGGTCATGCTGCTCGCGGTCCAGTCCCCTATCGAGTACTGGTCCTACGACTACTTCTTCGTGCACATGATCCAGCACCTGTTGCTGATGTTCGCTGCGCCGAGCCTGATCGTCGCGGCCGCACCGTGGCGGCCGCTGGTCGCTGCGCTGCCGGAGCAATCCGGCGCGGTCATGAACGCTGCATGGTCCCGTCCGCTGCGGGCGGCCGGCGGCTTCCTGGTACGGCCGTGGGTCAGCGTGGTGCTCTTCAGCGTGGTGATGGTGATCTGGCATTTGCCGGGTCCGCTCGACCTTGCCGAGCGAAACCAGGCAGTGCAGATCTGGCTGATGCACTCGAGTTTCCTCATTGCCGGCGTCCTGTTCTGGCTGCAGTTCATCCCATCACCGCCGTTCCGGATCCGAATCACGGCAATGTTCCAAGCCCTCGCGCTACTGGCGACAAACTGCGTCATGTGGGTGCTGGCCATGGCAATGGGGTTCCTGACGAGCGGCTCGTGGTACTCGGTCTATAACCACATCCCTGGCGTCACCTTGCCGGCCTTCGCCGATCAGCAGATCGGCGCTGGCATCTTGTGGATCTGCGGTGACTTCTGGGCGATCCCGACGATGGTCTTCGTGATCAAGAAGCTGCTAGCCGAGGACGGGGGCGTCAGCGCCGCGGTTGACCGCATGCTCGGCCGCGGCTCGGCGCGGTTCAACTGGGCAAACCGCGGATAACCGCCAGTCTTTCACCAGCGCTCCCGGCGAGCGGCATCACCTGCGAGCTACCGGACATCCTGGCGCCTTCCTGATCCGGTTACGTCGAGGCGAGCGCGACTCGTTCGGGACCGGTTGCCGCCGAGCCGACGTTGGCGTCAATCGCTGCGCGCAGCCGCGTCAGCACTTGGTCGCCGACGCGCGCGATCTCTTGCTTGTATGGAGTATCGGACAGGACAAAGTGCGTGACTCCGAGCTTCCAGTACTTGAGCAACGCGTTCGTCACATCGTCGGGCGAGCCGACGAGCCAGGTGGTTCCGGCCCCGCCGCCGACGCCGGCTTTGCCCGGCGTGGTGTAGAGGCAGCTGTCGAGAACCTCGCCGCGTTCGGCTAGGTCGAGCAGCCGCTGCTGGCCGACGGCCCTGCGCTGCAGACGGGCCCATTGGCCGTTCCCGTGATCGCCTGCCGCCACGAGGTTCTCTACCTTCTCTTCTGCGTCGTGCCAGGCCTGGTCGGTGCTGTCACGGACAAGCGTGGTGACCCGCAGTCCGAACTCCAGCGGGGCATGCTGGCGCCCGAGCGAATTCTCCAGCGCACGCAGGTGCTCAATCCGCTCCGCGACGCCGTCCAGCGGCTCGCCCCAGAACAGTTGCACGTCGGCCTCGGTTGCCGCGACGCGCTGCGCCGCTTCCGACGCGCCGCCGAAGTACAGCCGTGGATGACGTCCCTGCTCGGCCCCGAAGGTGCGCGGCCGCACCGATGAGTTCTCGACGCTGAAGAACTCGCCGCGGAAGGTCACGTTCTCCTCGCTCCAGAGCCGGCGTACCAGCTGCAGGAACTCTTTCGTCCGGTCGTAGCGCCTGGCGGGATCGATCTGTGTGTCTCCGTACGCCTCCGCGTTGTCCAGGCCGCTGACGATGTTGACCAGCACACGACCCCCGCTCAGCTGATCGAGCGTCGCCGCGGCGCTCGCGAAGTTTGCCGGCCTCCAGTAGCCGGGGCGGATGGCGATCAGCGGCTGGAAAGTCCGGGTACGAGCTAGTAGTGACGTCGCCACCGTGAACGTGTCCGGACGGCCCCAGCTGGTGCCGAGCAACGCCCCGTCGAAGCCGTGATCTTCCACGTCGCGAGCCAGATCCGCGGAGAAGTCCAGCGTCCCCCAGCCATCTTTGGTGTTGTCGCCACGATGCCCCGGTTCTACGGTGTTCGGGATGTACCACAGATAAGCCATGTCAGTTCTTCCTCATCTTTCGGGTAGAACGCGGGCGGCCACACAAACCCTATCAGGCCGACCGAGATAATAGAGATATCTTCCGGACCGCCCGGACGCACAGATTGAGTCGCTCGCCCCGGCTTGCGCAGCTACCTGGCTGACTGAGCGTCGCGGTAGTCAGGGCCGAGCACCGCCGCCAAGACGTCAGCTTCCCGGCGGAGGCGCTCGGCTTGGCCGCCGTGGCCAAGCCGGTCGTACTCGGCGGCCGCAGACCGCCGGTCGTCGATCTCGCCCCGGACGATCTGCGTGATGTCGGCGTCCGTAAGCCGCTTGCGCGGGACTTCCCCGGCTCCAAGCCCGGCTCTCGCACCCGCGAAATGCTCGCCGGCGCCCATGGCCGGATCCGCATGGCCGCCCTGAGCAAGGTCAACCGCCTCGGCGTTGCCCACGGCCGCCAGCGCCGACCGCACGGCGGCCGCCGCTACCCGGTCACCCGAGCCGAGCGCCGCGGTCAGCGCTGCCCGCAGCCGCGCAACAAGAGCCGAAGCAGTGTTGTCCGTCACCTTGCGGATCCTAGGCCACGGCTCCGAGCTGTGAAACTCTGTTTCGCCGGCGTTACTTCTGCCGTCTCGCCGCCCGGCCGGGCAGCCCGGTTACCTAGATTCGTGCTGTGCTTAACCACGTCATTGCGGTTGATGATCCGCTGGCGGCCGATGTCCGCGAGCTCGTGTCCCGCCACCTGAACTTCGCCAGGTCGCTGAGCCCGCCAGAGAACGTGTTCGCGCTCGATGCCAGTGGCCTGGTCGACCCGGCAGTGACGTTCTATAGCTGCCGGCGTGGTGGCGACCTGCTGGCGATCGGGGCCCTGAAGCACCTCGGCGATCACCACGGCGAGCTCAAGTCGATGCACACCGCCCGGGCTGCTCGCCGCCAGGGCCTGGGTCGGGCCATGCTCGGGCACCTCATCGGAGTCGCCCGCGAGCGCGGCTACCGGCTGCTGCTCCTGGAGACAGGTTCGATGGACGGTTTCGCGCCGGCCAGGGCCCTGTATGCCAGCGCCGGGTTTGCTGTGTGCGGGGCGTTCGCCAGTTACCAGCCGAGCCCGCACAGCACCTTCATGTCGCTATCGCTCTAGGCAGCCGTGGCCACCAGAGCGGGCGCCTGCGGCGACCCAGTCGCCTTGGTGCCCGTCTGGAAGCCGCCGAACCACAGCGCCGCCACGATCAGGATGACGAGCAGCACGACAAGCCAGAGCAGGCATCCGACTGGCCTGCTCATCCGCCGCCTGTTCTCCCGTGGGGACCGCCTCCAGCCAGCCATGGCATCTCCAGCTTTCTCGCCCGCGGTTGCCGCTGTCCCGCGCTGGGCGACAGCTACCCAGCGGCACGAGATGGAATCTTCCGCCGCTAGCTGGGTACTGGCAGGCCTGCCATGCCATCAGCGCGGAGGAAAGACGTGCTGGAGATCTCGCGAATGGGCCGGGTCGCAAGCCGGGTAGCCGTCATCGCGGCTGCCCTGGCCGCGGTAATCGGCCTGCTGCTCGTACTGTCGGCAGTGCACCTGCTGCCCCAGCTGCGTAACCCGTTCCGCACCACGACCACTGTCCGCAGCCAGCCGCCGCTGCTGAAGTCGATTACTTCCCTCAGCCGGTACGAGGCTGCCAGCGGTTCCTTCCAGGTAGTGGTCGAACTGTCGAATCAGACTGCTTTCCTGCCGTCGTTCATCGCCGGCAGCCAGACGTTGTTCATCGGGGTCGGTACCGACATCGCCTACGTGAACTTCGGACACCTCAAGGGCAGCGCCATCCGGGTCGCCGCCGGACATGCCGTGACGGTGATCCTGCCCAAGGCACAGCTCGAGCCCGCCGTCCTGAACGTCGGCCAGTCCTACGTGTTCGCGCAGCAGCAGGGCCTGATCAACCGGGTGGGTGACTTCTTCTCCGGCAACCCGAACAGTCAGCAGCAGGTCTACATCCTGGCTCAGCGCAGGATTCAGTACGCCGCGCGGTCGAGTTCGCTGCTGGTCGACGCCCAGCGGAACACCACCGCGATGCTGACCGGAATGCTCACCTCGCTCGGCTTCCGGCACGTCACGATCGACTACAGCGGCACCTGATTCGGCGGCCGTCCGGCGATTCTGCGGCCATCTCACCGAGATCAGCGCTGCATGCGAGGCCATTATCAAAACGTTTCGGATCGCGCCCGCGCTACTCTTGGCGCACTGCCCGCTGTCGAACTTGCTCTTAACTATCGGTGACCGGCGACGAGAGTGCGTCACCTGGAGTTCCCGGCTGAGTTGACTCAGGGGCATGACGGCTTAGAGTGAACGAGGTATGCCAATTGTCCCGGTAGGAGGTACGGATGAGCCCAACGCTCGGACAGCGCTTGCGTGCGCTCCGGATCGAGCGAGGTCTCAGTCAGGCGGATCTGGCCGGTGATCTTGTTTCGCCTAGCTATATCTCGCTGATCGAGTCCGACCGGCGTTCGCCGGAGCGCGACGTCCTCGACGGTCTTGCCCGCCGGCTTGGTTGCTCCGCGCTGTTCCTGGAGTCGGGCGTCGCGCCGGAAGAGCTCAATGAACGACGGATGCGGTTGCAGTTCGCCGAAATCGCCAGGACGAATGGCGCGCTTAACGAAGCCCGCGATCAGTTCAGAGAGCTGCTTCACGGAGGAAGCGGCGAGATCCGGCACGAGGCGATCTGGGGCCTGGCCCGCATCGAAGAGGCCCTTGGCAACTTCCACGAGGCGATGACACACGTTGAGGCGCTCCTCGACGCGACTCGGACCGGAGAGCCGGGTACGCCGGGGATGCTGACCTTGTTCAACGCCCGATGCCGCATCTACCGGAAAGCAGGCGACTTCACCCGCAGCATCGAGGTCGGTGAGGCATCGCTTCTCCAGGTGCGCGAACTCGGTCTGGAGGGCACTGAAGACGAGATCCGGCTCGCCTCCACGCTGGTCGGCAGCTACTGGGCCCGAGGCGACTTGTTCTCAGCCCAGCATCTCGCGAGCCAGGTACTCGAGCGGGCTGAGAAGCTTGGCTCGCGGGAGGCCCAGGGCAACGCGTACTGGAACGCGTCCCTGGTCGCCGGTGCGCGCGGCCAGTTGAACCTGGCACTCGAGCTTGGTGCGAGGACGCTCGGGTTGCTGTCCGAGAGCGCGCCAACCCACAGCCTGGCCATCATGCGCGTCAACTACGCGTGGCTGCTGATGCACTCTGATCCGCCGCGGCTTGACGAGGCTGACGCTCTGCTTGCCGGAGCCCGCGAGGTCTTCACCACACTCGCCATGAGCGCACAGCTGGCTAGCTGCGAGACCGAGATCGCGCGGTGCGCGTTGCTTCGCGGCGACTTCGCCCATGCCATCGAGGTAGCGAGTCAGGCTATCGCGAGGTGCGCGGACGGCGCACCCGAGCTGGCGCAGGCTCGCATGGTCGGCGGGCTGGCACTCACCCTCGGCGGCAGCCCTGACGATGGCATCGCCCTGATGACGAACGCGGCGGAGCTGATGACCGCACTCGGATCGCGCCACGAAGCCGCCCAAGCGTGGCGTGACCTGGCCGAAGCACTCATCAAGGTCGGCCTCGCGGAGCAGGCGATCGACGCGCTACGAAAGGCGGCCGATTGCGCGGGAGTACAGTCGTCTACTGTCCTGGCGGACTCGCATGCGGCCCTGCCGGTAGCGAACTGAGCCGGTAGCGAACTGAGCCGGTAGTCGACTGAATACGGCGCAGCGTCGCGGACGGCGGTAGTCAGCGAACTGCTGAGCCGGTCGCGGTGCTCAGGCTCCGCAGCAGGAAGTCGATGGTGCGGCCGCGCAGGCTGGCAACGTTTTGCGGGCGTACATACTGGTGGCCTTCGTCCTCGAAAACAGTCAGCTCGCAGTGCTGGCCAGCGCGCTTGAGCGCGCCGGCGAGCGCCGTGGCCTGGCTGACCGGCACCCGCGCGTCCTGGCGACCATGAAATAGCAGCACCGGCACCGTGATGTCAGCAGCCCTTGCGACCGGCGAGGCAGCAGTCAGCCGGTCAGCGTCAGCCACCGGGTCTCCGATCCTGGCGGCCTCCTGAAGTCCTGCCGGACCGCCGAGAGAAAGCCGGGCAGCCACGTACTGGACCAGATCAGTCGGCGCTGAGGCTGCAGCGACTCCAGCCAGCGGCACCTGCGCCTGCGTCGCGAGCATGAGCGCGGCATACCCGCCATAGCCGTATCCGATGGCCGCGACCCGGCTGGTGTCGATGAGCCCGGCCACGTCCTCCGACCGCAGTGCATCGATCAGGTCGTCTTGCATGGCTAGCGACCACTGCCCGTCACCGGCGTCGCGGAATGCCCTGCCGAATCCGCGTGACCCACGGTAGTTCACCTGCAGGCAGCAGAGCCCGGCGGCGGCGAGAGACTGGGCCCAGGGATCCAGTTGTGCCACGTCCCTTGCCCACGGGCCATCGTGGATCGCCAGCACCGCAGGCCACGGCGGCGGCCCGCCCGGGCGGGAGATGAAGCCGGTGATCTGCTTACCATCCCTCGCCCGGTAACTGATCGGTTCCCGGCGCTGCGTCCTGATGCGGGCCAGGCTAGTAAACCTCGCCAGCGGCTTGCTGACCGCTGCGGTAGCGCGGCTGATCGTGACGAAGGCCGGACCGCCAACCGGAAACGACACCTCAGCGAGGCAGTGAGTGGCGTTGCGGCCGATGATCGCGGCTGCCGCACCATTCGCGACCTGCTTGAGCCGGCCCAGGTCTGTCGCGGCGTCGTCGGTCAGCGGAGTCTGCGGCGTCACCGGGTTCGTTGTCGTCACCAGATCGGGACCGGTTCCGTCCGGCGACATCAGCACTGATGTGACGTCGAATCCCTCGTCTGCGCTGAGCACTCTCGGCGTCCAGTCCGGGGGTGACATCGCGACAAGGGCGATCGTGTCCCGTCCGGCTGAGCTCAGCGCAAAGAGCGTCTGCCCGGCTGCGCTGAAGGCTAGCGGGCCGGACAGCTCAGCGTCCGCATCGGGCATCGTGAGAACGCGCGACCATGATGGCCGGGTCAGCTGCGTGTGCCACCACTCGCTACCGCCGTTGGCGGAATGGACCGCGACTGCCTGGGTAGCGCTAGCCAGCCAGTGACTTGCTGGCCGGCCTGGTGGCTCCCACTCTGCCAGCACGGCGCCGCCGGGCGTGACAGCCTGAAGGTGGAAGCCGCTGGTGAACGGATGCCGTACTCCGATCAGGATGCTCGGCTTGTCCCCGCCGCTCTGCCCCGCGTACTGCGAATCGGCACCAAGACCAGGTGTCAGCCTAGTCAGGGTGCGGGCGCGCAGATCGAGCCAGGCCAGGACGTGCTGCTCAGCGCCGGGAAGTTGCAGCTCCAGGACGAGTCCGTCACCGCCAGCCCCCCAGTGGTAACCGCGCAGCCGCCATGGCTGCAGATCGGACGCGAGTTGCATGGGCGAGTTGCCAGTACCTATCCACACATTGGACGCGCCGTCATGCCAGCGGACGGCGGCGAACCGGTCCCCCACGGGAGCCAGTCTCGGTCGGGTCCAGTCTGGCCGTTCATGGACGACGTATCCGGTGGCCATCCTCACCCTGATCGCTAAGCCGCCAGCTGACGAACATGGCGACCGGTTCTTATGCCGCCGCTAGGACGTTATCGGGCAACTTCACGCCGAGTCAAGGTCGTCCTTGACTGATCCACTTATGCCTGACTGTCGTCTGTAGTGCAATGTAATAGCAGAATGACCCGTTTTTCTGACTGCTACGCCGGAGGCAGCGTTCCGTCGTCTCCAACACCAGATGGGTGGTAAATCACATGACCAGCATCCGCATCGCCCTCGCCTCGCTACTCGCCGCCGGAGCCTTGCTGGCCGGCGGAGCGCTCGTCCAGCACAGTGCCGAAGCCAGCGTCAGCCACACCGTAGTCGTGGCCGGCTTGACGCCATGTTGCGAAGACGTCGTCGTGAGGTGACCAGTCCTGCTAGCAGTCCGCCGCCCTTCGCTAGCCAGGAGGAGGGAAGGGCGGCGGACCGCTCAGTGTTAAGCACTGGCATGCAGGTAGAGATCTGGTCAGACGTCGTGTGCCCGTGGTGCTATCTCGGCAAGAAGCGCTTCGAGCGAGCACTGGCAGGCTTCGAGCACCGGGACCAGGTGCAAGTCGTGTACCGGTCGTTCGAGCTTGACCCAACGGCGCCGCAGGGCGCGACAACACCGACGGTCGAGCGACTGGCGGAGAAGTACGGAATGAGTCCGGCACAGGCCGATCAGGCTCAGCGGCAGATGGAAGAGCGTGCTGCCGCCGACGGCCTGACCTTCCGGATGGCAGGCTTGCGCAGCGGTAGCACCCGGGATGCGCACCGGTTGCTGCAACTCGCCAAGGAAGCAGGACGGCAGGACGAGTTGATGGAGCGACTGCAGCGCGCCTACTTCACCGACCAGGAGTCGATCTTCGACCATGAGTCGCTGACCCGCCTCGCTACCGAGGCCGGCCTGGACTCGGGCGACGTCGCCGCCGTGCTGGCAAGCGATCGGTACGGCGACCACGTCGACACGGACGAGCAAATGGCGCATGCTCTCGGCGCGACCGGAGTCCCGCTCTTCGTCATCGATCGCAAGTACGGCATCTCTGGCGCACAGCCTGAGGAGACGATCGCTAGCGTGCTGGAGCGGGTCTGGGACGAGGCCCACGCGTAGAGAACACGGCACAGACCAACACGGCACAGAGATACAGAGCCTAGGCATCCGAGTATGACTAACTCCCGCGATCTGGTTCGCTACTACGCATGACAATCCACCTGCAGGACGACTCTGCGGTCCAGCCGCCGTCGTGGTTCACCGAGGCCCTCGCCGCGCCTGTCGTTCCGGCCGCGGTAACCGTGGCCGGAACTGAGATCGCCTACCGCGAATTCGGCGATGGGGCTGGCAGCGGCATCATCCTGGTCCACGGCGGCGCCGCGCATGCCCGCTGGTGGGATCACATCGCACCGCTGCTGGCCAGCGGGCGCCGGGTGGTGGCCATTGACCTGTCCGGCCACGGCGACAGCGGCCGTAGCGAGAAGTACACGCTGGATGGCTGGGCGGCCGAGGTGATGGCAGTCGCCGCGGACGCCGGCTTCGCCGGGCCGCCCATCGTCGTCGGGCACAGCATGGGCGGCTTCGTCGCGCTGCGGACAGCCGGCCTGTACGGCGCCGAGCTAGCCGGCATCGTTGTCATCGACTCGCCGGTGCAGGACATCACGCCAGAACAGCGGGCCGCCAGAGACGCACGGGCATTCGGCCCGCTCCGCGTCTACCCGACTCGCGAGGCGGCGATCAGCCGGTTCCGCCCGATACCGGACCAGCCGGCGCTGCCGTATATCCGGGCGCATGTCGCGGCCACGTCGATCCGCCCGGTCGAGGGCGGCTGGAGCTGGAAATTCGACCCTGCGGTCTTCGGCCGGTCGGCGGCGACCCCGGAACTCCTGCGACACCTCGACTGCCGCGTAGCGCTCTTCCACGCAGAGCATGGCATCGTGCCACCGCAGACGACCGAGCTCATGTACGACAAGCTCGGCCGCAGGGCGCCGGTCATCGAGATTCCGGCGGCCGGCCACCACGTGATGCTCGACCAGCCCATCGCGCTCGTGACCGGCATCCGGACGCTGTTGTCTGACTGGGATCACTCCCTGCCCGCCGGGCCGCGCCTGCACTAGGTGACAATGGGCCGATGAGCCCACCCGTAGCGGGGCGAGCCGGGCAACCGGGGCGCGTCATCGTCGTCGGCTCCGTCAACGTGGACCTCGTCATGCGGCTGCCTCAGCTGCCGACACCGGGCCAGACCGTGATCGGTGGCACGCTGGCCCGGCATGACGGCGGCAAGGGCGCTAACCAGGCCGTCGCAGCAGCGCGGGCAGGTGCGGCCGCCTTCATGGTCGGCGCCGTCGGCGCCTCGGACGGCCAGCCGTCGGTGGATGCGCTCGCGGCTGACGGCGTCGACGTGACCGCGATCCATCGCGTCAGCGAGCCGACCGGTCACGCGATCGTACTCGTCGACTCCGGGCTCGGCGAGAATGAGATAGCGGTGGCGGCTGGCGCCAATGAACTGGTGTCGGCAGGCCACGTGTCCGCCGCGCTCGAGTGGCTGTGCCTGACCCCGGCCGACGTCCTGGTGCTGTCGTTCGAGCTCCCGGCAGCCGCGCTCCAGGCGGCCGCTGACGCAGCCCGCCAGGCTGGCATGCACCTGGTAGTTAACCCAGCGCCGGTACTACCCCGTTCCCTGGACTTGCTGACCGGCGCGACGATAACCCCGAACGCCGGCGAACTCGCCGCCATCGCAGGTATCGCTGGCCTTCCTGGCCAGCGGGGTCCCGCGACCGAGCCGGATCCGACCGCGACCGCGCTGGCAAGGCGGACCGGCGCGCCGGTGATCGTCACGCTCGGACCGGACGGCGCGCTGCTGGCCCTTCCGCACCGTGCCGAGCACTTCCCCGGCTACCGCGTCGATGTCCGCGACACGACCGGGGCCGGCGATACCTTCACCGGCGTACTCGCCGCCAGCCTCGCCACCGGCCTGCCGCTGGCCGATTGCGTAGGAAGAGCCGTCGCCGCATCGGCCCTTGCCGTCACTCGGGACGGCGCCCGGCCGGGCATGCCGACCGCGGCAGCGATCGACGAGTTCCTCGCGGGCAGCTGAGCTTGCGAGCTCCCGGCTCACGGTCATCGGCCGACACGGCAAACTCCAGGTCACGATGCCGCACCCGGCGGCAAAGTTGACCCGGCTATCGTTTGGCGCAGCGCGACGTTGATCAAATAACCGGCTATGCCGACAGCTCGCGCCGGGTCGCTGACGATGACGGCGGACCCGATCAGCCAGTTCTTTGCCGACCTCGCCGCGCCGGGCCACCTGGCTACATTCGAGGGCCATTCGGCCACGCTGCGCTTCGACGTGCACGAAAGCGGCCAGGTTCAGCACTGGTACGTGGCGGTGAGCAACGGCGACGTCACTGTGACCCGTCAGAACAAGGCGGCGGACGCCGTCATCCACGTCGAGCGCCCGTCATTCGAGGCAATCGTCACCGGCAGGATGAACGCCCAGGCCGCCCTTCTGCGCGGCGTGCTGACCTGCGAGGGCAGCATGGCCGCGCTGCTGATGTTCCAGCGGTGCCTGCCGGGACCGCCCGACTCGACTGGCCGGGTCGCGCCGATCAGATCACAGACAGTGATGGCTCAGCGGAGGCCGATGTGAGCAACCAGCTCGTTCAGATCCTCGAAGGCAACACCTTCGTCGTAAGCGATGACCGGGGTGACATCGAGGCGTCCCGTACCGACCCAACCGGGCTGTTCTCGTTTGATACCCGGTTCTTGTCCCGGTGGGTACTGACAGTCAACGGCCAGCGGCTCACCGCGCTGTCAACTGACGACATGCAGTATTTCCAGGCCCAGTTCTTCCTGGTGCCCGGCGGCGGAACCGTCTACGTCGACGCCAAGCTGTCGGTCATCCGGCAGCGCGAGGTCGCCGACGGCTTCCGGGAGCAGCTGCGCGTGCTCAATCACGAGAACTCGCCAGTCGAGCTCACCATCCGGGTTGAGGCGGCAAGCGACTTCGCTGACCTGTTTGAGGTCAAGGACGCGCTAAAGAAAAAAGGAAAGTACGGTAACGAGCTCATAGACGGCTGTCTCGTGCTGCGATACCAGCGGGAGACCTACGCCCGTGAGACCTGGATCAGCTCGACTGAGCCCGCCAGCGTCGACGAGAAGGGCTTGACTTTCAACGTCAGCGTGCCCGCGCATGGCGAGTGGAGCACCGAGCTTGATGTCGTCGCGTCGGAAGGCCTGGCCGACGGACCGCAGGCCGGACAAGAGCACGGGCCCATCGGGATCCGCGGGCAGGGCCGACGGCGCGTGCGCGAAGACATGGCCCACGGCCTGGAGAAATGGCTCCAGAAGGTGCCCGCCGTGGAGTGCGACTGGCATGCGGTCGGCCATATCTACCGCCGCTGCCTGACCGACCTGGCTGCGCTTCGCTTTACCACACTCACGCTGCCGGGCAGGGCAATGCCTGCTGCAGGCTTGCCGTGGTTCATGACAATCTTCGGCCGGGACAGCATTCTGACCAGCCTGCAGGCGCTGCCGTTCACCGCTGAGCTTGCCTCGACCACGCTCCTCGCGCTGGCCGAGCGGCAGGGCACCAGGATCGACGACTTCCGGGACGAGGATCCCGGCCGCATCGCGCACGAAATGCGGTACGGCGAGATGACGGCGTTCGAGGAGCGGCCGCATTCCCCGTACTACGGCAACGCTGACGCCACCCCGCTGTACGTCGTGCTGCTCGATGAGTACGAGCGCTGGACCGGCGACACCAAGCTGGTCCGCGAACTTGAGCAGCCCGCACGGGCCGCGCTGAACTGGATCGACGAGTATGCCGACCTGCAGGGCAACGGCTACGTCTCCTACCAGCGCCGCAATCAGAAGACCGGGCTGGAGAACCAGTGCTGGAAGGACTCCTGGGACTCGATCTCGTACCGCAATGGCGAGCTGCCCGGCTTCCCGCGCGCGACCTGCGAGCTGCAGGGCTACGCCTACGACGCTAAGGTCCGCGGCGCCCGGCTGGCACGGCGGGTGTGGCAGGACAACGCCCTGGCCGACCGGCTGGAGAAGGAAGCCGCCGACCTGAAGCGGCGGTTCAACCGTGACTTCTGGGTCGAGGACGGCGAGTACTTCGCGGTGGCGATCGACGCCGACGGACGCAGGGTCGACTCGCTGACCTCTAACATCGGGCACCTGCTGTGGAGTGGCATCGTGGAGCAGTCCAAGGCCCGCTCCATCGCACGGCATCTGCTCGGGCCGCAGCTGTTCTCTGGCTGGGGTATCCGCACGCTGGCCGAGGGCGAGGCCCGCTACAACCCGATCGGCTACCACGTCGGCACGGTGTGGCCGTTCGACAACTCGTTTATCGCCTGGGGCTTGCGCCGCTACGGGTTCAAGGACGAGGCAGCGTGCCTCGTGGCCGGCATCATGGAGGCAGCCGAGGTGTTCCACGGCAGACTGCCGGAAGCCTTCGGCGGCTACCAGCGCAGCACGACCCGGTACCCGGTGCAGTATCCGACGGCGTGCAGCCCGCAAGCCTGGTCGACCGGAGCGCCGCTGCTCATGCTGCGGGCCGGCCTTGGCCTGGAGCCGCAGGGCGAAAATCTGATCGTCGACCCGGCGCTGCCGCTGCGCTTCGGCCACCTGCAAATCCTCGACCTGCCCGGCCCGTGGAAGAAGATGGACGCATTCGGACGCGGCCGTGTCGATACCGATCGCCTCATGGGGCGCAAGCTGGGCGGCAAGTAGGCGACCCTGAGTCAGTTGGCCTTGCTGGCCAAATCCGGTACGGTCGCGGGAGTATTTTCGCTACTGGGAGCCATGACGTTCGCGTGTGGCTCCCAGGCACTTCCCGGGCTGAAAGCAGGTTTCGTTCATGGCATGTCGTGTCAGTGAGCTCGTGCTCGGTTGCCGCGACCCTGAGGCGCTGGCGCGGTTCTGGTGCGAGATCCTTGACTTCGTCGTGCTCGAGCGCGAGGACGACGGCACGCTGGAGATCGGGCCGCGCGAAGGGTTCGGCGGTCCGCAGCCCACGATCATCCTCAGTCGCAGGGATGAGCCGGAGAAGGGGAAATCCCGGCTGCACATCGACGTCAACGCCACCGACCGCGATCAGGACGCCGAGCTCGAACGCCTTCTGAAGCTCGGTGCGCGCCCGGCCGACATCGGCCAGACAGGGCAGGAGCCGTGGCATGTCCTGGCCGACCCGGAAGGCAATGAGTTCTGCCTGCTCAAGGCCCGCCTCGACCCGCTGTGATGCTCATCGGTCACGCCTCGCCGACCACGTCGTAAATGGCCCGCACGTACTGCTCGCTGCGATCTGAGCCGATGATGCCCGGCCCCATCTTGTTCATCATGTACGAGATTGTCATGCGCCTGCCGAGGTCCATGATGATCACCGAGCCGCCCCAGCCGCCCCAGAAGCAGATCTTCTGGTCGGGAACGTAAGGCAACGTATCGAGCTGAGGCAACCCGTAGCCGATGCCGAACCGCAGCGGCACGCCGAGCACTAGGTCGACGCCGTTGGTCTGCTCGCGGAAGATCTCCTCGATAGTCTCCGGGCGGAGCAGACGGACGCCGTCGACCTCGCCGCCGCGGGAGATCACCGACAGGATCCGGGCTACCGAGCGCGCGTTGCCGTGGCCGTTCGCGGCCCCGATGTCGGCAAGCCGCCAGGCAGCGGTGTTGGCCGCAGCCGCGTCGGCAGGCGGCCCGGTGAAGGTCTTGACGACGGGACTGTCCATGCCGAGGGCTTCCAGGTCGAACGGCAGCGGCGGTGGCGGCACGACCGGCGCGATCCGGTCCCAGTCGTGCTCCGCTGCCCCGATCTGGAAATCGGCGCCGAGCGGCCCGGCAACCTGGTCGGCGACGAACTGCTTCAGCGACGTCCCGGTGATCCGGCGAAGGACCTCTCCGATCAAGTGGCCGAAGTTCAGTGCGTGGTAGCCCGAGGCGGTGCCCGGCGGCCACCACGGAGCCTGCGCGGCAAAGCGCGCTGCGGACTTGTCGAAGTCGTAGAGATCTTCCATGACGGCAGGCTGGTCGAGCCCTGAGACGCCCGACGAGTGCGAGAGCAGATGCCGGACCAGGACGTCCTGCTTTCCAGCGGCCGCGAACTCCGGCCAGTACCGGGCGACCGGCGCGTCCACGTCCAGCTCCCCCCGGTCGGCCAGCATCAGCGCGGCAAGGCTGGTCACCGTCTTGGTAGTCGACCAGACGTTAGTGATCGTGTCTCGTTCCCACGGCTGCGTCCGGGCCTCATCACGGTAACCGCCCCACAGGTCGATGGCTATCTCGCCGTCGAGGTCAAGTACGACGGAAGCACCCAGCTCCGCCCCCGAGTCCACGTTCTGCTGCAGTGCGCTGCGCAATGCGCCGAAGCGCTCATCGCACTTGCCTTGTAGATCAGCCATTGCAACCTCGCCTGTCGTCGTGGCACGTCTTCCGCAGCGTAGGACCTGCCAGGCCGGCAAGACAATGAACTGACCGGCCTTCCACCGGAGCGGGGCCTTTGCTACCGCACTGTCAGCCTTCGTCTTCCGGCCAGAGCCGGATGGCGCGCCGGGCCGCGTCGAGGATCGGCTGCGCATCGATACCAACCCTCGATTCGGCGATGCCGAACGCCGGCCACTCGCAGACGAACTCCAGCGGCCCGGCGGGTGGCAGCGGCCATGCCCACCACCGGGAGATGAACGAATGCGGTGCGCCGCCGCCAGCGAACGGATACAAAACCGGGCCCGCTGGCTCGGAATCGCGGTCCGGCCGCCCGCCGCCGGGGCTTCCGGCGACCTTGCCGCCGTCGGAGAACTGCAGGCCGAACCGGAAGGAGCGGCGGGCCGCGGCCAGGTCACGTGGCCCGCCTGGCTGGTGCTCCTCGGGATGGCTGGCGCTTGGCCTGATCCGCGCTGTCAGGAAGATCTCAATCCCGGCCGAGAAGGCTGACAGCCCGGTGACCGCCACGGCGACCTGGTCGGTCCGCCCGAGCAGCAGGGTGTCGATCGGAACGATGCCGGGAAATTCCGCCTCCGGCGGTTCCCATGGATGATGCCTCCGAGGAGGAGCCGGCTCCGGGGCCGGCAGGTTGTCAAAGAATCCCATAGCACCAGCCTTGACCGGCCGGCGTCAAAGCCACAAGCCAATAACCGCACGCGGCCAGGGAGATCGCCGTATTGCGTCCCTCTAGTCCAGATCGAGTCGCATAACCAGGCGGCGCGTGGTCGGGTGGCTGACCTCGCGGAATCCGGCCGCCACGAACGTGTTCCGGGAACCGACGTTCATCTCGCCGAAGGACACGATCTGGCCTGGCTTGCGCAGCATCGGGTATCCCTCGATGGCCTTCGCGCCGCGTGCTCGTGCGTAGTCAACTGCCGCGGTTGTGAGCGGCCGGGTCAGCCCTTGCCCCCGATAGCCGGGCCGGATCGCGAAGCAGACTATTGCCCAGACGTCCGGATCGTCGGGGTCCTCGGTGCGGCCCGCCCACGGGACCGACGATCCGCGCAGCCGGCGGTAACCCGCTCTCGGCTCGACCGCGACCCAGCCGACCGGCTCGTCGTCCAGGTAGGCGACCATGCCGCTAGTCCTGTCCGCCTCAGGGTGATCACAGTCGGTCTCTTCGCGCAACCGATGCGCCCGCTCCTCGACCGGCATAGCAAACCAGTCATGGTCGCCCAGCTTGATGCGCTGGCACTGGCACTTCGCCGCAGCGCCGCGGCCAAACACCGCCTGCAGGTCTTCCCAGCTCGCCTCGTTGGCGGGGATCACCGACACATCGCCATCCGGCATAGGTAGTGCCTAGCACAGTCCGGCGGCCGGGTCCCCGACTTGGCTCACGATCATGGACTCGTGTGCAGGGTCGTGGCGCTGATTAACTAGTGACCGGCTAAGGCCGGGGCGGGCTTGGCGGGGCGCCGGCCAGGGGAAGGATGAGTTCGTCCATCACCTGGGCACTGAAACTGGCGTCGGGGAATTCACCGAAGGTGAGCAGGTGGTGGATGACCAGGGCGGGGAAGATCGAGACCAGCAGGTCTAGGTTGCGTTCCTGGGGAATCTCGCCTCGAGCGACGGCTCGTTCGAAGACTTGCCTGAGTCGGCCGCCGCCAAGGCCGATGAACTTCTCGCGGATGACCTGACGGAGCTCGGGGTTGCGCGCCAGCGCGCTAACCACTCCGAGCACCAGCTTGGCGTCGAAGCGGACGTCAGGACTGTCGGAACTGCTCGCCAGGGCGTCAAGGTCGCCGCGGAGCGACCCCGTGTCAGGCACCTCACGTGGCTTCCTGAGGGAGCTGAGCGCGTCAACCACGAGCTCGGCCTTGCCAGACCAGCGGCGGTAGATCGTCATCTTGCTCGCCTTGGCGCGGGCCGCCACTGCGTCGATGCTCAGCCGGTCGTATCCGATTTCGGCCAGCAACTCAAGCGCGGCGTCGCGGAGCGCGGCGTCGCGGGTTGCATCCAGCTGACGGCCCCGGTGAGCGGCGACCTCCTGGACCTCGCGGCTCGCGACTGGGTCCATGGCTCCTCTGCAGTCCCGTTGGGGTGCCCGATTCGTCTAGCAAACACCCCACGGTACGCTTTCGACTATAGAGATACGATACAGTCTCGTATCTGGGCCAGCAAGCAGATGGCAGTACGGCGGAGGAGAGCGGAAGCATGTTCTTGCGGCTAGGACGGGGCGTCGTCAGGCACCCGTGGCTAGTGATCGGGGTCTGGATCGTGGCCGCGGTCGCGATCATCGGGCTGGCGCCGAAGTTGGCCACCTCGAGCAGCGAGTCCTCCTTCCTGCCCAGCCACTACCAGTCAGTGCAGGCCCAGAACCTGCAGCAGAGCGCCTTCCCGGCCGCGGCCGCGCCGGGTGCGATCGTCGTGTTCGAGCGGGCTGACGGCGGCAAGCTCACCGCAGCGGACTCGCGCCTCGTCGATAACATCGCCGCCAAGCTGACGGCAGACCGCATCCCCACGCTGAGCACAATGCAAGCGGGGCCGCCGTCGCCGAACAAGGTCATCCAGACGATCTCGATACAGATTCCAAACGCCTCTGGTCAGCTCACCACCGCGCAGACCGACGCCATCGGGACACTCCGGTCCGACCTGTCCGCGCTCGTGTCCGGCACGGACCTCAAAGCCGGCGTGACCGGAACGGTGCCCGAGAACGTCGACTCAGCGTCAACGGGGAACAAAGCGGAAGAGATCGTCTTCCTGGGCACCATCCTGCTCATCATCGTCTTGCTGCTCATCATCTTCCGCAGCCCCATCGTCGTCTTGCTCCCGCTGCTCACTATCGGCCTCGTCTCCTCGGTCGCCAACGGGCTCATCGACTTTGTGAGCAAGGCGGCCGGCTGGGACGCCGACAGCTTCACGTCCATCATGCTCATCGTGGTGCTGTTCGGGGTGGGCACCGACTACATCCTGTTCCTGCTCTTCCGGTACCGGGAGCGGCTGCGCGCGGGCGACTCCGCCAAGCAGGCCATGGAGAGCGCCATCGCACGGGTTGGGCCGGCCATCGCCACCGCTGCCGGCGCGGTGGCGATCGCGTTCCTGGCGCTGACGCTGTCCAGCCTGTCGCTGTTCCGCCAGCTTGGACCGGCCCTGGCCATTGCTGTCTTCAGCGCGGCGACGGCCGGGCTGACGCTCGTGCCCGCCGTGGTCTCGCTGCTCGGCACGCGCGTCTTCTGGCCCTCGAAGGCATGGCGGACCGAGCGAAAGGCGGCGCGGTTCGCCGCTCTCGGGCGGGCGCTCGGACGCCACCCGGGTCGCTTCGCGGGGACGATAGTGGTGCTGCTCGGCGTGCTCGGGATCGTCTCGTTCGGCTTCCACCCGACGTTCGACCTCACTGCGGGCAACACCTCAACCACCCAGTCCGCCGCGTACGCCAACGTGCTGCTCAAGGGGTTCCCGGCGGGGGACTCCGAGCCGACCGACGTGCTGGTGCAGTCGACTGGCGGCAAACCGCTCGATACCGCGTCGCTTGCGTCGTTCGGGGCGCAGCTCGCCAAGGTGTCCGGCGTGGCCTCGGTAAGCCCGGTGAAGGTGAATGCGAGCGGCCACGTGGCGGACTACACCGTGATCCTGTCGGCCTCGGGCGAATCCGCGGCGGCGATGAACACAGTGCGCGGGCCCCTTGACGCCGTCGTGCGCACCGACGCCCCGGCTGGGAGCCGCGCACTGGTCGGCGGCATCACCTCGGTGTACGTGGACCTCCAGTCGGCCATGGAGCACGACTACGCCATCGTGTTCCCGGTGGCCGCCACGGCGATCCTCATCATCCTCGGGCTGCTGCTGCAGAGCGTCGTGGCGCCCTGGTACCTGATGATCTTCGTCGGCCTCGGCTTCGCCGCGACCCTGGGCGCCTCGGTGGGCATCTTCCAGGATCTCGGCAATCAGAGCGGGCTCACGTTCGTCCTGCCGATCATGATGTACCTGTTCGTGGTGGCGCTCGGCACCGACTACAACATCCTGATGGTGTCGCGACTGCGGGAGGAAGCCACCGAGGGCAAGACCCCGCGTGCCGCGGCGGCCGAGGCGCTCAAGCACGCCGGGCCGACGATCGCCTCGGCAGGGCTGATCCTGGCCGGGACCTTCGCATCGCTGATCCTGGCCGGCGGGTCCACATTCAGCCAGATGGGCTTCGCTATCTCGTGCGGCATCGTCATCGTGGCGTTCGTGATGGCCATGTTCCTGACGCCGTCGGTGACGGCACTGCTCGGGACTCGGGCGTGGTGGCCCGGGCACCAGAAGCGAGGCCGCCATGGCGGTCATGGCGGTCATGGCGGTCATGGCGGTCATGGCGACCAGCCGGCCAGGGACGGACTGCCAGACGGGCTCGACGCTGCACGCGCAGCGCACATCTGACGGTTGTAAGCCAAGGCGAGCCGCACCAGCCGGCTCCGCTTGCCGTTGACAGGCCGGGGCCGGGATGACGCGTCACGCGTGGTGCGGCAGGCCTGCAAGCCACGAAGCGTTCACCGAGTCCAGGTCGACCTGGTCCGCGGACCCGCCGATGGCGCCCGCCGGGCCGCGCAGGTTGGTGCAGCACTGCTGCTGCTCGATCCGGGCATCGAAGCCGGACCAGCCGCCGTACGGATGCGGCATCGTCACCAGCGCCGGGAACCTGGCCGGATATGCCGCCGGGAACGGCGCGGCGAAGTCGGGGACCTGCGCGTCCAGCAGCGGGAGAGTCCTGAAGGCCGCGCTACCGCCCATCACAGTCTGCCAGCCCTGGCTGAGGCTGTAGACGACCGGCGTCTGACCGAGCGCGGTCACGCCGTTGACGAGCGCCGCGGTGAGCGGCACGCCTGGACCGGACTCGATATCCAGCACGGCGAAGCTCAGGTGCGCCTGCAGGGTGGGCGGCAGCCCCCTGATCGCACTGGCCAGGCAGTTCACGTTGCGCGTGTAGACGGCGTAGTCGATGCGCTCACGGTAAGCGTCCTGGATCTGCGCGACGGCCGCGGGGTCGACAGTGCAGGTGTTCACCGGCGCATCGCAGCTGCCGTCCGAGCATTCCGAGGACCAGACGACGGGGTCGGTGAGGAACAGCCTGAACCCGTTCAGCCGGATCGCCCGCCACTGCGCCACGGTGAACCGGTCGCCGCTGCCCGTCGAGATCCCGGCCGCGTCGAAGCCCCGAACCGCGGCCGGAGCCGACGGGGCCGACGGCGTGCTCGCAGAGCAGCCGGCCGAAGCGATCGCCATCAGCGCTGCCGTAGCCGCCAGTGTTGGCGCGCGCCTGACCCTGTTCCTGCTTAGCCGTTGCACAGCTGCCCGAGACGACAGCGAGAACCGCTTGCCGATCTGGGAAATGCTCACGCCATGCCCTCACTGACGGACGGGAGAACCGCGCTGGCGCACGACCGGACGGACACCGACTGTGGCGCAACCAGCGCTATATAGCCGCGGCGCCGGACATAGCCGAGCCAAATCTAGGTGTCTTAACTCAACTATTGATCTTGCCGATGCGTGCCGCTCTTAATCATGGTGCGCTTCACCTTCCGCAGCCGCACTTCGGCGGTGTTCTCGTTCTAGCCCCCGCCACAACTGGTTACACCTTGGCCGTGGCCAAATCGATCCCGGTGCCGCCGCCGGTGATCAGGGCAGCCTTGCCGTCAAGTTCCCGGCCATGGCCTGCGAGGCCGCGGACCGGGTGACCCCTGCCCCGCCCGCGGCTAGCTACACCAACGGGGCGGTCCTCCAGCCTGACTATCAGGCATGCTCGTCGCCGAGGCGCCCGGTACGGAGGCCGTCGAGCACGATCTGGGTAAGGCGGCGGCCCTGCACGATGCCGTCCTCGCCGGGCCCGACGCGCCAGAGGTATCCCATGAGCAGCAGGACGTCGGCGGGGTCGAGGCCGGGGCGGACGCTGCCGTCGGCAACGCAGGCATCCAGCAGCTTGGTGACGGCGACGACGACGGGAGCGTAGGTCTCGTCGATCGCGTTCTGGATCGCGACGTTGTGCAGGGCTTCCCCGAGGCCGTGTTTGACCCGGACATAGGCGGCGAGCGTCTCGAACCAGGTGGTAAACGCCTCCAGCGGCGGATGGGTGGCAAGAGCCTCATCGACACTGTCAACCAGGTTCTGCACGTCGTGCCGGTAGACGGCCAAGATCAGGTTCTCGCGTGTCGGGAAATGCCGGTACAAGGTTCCAGCGCCCACGCCTGCGCGCTTGGCGATCTCGTTCATGGAAGCGGTGGCTGACTCTGCCAGCAGCTCGTGCGCGACCTCAAGGATCGCGGCGCGGTTGCGCGCAGCGGCCGTGCGCTGTGTTCCGTAGGTGAGAGGGGTCTCGTCGGCAGTCATGAAACTCATCCTGGCTTCGGCCGGGCTGGACGGATTGAAACGCGGAGACTTCTCCGGTAGTCTTGGGACGCGGACAACTCTCCGCGAGTTCGCAACTCTACCAGGAGCACGATCATGAAGTACATCAAGCTCGGCACCACGGGCCTTGACGTCTCACCCATAGCGATCGGTGCGATGACCTACGGCGAGCCCCGCCGCGGCCACCCCGTCTGGTCCCTCGGCGAGGAGGCATCCCGCCCGCTGATCCGGCGCGCGCTGGAGGCCGGCATTAACTTCTTCGACACCGCGAACATCTACTCGCAGGGCTCCAGCGAGGAGATCCTCGGCCAGGCGCTGCGCGACTTCGCGAACCGCGACGACGTCGTCATCGCGACCAAGCTGCGCCACCCCATGCGGACCGGCCCCAACGGGAAGGGCCTGAGCCGTAAAGCGATCATGACCGAGATCGATCACTCGCTGACGCGCCTCGGCACTGACTACATCGACCTGTACCAGATTCACCGCAACGACCACACCACCCCGCTCGCGGAAACCCTCGAGGCGCTGCACGACCTGGTCAAGGCCGGCAAGGTGCGCTACCTCGGCGCCTCATCCATGCCAGCCTGGGAGTTCGCGAAAGCCCTGCACTTGCAGCAGGCCAACGGGTGGGCGCGATTCGTGTCGATGCAGGACCACTACAACCTGCTCGCCCGCGAGGAAGAGCGCGAGATGATCCCGCTCGCCCTCGACGAGGGAGTCGGCACGATCGTGTGGAGCCCGCTGGCCCGTGGCCGCCTCGCCCGCGCGTGGGACGACGCAAAGGCGACCGCGCGCAGCGGCAACGACGGGTTCGCCGACATGCTCTATTCGCCGCTAACGGAGCGGTCTGACCACGCCATCGTCGAGGCCGTCGGCCGGGTCGCGGAGGCCCGCGGCGTGACGCGCGCCCAGATCGCGCTCGCCTGGTTGCGCAGCAAGCCGGTCGTGACCGCTCCGATTGTCGGAGCGAGCAGCGCGCCGCAAATCGACGACGCTGTCGCCTCGCTTAGCATCGAGCTGAGCGACGAGGAAATCAGCGACATCGAGGCACCGTATACACCACGCTACGACTTCCAGGGCATCTGTGACGACGCCGAGTTGCAGGCCATCATGGCCCGGCTCCCCCAGTTCATGACCGTGAACTAGGAACCGCAATGAGTCTCACTCCTGCGTTCTGGGCCGGGAGCCGCCGGGTGCCGGGGTTTTGAGCTGACAGGGAAGCGCCCAGCAGCAGCATCGGCGACGGCCCCCCGCGAAGAGGCGGGGGGCCGTTGGTGCTTTGCCTGGGCGGCTAGTTCGAGAAGACCTCGAACTCGGCGATCTGGGGGGCACCCTGGACGGTGTTGTTGCTGACGTCCAGGCGGAGGTAGCTGACGGTGGGGTCAGCTGGGATGGAGATAGTGACGACGTTGT
>Ga0335075_10001957_pt1 | contig 33427 bp, 31 predicted proteins | sample Lox_Sample_24_FD_206723 | JGI IMG/M metagenome (GOLD analysis project Ga0335075, IMG submission 206723) | Soil microbial communities from Loxahatchee National Wildlife Refuge, Florida, United States - Lox_Sample_2.4 | ecosystem: Environmental > Terrestrial > Soil > Wetlands | place: USA...
CTCCACAGCGTCGGCTCGTAGGTCAGCGGCCAGTGGTGCCGGACGTGACGCCAGATGCCGAGCACGACGAGCAGTGGGATCCACCAGGTACCAAATGCCCACAGCGCGAAGGAGGAACCCTCGACGAACCCGGCCGTCGCCCTTACGGCGGGAGGCGCGGCGGTAAGGCCCAGGATGCGGGGACCGGCCAGCACGATGATCGCGGTGGCGCCCATCAGGATCCAGTAGGGAGGGCTGAGGGTCTGCGGGGTCATGGGCACAGTCAGCCAGTGCAGCAAGATCAGCGAAACGAGCAGGAGGTAGAGCACCAGCCCGAGCCACACCGCGGCAAGCACGCCGGCCAGGATCGCCGTGACCAGCGGATGGCCCGCCGCCGCCAGCCGGATCCCGAACACATCCATTCCGGCCGCAATCGCGAAGAAGCCGAAGACCCGTCCGGGATCGCGCCAGCCGGCGATTGGGGCGGGGCGCCCGCGCCCTTGAAAGCCCTGGTCGGTACCCTGGCCCAGGCGGGCTGGACGCACCACTAGGTAGCAATGATGAGGCTTAGGTGAGCAGGACATGGATCGTGACGCCAAGACCCGGGCCCGGCTAGAGGAGCACTGGAAGGCCTCCGAGGACGGAGACATCGACACCGAGCACGCGATCTACGCCGCCGACGCGATCCTGGACTACCCGCAGTCCGGGGAGCGTTTCCGGGGCCGGTCGAAGATCCAGGCACAACGAGGCGGGCACCCGGCCGAACGCCACTTCACCGTCCATCGGATCCGGGGCGGCGGCGACCTTTGGGTAAGCGAGGTCGTGATCACCTACGACGGCGTGCCCACCTACTCGGTGAGCATCATGGAGTTCGCCGACGATCTGGTAGCGCACGAGACCCAGTACTTCGCCGACCCCTTCCAGGCGCCTGCCTCGCGGGCGGCACTCGCTGAGCCGATCCCGGACCGCGACCGATAACCCCTACGCACAGCGGGGACGGCGGTCACGTTCAGGTCGCTGGTGCCCACTGCCGCCGGAGATGCTGTGTCGCCGCAGATTGCGGCCCGATGTTCCTTCGGGCCGCTTGCTTCCTCCTCCGCGGCGCAATGGCGTGAGCATTATCTTCGTGGGCATTTTCATAGTTGTCTATCAGGCCCGTTCTGCCTGGCTTTAGTTCATCGAGCTGGCGGCGAGGCCGCCGCCGTGGGCAACTCGGTGTTTCCCGCCGAGCTTTACGGGAAGACGCAACGCCGTGAAAGCTGCATGGCAGGAAGCCAGCAGTTCGTCGTGGCCGAAAGGAGCCTATCGTGATCGTAATCGGAATCATCCTGCTGATTCTCGGTTTCCTGACGAAGATCGCCATCGTCTGGACGCTGGGCATCATCGCGCTGGTAGTTGGCCTTATCCTGATGCTGCTTGGCGCGGTGGGACACGCGGTCGGGCCTCGCCGGCACTATTGGTGATACAGGCCAGAGCGCTGACTTGCCGGGATTCTGGCCGCATGTGCTGCCTGGACCGGTGGACTGACGGGTCGCTGCTCTGATCGTCACCGCTGTCGCTGTCATCGAAGCCTGGCCCTCGGCGACCTTGATGGTACGAATGCGGCGGGTCGCCCTGCACGCGTCCGAGATAACCAGCTGAGGCGCGGGGCCGCGGCTGGGCGGATACACAGGACGCGGTACTACGGATATCTGGCTTCCGGTGGTTCTTTTGTATCGTGCATGGTCCAGAGCAGGCCGGCCAGATGTTCGGGATCGACGGTTGGCATCTCCCAGACCGGGTCGCCCGCAGCCTTGGCCTGCTCCAGCTCGGTATGGAAAGCACTGTGCCTGATGGCCGCACCGATGTAGAGCACGCCGACGTAGACGCCTTTCCCGGCTACCTCGGCGTCAAGGGCTTGCAGGTAGTTGCGCTGGGCGGCTTGTGCGGGACTTGGGCCGCTCATGTTCGGCAGGCCGTGCATGGTGCTGCCGCCCTGCGCGGTCAAGATGGCGCCGTCCCCCTGCTCGAGCATGTGCGGCAGGAACTCCTGCACGAGTGCCAGCATCGTGTAGAAGATCAGCGGCATGAAGCTCTGGGCGTGCTGTGGGGTCAGGCTGGCGGCGGAAACGAACCCGGTGCTTGGCGTGGGCGCATAGTAAAAGGCGTCGAGGTGGCCGGCCTTAGCGCGAATCTGCTCGGCCAGCCGGGGCGTGGCACCGGTGTCGGCTAGGTCGGCCGTGATGACGTGCGCGGTTGCCCCGGCACTGGTCAGATCCATCGCCAGACGGTCAAGTGGCTCCGGGCGGCGAGCCACCAGCGTGACGGCGTAACCCTCTCGCGCGTAGCGACGGGCGACAGCCTGGCCAAGGCCGGGTCCGGCGCCGAACACAGCGATGGATTTGGACAAAGAATGCTCCCATGGGTAGTCGGGGGCGGCTCAAGCCGCGGGACTGCTCGCCAGATCAGCGAACGACCAGGACCGTCTTGCCGGGACGTCGGGCCCCTCCCCCGCTTTCGAAGGCCTTCCGCCCTTCGGCCAGCGGGAAGGTCTGACTGATCACCGCTCGCAGCCTTCCCGCGTCGGCCATCTCCGCCAGCCTGGCTAGCTCGTTGGCGTTCGGCTCGACGACGAAAAACATGGCGTGGACCTTGTACCTGCCCGCCAGATCCTGGTCCGGGGGCGCGCCGAGGGTTACCAGCCGACCGCCCTCGCGCAGCAGGCCGTAAGAGCCGTCAAGCACGGCGCCGCCGACTGTGTCGATGACGACATCGAACCCGCCCGCGGCCTGGCTGGGACGCCCGGCCTCGGCGCTGATGAAGCGGTTCGCGCCGAGGTCCCGTACGAAGTCGGCGTCGGCGCTGCGGCCGGTGGCGGTGACGTGGCCGCCGAGGATCGCCGCAAGCTGGACGGCGAATATGCCGATTCCGCCGGCCCCTCCCTGGACCAGCACCTGCTCGCCGGGTTGCAGGGCCGCGTGATCCGCCAGCGCCTGCCAGGCGGTCAGCGCCGCGAGCGGCAGCGTCGCCGCTGCCACGTGGGAGAGCGACTGTGGCTTGGTGGCGAGGTTGGCGCCCGGCATGACCACGTACTCGGCGGCGGCGCCATCGCGGTCGAAGTCGACCAGGCCGATCACCTCATCGCCCGCGGCCAGGCCGACGACGCCGACGCCGAGGCCGGCGACCACGCCCGACACTTCATGGGACGGTATGATCGGCGTCCGGTCCTTACCGTCCCGGGTGGTCCACTCAAGATCCCAGGTCAGCTCCGCAAAGGTAATCGCCGCCGCGTGCACGGCAACCAGCACCTCGCCCGGCCCTGCGGACGGCGCCGGTGCCTGTTCGTAGACCAGCTGTTCGGGTCCGCCGCGAGCATGCGCCCGCAGCGCCATCATGGTTCCCATCGTGGACCTTCCTCAGCCAGCACACATCGCCACCATTGTCCTCAGCCACCTGAAGGCGGACTAGGCCGGCACGCTGGTAAAATTTGAGTTTCGGTTGTCAACACAGCCGCCCACACCCTGGTTCCCCCGGGATGACACTTGCTCCCCACACGGGAGGTGGGACTGATACCTACCATCAAGTACGCCTTGACGGTCAACGGCATGGCCGTGGTGACGGCGCCGGAAGAAATCGACGTCACCACCGCCGAGCAGCTGCGGATGGCTCTGCTCGAGGCGGGCAGCCACGGGCATGCGACGGTCGTGGTGGACATGACCGACACCCAGTTCTGCGATTCGGCCGGGCTTGGCGTGCTGATCCGGGCCCACCGGCGGGCCCTGGGTGAAGGCGGCGAGCTGCGGCTGGTCCTCCCCGCCGAGGGTGCCGTTGTGCGCGTCCTGACCTTGACCCGCCTGGATCGTCTCATCCCCAGCTTCGGCAGTCTGGACCAGGCGCTCGCTTCGGTGTCCGCCAGCGCGGCTGCGCCCCCTCCCGTGCCTGCGGCTGAGGTCATGCTGCAGGCGTCGGTGGAAGCCGGGGAATCCGGTCCGGTCATTGTGCTAGCGGGCGAGGCGGATCAGAGCTGCGCGGAGCGGCTCGGCGAGCTGATCGCCGGGCAGCTAGCCGGGGGGACCCGGCAGATGACGATTGACGTATCGGGATTGAGGTTCGCCGATTCGGCATCGGTCCGGACGCTGGTGCTGGCGGCAAAGACACTGACGGAGCGGGGCGGGAGTCTAGTACTGCTGGATCCGCAGCAACCCGTCGCCAGGGTGCTGGCCCTGCTTGGTGCGGACAAGATGATCACGATCGGGGAAAAGACCCCGACCGTGCAACGGCTGGAGCATGGGGAACCGCGCAGTTAGGCCGCGCCCGGCCAGGCACGAGAGGTATATGGATGAGCACGGGATCGATCAGCCGACCTGGGCGGTTCCACGAGGTCGGGTTCTACCGCTCCGACGACGAGTTCCGCGCGCTGATCGTCCCGTTCGTGGAGGAAGGGGTGGCCGCGGGTCAGCCGGTCATCATCGGCTATGACGACCGCAAGGCAAGCCTGCTGCGGTCGTGGCTTCATAAACCCGCCGCGGTTACCTTCATCGCCGGCACCAGCCTGTACGCGACGCCGGCCAGGGCCATAGCGTCCTACTGGAAGATGTTCGAGCAGCACACAGCCGCGGGCGCGACCCAGATCCGGATCGCAGGCGACGTGCCACACGAGGGTAACGGCGGCCGGTTCGCCGGATGGGACCGCTACGAATCGGCCGTCAACACCGTCTGGGACCAATTTCCCGTCTGGAGCCGGTGCCTGTACGACGTCACCACCGCCGCTCCCCGCGTCCTGGACATCGCCAGGCGGACCCACCCCCGCATCGTGCTGCCCTCAGGCCAGTTCCAGGACAACGAGTGCTACCAGGATCACCGCGACTTCCAGCCATTGCCGTCAGATCCCGATCCCCTTGAAGGATCGGCCCCCGCCCTCGAGGTGACCGATCCGTCGGCCGCTCAGGTCCGGCGCGCGATCACCAGCATCGGCTACGGCCAGGTCCCCGATGCGGTCCTTGAGGAACTTGAGGTCGGCGCGACGGAGGCGGTCAACAACGCCAGGCTGCACGGCCGGCCCCCCGTGACCGCGCGGATCTGGGCCGCATCAGGGCGGATCCTGGTCGAGGTCCACGACACCGGCCCGGGGCCGGGCGACCCGCTGGCCGGGCTGGTTCCCGCGCTGGCCGAAACGGGATTCCGCGGAGCCGAGCTCTGGCTCATCCACATGCTCGATCTCGACACCGCGCTGATCCGGTCCCCAGACGGCTTTACCGTCCGGCTAGCCGCCGGGCAGGCTGCGTGATCGCCGGTAGATGCCAAGCCGAGCCGAAATCGTGTCGTTCGACGACTCCCCGCCGCCGCCAGGAGCCGATCCATGGGTGCCAGGCGCCGCGCCCGCCACCGGCATCGAGGTAACCGATCCCGACCCCGCCTGGCCGCGACAGTATGCCGATCTCGCGCGCCGCATCCGGGAGGCCCTGGGCTGGCGGGCGCTGCAGCTTGAGCACGTGGGCTCCACCTCAGTGCCGGGGCTGCCGGCGAAGCCGATCATCGACATCGACCTGACGGTGGCCGACCCCGAGCGCGAAAACGACTATGTGCCGGCGCTGGAGATGATCGGGTTCCGCCTGGTGATCCGCACGCCCTGGTGGTACGGCCACCGGGCCCTGGTAGCGGACCAGCCGCGTTGCCACCTCCATGTTTTCGGACCTGACAGCGCCGAGCTTGTGCGGCACCGGATCTTCCGTGACTGGCTACGAGGCAATCCCGGGGAGCGCGATCGCTACGCCGCCGCGAAGCGGCAGGCCGCGTCCGAGGCCAACGCGGGCGGAGAGCACGTCATGCAGTACAACGCACGCAAGCAGGAGGTCGTCAGGGAGATCTATCACCGGGCGTTCGTGGCCGCAGGTCTGCTTGAGGAGTAAGGCCAGACCCGGCGGTCAGGTCAGGGTGGCTGTCCGGCGGGCCAAGGCCGCGTCGAGCAGGGTGGCCGCGGCGGCTCGGGCCGCGGCGGCCGCGGCGGGGTCGTGGTCCAGCCGCGCGGACTGCCCGCTGCCGTCGTAGAGCAGGTGCAACTGGCGGGCCAGGATTTCGGGCTCGGGCACGCGCGCTTGGGCGGCCAGGTCGGTCAGCAGTGCGCGTACCCAGCGGCGATAGGCCTCGGTCGCCTGCTCAGCGGGGTCGCCGGGGTGTGATTCGGCGCTGGCGCGGGCGAACGCGCAGCCGCGGTAGTCGGGCTGGGCGAACAGCTCCCCCTGGCCTTCGAATACGGCAAGCAGGCGTTCGCGCGGCGTGTCGTAGCGGTCCACCGCCCGCGTGATGACCTCGGTGACGCTGGCGTAGCGGGTCTCGAGGTAGGCGCGGACCAGCTCGTCCTTGCTGCCGAAGGTGTTGTACAGCGAAGCCTTGGCCACGCCGGCCTGCTCGATGACGCGGTCGATGCCGACCGTGTGCACGCCCTCGTTGTAGAACAGCTCGTTGGCCGCGGCCAGCAGCCGCTCGCGCGCCGACAGCCGGGCCGCGCCGGTCTCCTTGACAGCCATGGTGACGGCCACCACCCTTCCTAGACAGACCTGTCTATCGTACGCCCTGGGTCCGGGCAAACGACAGGTTCCGAAGCGCGGCCAGGACGGTTCTTCACCAAGCCGAACAGGGCCAGCATGGCCAGCGCGATCACCGCGGCGCCGTAATAGCGGGCGGTGCTGATCAACCCGCCGCCATGCACCACGCCGAACCCGGCCAGCACGGCCGGCACGCCCAGCCCGAGGTAGGACACCACGTAGAGCAGCGAGACCACACCGGCCCGCTGGTGCGCCGCGGCCAGCGGCACTACCGTGCGGATACTGCCCTGGAAGCCGCAGCCGAACCCGGCGCCCGCGATCGCTGTGCCGACGAAGAAGACCGCCGCGGACCCCAGGCTCACGGAGATGACCGTCACGGCCACGCCGGTGATCAGGGCCAGGATGCCGGACAGCATCACCGTCCGGGCCGCGGCCCGGCGCAGCACGATGATCGCGATGACGGCCGAGGCAGCAAGCAAGAAGAAGCTCAGGCTGCCAAGCACCACGTTGCCCGAGTCGGTCAGCGTGTGCACCAGCGCCGGGCCGAGCGCGCCGTACAGCCCGGCCAGCGCCCACACCGCGAACAGTACGGGCACGGCGGTCAGCACCGGGGACCGCAGCGCCCGCGGCAGGGTGATCTCCGGCCGCAGGCTGGCCAGCGCGCCCGGTGCCCGGCTGACCGTCTCGCGCATCGCGGCGATTGCGGTCGCCTGCAGGGCGAGCACGCCGATCAGGGCCAGGTAGATCAGGTGGGTGGGGTCGGGCAGGAAGCGGGCCGCCAGCGCGGACAAGATCGTTCCGGTCGCGGTGCCCATGCCCGGCGCTACCGCGTTGGCGAACGTGCCGAGTTCGCGGTCCATGTCCAGCATGGCCGCGCCGATCGCGCCCAAGGCCGCGCCGGTGGACAGGCCCTGAACCACCCTGGCCGACAGCAGTGCGGGCACTCCGGTGGCGGTGGCGAAGATCACCAGTGACCCCGCATGCACGGCGATCGCGGTCAGCAGCACCGGCCGGCGCCCGACGTGGTCCGACAGCTTGCCCAAGGTCAGCAGGGCGGCCAGTACCGCCATCGCGTACACACCGAACACGACCGTGGTGGTGATCGGCGTGAAGTGCCACTTGGCCTGGTAAATCGCGTACAGCGGAGTGGGCGCGGCGGAGGAAGCCAGCAGCGCCACGATCAGCGAGGCCAGCAGGAAAACGGCAGGCCGGCCGCTCAGCCGCGGAGTGCCCCGCCCGCGCAGGCGGGGCGGGCGCGCGAACGGGTCAGCCGGGAGGGCCGTGGTTTCGGCCGCCGGGCGCCGGACCTGCAGGGCCTGCGCGATGCCTGACCTGGACCCGGCGCCGTAGTGCGTTGTCATGTCTGGTTACTCACCTTTATTGAGTAGACAGGTCTGTGCAGTTGATAGTAGACAGACAGGTCTAATCAGTCAAGGGCTATCGGGTTGGGCTTCCGGCGTGGGGTCCCGGCGCGGGGTCCCGGCGCGGGCTTCCGGCGTGGGCTCCCGGCGCGGGCTCCCGGCGCGGGCTCCCGGCGCGGGGGTCCCGGCGCGGGCTCCTGGCGCGGGGGTTCCCGGCGTGGATGCGGTCTCGCGGATCGCTAGTCTGGGGAGGTCATGGCTGACTGGATCTTTCAGGCCAACCCCCGGCATCATCACCTGGAGGTGACGGCCTCCCGGGAGCAGTGGTGGGGCACGCCTCGCTACAGGGACCGGATGGCGGTCGGCGACCGGGTGTGGCTGCAGGTTGTGGGGCCGAAAGACCCAGGTATCTACTATGTCGCGACGATCGTTTCCGAGACGTACGAGCATCCGGTTCAGCCATCCGACCCGGCGCACTTCCGGTGGCGGACCGACATCCGGTTCGACTACCGCATCTGTCCGCCCCTGCTCAGGTCTGAGCTGCGCGATGACGTGGAGTTCGGATCGTTCCGTCCGTTCCGTGGCTTCCAGGGCTCGAACGTGCCGGTGCCGCCAGAGGTCGCCGCGGCACTGGCCGCCAGAGCGGCCCCGCGCCTAGAACCTCTGCCCCGCGAGACGGGTGCACGCTAACTGTGCCACCATCCGGCCTGCCTGCCGACTGACCATCGAGGCCACAGTAAGCGTGTGATCGCCTTGCTGCCGGCGAGCGGCACGGATGATAACCGCCTGCGCCAGCGTGTCCGAGTCTCTTAGGGCGCCAATCATGATCTTGGCCAGTTCGGGTTCATATTCGTCCTCTTCTGGCCAGGATCATGAAACGGCCGGCCTGGGCTCGAAGGCGGCGGAGAACAGGTAGCTGGTCGCCAGGCTGCGGTAGGGTCGCCACTTCTCGGCGATGGCGAGAACCTCCTGCTGGCTGGGCAGCCGATCGAGCCGGTACGCGGCCTGTACCGCCTTGCGCAGCGCCAGGTCGCCGGGCAAGACGACATCCTCGCGCCGCAGCGCGATGAGCAGGGCGCCCTGTACGGTCCAGGGACCTATCCCGGGGACCGTTGTGAGCTCGGCCATGAGCTCGTCGTCGGGCAGGGCACTCAGCACCTCCTGGTTCAGCCGCCCGTCCGACAGCCGCTCGGCGAGGTCGCGGAGTGTGCCGATCTTCCGCCAGGACAGGCCGGCCTGGCGCAGCTGGCCGGGATCTATGCTCAGCAGTTCGGCGGGCGCAGGGAGATGCCCGCCGAACAAGGCCTGGATGCGGGCCAGGGTCCGGCGAGTCGCCGGGACGGACAGCTGCTGGCCGGTGACCTGGAACAGCAGCGCACCGTACAGGTCCATCGGCGGCAGCTGGTTCATCCACGCCCGGGGATCGAAGTCCGGCCGCTCGTCGATAAGCCGGGCCAGTACCGGGTCAGCGTTGCGCAGATAAGAGCGCGCCTCACGCAACCATGCCGCGCGGCTGGAATCCTCGCTCACCGGACTCGCTCCCTTCCCCACGGGTATACCGGTCAGGGACACCCGTCACCTGATTCCGGTGATGCGCCGTCTGAGCCGGGCAGGCGGACCTCGATCAGGTCAGGCCGAGCGCCTCGATCTCGGCCGGCACGCTGCCCGTTGATCCGGATCATGTGCAGGGCGGGTGCCGGTTCCATGATGCCATCGTCACGGGCTGGGAGGTGAGGTCGCATCACCGGGATCGGGTGACCTGCGGGCTAGCGCGTGCCGCCTGCCGCCGGCAGCCGCAGCTCCCGTTTCGTCGGGAGCTGTTTCGTGCCGGGGCAGGGCCTGGAGCAGTTCCCGCGAACCCGTCATCGCGAACGGCAGGAGCAGCCGGTCGGACTCGGCCAAGCGCCGGGCCCCGGTGCGGTCCCTCATTCAACTGTCCTGGATTGCCCGGGCGACGCGCTCGCGGGTAAGCGGCAAGTCGCGGACGCGAACCCCGACCGCGTCGGCGACCGCGTTGCCGATGGCGCCGGCGGCCGGCCCCTGGGCGACCTCGCCCGCGCCGACCTCGGGTTGGCCCGGCGCGTCCACGATGTGGACCATCACCTCCGGAGTCTCGGTGAACCGGAGGATCGGGTAACTGTCCCAGCTCGCCGAGGTGATCTTGTCCCGGTCGAACCTGACCTGCTCGCGCAGCGTCCAGCTCGCGCTCTGCACGGCGCCGCCCTCGACCTGGTTGATCACCCCGTCCGGATTGATGACCCGGCCTACGTCCGCCGCGAGCCACATCCGGCGCAGCCGGATGTCCGTGTCCGCCTCCACCTCGGCCACGGCGGCGCAGTACCCCGCCACGCCCTTGTAACGGGCCACCCCGGCGCCGTAGCCAATGCCGTCGCGGCGGTCCCTGGTGTCCCATCCGGCCATCCGCGCGGCCTCGGCGAGCACCTGCCGGGCCCGCGGGTCGGTGAGATGGGCGAGCCGGAATCGCACCGGGTCGGCGCCGGCCGCGGCGGCCAGTTCGTCCATGAACGACTCGATGGCGAACACGTTGAGGTGCGCGCCGAGCGACCGCAGCGAGGATGTCCTGATCGGCATGTCCAGCAGCCGGTGCCGGGTGACCTGCATGGCGGGGATGTCGTAGCCAGGCACCGCGTTGCGCGTGGCGCCCATGGTGTTGGCCGGCTGACCGTCGGGCGCCGACGGCATCGGGCCGCCCCCAGCCAGGTGGGTCAGGGCGAGCAGGCGCGGGTTCCCGCCCATGGTGGGACGCCCCATGAAGCCGTTACTCCACACGTCCTGCCGCCAGTTCACGATCCGGCCGCCGGCGTCAAGGCCGGCCGAGAGCCGCGCGAGCATGGCCGAACCCAGCGGCGACCAGCACATCTCATCCTCGCGCGTCCACGCCACCCGGACCGCCCGGCCGGGGACCGCCCGCGCCAGCAGCACGGCGTCCAGGGCCACGTCGTCCGCGCCGTTCTGGCCGTAGACGCCCGCGCCCTCCACGTAGTGCACGGTCACCTGGCCGGCATCCAGCCCCAGGCCGGCCGCGATCGCGCCGCGCAGCGGGAAGATGCCCTGACTGTGACTCCACACGGTGACGGAGTCACCGTCCCAGCGGGCGATCGCGCAACTGGGCGCCAGCGATGCGTGGGCGAGGTACGGCCGGGTGAACTCGGCGGTCAGCGTGCGGGTCGCGGTGCCAGCGGCATCCCCGGCCGGCTTGTCCACCACCGTCTGGTCCTCCGACGGCGCCGCGAGCATGAACCCGCGCAGGTCGCGGGCGTCGGGCAGAGACGGAATCGTCCGCCATCGCGCCGCGCGGGCAACCCTCGCGGCGGCCACCCGGGCGGCCCGGTCGGTCGGGGCCACCACGCCGAGGAACGAGCCGTCCCGCACCAGCACCATCTCGCGGCCGAGATCAGGTTCAGCCAGTCCGGTGAGTTCGGCGGCCCGCGCGGGCGGCCGCACCACCCGGCCGTAGGCCATGTCCGGCAGGACGAGATCGTGCAGGAACCGCGGCCGCCCGGTCACCTTGTCCGGAATGTCGAGCCGCGGGGCGCTGCGTCCGGCGACGGACCACTGCCCGGACGGCCGGGACGGCACAGGCACCTCGGCGGGCCGGTCAAGCATTTCTGGATACGCCAGCGTCCAGTAGCTCAGGCCGGCCGGACCTTCGGCGGTCTGGATCTGCCCGTCGGCCACGTCCAGCGCCGCCTGGGTGACCCCGAGGCTTTTCGCTGCCGTGGCCAGCAGCAGGTCACGAGCCTGTGCGCACGCTTGCCTGAGTGCCGATCCTGACTCCTCGACCGACCGGCTGCCCGCTGTGACGCCCTCGTCGGGGCTGGTGGCGGTGGATACCGGCGCTACCCGCACCCGGGCCAGGGCGACCTGGAGTTCTTCGGCCGCCACCTGCGCCAGGGCGGTCCAGATGCCCTGGCCGTACTCCACCTTGCCGATCCGGATCATCACCTCCCCGTCCCGGCCGAAATCGAGCCACCGGGCCAGCACCGGGTTGGCCGCGAGGTCGGCCGGGAGCGCGGGCACCTGGGCTGGACGCTGGCTGGCGGGAAGCGGCCCGGCGGGCGGGTCCGCGATCGCGGCCGGCTCATCGGGAGTTCGCCCGGCGGCCTTCAGCACCGCGCGGACGATCCTGCCGTGCGTCCCGCAGCGGCACAGATTGCCGTCGAGAGCCTCCCGCACCTCCTGCTCGGTCGGGGCGGGATGGTCGTGCAGCAACCCGGCCGCGGCCATCACCATGCCGGAGGTGCAGTACCCGCACTGGGCGGCCTGCTCGTCGATGAACGCCTGCTGGACCGGATGCAGCCGGCCGCCGCCCGACAGCCCCTCCACCGTGACGACCTGGCCTTCGGTGGCCGACACGGCCAGATCGCAGGACGAGCGGGCGCGGCCGTCGATGAGCACGAAGCACGCCCCGCACAGCCCTATCCCGCAGCCGAACCTCGGCCCGGCCAAACCCAGGTCATGGCGGAGCACGTCGAGCAACGGCGTATCCGGCTCGCAGGTCACGCTGCGCTCGACGCCATTCACGGTCAGCCGGAATTCGGTCTCCTGCATGGTTTCCTGCACCTTCCCCATAGAGCCAGGCTGACGCGGAAGTGATACCACGGCCCGTTCGGACATCTATTTCAATGATTCCGAACGGTCCGTGGTGCTACGGCCCGGCAGCTGACGCCTGACATCGAAGGCGACGGCGCGCTCGGCAGCCGGGCGGCGCGGGCGGCCAGGCCGCCCGTCCGGATCAGCACCATCGTGATCGCCATGAAGATCAGGCCGTCGGTGAGGGCCGCGCCTGTGACCTGGTGGGCGACGCACCACTGGGCCAGCTGGGCCGGGAACCAGCGGGTGGCGCCGTAGGAGAACGCCGCCCGGGCGCCCACGACCACCGTCCACACGACCGCGTAGGGGAAGCTGGCCGCGCTGACCGGCTTGCCGGTCTTCGGGCTGCGGTACACCCGCATCAACACGGTGGCGACGAGGCCGCACAGCAGGCCGGCCGCGAGGCCGGCCAACTCGATAAGCAGTCCGTTCCCGTGGGTGACCGGCCGGTCAAGGAACAAGGGGATCACCAGGGCGATCGTGATCAGCGGCCGCAGGATCCGTATCTTTCCGATCTTGCGGTGCGGGCCGAGATCAGCCTCGAGGACGGCGAACAGGACCACGCCGTTGACGATCATCGCTTCGGTAATGGGTGACATGGGGTGCTCCTGATATGGCAGGTGTCGTTGCTGGCACCACCCACCATCGCCGGGACGCCCGGCCGTGGCGTCGGAGCACGGGTCGATCCCCGGTACCAAGGTCAAGCCGCCCGGTTGTCAGCCCGGAACTGGTACCAGGGGCCGGCGCGGTGGTACCGCGCTGGTCCATAGCGTCGGGATCAGTCGTCCAACTGGCTGTTAAGGAGCGAGAACCGTGTCCTGGCTGGAAATCCTTGCCGTTATCGCAGTCATCGGCTTCGTCACCTATCAGCAGATCGCAGGCCAGAAGCTCCGGGGCAAGCGCCTGGTGGTGCTGCCGGTCGCGCTGACCGTCATCGGGTTCGCCGACCTGCACGGTGCGGGGCACCTGCATCCGGCGGATTACCTGTGGCTGACCATCGGCGCCATCGGGTCTCTGACGATCGGGCTGGCGTTCGGCGCCATCACGCGGATCGGGTCACGCGACGGCGTGCTGTGGGCGAAGATGCCGCTGCGCGGCCTGTGGCTGTGGGCCGGGCTGTTCGCCTGGCGTGGCCTGATCATGGTGATCGCCGCCAGGTCCGGCGCGCACGTGGCCGCGTCCACCACGCCGCTGCTGTTCACCCTCGGCCTCAACCGGCTGGGCCAGGCCGCCGTCATCGTGCCCCGCGCGATGCTGGCCGGCATCCCGTTCGCGCCGGAGAAGGACGGCAGCACGTTCCTGTCCGGCACGTTCGGCGGGCATGACCGTGATGCGTCAGGGCGATACTGATCCCATGACGATCAGGGTCTTCTGGGTGATGCGCGTCTCCGCGTTCGCGGTGATCGGCATCCTGGCCCTGATCAGCCCGCCGCACCCGGCCTGGCAGCGGGCGGTACAGATCGCCTGCTTTTCCGCGGTCGGCCTGGCCCTGCTTACCTGGATCGCCGTCGAGGCGTTTCCGCGGTACCGGACCCGGGGCCTGCCCGCGGCGCTCGTGGTGATGGGCGTCGCCGGCGGCGTGGCCGCGGCGACCGACGGCACTGGCCAGACCCTGGTCGCCTTCGCCTGCATCGGGGCGTTCTGGGCGGGCAGCGAAACCGGCCTGCGGACCACCATCGGCGTCGCCGCGGCCGGCATTGTCTCGATCTGGGTGGCCGGAGGGGTCGCCGGCAGCGCTTTCGGCACGCTGGCCGGGGATCCGGCGCTGATCGCGGTGTGCGGGAGTTTCGGCCTCAACCTGCGTTCCTACCGGGTGCAGGCCGAACAGTCCACGGCCCTGCTGGCCGAACACGAGCGGCTGCGGGCCGAGCAGCGTCGCGGCGACGTGCTGGACGAGCGGAGCCGGATCGCACGCGAAATCCACGACGTGCTGGCGCACTCCCTCGGCGCGCTTGGCATCCAGATCCAGGCGGCCAAGGCCATGCTGACCGACCATGGGGACGTCGACCGCGCGGTCGGCGCGCTGACCACGGCCCAGCGGATGGCCGCGGACGGCCTGACCGAGACCCGCCGGGCGGTGCACGCGCTGCGGGTGGACGCGCTGCCGCTGGGCGAGGAACTGGCCGCCGTGGTGGACACCCACCGGCAGCGCTACAGCGTCCCGGTCAGCCTCGAGACCTCGGGCGCGGCCAGGGCGCTGCCGCCGGACGCGGCTCTCGCGCTGTTGCGCACCGCGCAGGAGGCGATGGTCAACGCGGCCAAGCACGCGCCGGGCCGGCCGGTCGCGGTCAGCCTTGGCTACGGCGAGAACGACGTGCGGCTCAGCGTCGTCAACGGCCTTGACGGGACCGAGGCTTCGGCCGGCCGGCCGGACAGCACCGGCGGCTACGGGCTGACCGGCATGCGGGAGCGGCTACGGTTGCTGAACGGTAAACTGCGGGCCGGCCCGGGCGATGACAAGTGGGCGGTGACCGCTGAACTTCCGCTCGCTCCCGCCTCGAACGGGCTTGCGGCCATTGAGAATAGGATCACCCGATGACTCTGCGGGTGGTGATCGCCGACGACCAGGCCAGCGTCCGCGAGGGACTGGTCGTGCTGCTCGGCGGCCTGCCCGGCATCGATGTGGTCGGCGCCGCCGCGGACGGCGAACAGGCGCTGGAACTGGTGGCCGAGCACCGGCCCGACGCGATCCTGCTCGATCTGCACATGCCCGTGCTTGACGGCATCGCCACCACCCGCCGGCTCGTGGCCGAGCATCCCGGCGTCGCGATCGTCGTTCTCACCACCTACGTGGACGATACGTCCGTCCTCGAGGCGCTGCGCGCCGGGGCGCGCAGCTACCTCACCAAGGACGCCGACCGCACCGACATCGCGCAGGCGTTGCAAGCGGCGGCCGGCGGCCTTACCGTGTTCGACCCGCGCGTCCACGCCACGCTGCTCGCGGCCACGTCTCAGGCCGCCGCTCCACCCGGCGACGCGTCTGCCATTGCCGGGCGACCACCGTCGGCGCGGCCGCCCGAGCCGCCGGACGGCCTGACCCAGCGCGAGGCGGAGATCCTCAGCCTGATCGTCCAGGGCCTGAACAACGGCGAGATCGCCGAACGCCTGTTCCTCAGCAACCACACGATCAAGACCCACATCAACCGCATCTTCGCCAAGACCGGTTCACGGGACCGGGTAGCCGCGATCGCCTACGCCCAGCGCCACAACATCGGTTAAGCACGACCACCGCATGCTTTCGAATGGGATGCCCGGGAGTTTTGCTAAACCGTTGTATGCGATCTGTTCGGGATTAATGAAATTTCAGACACCGTGATGCCGGAATGGCTGGCGGGTGGCCAGGTCCCGGGAAGCGTGGCGAAGCAGACGCGGATCGCATCGGCCAGCGCTTCCCTGGGGAGCCCGTCGGCGGTGCGATTGTCCGCCAGGACGCCGAGCGCGGTGCGGATGGCGCCGATGCTCGCGCGGGCCCATACGGTCGCGGTCAGCTGGTCGGTGTCCGGCAGCGCGTAGCGATCGTGCAGTACTCGGGCGAGGAGCTGCTCGTAGTCGATCAGCGTCCGCTGCATGTTGCCAGGGGGCAGGTCGATCGCTCCTGGCGACGTCAGAACCTGGATGAACAGCACATCCCTGTCCTTGAAGAACTCCAGCATGCCCTGGCAGACGGCCTCATATGGCGGTTCGGGCGCCGGGCGGTTCCTGACCGCCTCGAACATCTGGGGGACCAGGGCGAAGGCCTCGTCGAGGACAAGTGCGGCCTTCGACGAGAAGTACCTGAACAGCGTGCGCTCGGTCACGCCCGCGTCGGCCGCGATGTCGGCGGCGCTGGTGGCCTGGAACCCGTGCTCGGCGAAGAGCCGGCGAGCAGAGGCCAGCAACTTGCGCCTGGTTTCCTCCTTGTGCGCCTCCCAGCGCAGTGCCGTCCCGGAGGGGGCCGTCCCGGAGGGGGCCGTCCCTGCTCGCGCGCGGGGTTCCTCTGCTGCCACGCCACTCAGCCTACTCCCAGCCTGCTCTGCTTGTCAGTGCTGACAGAAATTCTTGTGTCAGCACTGACAAGCATGTTATTGTCAGCCCTGACAGATAAATGGGCACAGCCCAGGGGAAGGGACGGGCAGATGTCAAGGGTTCTGTACACGATCGCGCGCTGGTGCTTCGGGCACCGGTGGCTGGTGGTCGCGCTATGGCTGGTTGTGCTGGCCGCTGGTGCCGTCGGCGCGAAGGCGTCGGGCGGGACGCTCGACAACACGTTCACGATCCCGGGCTCCCAGTCGCAGACAGCGCTCGACCAGGTACAGCGCGACTTCCCCGCGGCGGCGGGCACCAGCGCGCAACTGGTCTTCCGCGCCACCGCCGGCACCACGCTGGCCAGCGCGGCCAACGCGGCGGACATCAACCGGACGCTGGCCCAGGCGGCCAGGGCACCGCAGGTGGCCGCGGTCATCTCGCCCCAGGCATCGCACCTGGTGACGCCGGACGGCCAGACGGGCATCGCGACCGTGCAGTACCGCGTACCAACGTCCGGCCTGCAAAGCGGCTCGGTGACCGCGCTGACGAACCTCGGCACCGCGGCGAACACGAAGACCCTGGCGGTCAGCGTGGGCGGCCAGGCCCTGTCCAGCAAGGCGGCGAGCACGGGGAGCAGCGAGATCACCGGGCTGATCATCGCCCTGGCCGTCCTCACCATAACGCTGGGCTCGCTGCTCGCGGCCGGGATGCCGCTGATCACCGCCATCGGCGGGGTGGCCGGCGCCATACTCGGGCTGCGGGGCCTGGCGGCCGTCGCGCCCGTCTCCAACACCTCGGTGACCCTGGCGATCATGATCGGCCTTGCGGTCGGCATCGACTACGCGCTGTTCATCACGACCAGGCACCGCGCCCAGCTGGCGGCTGGGCTTGGCGCCGCCGAGTCGGCGGCCATGGCGGTCGGCACCGCGGGGACGGCCGTCGTGTTCGCCGGGTGCACGGTCATCATCGCCCTGACGGCGCTGTCGGTGGTCGGCATCCCGTTCCTTACCGTGATGGGATTGGCCGCGGCCGGCACCGTCCTGCTGGCGGTCCTGGTCGCGATCACCCTGATCCCGGCCATCTTCGGCCTGGCCGGAGCGCGGCTGCGGCCCCGGCCAGGCTCGCGGGCGGCCCGCCTGGCCGACCGCACCGCCGACGCGGGAGGCGCGGCGCGCGGCGCGCGGCCGACCTTCGGCGCCCGCTGGCTGGCCGGCGTGGTCAAGCGCCCGGCCCTGGCCCTGGCCGTCCCCGTCGTCGTGCTGGCGACCCTGGCCGTGCCGGCGCTCAGCCTGTCCCTCGCCCTGCCGGACAACGGCTACGCCGCCCAGGGCACCACCCAGCGGACCGCGTTCGACACCATCAGCGCGGACTTCGGCCCCGGCTTCAACGGCCCGCTGCTCGTGCTGGCCGGCCTGGGGCACCCGGCGACGCAAGCCGCCGCGACCCACTCGGCCGACGCCGTCGCCGCAGAGCTCAAGGGCTTCCCCGCAGTGGCCGCGGTCTCCGCACCGCGCCTTGACTCGGCCGGCAACGCCGCGCTGATCCAGGTCGTCCCGGCCACCGCCCCGTCCGCCGGCGCCACCGCCAGCCTGGTCACCAGCATCAGGGATCAGGCGGGCGCGATCGAGCACGCCACCGGCGCCAGCGTGGCGGTGACCGGCCAGACCGCGATCAACGTCGACGTCTCGGCCAAGCTGTCCGCGGCGCTTGTCCCCTTCGCCGCCATCGTGGTCGGACTGTCGCTGCTGCTGCTCATGGTGGTGTTCCGGTCATTGCTCGTCCCGGTCAAGGCGGCCGCCGGCTTCGTGGCGTCCATTGCGGCCAGCTTCGGCGCCACCGTGGCCATCTTCCAGTGGGGCTGGCTGGCGGGCCTGCTCGGCGTCCCGGCCACCGGACCGGTGGTGAGCTTCCTGCCGATCATCGTGATCGCGGTCCTGTTCGGCCTCGCGATGGACTACGAGGTCTTCCTGGTGACCAGGATCCGCGAGGACTACGTGCACCGCGGTGACCCGAGGGGCGCGATCGTCAGGGGAGGCGGCGCGTCCGCCCGGGTGGTGGTCGCCGCGGCGACGATCATGACGGCCATCTTCGCCAGCTTCGTACTGCCGGACGACGCCCTCATCAAGCCGATCGCGTTCGCCCTGGCGATCGGCGTGGCCTGCGACGCCCTCCTCGTCCGGATGACGGCCGTCCCCGCCGTCCTGGCCCTGGCGGGCCGCAAGGCGTGGTACCTCCCGCGCTGGCTAGAGCGCATCCTCCCCAACCTCGACGTCGAGGGCGCGTCGCTGCGCGAACCGCACGTGGGGGCGCCCGCGCCGGCTGAACTCGCTGGGTCGGGGGCGCGCACCACGGAACGTTCGGTAGAAAGATCGTTACGGACACATCGGGAACCGGTCGGAGCCGGGGTTGCGGTGCATGTGGTGAGGAAGGGAGCGAAGAGGCGTTATGGGGCCTGAGGAGTTCCGGGCGGCCGGGCATGAGCTGATCGACTGGATCGCGGACTACCGGGCCAGGATTCCGCAGCTGCCGGTGCAGGCGCAGGTGGGGCCGGGTGAGGTGGCGGCGAAGCTGCAGGGGCGGGCGCCGGAGGAGGCCGAGGCGTTCGGGCGGGTGCTGGCCGACCTGGAGGACGTCGTGGTCCCGGGGGTGACCCAGGTGCAGCATCCGCGGTACTTCGGCTGGTTCCCGTCCAACGCGTCGCTGAGTTCCGTGCTTGGTGACCTGGCCGCCTCGGGGCTCGGGGCGCTGGGGATCACGTGGCAGTCCGCCCCCGCGCTGACCGAGGTGGAGGAAGTCGTCGTCGAGTGGCTGCGCGAACTGACCGGGCTGCCGCAGTCGTGGAAGGGCGTCATCCAGGACACCGCGTCCACCGGGTGCCTGGTCGCGCTGCTCGCCGCGCGCGAGCGGGCGACCGGCTACGGCGAGGCACGCGGCGGGCTGCAGGCCGAGGGCGCGCCGCTGACGGTATACACCACCAGGCACGCGCATTCCTCGGTGCAGAAGGCGGCCGTGCTGGCCGGCTACGGGCAGGACAACGTGAGGCTCGTCGACGCCGACCCGGTTACCTACGCGATGAGCCCGGGCGCGCTGGCGGAGGCGGTCGAGGCCGACGTGGCTGGCGGCCGGCGCCCGGCGGCGGTGGTGGCCACCGTCGGCACCACCGGCACCACGGCCGTGGATCCGGTCGCGCAGATCGTCCCGCTGGCCCGCCGCCACGGGATGTGGGTGCACGTCGACGCGGCGATGGCGGGCTCGGCGCTGCTGCTACCTGAGATGCGCTGGCTCATCGACGGGGTGGCCGGCACTGACTCACTGGTCTGGAACCCGCACAAATGGCTGGGCACCGTGCTCGACTGCTCGCTGTTGTACGTCGCCGACCCGGGCCACCTGGTCCGGGTCATGTCGACCAACCCGTCCTATCTGCGCTCCGCCGTCGACGGCGAGGTGACCCAGTACAAGGACTGGGGGATCCCGCTCGGCCGCCGGTTCCGCGCGCTCAAGCTGTGGTTCCACCTGCGGCTGGACGGGGTCGAGGCCATCCGGGCCAGGCTGCGGCGTGACCTGGACAACGCCCGCTGGCTGGCCGGGCAGGTCTCGACGACCCCCGGCTGGCGCGTGCTGGCCCCGGTCAACCTGCAGACCGTGGTGCTGCGCCACGAGCCTGCCGGGGCCGTCGCGGAGGACGGCGCCGTGCTGGACGCCGGCGCGCTGAACGCGCACACGCTGTCCTGGGTGGACTGGGTTAATTCCTCGGGCGCCGCCCTGGTCACGCCGTCGCTGCTGGACGGCGTCTGGTCGGTCCGGGTCTCGATCGGGGCCGAGGCCACCGAGCGGGAGGATGTGCGCGAACTGTGGGCGCTGCTGCAGCAGGCCGCCTCGCGGTTAGCCGAAGGCCTGCGGGTAGTTCGGCGGGAGGAGCCCGAAGGCTTGCTCGTAACGGTTGGGAGCCGCGGGTACTCCGAGCGAGATGAGCAGTTCGTCGAAGTTGAGCCCGACCTCGGTGGGGAACGGGCCACCCCCGCCGATGCCCCCGGCCACGGAAAGCTGCGATTCCGCGTTCGTGCCGTTCGGCTGAGCCCAGCCGGTCTCGATGCCGCCGCCGCCGTCGTACATGTTTCCGACCACGGTCGAGGAAGTGACGTGCTGGCCGACCTGCACGGTGGGCGTGATGTCCTCGGCCACGTAGACGATCAGCCCCGCGTCCACCCCGCTGGTCAGCTGGTAGGTGACCCAGCCGCCTTCCCACCCTGGATCGTCCGCGATCGAGGCGAGGACGATACCGTTGCCGATCGCGTAGACCGGGCCTGCCCCGTTGAAGTCGACGCCCTGGTCGATGCGCTCGAGACCCAGGTCGGGGACGTTACGCAGCGGGTTGAGGTAGCCGGGCCCGTCGGCGACGCCGACGCTGACGATCTCGGTCTGCTCGCTGATCTGCACGCCGAGCGCGCCCGCGACCCGCAGGCCGAGCGCGTCGGCCTGGGCCACCCACGAGGGGCCAGAACCCGGCGTCAGCCAGAGCGCGGCCGCCGCGATGAGCAGGGCCACGCCGGCAACCGCAGCGACCGTGACCCGGGTGGGCTTGTGCCGCAACGCCGACAAGACCCGCATCGGCGTCGGCCTGCCGGAAGCCGCGGCCGGGCGGGAAGCCGCAGGTGGGCGGGGCGGCGCGGCCGGGCGGGAGGCCTCGGCCGGACGGGGAGTCGCGGCCGGGCGGGAGGCCTCGGCGGGCGGCTGCCGCGGCGGCTGCCGCGATTTGCGGTGCCGGGCGGGCGAGTCGGGCAAGGTCCAGTCTCCGGTCAGGCGCGGCAAATGCGCTGGTCGTCACCTAGCGTCAGGCCCATCACGCCGGGTGTTGTTAATCAACCAGGCTGCACCACACACGCCCATCGAAGGGCCGGAATTACACAACAGGCAGGTATGGCTACTTTGTGTCGATCTGAACCGAATCGCCTCGCCCGCGGGTGCACACGCGGCGGGATGGCGAGCTTGCGTGGCCGGGCGGGCGAGCGTTCCCGGTGATAATGGTGCGGTCCGGGTCGGCCGGAGGGAGGTGACGCCGGCCATGACCGATAGCCAGATATTCACGTCCAGGCTGAGGGGGCGTCCGCTGCTTGACAGCGAGGGCCTGACCATCGGCCGGATCCGCGACGTGGTCATCCTGCCGTCGGCCGGAACCGAGCCGCCGCGCGCCCTCGGGCTGGTTGTGACGTTGCAACGGCGCCGGATTTTTGTCAACCTCGGTCAGATCACCGAGATCTCGGTCGACGGCGCCCACCTGCCGGGCGGTGCCGTCGACCTGGAACGCTTCTCCCGGAGGGCCGGAGAGACCCTGGCGTCCGAGCTGTACGGGCGGCACACCGAGGACGGGACCGTCGTCGACGTCGCCATCAGCCCAGCCGATCGGCGGCAGGCAGGCTGGGAGGTCTCCGCGGTGGCCATCTCGTATGGCCGGAGCCTGCTGCACCGCGGCCCGCAGGTCGTGCCGTGGGACAAGCATAAGGAGCTCTTCCGGGCCGACCCGCTGGCCGAGCAGCTGGCCGGCCTGCGCGAGCTGAAGCCGGCCGACCTTGCCACCGCCGTCGACGGCATGCCGCCGGCCCGGCGCAGCCAGATCGCGGCCGCCCTGGGCGACGAGGAACTGGCCGACCTGCTTGAGGAGATGCCGGAAAACGACCAGATCCGGCTGCTGGCCGGCCTCGGGCTCGACCGCACCGCCGACGTGGTGGAGGAGATGCAGCCAGACGACGCCGCGGACCTGCTGGCCGAGATGCCGGCCGAGCAGCGCGAGCGGCTGCTGACGGCGATGAAGTCGGTCCAGGCCGCGGACCTGCGGCGGCTGCTTCGTTACGACCCGGCGACGGCGGGCGGCCTGATGACCTCCCAGCCGGTCATCGTGGCCCCGGACACCAGCGTGGCCGAGATGCTGGCCCGCATCATGAACCGGGACCTGCCGATCACCACGGCCGCGCAGGTGTACGTGTGCGAGCCGCCCCTGGTCACGCCGACCGGCCGCTACCTCGGCAGCGTGGGGTTCCAGCGGCTGCTGCGCCGGCCGCCGTCCGCCCTGGCCGCCCGGTGCGTGGAGGCGAGCTTCTTCGTCCGGCCCGATCTGCCCCAGCGTGACCTGGCGGCCAGGCTCGCCGCCTACAACCTGGTCAGCGTCGCGGTGTGCGATGAAGACGGCAGGCTGGTCGGCGCGGTTACCGTAGACGATGTAGTCGACCGCCTGCTGCCCGCCGACTGGCGGAAGAAGGGAGGATAACGTGTCACGGATTTCGCTCCGCCGCTTGGGCGAGCGGGCCGACCTGTCCGTTCCGCGCGGCTCCCCGGGGATGGGCGCCCGCTACGACGCCGACGCGTTCGGGCGGTTCTCCGAGGCGATCGCGCGGTTCCTTGGCACCGGGCGCTTCCTGTTCTGGCAGACGTTTCTCGTGCTCGGCTGGATCGTGCTCAACAGCATCGGCCTGGTCAAACACTGGGATCCGTACCCGTTCATCCTGCTCAACCTGGCCTTCTCGACCCAGGCCGCGTACGCCGCGCCGCTGATCCTGCTCGCGCAGAACCGGCAGGACGACCGCGACCGGGCGAACATCGAACGAGACAGGGACGTGGCATCCCGGACCCAGGCCGACACCGAGTTCCTTGCCCGCGAGCTGGCGGCCGTCCGCCTGGCGCTGGCCGATGTGGTCACCACGCAGGACCTGGAGGATTCGCTGACCCGGCTGACCAAGCTGATCGCCGACCAGCAGCCCAGGCCATAATGCGGCTATGCCCATCAGCGACCCCGGAACCGGATGGACCGTCACCGACGTGCGCGAACTGGCGCTGCGGATCCGGCTGCGGGCGGTGCGGATGATCGCGCCCCAGGGGTTCGGCTACCTCGGCCAGGCGCTGTCATCCGCGGAGCAGGTGGCGGCGGCGTTCGCCTGCGCCCGTCCCGGCGTGGACCGGCTGGTCTGCTCGCCCGGACACTACATCATCGGCCCGTTCGCGGCCGCGGCGGAACTTGGGCTGATCGACGACCTTTCCGGCTATGGGCAGAACGGCTCCGCGTTCGAGGCCATCGGCACCGAGCGATCGCCGATCGTGGATTACACGTGCGGGTCACTCGGCCAGGGGCTGTCCGCGGCGCTTGGGTTCGCCCTGGCCGACCGGTTCGCCGGTTCTGACGCCCGGATCTTCACCATGGTCAGTGACGGGGAACTGGAGGAGGGGCAGGTCTGGGAGGCCGCGCTGTTCGCCGCCCACCATCGCCTTGACCGCCTGGTGGTGCTGCTCGACGCCAACAACTCGCAGGTGGACGGCCCGGTCGACGGCATCACCACGCTCGAACCCATCGCGGCCAAGTGGTCGGCGTTCGGCTGGCACGCCTTGGATCTGGACGGCCACGACGTGGACGCGCTTGGTGCGGCGATGGCTTCGGCGGCGCAGACCTGCGCGCCAAGCGTGCTGGTATGCCGCACGTCCACCCGGCACGGCCTGGACTGCCTGCCGCCGGACGCCGACGGCCACTTCATCAAGCTGCCGCCGGACCTGGCGTCGGCGGCGACGGCGGAGCTGACCGGCAAGCTGGAGGCACTGCGTGCGTGAGCCGCCCTACCCGACCGAGCTCAAGCCGTACGGGCGGGCGCTGGCCGAACTGGCCAGGGGGCGCGGCGAGATCTTGTGCCTGTCCGGGGACCTGACCAAGCAGACCGAGGTCGACCTGTTCCAGGCCGAGTTCCCCGAGCGGTTCATCCATGGCGGCATGGCCGAGGCGAACATGATGAGCATGGCCGGTGCGCTCGCCCGGTGCGGCCACATCCCGTTCGTGCACACCTTCGGCGTCTTCGCCACCCGCCGGCCCTTCGACCAGATCGCCAATGCCATCGCCTACCCGAACCTGCCGGTGCGCATCGTCGGTTTCATGCCCGGCGTGTCGACGCCGGGCGGGCCCTCACACCAGGCCATCGACGACGTGGCGCTGATGCGGGTCCTGCCCAACATGACCGTGATCGACGTTGCCGACGCGGTCGAGACCCGGCAGGTCGTTTCGGCCATCGTGGACCTGCCGGGACCGGTCTACGTGCGGCTCAAGCGCGGCGAGATCCCGGTGATCTTCGATGACGACCACGTGCTGCGTCTCGGCCGGGCCGAGGTCCTGGTGCCGGGCACGGACGCGGCCCTGTTCGCCAGCGGCATGATGCTCGCTTCCGCGCTGGCCGCGGCCCGGGTCCTGGGTTCTCACGGTGTCTCGGTCTCGGTGATCAACGTGCCGACGATCAAGCCGCTTGACTCGGTAACGGTGCTTGACGCGGCCGCCGCGGCGCGCTTGGTGGTCACGGCCGAGAACCACTCGATCGTGGGCGGTCTCGGCTCGGCGGTGGCCGAGACAATGGCTGAGGCTGGGCTCGGCCGGCCGCTGCGCCGGATCGGGCTGCGGGATACGTTTGCCGAGGGCTCGCGCGACGCTTCGTTCCTGTTCAAAAAATACGGTCTGTCCATTCCTGCGATCGTCGACACGATCTGGTCGGCGACCGGCCGGCCTGGTCCGGGCCCGGCTGTCCCGGCCGGGCAGGTAGCCGCCGGCGAGTACTCCCCCGTTTGAGGAGGCCCCTATGAGCACGAATCTGGGCTGGCTCGGCACCGGCCGGATGGGCGCGGCCCTGGCCGGCCGCCTGATCGACGCCGGCGAGGACGTCACCGTGTGGAACCGGACCGCGGCCAAGGCAGAGCCGCTGGTGAGGCGCGGGGCGCGCGCGGCCGGGCGGATCACCGACCTGGGCGGGTGCGACATCGTGTTCGTCACCGTTTCGGGCCCGCGCGACCTGGAGGAGGTTGTGTACGGGGAGAACGGCCTGCTCAGCGGCGAGTCCAGGCCGGGGATGGTGGTGGACTGCTCGACCGTGTCCGATTCTGCCTCGGCCAGGGTGCGAGCGGCGGCCGAGGCCGCCGGCGTGGGCTTCCTGGCCGCGCCGGTCAGCGGCAACCCGCACGTGGTCGCCGCGGGCGGCGCCTGCATCGTCGCGTCCGGGCCGGCCGAGTCGTTCCGGCTGGCCAAACCGTACCTGGACGCGATGGCGAAGGTCGCCGTGTACGCGGGCGAGGCCGAGCAGAGCCGGCTGGTCAAGCTGTGCCACAACCTGTACCTCGGGATGATGGTCCAGGCGCTGGTCGAGGTGACCACGCTGGCCGAGAAGGGCGGCACGGACCGGGCCGCGTTCCTCGAGTTCCTCGGCGGCACCGTGGTGGCGTCGGAGTGGGTACGCAGGCGCACCGGCGACCTGGTTTCACGCGACTGGACGCCCACGTTCACCACCGAACTGCTGCGTAAGGACTTCGATCTCGGGCTGGATGCCGCGCGGTCGCTTGAGGTGCCGATGCCGGTCGCGGCGATGGTCCACCAGCTCATCCAGTCCGCGATCGGTATCGGGCTGCGACATGAGGATTTCCTTTCGCTGTACGATCTGCAGGCCCGCGGCGCGAGGCTCGCCCTGGACCAGGAGTCGGAGGAATAGCCCATGTCGCTACAGGAATTCGTGCCCACTCCTCGCTTCGAGGAGTACCGGGAGACGTTCAAGGACTTCTACCGGATGGAGCGCCGGGACGATGGCGTGCTGCTCGTCGCCGCGCACACGCAGGGCGGCCCGGTCCAGCTCAGCGTGCAGAACCACCGCTCGCTCGGCCAGATGCTGAAGGCGGTCGGTGCGGATCCGTCCAACGAGGTGCTGATCTTGACCGGCTCGGGCTCCGATTTCATGATGGCGTCTGACCCTGAGGGTTTCGCCCTCGAGGAAGAAGACATGGAGTACTGGGCCTACGAGTACGCCTACAAGGACGGGCGGATCAACGTCAGCGCCCTGGTCAACGACGTCGAGGTCCCCACCATCGGGCTGCTCAACGGGCCCGGATTCCACTCCGAGATCGTGCTGATGTGCGACATCACGCTGGCCGCCGAGGATTCGGTCATCTTCGACCTGCACTACGACATCGGCTCGGTGCCCGCCGACGGCATCCACAACGCATTCCAGGAACTGCTCGGGGTCAAGCGCGCGGCCTACGCGCTGCTCACCGGGGAGGCGATCAGCGCGAGGCAGGCCCTGGAGTGGGGCATGGTCAACGAGGTGGTGCCACGCGAGCGGCTGATTTCTCGCGCGTACGAGATCGCGGATCACATCATGACCCAGCCGCGGACGGTGCGGCGGCTGACGACTCAGATCGTCCGCCGCCCATGGAAGCAGCGGATCATCAGCGATCTTGACGGGGGGTTCGGCATCCAGATGTTCGGCCACATCGCCAAGAAACGCGCCGTGCACGGGGAGGAGCACATCCGGTCGACCGTGGACTACGTCCGCGAGGGCCGCAAGAACAACTTCGACCCTGGCTGAGCGCTGCGAGCGGACGGTAATGCGACCGCTACCTGACCGGGTCGGGGGCGAGCGCGACCAGGGCGGAGCGGGCCCACTGCAGGCTGGCGCGGTGCACCGCGATGCCGTGCTGCAGCGCGAGTTCGGCATGCGGACGACCGGACTCGACGCCAGAGGCGACGTGCCGCTCCATGCCGGAGACGAAGCCCTCCAGGGCATGGGCGAGATCCTCAAGGAAGGCGAGCACCTCGGCGCGCGTCAGGCTGTTCTCCATTAGGGCAAAGCGCATCAGGTGCAGGCCCAGGTCGGCCGCGACGGTCTCCGGGACCACCGACTGGCGGAGCCAGGCCAGGTGAACGGCGTGACCGGCGTCGGTCGCCTGGTAAAGCCGCAGCGCGCGACGGCCGGTGGACACCTTGGTCTCCGCGCAAAGCAGGCCGCGGGCCTCCAGTCGGCGCAGGGCTGGGTACAGCGCGCCGGGGCTCGGCTGGTAAACGCTGGCGGGCGATGAGTTGAACAGTTTCTTCAGCCCGTACCCGGAGCGCGGCTCGTTGTCGATGACGCCGAGCAGGATCTGCTCGAAGTCGGTCAGGGGGCGGCCGGCGCCGTCGGGTGACTCCACTGCTTCGCTTCCGATGAGTCGTTTCGATCTATATCCTAGGCGCGATGTGTGAGCCGGTGGTCCCCGCCAGCTCTAGGCGTCGCGGCGCCGCAGGAGCCAGCCGCACGCGACCAGGAGCACTACGGTCCAGGCGCAAAAGACACCGAAACCCTGCCAGCCGGACAGCACGTCGCCGGACTCCTGCCTGGTCTGGGCGACGAGCAGGCCGGCGACGGTCGGCAGGTAGCCGTGCACGTGGTTGGCGATCGTACCCGGGATCAGGCTGATCAGCGGGGGGACGACGATGGCCAGGCCGATCACGGTGACGATCGCGGCCGCGGTGTGGCGGACCAGGCCGCCGATCGCCATCGCGAACAGGCCGAGAACGAGCAGGTACAAGATCCCGCCGATGGTCGCCTTAAGCACACCCGGCGTGCTCAGCGTGATCGAGACGTGGCTGCGGTAGATCGCGGTCGACAGGAAGAACACCACGAATACGGTGACCGCGCTGACCACCAGATCGACCACGGCCCACACCACGGCCTTGGCGGCCAGCATCGGGATCCGCTTCGGCACGGCCAGTAGCGACGCGCGGATCGCGCCCGTGGAGTACTCGGTGGTGATCACCATCACGCCGAGCACGCAGATGGCGAGCTGGCCGAGGCCGAGCCCGGCGCCGTAGATCACCTCGGTCGGGTCGGTGATCAGCCTGAGGTGGTTGGGATGGTTGCCCGGCGCGTTCCACTGGTGCGAGATGACCGTGGCGGTCAGCGCGGACAAGCCGATGGCCAGCACCACGAAGATGAGAAGCGACCACAGCGTGGACCGGACCGACCGGATCTTGGTCCACTCCGCGAGCATCAGGCGGCCGAATCCGAGCGGGCCAGGTCCGGCGGGGGCGAGCAACACCGGGGTGGTGGCGGGGGCAGGCGCGGTCGTCATCGCAGGCTCCCTTCGGCGGGCTGGGCGGCCGGTTCGGCGGCTCGCGCGGCTCGCGACGCCAGGTCGCCGTACTCCACGCTGTCCGCGGTCAGCTCCATGAACGCCTCCTCCAGCGAGGCCAGCCTGGGTGTCAGCTCGTAGAGCACCACCGACGCCGAAGCGGCTAGCTCGCCGATCCGCGGGGCGGCCAGGCCCGTCACGATCAGGCCGGGTGCCTCGTCGATCGCTGGCTCCCCGTTGCCGTTGCCAGTAGCAGCCGCCTCGGGCTGGACCTTGCCGCCTTCGGCCGTGATCAGGTCGGACAGCCGGTCCGCCTGAGGCGTTCGGACCAGCACCGACCGCTCAGAACTTCGCTGGATGAACTCCTGCGTCGAAGAGTCGGCGATCAGCTTGCCCCGGCCGATGACGATGAGGTGCTCGGCGGTGAGCGCCATCTCGCTCATCAGGTGGCTGGAGACGAAGATCGTGCGGCCCTCGGCCGCGAGTTGCTGCATGAACGTGCGGACCCAGCGGATGCCCTCCGGGTCCAGCCCGTTGACCGGCTCGTCAAGCAGCAGCACCTGGGGATCACCGAGCATCGCCGCCGCGATGCCGAGCCGCTGGTTCATGCCGAGCGAGAAGCTGCCGACCCGCTTTCCTGCCACGTCGCGCAGGCCGACCAGGTCGAGGACCTCATCGACCCGGCGGGCGGGGAAGCCCTGAGTCTGGGCCAGGAACAGTAGGTGGTTGCGGGCGCTGCGGCCGGGATGCACGGCCCGCGCCTCGAGCAGCGCTCCGACCGTCCGCAGCGGCTGGTTCAGCTGCCGGTAGGCCAGCCCGCCGATCGTTGCCGTCCCGCTATTCGGCCAGTCGAGGCCGACGATAAGCCGCATTGTGGTGGACTTGCCCGCGCCGTTCGGGCCGAGGAATCCGGTCACCCGGCCCGGCTGGACCGTGAACGACAGGTGGTCCACCGCCACCCTGTCGCCGTATCGCTTAGTCAGCTCATGCGCCTCGATGAGCCCCGTCGTCTCGGCCACGTGTACTCCCCGTATTGGGAGGCGCCCGCCCACCGGGCGTCAGCCTGTTTACCCGCCCCAAGAATGCCCGTTGTCGCGTTGCTACGCAAACCGGCTGGGTGGCTCGAAAGCTTTGCTTGAGGCGGGTACAACGGACCGTTCCGTATAGAGATTCTGTGGTTAAACGGCGGCGGCCGGTTGGCGGACGGGACCGACTTCGGACAGTTCGCGGACGGGGAGGGTCAGCCTGACGCGCAGGCCGCGCGGGACGGCGGGCCCGGCGTGCGCGGTGCCGCCGTGCGCGGAGGTGATCTCGGCGGCGATGGCCAGGCCGAGGCCTGAGCCCCGGGCAGCCGGGGCGCCCGCGCGGTAGAACCGCTCGAAGACGTGCGGCAGCTTGTCGGGCGGGACGCCGGGGCCGTCGTCGCCGACCTCGATGATGACGTGATCGTCGGCCGTGGCGGACGCGGTGATCGTGCCGACGGTGTCGCCGGGGGTGTGCACCAGCACGTTCATGAGCAGGTTGTCGACGGCGCGGCGGAGCAGTTCCTCGTCGCCGGCTGTGGCCAGGCCGCCGTCGATCCGGACCATCCAGGTCCGCGCGGGGTCGGCGACCTGCACCCGCTCCGCGCACCCGGTGACGACCGCGGTCAGGTCGACCGGCTCGCAGGACTGGCCTGGATGCTGGCCGAGCCGGGCCAGCCGCATCATGTCTTCGACCAGCCGGCCCATGCGGCGTGTCTCGAGCACGATCCGGTCCATCACCTCGTCGACCTCGTCCGGGCTGTGCAGGGCGCCCTGCTGGTACAGCTCGGCGTTGGCGCGCAGCGAGGCCAGCGGCGTGCGCAGCTCGTGGCTGGCATCGGCGAAGAACCGGCGCATCTGCTGCTGGCTTTCCTCACGCTCCTGCAGGCCGGCCTCGATCCGGGCCAGCATGCCGTTCAGCGCCGCGCCGAGCCTGCCCACCTCGCTTCCTGGATGATGCGGGGTCACCCGGTCGGTGAGGTCGCCGGCGGTGATCCGTTCGGCCTGCGCGGCCATCGCCTCGATCGGGCGCAAGCCGCGGCGCAGCACGGCGAAGACGCCGAGGCCGATCAGCAGCACCACGACGAGGGAACCGAAGATCACGATGAGCTCGACGTGGACGAGGGTCTCGTAGACCTGGGCCAGGCTGGTGCCGACGACCAGGGATCCCCCGTCGACGCGGAGGGAGTCGAAGCGGAGCAGTGCCTGGCCTTGGGCCCGTTGCACGGTATGCGGGCCGGGACTGGCGGCGAGCTTGACGGCGGCGGGCGACAGGGTCCACGTCGCTCCGCGCGTCTGCCCTGACGCGGCTACCTGGAGCGTCACCTGCTCGCCGCCGGGCGGCAGGAAGGCGATGTCGTAGGCGCCCTCTAGCGCCGGGATCTTGAGCTGGTTCAGCCGCTGGCCGACTTGAGTGGCCATGGGGACCGGCCGTTCCTTGCGGGCCTGGGGTTCGCTCGCGGTCAGGAAGGCGTTCAGCCTCGGCACGGTCACGGTCAGCGCGACCTGCAGGTTGCTGTCGGTCTGGGCGAGCAGGTAGCGGCGCATGATGGCGACCGCGCCGAGGTCGAACGCCACCAGCGCCACCAGCGTGACGACCACGACGCCGGCCATCACCTTGATGCGCAGCTGGGCTCGCAGCAGCCGGCGCGGAAGGGCTCTTATGCGGTTACGGTTCATCGAAGCTCCCGGAGGTGGCTTGGTCGCCCGGATCACCGGGGCGTGGCAGGCGCAGGCTGTAGCCGACGGCGCGCTGGGTGTGGATCAGGTCCGGTCCGTCCGTGGCCAGTTTGCGCCGCAGGTAGGTGACGTAGGTGGACACGACCGTGCTGGAACCGCCGAAGTCGTAGTCCCAGACATGGTCAAGGAGCTGGGCCCGGGTGAGCACGCGGCCGGGATGGAGCATGAAGTAGCGCAGCAGCCGGAACTCGGTCGGCGACAGCTCGATCAGCCGGCTGCCCCGGCGGACCTCGTAGGTGTCCTGGTCCAGTACGAGGTCCGCGAACGACAGAACAGGCTCGGCCACCTCGGGGCGGGTCCGGCGCAGCACGGTCCGGACCCTGGCGGCCAGCTCCTCCAGGCCGAACGGCTTCGTCATGTAGTCGTCGCCGCCGATCGTGAGCCCGGTGACCTTGTCGTCCTGGGTGTCCTTCGCGGTCAGGAAGATCACCGGGACCAGGTTGCCGTCCCTGCGCAGCCTCCGGACGATCTCGAACCCGTCGATGTCGGGCAGCATCACGTCGAGGATGAGCAGGTCGAAGGCGCGATTGCGGGCCAGGCGCAGTGCGTCCGTGCCGTTGTCGGCGGCGGTCACCTCGAAGCCGAGGAAACGCAGTGACGCGGAAACGGCCTCGCGCAGGAAGATCTCGTCGTCGACCACGAGCAAATTCCCGTCGTCAGGTGTCACCACGTTATCGCAGCATACGGCCGTGAACGTGGCGTGCGAGAAGTGTGTGAGTTTCGGGTGAACGCCAGGGCCCATCGGGGCGTCCGTGGACTCCGGGTTTGGGTCCTTGGGTGTCGGTTACAGCAGGCGGGAGCGGGGATGCGAGCGGCTCATCCGCCAGGCCGCTGCGGTGCCCGCGACCACGGCCGCGGCGACCAGCCGAGAACAAGATGCCGCCGACGTCGTAGGCGACCTGCAGCTCGCTCTGGCTGCGCAGGGACGGCGGTCTTGAACGGATAGGTCAGCACCACACCGTGCTCCATGACCGATTCCATCCGGTACTGGCACGTGGCGGCGTCCAGGTGGAACTCCCGCGTGGTAGAACGGAGCTAGGACCGGTAGCCTGGCGGCCTTGGCCGTCGCCACCGCCCAATCCAGCACCTCACCCAACCGGAACGCCTTCACCTTCACCGTCTTGCGCGCCATCACCCGCACATGCGTCAAGCTGCGCCACCAGGGTTTCCATCCGCGTGATCTCGTCGGCGGCCCGCCGCGTCATCGGGTGACTGGCGGCTGGCGGTAGTTTGCCCGGCTGCCTGCAGTACTCGGCGAACCCGCGCACGAGGCCGACCGAGGTCCGCAGGTCCAGGCTCACCTGGCTCAGGCGGTCGGTCATCTCGGCGGCCGACCGGCGGGCGGCGGCCTCCGCGGTACGGCTTGCGTCCATCTGCTGCGAGATCGCGGCCGGCACGGATGCGAACGAGGAGGCACGGCGGAGGGGACGCAGGACGGTCCGCGTCAGCGCGAGTCCGGCCACGGCCAGCAGGACAAGCACAGCGCCTGTCGCGCCGGCGACCTGCGCGGGGAGGCGCCCGAGCCCGACCGTTCGTGTCATCACCACCATCAGCCCGGCGGGACCGCGTCCCGCTTGCCCGCTGATCACGTACTTGACGTCGTCTTCAGGCCCGTAGACGAATAGGATTCGCTGCGGCTGGTAGTGGACGGGCTCTACCAGTACGTGCCAAGTTCCGGTGGCGCCCGCGCTAGGTACAGTCGCCGGGCGTGCCGCGTGTGCGGCCAGCCACGAGGGTTCGGCCGGGATAGCGGGTCCGGGACCTTGGCCCCGGGCGGGCGGGGTGAGCAACTGCCCGCCCGCGCTCAGCAACTCGATGTCGCAGGCGCCGGACGGTGCCGGGCCGACGGTGGGCCCGGCGGTGAAGTGCTGGCTCAACACGCTGCCCGCGCAGGCGGAAAGGTTGCTGTCCGATTGCTGGGTCAGGTACCCGCGTGCTTGATGTATGCCGGTGATCCCGGCGGCGACCGCTCCGAACGCCACGACGCTCACGGCCAGGCCGGGCAGCAGCACCCACAGCGGGATCCGGATACGCCAGGCCATGCCCCCAGTCTGGCCGGTCACCGTCACGCCGACGAGACCTAGGTCCAGCCGGTAACTCAGGTGGGCTTTTGATACTCCGGAGGACCGCTCGCCTGGTGCTGGCGCATCATTGCTCCGAGAGGATGGCCTCGATCTCGGCTAGCGGGTCGCGGACCACTGGGCCGCGGGTTTCCGCCCAGGCGCGCCGGATCGTGCCGGGGAACGGGAAGGGCGCGGTGTAGCCGGGGCCGACCGCGGGACCCCACTCGTAG
>Ga0335075_10001958_pt1 | contig 33421 bp, 27 predicted proteins | sample Lox_Sample_24_FD_206723 | JGI IMG/M metagenome (GOLD analysis project Ga0335075, IMG submission 206723) | Soil microbial communities from Loxahatchee National Wildlife Refuge, Florida, United States - Lox_Sample_2.4 | ecosystem: Environmental > Terrestrial > Soil > Wetlands | place: USA...
GCTTTGCAACGAAATTCGGGAAAACGGCAACCTGGTGAACATAGGTAGCTACCCATCTTTGCCAACTTGCAAGTTTCGGCAATTTCGTTGCAAAGCCCTGCCAGGGAAAAATGAACTGACACCGATTTCCCCTGCTGACACCGATTTCCCCTGCCAGGGAAAAATGAACTGACACCGATTTCCTCCAGGGAAAAATGAACTGACACCGATTTCCTCCGATTTCCTGACACCGATTTCCCCTGACACCGATTTCCCCGCTGATGAAGCGTATCGAAGCCCTTGCCGCCCAAGAGGGCTACTCGGTCAGTCAGTTTGTCGCCAGCGCCGCAGGCGAGAAGCTGGGCGTGATGTTGACGATGGACTACCTGCGTCGGGAAGCCGCCGTCGGCCGCCGCGACGACTTCGAGAAGTATCTGGCGGCCGTGCCGAACGTCGCACCGCCGGAGAGCGACCGCACAAAGTAGCATCCTGAACAGAGACATGGGCAGAGGAACGCGCCGTGCCGGTTGCCCGCTGCGTGGGGTATCCCGGCCACAACCCGTTGGGCGAGGCTCAGCGATGGGGAAGGAGTCGAAGCGGCGGCTTACTTCCTCTTCTGCGACATTTGCCGTGTGAATTCGCGGAAGGAATCGCGGTATCCCGGCGGAGGTTGGCCGCGGTCGGGACCGTGGACGTCGCCCTGCCCGGAGGCAGCAGGCTGGATCGTTCGGCCACCCATGCTCGGCAGCGTGACAGCTTGCCGTGGATCGCTGGGGGCCTCCGGGCGCGACTTTTCGCGCGGCGTCAGGTTCTTGCGGCGGGTTTCGAGATATTTCTTCCACGCTTGCTCGGAGACGCCGGCATCCTTGAGGATGTCCTTGTTGACTTTCTTGGCGAAATCTTCGAGCTGCATCTGCGCGGCGCGATGATCGCGCGGCTTGGCGGGCTTGCCGTTGGGAGGAGAAGTATCGCCACGGCCGCCGGCATCGTCATCGCCGCTGCGACGCTCGCCGCCGCCGCCGGTCCGACCGCCGCCCTGTGAGCCTTGCGACCCCGGTGACGCACTCTTGCCGGACGAGCCTTGTTCCTTGTTGCCGCCCTCACCGTTTTTCTGACCAGCCCCCGTCCCCTTGTCGCCCTCCTCGGAGCCGGAAGAGCCGCGGCCCTTGGAATCATTGCCGTCCTTGCGCTCGCTGCCCGGCTCGGGGGAGGAACCGGCGTTCGGCCTCGGAGATCCACCGTCGGCGGGACCGTCCGGCTCGCCCATTTTTTCCAGGGCTTCGCCGGCCTTCTCGCGGGTCTCGGCATCGGCAGCTTGCTTGTTGATGCGTTGCAGCTGTCGTTTGGCCTCCTCGCGCTCGCGGGCATCTTTGCCCTCCAGGGCACGCGCCAGGTTCTCGATGTCCTTCGCCGTGGCCTGGCGGGCCTGGTCGCCGGCGTCCGGCTTGGCCTCGCTCTTGGTCATTGGTTCGCTCGCGCCCTGGCCGGCGGAGGGCTTGGCGTCGCCCGCAGCCGATTGCTCACCCTGCGGCGAGGAGCCGCCTTGCTTCGCCTCGGCCTTACCGTCGGCCTTCTGGCCGCCCTCGTCCTTGGCCTCACCGCGATGCGGAGTGCCGCCGTTGTCCTTCGCCTCTCCCGCTGCCTTCTGCTCGGCCTGCTGGCCCTGGCCGCTGGCGGGTTTGCTGTCGCCGGCGGGGGAGCTTTCGCCCTGACCCATCGGCTGCGGCTTGCCCTGGCCCGCATCCTTGCCGGCTTGCGGATCGCCGCCCGGCTTGCCTTCGCCCGCTTCGCCGCCCTTCTGAGTCATCGGAGAGCCGTCCTTCGGATCGCTCCTGTCGCCGGGCATCGGGCCGGCTTGGTTATCGCCTTTGCCATCGTTCGGAGAGGGACCGCCGCCCGCTTGCGGTTGGCCCTTGCCCTTGGCCTCTCCCTGATCTCCTTTGTCCGGCTTCGCTTCGCCCTTTTTATCCTCGCTCGCTTCCTTTCTCTCCAGGGCTTGCTTGATCTGCTCCTCAATCTTTTGATCTTCCTTTGATAACTCGCTCTTCTGCTGGCCGTTCTGCTCGCCCGAACCGTTCTTGGCCTCGCCCTGCTGACCGTTGTTGTCCTTGCTTTCGCCGTTGTCGCCTTGCTCGCCTTCCTTTTTCTGGGATTGCTCGCCGTCGGCGCCCTTGTTGGCATCCTGGCTCTTGTTCTCTTCCTGCTGGTTGCGGGCCTCCTGTTCCTGCCGCTGCTGCTGGCGTTCCTGGCTCTCTTGCTGGAGCTTCTGATCCTGCTTTTGCTCGTGCTGCTTTTTGTCCTTGTCGGCCTGCTGCTTTTCCTGCCGGCGTTTGGCCTCGTTCTTCTCCGGCTCGGTCAGCAGCACGCGATAATGCTTGCTCTCGACGACGTTGGCACCGGGATAATCGCAGGCGTCGCGCGCTTCGAGCCAGTATTCCAGCTCCATGCCGCCGCGCAGCGCGGCGGCCTTGCCGTCCTGACGCTGGACGCGCGACAGCTCGACGAAGTCCTTGTACTCGACTTCGCACGGATAACCGCCGTCGGCCAGCCGCAAGGCATTGTCGCCGCGAAACGGCTGGCCGCGCAGCTTGTCGCCGCCAACCACGCGCATCCGCAGGACGAGGCTCTTGACGCCGATGTCGTCGCCGGCCTTGCCTTCCAGGTGCAGGATCGCGTCGGCCGGGAGACGGATGTCCTTTCCCGGCTTCGTCAATTCGACCGTCGGCGGCTTGTCCGGAATGGCCGTCACCGGATAAGCAATCGCATCGCTGTAGGCTTCATTCTCGGTCGAGCTGAAGAACAGACGATATTTTCCGTCTTCATCGAGGACGAAGCGCACGAGCAACGTGTGCGGGTCCCTGGGATCGACCGTGCCCGGCACGATCCGGACGCCGGACTTGCCCTCGAAGCTCAGCCGGCCTTCGCGGAGCGTGCGATTGGTGCGTACCCGCAGCAGGACCTCAGTGCCGCGCAGCTCCTTCAGCTCGCGCTCGCGGCGAACCTCGTCGGCACGTGCGACATAGGGCCGGAAGCGATACGTCGCCAGGAAGTCGGTGAGGGCGGGGGCGGCGCGGACGCTGACGCGATATTCCTCGGTGACAGCATCGCCGCCGGTGATCCGGTACCAGAAACCGTTGCGGACCTCGATGGCCGACAGCAACGTGGTCCATTCGCGGCTCGCCTCCTGCATCAACAGGCGCTCCAGCCAGGGATCGCTCTCTTCGTAGCGATACAGCAGCTTGACCGCGTCCGGAGATTTCGGATCGGGTACCTTGCCGTTGACCTCGACGACGAAGCGGATGCCGCGTCCCACGGTGACGACAGCGTTGCCGCCCTCCGGCTTAAGGATCGTTAGCTGCGTGCGCGTCGAGACGCCGCCGCCGCCGAACGGATTGAATGTTCGCTTCAGCAGCGACGCGAAGGGCGAGGGGCCAAGCAGGAGAAACGAGGCGATGAAGGCGAAAACGAACAGTCCCGTGAGGCCGCCCATCCAGGCGGCGCGCCGGCCGCTGATGGCGCGATCGAGATCGACGCGCGACAGGTCCTTGGCGGCGCGCTGGCCGAGTGCGCCGCGGATGGCCGGCGGCAGCGGCTGACTATGCAGATCGACCCAGTTGACAATGCTGTTCTTGGCGTGCGGCAGCTGCTGCTCGACCTGCCGGGCCGCGTAGTAGGGATTGACGCGCAGCCACAGCGGGCGAAGGACCGCGAAGAAGAGATAGACGGCGCCGCCGGCCAGGAAGCCATACAGAGCCAGCTGCCGGGTGTGCGGCGAGAGCAGCAGCTTGCTGTCGCAGAGGACCATGCCCACGACATAGGCCAGGCACAGCGCGGCGAAGCCGAGCAAGCCGGCCGTCAGGTCGAGCAGGCGAATGCGGCTCCTGGCCCTGGCCAGCTGGCCGGCGACGAAGGCGTCGTACTTGCTCGCCGGCGTGGATGCGGCGCGGTCCAGATCGGTCGCCATGAGAGGGCACTCCAGAGAGACACTCTTGCCGTCGTGACAATCCCACTCCAATTATAAAGGCGCGGCGGGCACGGCGTCTCCAGAAATCCAGCCGTTGACGGCGAATGGCCGGCCGGAAATAAATGACAAATTGTCTTGACGGCTCAGACGCGGCGTCTTAAGTTCAGATTTGTTCAATTCTCGGAATGATTGGAGGCTTTTCCTTCACGGATTGGCTGCGCTGTGGCGTCCCGAGCGCGAAATTCGCGCCATCGAATGGCCGGCGTTGGGGTTATATTGGTGGACTCCACTCGTCTGGTTGTCGCAGAACAGCAGGCAACCGGCAAATAGACGGACCTGTCGGACGAATTGCTGGAAGAGAAAGCTCAAACGAACGGAGACGGAGCAGAGGCGCGGCGGATTTGTTCCTTTCTTCGTGGAGGTAGACGACATGATCCAATCTCGCTTCTGGATCGCGGCGCTGGCCGTCGTTTGGCTGGCGCTGCCGGCCTGGGCGGACCCGGACCCAAAGGAGGACGCACGTGCGGTCGCCGCCAAAATTGACCAGCTCATCGCGGCGCGCTGGCAGACCGAGAAAGTCACGCCCGCGCCGCTGGCCGACGACGGCGCCTTCTTGCGCCGCCTGGCGCTCGACGTGATTGGCCGGACGCCGTTGGTCTCCGAGACGCGGCGCTTCCTCCACGATCCCGTCTCGGAAAAACGCGGGCAAGCCATCGAGCGCCTGCTCGACAGCTCCGGATACGTCAGCAATTTCACCAACCTCTGGCGCGATCTGTTGCTGCCGGAAGCCAACGCCGATTTTCAACAGCGCTTCCTGAGCGCTCAGATCGAGCGCTGGCTGCGCAAGCAATTCACCGACAACGTTTCCTACGACCGCATGGTGCGCCAGCTGCTCACCGTGCCGATGCCCAACAATCGCCGCGGCATGGGTTATAACCCCTACGGTCCGCAGCAGGGCGAGCCGACGCCGCTGGCGTTTTACCAATCCAAGCTCGGCAAGCCGGAAAACCTGGCGGCGAGCACGGCGCGGCTGTTTCTCGGCATCCGCCTGGAGTGCGCCCAGTGCCACAATCACCCATTCGGCCGCTGGACACGCGAGCAGTTCTGGGGACAGGCCGCGTTCTTCGGCGGCATTCGCACGCAGGGCAACAATAACGGCATTTTCTCGCCGCTGAGCGAAACGTCCGACCGCCGGGAGCTGGCCATCCCCGGCACGGAGCGCGTCGCCCAGGCGCGTTTCCTCGACGGCAAGGAGCCGAAGTGGCGCTACAAGGTCAGCACCCGCAATACGCTCGCCGACTGGATGACGGCGCCGGACAATCCCTTCTTCGCCCGCGCCGCCGTCAATCGTCTGTGGGCGCACTTCTTCGGCATCGGCCTCGTTGATCCGGTGGACGACCTCAACGACGAGAACAAGCCAAGCCATCCGGAGCTGCTCGATGAGCTGGCCCGCCAGTTTGTTTCCCACGGCTTCGATTATCGCTTCATGATCCGGGCCATCACGCTCAGCAAGACGTATCAGCTTTCCAGCGTCCATCCCCAGGTGCCGCCGCCGGACATGCATCTGTTCGCATACATGCCGGTCAAGGGCTTGTCGCAGGATCAGCTGATGGAAAGCCTGTCGCAGACGATCGGCGTGGCCGGCCTGAACATGAATCAGCGGCGGAATTTCTTCGATCCGTCGCAATCGAGCTTCCAGAACAAGTTCGTCAGCCAGGACAAGCGGACGGAATATCAGACCTCGATCCCGCAAGCGTTGGCGCTAATGAACAGCAAGCTCATCACCGATGCCACGCATCCGCAGCGCAGCCAGTTTCTGGCGGCGGTGGCCAATGCGTCGTTCCTGGACACGAACGGAAAGATCGAAACGCTATATCTGGCGGCGCTGTCGCGCAAACCACGGGCCGAGGAGCTGGAAAAACATCGCCGCTACGTCGAAAAGGGCGGTGCGAGCAAAGATCCCAAGGCGGCGCTCGGCGACGTGTTCTGGGCGCTGCTCAACAGTCCGGAATTTTTCTTGAATCATTAACATCGTTTAGCCGCGACGCGCGTTTACGTTTCGCGAAACGATAAACATCGCGGCAAACCGAAGAGGAGATCTCCCCATGTCTCGTTCTCATCTGCAATTGACGCGGCGTGAATGGCTGCGCTTGTCGGCGGCGGGCGTGTTGGGTGCGTCGATGTCGGGCTGGCTGGAAAACCTCGCCGAGGCCACGGCCGCCAGCCCCGAACGCAAACGCTCGTGCATCCTGCTGTGGATGAACGGCGGCCCTAGCCAGATGGACACCTTCGATTTGAAGCCCGGACACAAAAACGGCGGTCCCTACAAGGAAATCGCCACCGCAGCTCCCGGCATGAAGTTTAGCGAGCACCTGCCGCGGCTGGCGAAGCAAGCCAAGCACCTGGCCATCGTGCGCTCGATGTCCACCAAGGAGGGCGATCACAGCCAGGCCACCTATTATCTGCGCACCGGCTACCGCGCCCAGGGGCCGATCCAGTACCCGCCGCTCGGCGCAACCTTGTCGAAGGAGCTGGGCAACGCACGCTCGGCGTTGCCCAATTACGTCAGCATCGCGCCGGCGACGTTCATCAGCCCGGCCGCGTTCACGCCGGGGTTCCTGGGACCGGAGCATGCGCCGCTGATCGTCGGCAACCAGGGCTTCGGCTTCAACAATGCTGCCAATTACGAGCAGGCGCTCAAGGTCGAGGATCTGCAAGCGCCCAGCGAGATCAAGCGCGAACAGGTCGATTCGCGCATCGAGCTGCTGCAAGGCTTGCAGAACGACTTTGTCGCCAAGCATCCCGGCGGGCCGGCGTTGAGCCATCAGTCGGCGTATGAGCGGGCGGTGCGTTTGATGCGCACGGCGGCGGGCCAGGCTTTCGAGCTGAAAGACGAGCCGGCGAAGCTGCGCGATCGCTATGGCCGAAACCTGTTCGGTCAGGGCTGTCTGCTGGCGCGGCGGCTCGTCGAGCGCGGCGTGCCGTTCGTCGAGGTGACGCTCAGCAACGCGCCGGGTGTGCCGATCAACTGGGACACGCATCAGCAAAATTTCGAGAACGTCAAGAAGCTCAGCGAGGTGCTCGATCCAGCCTGGGCGACGCTGCTGGAAGATCTGGAGCAGCGCGGCCTGCTGGACACGACGCTGGTGGTGTGGATGGGCGAGTTCGGACGGACGCCGCAGATCAATCCGCAGCAGGGCCGCGATCACTTCCCCAACGCCTGGAGCACGGTCCTGTGCGGCGGCGGCATTCGCGGCGGCGTCGTCTACGGCAAAACCAGCCCCGACGGCATGGAGGTCAAGGACAATCTGGTCACGGTGCCGAACTTCCTGGCCACCGTGGCGAAGGCCGTCGGCGTCGATCCGACCAAGCAGAACATGTCGAACGTCGGCCGGCCCATCCGCATCGCCGACGCCGGCTCCAAGCCCATCGAGGAGGTGCTGTCATGAGGACGCCCTGGATGAGCGCGCTAGTGCTGCTGGCCGGCTTGGCAGCGCCGCTGCCGGCCGACGAGGATCTCGGCGAGGCCAAGCCGTTCGTGCGACTGTCCGAAGGCAAGCCGTCAGCGAAGGAACAGGCCGTCGCCGCCGCCGAGGGCAAGCCGAGATACGTCGAGGTGCTCGATTATGTCGATTTCGTCTTCGTGGCCAGCGATCGGCCGGTGTTGCTGCGGCTGCATTTGCGCAATAACGGCCGGCCGTACACCGCGGCGTGGGACGATTACATGCAGAAGCTGTTTTCCCACCTGGATAAAAACGGCGACGGCACGCTCGACAAGGTCGAGACCGAACGCGCCCCGAACATCCGATTCTTGCAATTTCATCTGCAAGGCGCGATCGGCTTTCCTTATCAGGGATCGAAGGACCAGATGGGCCAATTCGACAAGAACAAGGACGGCAAGGTCAGTCTTGCCGAGTTCAAGGCGTTTTATCGCCGCGGCGGAATAACGCCGTTGCAATTCATCTCCAGCTCCAATCGCGCCAGCACCGATACGGTGACGAACACGTTCTACCAGCGCCTCGACAGCAACAAGGACGGCAAGCTGTCGGCGGAGGAGATGGCAAAGGCAGAAACGGCGCTGCAACGCCTCGATCTGGATGAGAACGAGATGCTTACCGCGGCCGAGCTGACGCCCGGCGGCGATAATTCGGGGATTGCCCTTCCTTCGCCCGGCGGGGGTATGGCAGTACTGAACCCCGACATGGTCTTTCTAGAGATCAAATCGGGCACCGTGGACGGTGTGTCGCGGCGAGTGTTGAGCCACTACGACAAAGACAAGAACGGCAAGCTGAGCCGGGCCGAGAGCGGGATCGACAAGCCGCTGTTCGATAAGCTCGACGGCGACCACGACGGGCAGCTCGACGCCAAGGAATTCGCCGGCTTCTTCCGCCGCGAGTCGGACCTGGAGCTGATCGCTCGCATCGGCAAGATGCAGGAAAAAGAGGGGGCAGTCGTCGTTCTGTTGCGGAAAATCGGCGTGGGGCCGCTGCAAGCGATCCGCGCCGCGGTCTTCAATCCGCGCAAGCGCCGCATGCCGCTGGCCCGAAAGGTTCAGCGCGTCGATCCATCCGGCCTGGCGTTCTCGTTCGGCGATGCCCACATCGGTCTGGCGGCGTCCGAGCAGCAATTCCAGCAGTTTCCCCGGCAATTCTGGGAGCAGCAATTCAACCAGGCCGACACTGCCAAGAAGGGAGTCGTCGATCGCAAGCAGGCCATGACCGCCCAGTTCCTGCCCCAGATTTTCGATCTCGTCGATCACGACACCGACGGCAAGGTGACGCGGAAAGAGCTGAAGGCCTACCTCGACATGCAGACGGAAGGCTCCGGCTGCCGGCTTCAGCTGACGATCACCGACGAGGGCCGCAGCCTGTTCGAGCTGCTCGACGAGGACGGCGACAGCCGCCTGTCCATCCGCGAGCTGCGGTCGGGCTGGTCGCAAATGAAAGCATTGGCGAAAAGTGACAGCGGATTGTCACGACAAGACATCTTGCGTCGGCTGGACGTGTCGGTCGGTCCGGCGCAACGGCGTTTCCGAGTTTCGGCCAATCGCTCGCCGCGCAAAACCGTGGTGGGACGGCTCACTCCCTCGCCGCTGTGGTTTCAGAAGATGGACCGCAACCAGGATGACGATATTTCCCCGCGCGAGTTCCTCGGCAGCGACGAGGACTTCCGCAAGCTCGATACGGACGGCGATGGCCTCATCAGCAAGGAGGAAGCGCGACAATTCGAGGAGCGGCTGAAGACGGAGAAAGATAAGAAATGATTCTCCAAGCCGCTTGCGGCTTAGCGCTCGCTAAGCCGCAAGCGGCTTGGAGAAAAGTTTATTTCATGGCGCTTACGACTCCAGCGCGCGATTGAGCATCTTGACGATGCTGTCCATCGGCTGATTGCCGATTTGCTTGTCAATGGGCTGATCGCCGCCCTTGAAGAGCAGGATCTGCGGAATGGCGGAAATGCTGTACTTGACGGCAATATCGGGGGCCTCGTCGGTGTTGAGCTTGCCGACCTTGACCTTGCCGGCGAACTGATCGGCGATCTTGTCGATCGTCGGGGCCAGCATGCGGCACGGTCCGCACCACACGGCCCAGAAGTCCACCAGGACGGGCTTATCGCTCTGCACCACTTCCTTTTCCCAGTTCGCCGCCGTCAGCTCGATCACATTGGCGCTTGCCATGCCTGTCGCCTTTCTGATAATCGTTTCCTTCGGTTTGCTGTCCCACGTAAAGATCATCCCCTCTTATCGGCATTATAGGCAGGCGGCGTCAAGCGGGACAACGCGGCTCCATCTGAGCCGCGACCGTGAGGGAGTGGTTTTCCCTCTACCCCTTGACGGTCTCTTCGGGTGTAGCCAGTCTTTCTGTGGGTTGCTTGTTAGACCGGCGAACCGGCAGCGTGAGATGCCGGTTCGCCGGCCCGACCACCAGAGAAGTTGGTTACAGCCGCCGGTCGCTGAACCCCCGCGTTCGACTTGTTCACCTTGGATCTTGTCTGTTACCATCGAGGCAGGGTTGCTGCCGAAAGCAGGAGGAATCCGTATGGCTTTGAATATGGCGGACTACGGCCTCGACAAGCTCAGCGTCGAGGATCGTCTCACCCTTGCCCAACAACTTTGGGACAGCATCGCGGAGGAGGTGAAGCACTTGCCCCTCAGTCCAGCGCAGCAACAGGAGGTTGATCGGCGCTTGGCCGCCCACCGGGCGAACCCACAGGCAGCGATCCCGTGGGAGCAAGTGGAGGCTGAGGCGCGTGCCCGGCTGGCCCGATGAGCCCTCCGCTACCCCTCCGCCTTCTGCCGGAAGCCAGAGCCGAGCTCGACGCCGCGGTGGACTGGTACGAACAACAGCGACCCGGATTGGGCACGGCATTTCTGGATCGGGTGCGGGAGGTGTTCGCCCGGATCGCAGCCAACCCGCAACTGCACGCCACCGTCTACCAAGATGTCCGCAAGGCGGTGGTTCAAAAGTTCCCGTATGTGGTGCTCTACAAGGAGGAGGCTGGCGAGGTAGTGGTCATTGCGGTCTTTCACACCGCACGTGATCCAGCCATCTGGCAGGGCCGGGTCTGAGGTGTCTTTCCAGGTGGAAAAATCCCACCTGAGCTTGGTCGTTCGAGGAACCAAATCGATTTCCATGCCTTCGTTCCCCATTCCTTTGAAACTACCGCTCAGGAACGGTATTCCCCGCTCCCTGACGGTCGCGGCTCAGCTCAGCGGATACAACGGCCGGCGGATGTGCCGATACGTGAAGCGCTGCGGGTTGACGGCGGTGAGACCGGGCGTATCGACGGCAATGATTGTGCCGGCAATGGCGGCGTAAGCGGCCTTGTAGGCAATGGCGGCCTTGACGACGAGGATTCGCTGCTGCTCCGGCTTGATCCCCAGGCAGGTAAGCTGCCCAAGGCTGAACGGCGGATGCCGCAGCGAATTGAGGACGAGCAGATTGCGGCCGGGCAGCTCGACGAGGGCGGTCTTGCCCATGTGGTTGACGCGCCGGCCGCCGTGGCGCACGTCCGGCTCGACGTAGGTGCCGTCGTGCAATAAGCGAACGCGGCCCGTCACCGGCAACGGCTCGCCGTGCAGACGATCGATCTTGCCGCCGACGATCAACGACACTTCCTTGTCAACGCCGACGGCGACGCATTGCCGTACCTCCTCCGGAGCGTACAGGCAAACCACGCTCTCGGCCGCTCCTTGCCGCAACAGCTCGCGCAGCAACATGGTGCCGTCGCCGGCCGAGCCGCCGCCGACATTGTCGCCGGTGTCCACCAGCACGACAGGGCGCTTATCAGCATGCAGCGCCTGCGCCACGGCGGTCGCCGCGTTTGGCAGCGGGACGGCGAATTGCTCGCGCGCTTGCCACAGCTCGCCGGCGAGCCGATCGGCGGCCTGACGTGCATGTTCGGGATCGCCATCGCTGACGACGACAAGGGACGGTCCCATTTGCGGCACGTCGGCATAGGCGAAGCCGGGCAGCAAGCTGGCCGCGAGGATGCCGGGCTGCTGTTCCAGCGCGCGAGCGGCCTCGATGAACGGCCGCAGCGGCGGCAGCGAGGTATCGTGCGTCATGATGTTGAGGAGCATCGGCGGCTTGGCCAGCGCCATGCAGGGCCGAACCTCGCCGCGCAGCTTGCGCACCAACAGCGCCGCCGCCCGCCGGCCGCACTCGCGCTGATCGACGTGCGGGCAAGTGCGATATGCCACGGCCAAATCGCAATGATCGATCAGCCGTTGCGAGACGTTGCCGTGCAGGTCGAGCGTGACGGCGATGGGCAGCTCGCGTCCGACGGCGCTGCGCAGACGTGTCAGGATCTCGCCGTCGGCGTCGAGATGCGATTGCGCCGCCATCGCGCCGTGCAAGGCCAGGAGCAGGCCATCGACGCGACTGTCGCGGAGCAGCTCGCCCAGCCGCTCCGTGATTTCATCGAAGACGGCATCGGCGACCGGGCCGGCCGGCGTCGCCCAGGCCATGAGCAGCGGCACCGCCTCGAAGCCCTCGACGCTCGCGGCCTCGATGAAGCCGCCGACCTCGTGATGGGCCTCGCGCCATTCGTCGAGCAGCTCGGCGCCCGTGGTCAGGCTCTGGGCAACGAAGGCGGCGCGGTCGGTGACAACGGGATTGAAGGTGTTCGATTCATGCATGAAGCCGGCGATGGCGATGCGCATGGATAGACCTCGCTTCAGGGAACCGCCAGGGAGCTAATGTCTGTTGTATATCACCGGGGCAATTCTTGACATCGCGAACGGCAACCTTATCTTGACTCTGCGAGCTGGGTCTGCGATCCGCCGTGATGCGAGGAGGAATCGGCCATTTCGGACCTCAAAACAGACTGGCACGGCGTCTATCCCGCCGTGACGACGCAGTTTCGCGGCGATCAATCCCTCGATCTCCAGGCCACAACCCGGCACGTCGAAGCTCTGCTCGTTGCCGGCGTCCACGGCCTCATCATGCTGGGGACCGTTGGGGAAAACGGCACGCTGGAATATGTCGAGAAATTGGAGGTGCTGCGAGCCACTCTTGAGCAGGTTGGCAAGCGGGTGCCCGTCCTCACGGGTGTGGCCGAGTGCAGCACGGCCCTGGCGTGCCGGTTCGCGGCCGATGCCGCCAAGGCTGGAATCGACGGCCTGATGGTGCTGCCGGCGATGATCTACAAATCCGATTCGCGCGAGACGATCGCTCACTTTCGCGCCGTCGCTCGCGCCACGGATCTGCCGATCCTCGTTTACAACAATCCGGTTTCCTATGGGGTGGACATCCCTCCGGCGATGTTTGTCGAGCTGGCCGACGAGCCGAAGTTCGTGGCCATCAAGGAGTCGTCCGAGAATGTCCGCCGCATTACCGATCTGAAAAACCTGTGCGGCGAGCGCTATCGGCTGTTCTGCGGCGTCGATGACCTGGTACTGGAGAGCGTTTTGGTGGGCGCGGTTGGCTGGGTCTCCGGGCTGGTCAACGCGTTTCCCGCCGAGAATCGCCTGCTGTGGGACCTGGCGATCAGCGGCCGCTACGAAGAGGCACTGCGCGTGTATCGCTGGTACACGCCGCTGCTGCATCTCGATACCCATGTCAAGCTCGTGCAGTACATCAAGCTGGCGATGGTCGAGACCGGCCTCGGCTCCGAGATGGTCCGTGCGCCGCGTTTGCCGCTCGCCGGCGCGGAGCGGGAAGCAATCCTGGCGATCATCCGAAAAGCCATCCAAACTCGACCCACCAAGTAGCTCGATTTCAAGGAACGGCCGGAATGAAAATCAAACGCATCCGTGCTTATCGGGTCGATTTGCCGCTCCACGAAGGCAGCTACAAATGGTCGGGAGGCAAATCGGTTTCGGTCTTCGATAGCAGCGTGATCGAGATCGAAACTGACAGCGGCGTCACCGGCTGGGGTGAGGTTTGTCCCCTGGGTCCGTTTTACCTGCCCGCATACGCCAATGGCGTTCGTGCGGGTATCGCCGAGCTGGGGCCGCATTTGCTCGGCGAAGATCCCTGTCAGCTCGGCAAATTGAACCGCCGGATGGATGCTGCCCTCAAGGGGCACGCCTACGTCAAGTCCGGCATCGACATGGCCTGCTGGGACATCCTCGGCAAGGTTACGGGCCAACCCGTGTGCATTCTTCTGGGCGGCCGCTATGGAGACGATTTCGCTCTGTATCGCGCCATCTCGCAGGAATCGCCCGAGGCGATGGCCAAGCGCGTCGCCGGCTATCGGGCCGAGGGCTACACGCGATTTCAGCTCAAGGTCGGCGGCGACGCGGATACCGACATCGAGCGCATCCGCGCCGTTCGCGCGCTGCTGCAACCGGGAGACCGCCTTATCGCCGATGCCAATACCGGCTGGCGGATGCACGATGCCATGCGCGTCGTCCGCGCGGTGCGCGACGTGGATGTCTACATCGAGCAGCCCTGCCTGAGCTACGAGGAATGCCTTACCATCCGCCGCCACTGCGATCATCCCTTCGTCCTGGACGAAGTCATCGATTCCATTGACATGCTTCTGCGTGGACATGCCGATCGCGCCATGGATGTCGTCAATCTGAAGATCAGCAAGCTCGGCGGCTTGACGCGGACGAAGCAGGCCCGCGATCTTTGCGTTTCGCTCGGCGTGGCCATGACGCTCGAAGACAGCTGGGGCGGCGACATCATCACGGCCGCCATCGCGCACCTGGCGCACAGCACCCCTCCCGAATTCCAATTCACCGCGACCGATTTTAACAGCTACGTCACCGTGAGCATCGCGGACGGAGCGCCCCAGCGCGTCCAGGGCCGCATGGCGGCGGGTACCCGTCCAGGCCTCGGGATCACTCCCAAAATGGATGTGCTCGGCAAGCCGGTACTTGAGGTCTCTTGACATAGGATCCGTATAAGAATACTTTCGTTTAGCCGCGACCCGAAGGGGAGCGCGTTTACGTTTCGCGCGAAACGTAAACGAAAGTATTCGGCAACAGCTCCATCGCCATTTCTCGGGCCTGGAGGGGCGTAGTGAGAGGCCGGCGATTTGTGTTACTGGACCGCGACGGCACGCTGATAAGCGAGCGTCACTACCTGGCTCGCGTGGAGGACGTGGAGCTGCTGCCTGCCACCGCGCGCGGCTTGCGTTTGTTGAGCCATGTCGGTCTGGGACTGGCGGTGCTTACCAACCAGTCGGGATTGAGCCGCGGCTACTTCGATCAAACCGCCTTGGATGCCGTCCATGATCGTCTGAGGCAGCTGCTGGCGAGCGAGGGCGTGTCGTTGGCCGGTATCTACGTCTGCCCTCACGCTCCCGGCGACGGCTGCGATTGCCGCAAGCCGGAGCCTGGCCTCGCTCATCGCGCGGCGGCGGAGCTGAATTTCGATCCCGCAGACGCCTTCGTCATCGGCGATAAGCGGTGCGATATCGAGCTGGGGCGCCGGCTTGGCGCCACGACGTTCCTGGTCCGCACCGGCTACGGCTCGCTCGCGGAGCAAGAAGGTCTGCGGGCGGATTACATCGTCGACGACCTGCTGGCAGCGGCTCACATCATCCTGGAAACGATGAAGGAATAGGAAAGAGAGTCGGCGGATGGATACGCGGACGTTAGAGCAAGAAATTGTGGAGGGGCCTTGCCTGGAGCAGCTCCAGACGATCGACACGGGCTGGGGACCGAAGGTCGAATCGGCCATGCTCATCGATCTCCTGAAGCGAAGTCTCGGCCTTGCCCAGGGCCTTACCGACCCGACCGAAGTACCAAACGATTCCAACCCTCACGCCCGATTGAACGCTTACAAACATCGCTTGCATGCGCTCCGCTGCGAGTACGCCGACGCCCGCGTCCGGGGAATTGAATTAGAAGAGCAATTGGCCGAGGCAAACCTGCGCATCCTTCGCTTGGAGGCTCGCGTCAAGCACCTGGACGGCACGCTTGAACAGATCTATGCGACACGGCTCTGGAAAGTAAAGGAACGCTGCGCTCGCTGCTGGCGAGCTGTTTCGCGCTGGCTACCGAGGCGCGGCCGTTCGCAAACGGAAGCTGCGCCACTCCCCGACGACCACGGCTCCAATGGGTGAATATGAAAGAGGCTGTCACTGACCAGGCCAAGCTGCGTCTTCGTGAGCTTCTGGAAGCGAATTCGCGCTTGAGCTTCCCGCGCCCGACAAGTCCTCAGCTGAGCATCCTCCTGGTCCTGCACAACCGGGCGGAATTGACGCTCGCCTGCCTGCGCTCCATCCAGCCCTGTCTCCGCGAGCTGGCCGCGGAGGTCATCCTGGTGGACAACGCCAGCCGCGATGAAACGTCCTTGCTGCTCGACCGCCTTCGAGGCGCGACGGTGATTCGCAACAGCGAGAACGTCGGTTTTCCGGTAGGGGTGAACCAGGCCGCCGAGGCCGCCGGAGGCGATTTCCTGCTGCTGTTGAACAACGACACAGAAGTACAGGCAGATAGCGTGAGATCGGCCCTCCGCTTCCTCGTCGAGAACCCTGACGTGGGCGCTGCCGGTGGACGTATCGTCCTGCTCGACGGCACCCTGCAAGAAGCCGGCTGCTCGCTCTATCGCGAAGGCCACGTGCTTCAGTACGGTCGGGGAGACCGTCCCACGGCGCCGGAGTACCTGTTCCAGCGCGACGTGGATTATTGCTCCGCCGCGTTTCTGATGACGCGGCGGGAGCTGTTCCGCAAGATGGGGGGGTTGGATACGGCCTTCTCGCCAGGTTATTTTGAGGATGTCGATTATTGCGTCCGCCTCTGGCGATGCGGCTGGCGCGTCGTCTATCTGCCGGATGTTCTTGTTCGTCACTACGAGAATGCCAGCTCCTCTTGCTGGAAGCGGATTGTCCACCTGTATCGACGCAATCATCTCATCTTCACCCACAAGCACGCCGATTGGCTGTCCTGGAAATGCCCCGCCGCCACAACGCCTCATCTGCGGGCGCGATCGTCCCACGACGATCGCTTCAAGGTCCTTTACCTTCCAACGGAAAGCAAGGATGCCTCCCCGACCGCTCGCATCGTCGGCCGGCTGCGTTCGCTGAGCTGCTTCGTGACGGTGTACCCGGTGGGTGAGGGTGCCGACGCGGTCGGCCTGCCTCCGGATGTAGAAGTGCTGCCAGACGGCGGCCTGGACAAGCTGTCGGAATTTCTGGCGCAGCGTCGCGGATATTACGATTGCGTCCTGGCCGGCGATCCCCAGATCCTTCAGCTCGTCAGGCGGTTTGTCGCAAGGCCCGCCGCCACACCTGCCAGCTTGTGAGCAACAGTTTTTTTCCCAGCCAGTGAAGGGCGGGCACGCGCTGGAGCGTTCCGTTCAATTTGTCCACAACCCGGTAGCGCAGGCAATCCTCTCGCCGGCTGCGCAGGACCGCCAGCTCCTGGCCCATCTCCGCCAGCAGCTTCCCCAGGCGCTTTATTTCATGCTCTCGACGACACACTTCCAGCAGAAGCTCCAGCCGCTCTCCGCCGGTATTCAGGCTGAGTGGGACTTTGCGATTTTCCCCGATCTTGACCGGGATGGGATAAATCGGCACGAGATTGCCGATCTTCTCCAAAAAAATGCCGTCCGCGTGCTGGATGACTTCCCGGTCCTCCGGCCAAAAGTCGCCCTCCGGGAAGAGGTCGAACAGGTCGGCCTTGTGACACAGCTGCAAGTAATCCACATGGCAATCCAGCGGCCCGCCTCCGCAGCAGCTTCCCTTCACCTCTTCGGCGAGCAGCTCGCGAAATGAAAGCTTCTCTCCGTCGGCACTGACACCGGTCATATCCACCGAGGCGTACATGGCCTTGGCGTCCGGGTGGGCCTGGGCGTAGTCGTGGAACGCCTGAAACGCGTTGGGGTAAAACAGGTCGTCGTCACAAAGGTAGGTGACATATTGTCCGCCCAGGAGCTTCTTGCGAAAGCACTCGTTGAAGCACCAGGAAGCGATCGTTTTCGTCTTGCGGGTTTCCTCCGTCTCCCAGGAGCGAACCAGGCGGATGCGTGGATCCTTCATCGCCGGCAGGCTCGAAAAAAAGCCGCGGTCATGCAGGACGCCGCTGTCCATGACCACGGCTTCCCAGTCGCGAAACGTCTGGGCGAGCAAGCTGTCGATCGCTTCGCCGACATGGGCCGCCTTGTCATGACTCAGGAGAATGCAGGAAAAAAACGGCATGGTCGTTCTCCACGCTAAGCCGCAAGCGGCTTGCAAGGGCCCCAGACGCGCTCTCAGGGATATAGCACCCGCGTCCCCGCCGAATCAAGCGAGAACGGCGAATGGGGATGGGAACACTCCGGTACTCTTGACAGGAGAATCTCGTTTGGTTTACAGTCGCGTCCCGCGAGCCGATGTGGGCCATTGAGACGGCATCCTCGCATCAGGTCTGCCAACGCGCCATCGGGCGCCCGGAACAGAACGGAACACTCCTCGCGGTTTTCGGTTTTCAGGACAGAGAAGACCGTCCACCGAAATCCGCCGCGGGGTGTAAGAGGAAAGGTCGTTGGGGCATGATCATCTCTCGAACGCCGTTCCGCATCTCCTTTTTCGGGGGCGGGACGGATTACCCCGCCTGGTATCGCCGGCACGGCGGAGCCGTGCTGGCAGCGAGTATTGACAAATATTGCTACCTAACATGTCGCTATTTGCCGCCCTTCTTCGAGCATCGCATCCGCCTGGTTTACCGCGAGATCGAAACCTGTCAGTCTGTTTCCGAGATCCGTCACCCCGCGGTACGAGAAGGGCTGAAATTCCTGAAGATCACTCGCGGCATCGAGCTGCATCACGACGGCGACCTGCCGGCCCGCAGCGGCATGGGCTCCAGCTCGGCGTTCACGGTGGGGCTGCTCCACGCTCTGCACGCGCTGAACGGCCGCATGCCGACCAAGAAGCAGCTTGCCGCCGAAAGCATCTACCTCGAACAGGAAGTCCTCGGCGAGACGGTCGGCTCGCAGGATCAGGTCATGGCCGCCTACGGCGGACTTCGGCACGTCCGCTTCGAGAGCAACGGCGAGATCGTGGCCTCTCCGGTGGTGTTGCCCAGTGGACGCTTGGCCGAGCTGCAAGCGCACCTAATGCTCTTTTACACCGGCATCGTTCGCACCGCCGCCGACATTGCCAAAACCTACGTCGAGCGGATCGATTCGCATCGCCGGCAGCTGCGGCTGCTGCAAGAGCTGGTCGAGGAAAGCATCGACATTCTGACGAATGGTAAGGACATCCGCGTGTTTGGCGAGCTGCTCCACGAAGCCTGGGAGGCCAAGCGCAGCCTGAGCGACAAGGTATCCACTTCCACCGTGGACGCCATTTACGAACAGGCCCGCGCCGCGGGAGCGGTCGGCGGCAAATTGACCGGGGCCGGCGGCGGCGGCTTTTTGCTGTTGTTCGTACCCCCCGAGCAGCAGCCGGACGCCGCCGAGGCGCTCAAGCACCTGATCCGCGTGCCCTTCTCGTTCGAGTCGGGAGGCAGTCAGGTCATTTTCCACGAGCCGGGTGTCGATTACCAACATTTGGAAAAGGTCCGCCAGAGCCAGCGTGCCGTTCGCCGCAAGTCGTTCGCGGACGCCGCCTGACGGAGTTCTGAGTTCTGAGTTCTGAGTTCCGAGACTCAGAACTCAGAACTCAGAACTCAGAACTATTGGAGAGGGCCGGTGAAAGAGAGCTCACGCATCTACGTTGCCGGAGGCGACACACTAATCGGGGCGGCCGTGCGAGAACGACTGCGTGTCGCCGGGTTGCGGAACCTGATCGGAGAGCCGCCGAGTGAGCCGGACCTGGCGTGTCCGTGGCAGGTGGAAGATTTCTTCGCCGCCGAGCGTCCCGAATACGTCTTCCTGGTCGCGGGCGCTTCGGGGGGCATCCGTGCCAACCAGGCCTTTCCCGCCCAGCTGATGCGCGACAACCTTCTGGCGACCGTCCATGTCATCCATGCCGCCCACCGCTACGAGGTTTCCAAGCTCCTGTACCTGGCCAGCTCGTGCAGCTACCCGCGGCTAACTCCGCAGCCGATGCGCGTCGAGCTGCTGATGACCGGGCCGTTGGAGCCGACCAACGAAGCCTACGCGATGGCCAAGCTGACCGGCCTGGTGCTGTGCCAGGCTTACCGCCGGCAATATGGAGCACCCTTCATCACGGCGATCCCTGCCAACGCCTTCGGCCCACACGACGACTTCAGCGCGGAGGACTCGCACGTCATCCCGGCACTACTCCGCAAGCTCCACGACGCGCGCTGCCGCGACGAGAGCGAGGTTCGTATCTGGGGTAGTGGACGTCCTCGCCGCGAGTTCATTTACTCTTACGACCTCGCGGACGCCTGCCTGTTCGTCATGAGAAACTATGACTCGGACGAGCCGATCAACCTCGGCGGAGGTCAGGAGCTATCGATCGCCGAGACCGCTCGCGCCATTGCCGCTGTCGTCGGTTATCGCGGCCAGCTGAGCTTCGACACCAGCCGTCCCGACGGCATGCCCCTGAAAAGCCTGGACGCCGAGCCGCTGCGAAAGATGGGCTGGACTCCACCCACCCCCTTCCACACCGCCCTGGCCGATACCTACGATTGGTTCCTCCGCTCGATCCACGTAGGTCAGGCTTTCCAGCCTGACCTTTCAGATCGTCAGGCTGGAAAGCCTGACCTACGCTTCCAGGAGAACAGGGATGTTCGAAAGGCTGTATAAGGCTCTCTACCGGATCCGACTGCTGGAAGAAGAGCTGGCTCGCGTCTACCCGACCGACAAGATCAAAAGTCCCATTCACCTGTCGATCGGGCAGGAAGCCGTATCGGTCGGCGTCTGCGAGGCGCTGCGGCCCGATGACGTGGTGTTCGGCACCTACCGCGGCCATGCCCTCTATCTGGCCAAGGGCGGCGACATGAAGGCGATGGTGGCCGAGCTGTTCGGAAAGGCGACCGGTTGTGCGCGGGGTAAGGGCGGATCGATGCATCTCATTAGCACCGAGGCGGGCATGATGGGCGCTTCCGCCGTGGTCGGCACTACCATCGCCAACGCTGTCGGCTACGCCTACGCTCTCCGGCACCAGGAAAAAGACAGCCTCGTCGTCGCCTTCTTCGGCGACGGCGCCAGCGAGGAAGGAGTCTTTGCCGAAAGCCTCAACTTCGCCGCGCTCAAGCAGCTGCCCATGCTCTTCGTGTGCGAAAACAACGGCTACGCCATTCACACGCCACAGGAGCGACGCCAGGGTCGGCCTGATATCTGTGCTCGGGCGCGAGCCTATGGAATCCCGGCGGAGCGAATTGAGCACAACGATGTGCTCTACCTGTTCGAGCGTGCGCGAACAATGTCCGCCGAGATTCGCGCGGGAGGCGGCCCTCGCTTCCTCGAAGTCATGACCTACCGCTGGCGTGAGCACGTTGGCCCCAACAATGACTTCCGCCTCGGCTACCGATCCGAGGATGAGGCAGCTCCCTGGATCGACATCGATCAGGTGACGCGACTGGAATCCATACTGGCACCGGAGCGACGCGAGCAGATCCAGGAGGAAGTCGAGGCCGAGGTCGAGGCGGCACTGGCTTTTGCCGAGGAAAGCCCTGAGCCAGAGCCGGCGGAATTGTACACGGATGTCTATTAAGAGAACCAACCCCATGCCACAATCTGTTTCCACTGCCGTCCTGCAACGCCCCAGTCGCGGGACCAACGGCGAGCGTTCGCTGTCCTACGTCGATGCCGTCCGCGAGGCGACGGATCAGGAGATGACCCGTGATCCATCCGTCCTGGTGTTCGGCCTGGACGTGGACGATCCCAAGGCGATCCAGGGAACGACACGGCGCTTGCTTGAGAAGTACGGGCCTCGCCGTGTCTTCGGCACTCCCCTGTCCGAGGACGCCATGACCGGAGCGGCCATCGGCATGGCCCTGGCTGGATTGCGGCCCATCCATGTGCATATCCGCATGGACTTCCTGATGCTGGCCATGAACCAGCTCGTCAACGTGGCCGCGAAGAGCCGATACATGTACGGCGGCAAAGTATCGCTACCTCTCGTCGTCCGGTCGATGATCGGCAAGAGCTGGGGACAGGGCGCGCAGCACTCACAGGGGCTATACAGCTTTTTCATGCACGTACCGGGTCTGAAAGTGGTCGCGCCCACTACCCCCTACGACGCCAAGGGCTGCCTGATCGCGGCCATCCGCGACGACAACCCGGTGCTGTACGTCGAACACCGCATCCTGCACTTCCAGAACGGGCCGGTCCCGGCGAGCGCCTACACCGTCGAGCCTGGCCGGGCGCGAATCACCGCCGAGGGGCAGGACGTGACCCTGGTAGGCATTTCCCAGATGCAGAGCGATTGTCTGCGGGCCAGGCTCTACCTCGAAGAGGTTGGCATTCAGGCCGAGGTGATCGACCCCATTTGGCTCAGTCCGCTCGACATCGACACCATCTCTCAATCGGTGGAGAAGACCGGCCGACTGCTGGTCGTCGATAACGGCTGGGTTTGCTGCGGCGCCGCCGCCGAGATCGCCACGCAGGTAATGGAACGCTTGCAAGGCCACCGCCCCTTCCGCATGCGGCGAATGGGCTTCGCCCCCGTCACCTGCCCGACGGCCCCTAACCTGGAGAAGCTCTACTACCCGGACAGCCGCACCATCGCGGCGGCGGCGCGCGATCTCGTGGAAGAAACCAAAACCGGCTGGATGCCGTGCGAGCGGCCCGAGCTGCAATCCTTCATCTTCAAGGGGCCTTTCTAATGGAAGCTCAGCAAACGATCCGCGGGGGACTCGACTGGCCCCTGATGCGAGAGAATGTCACGCGGGCGGACCTTGACGCCGTCATCGATTACCTCAAGCAGGAGGAGCCAATCCTTACTCACTCCGCGCAAGTCCGCGCCTTCGAGCGCGAGTGGTCGAGCTGGGTAGGGGTGAAGTACAGCGTCTTTCTCAGCTCCGGCTCATCGGCCAACCTGCTGACGCTGGCGGCGCTGAAGGCCCTTACTGGCGGCGGCGAGATTATTGTCCCACCGCTTACCTGGGTTTCGGACATCGCTGCCGTGCTGCACTGTGGCTTTGAGCCGGTTTTTGTCGATATCGACCCACACACCCTCGGCATGGACCCGACGCAGGTGATCGCTCGATTGACGCCGAGGACGCGTGCCGTCTTTCTGACTCACGTCCTCGGCTACAACGCCCTGACGCAAGAGCTGCTCGACGAGCTGGATCGCCGCCGCATTCCGTTGATCGAGGATGTCTGCGAGTCGCACGGGGCCGCCTTCCAGGGCCGGCGGCTCGGCTCCTTCGGCCTGGCGTCCAACTTCTCCTTTTACTACGCCCATCACCTCTCCACCATTGAAGGCGGCATGGTTTGCACCAATGACGAGGATTTCTACGAGACCATCCGCATGATGCGCTCGCACGGCATGGTGCGCGAGCTGGAATCTCCTGAGCGCAAGGAAGAATACTGGGAAGCTCACCCCGACCTGAACCCCGACTTCATCTTCGCCTACCCGGCCTGGAACGTCCGCAGCACGGAAATCAACGCCATTATCGGCCGCGCGCAGCTGCCGCGCTTGGAAGACAACATCCAGCAGCGCACCGAGAACCTGATGCTGTTCCTGAACAACCTGGACCCCAATGTCTACCAGACTAACTTTGTCACTGAAGGCAGCAGCAACTACGCCCTTACACTGATCCTCAAGGAGCCGAACGCGGAGCTTTGGAAACAGGTCGCTTCGTGTCTTCGGACCAACCGGGTCGAGTTTCGGCGCGGACTGTCCGGCGGCGGCAACCAGCTACGGCAGCCTTACCTTCGCCGCCTATTGCCGCCGGATGAGTACAAGAAATATCCGCGGGTGGATCATGTGCATTTTTACGGCTGCTACATCGGTAACTACCCGACGCTGCCCCAGGAGAAGATCCTGCGGCTGTGCGAGGCGTTGAACGGGTTAGTTAAAGGGCGTGGACGGCTCGCGGCGTGAGCTGCTCCGAATAGAACGCGAATGAATACGGATTAATTCGGCGGTGTCTTCCACGATCTAAACCACAAGCTTGGTTGCGGTACGGAACGCGGCGGCTACGAGTTCGGTCTTCGTTACGGTCGCCACATTTGACAAAAGGAGTGCCGAAATCCATGTTACTCACGCAACTTAAGGTCCTCATGGTACTGTTCGTGGCCGCTACGCTGTGCAGTGCAGGACTGCTGAGCTACCGGACGGAGGCGTCAGAGCAGATAAACGCACCAAGGACGACAGGGAGGGCGGATAAAAACAAACAGCCGGCCGCCGCCAAGAAGGACGAGAAGCCCCAGGATGCCTGGCAAACATTTTGCAAAGCGTTGCGGAATAAGGACGAAAAAGCCTTGCTCGCCTGTTCAATTGCTGTGGACGGCAAACTGGCTGAATTGAGGAACGCGACGCTTCGCTACGCGGTCGCCGAACAAAAGATGCAGGAAATCGCTGTAGCCAAGTTTGGTCGGGGCGCAATGGCACTTGTGCCCGATAGCAGGCAACTTTCGTTTCTGGACAAATGGTCCAAGGGCGAGGGACGAGTTGAAGCCAAGGTTTCTGGGAAGCGAGCGGTTCTGACGGTGTCAGCGGATACCGAGTTCACCGTCGCGTGCCGGCGGGAGGGGGAACAGTGGAAAATCGACTACGCCCAGTGTGAGGATTTTCAGCAGGCAGATGCCAAGGAGATTAAGCGAATCGCAAAAATCTTTGGCAAGGAAGCCGATGCGCTGAATGGGATTACGCAGAGCATCAAGACCAATCGAGTTCAGACTCTACCAGAATTGGAAAACATACTGGCAATTCGCCTTCCCCCGGTAGTGTCGCCGGATCGCGCAAAATGACGTTACAGCATGAGGCGGTTTTTTCACGAATTAGACTAGAATTGAATCCGTGAAAAACCCTCCAATCCGTGGTCATCCGCGTTTTCTTCGGGATATTCCGTCCTCGATCATCCGGAGGAATGAAGCACATGAGGCAATTGGACCTGGTTCTCATCAATCCCAGCAGCCGCACCCATGTTTATCAAACGCTGGGAAAATCCCTAACCGCCGTCGAAAATCCCGTGTGGGCCGGCCTGATGGCTACCTTTTGCCGGACTCGCGGTCTGGCAGTCGAGGTGATCGACGCCGAGGCGGAAGAATTGACGACGGAGCAGGTGGCCGAGGCCGTCGAGTACCTCAATCCGGTGCTGGCGGTTGTGGTCGTCTACGGCCACCAGCCGTCGGCCTCGACGCAGATCATGACCGCCTGCGGCCAGGTCTGCACGGCGATCAAACGTCTGACGCCGGAACAATCGATCCTGCTCGTCGGCGGCCACGTCGCGGCCCTGCCGGAGCGGACCCTGCGCGAGGAAGATGCCGACTTCGTCGCCGCTGGCGAGGGCTTGCACACCATGGTGAAGCTCGTCGGCGCCCTCCGTTCGCCGCTTCCGAATTTCTCCGGAGTGCCGGGTTTGTATTATCGTGATGGCGACACCATACGCAGTACGCCGGACACGCCGTTAATCAGCAACCTGGATGAGGAGATGTCCGGGGTAGCCTGGGATCTCCTGCCCATGACTCGTTATCGAGCACACAACTGGCACTGCCTGGGAGGGCTGCCGCGTCAGCCCTATGCCGCCCTTTACACAACCCTGGGTTGCCCCTACCACTGTTCCTTCTGCTGTATTCAGGCGCCCTTCAAAAGTGGGGAGCGGGCCGGCGGGATCAAGGACACGACCAACAGCTACCGTTACTGGAGTCCCGACACGGTCCTCCGGCAGATCGACATGCTTGTCAACACGTACGGCGTCCGCAATCTCAAGATCGCCGATGAGATGTTCGTCCTCAACCGAAAGCACGTCCTGGCCATCTGCGACCGGATCATCGCACGCGGCTACGATCTGAACATCTGGGCGTACACGCGCGTCGATACGGTCAAGGACGGTATGCTGGACAAGCTGAAGGCGGCCGGCGTCAACTGGCTGGCCTTCGGCATCGAGGCAGGCGCCGACCGCGTTCGCGACAATGTCGACAAGAGCTTCAATCAGGCCGAGGTCTACGATGTCCTTCGTCAAGTGCGCGACGCCGGCATCAATGTGATCGGCAATTACATCTTCGGGTTGCCGGAAGACGATTTGGAGACGATGCAGGCGACACTGGATCTGGCCCTCGACCTTCGCTGCGAGTTTGCCAACTTCTACTCGGCCATGGCCTACCCCGGCTCGCCGCTGTACGCTCGTGCCTTGCGTCAGGGAGTCCCCCTGCCCGACAAGTGGACCGGCTATTCGCAGCACTCGCGGGACTGTTTACCGATGCCGACCCGCTATCTACCGGCTCGTGAAGTGCTGCGCTTCCGCGATGACGCATTTATTAAGTATTACACGGACCGTCGATATCTTGAAATGGCCGAGGACCGCTTCGGTATCGAGACAGTCTCGGAGATCATGCGGATGGCGAGTCACACTCTGGAGCGCGATCTCCTCACCGGGAGTGGAAACGTCTCCTCGATGACTCTTCCCGCGGAAGATCACAGCTGCCCCGCGCCCAATACACTCATTCAGCTGGGGAAGAAGACGGCATTCGCCACGCCGCAGCGTCAGCGACGCGATCGTCCTCGTGCCGGTACCGCGGAATTGTGCTAAACCGTCTCGATCATGCGACACACAAGCTTGCCCTGCGTGGAGAACGCATCTTGACTCCATTCGTCCTTCCGGCGCATGATACGCTCTCTTCCGGTCGGGCGGTAACCGCATCGGGTCGCACCGTCTTTGACCGCCGCGCGGATTGCAGGCGGCCCACAGCTCCGCTGGAGTAGTCGATGGCACAGCGCGTCCTTGTCACTGGGGGTCTCGGTTATCTCGGCAGCGTTCTCTGCGAGCATCTGCTCGGCGCCGGGTTTCAGGTAACGGCCCTCGATAACCTCCTGTATGGGGCCGGCCAACAGGGGCTTTTTCATCTCTGCGCCCAGTCGAAGCTCGACTTCACCCGAGGAGACGTTCGCGACGAGGCCGTCATGCGATCGGCCGTCAAAGATGCCGATGTCATCATCCACCTGGCGGCCATTGTCGGGGCGGCGGCGTGCGATCGCGACCCTCACCAGGCTACCACGGTCAACCTCGAATCCGTCCGTCTTCTCAACCGGATTCGCAGCCGCCAGCAGCTGGTCATTTATCCGAACACCAACAGCGGCTACGGCAAGACCGACGGCGCAGCCTGCTGCACAGAAGACACACCCCTGGAGCCGATATCCCTCTACGGCCGTACCAAGGTTGAAGCCGAGAAACACCTGCTCGACAGCCCGAACGTCATCACTCTTCGTTTGGCAACCGTCTTCGGCATGTCGCCCCGCCTGCGCCTGGATCTGCTGGTCAATCATTTTGTCTACACCGCTTTGACCGAGGGATACATTGTTATCTTCGAGAAAGACTTCAAGCGCAATTACGTCCATGTCCGCGACGTGGCCGATTGCATGCTCCACGCCATCGCCAACGCGCCGCGCATGACCGGCCGACCTTACAATCTCGGTCTGGATAGTGCCAATCTGTCCAAGGAAGAGCTGGCGCGGAAGGTCCAGCAGTACCTGCCCAGCTTCTACATCCACTTCGCCGAGATCGGCGAGGATCCGGACAAGCGCAACTATATTGTCTCTAGTCAGCGGCTGCGCGACGCTGGCTTCGAGGCGCGGCATACCCTCGACGAGGGCATTCAGGAGCTGCTCAAGGGCTACCGCATGATGGGGCGCGGCCTGTACAAAAATGCCGCCTGAAGCCGGCGGGCAACCGTGTGACGAGGCGGACGGCGAGAAGGTGACAAGGTGAAAAGGCAAGGCATGGACGCGGAAACAGTCGAGGTATCCCGGGTGTTACCACCTTGTCATCCCGCCACCCGCTCATCTGGTCCTACCCGGCCGGCGCGTGAGCCAGAGGCAATCAATCTCGAACCCGAATTATCGCGGAGTGCGACGGCCGCATGGTTCGCGCGAGGCGACTATGCCACGGCTGCCCGCGAGGGGGGAGAACAGGAGTGGCAAACCTATGCCGCTCACGGATTGATTGGCAAGACTCGCGAGGCCGTCGAGGGTCTGGCCCGTTTTGATCACCCGGAGGCCGCCTTCTATTCTGCCGTCGCCCGTTGGATCGGCGGCGAAGACGATGCCGTAACGCGGCTCCTGGAGCCAATCCACACCGCCCACGCGCAGAACCTGCTCGCCCTTCTGCGTAAGCCGCACATCGAGGTGCTGGCGCAATGGTCCTGGCGCCGCTTCGGCTGCTCAGACCTGCTCAACGGCGCCGCGGCCGATCCCCGCTTCCACGTCACGAATATCAGCTTCCACCCCGACGACCTACCCAATAAGCCTTACGCCAACATTCACGACTTCTGCGCCGCTTCGGGCCCGCCCGATTTTTACATCTGCGCCATGGTCGAATGGCACCTCGTGCCCCCGAACCTCCAGGAGCTTTCCTGCCCTCTGTTCGGGCAAACGGCCGACTATGACCTGCACATTCAGACGGTGTATCCCTGGCTTGGACTTTTCGACGGGATACTCGTCACAGATCCCAGTGAATGGCAGGACGTCAGTCGCCTGGTCCGTGCTCCCGTTTACAGCTTTCCGAAATCGTTTGGGGTGCCGCACGACATGCCGCCTCTGGGCGAGGAAGCACGAGACATTGATGTGTACCTCTCGGGAACGATGCTGCACCCCTACCACCCCGACAAGGCCCAGCTGCTACATCAGCTTCTCAAGGTTCCCGGACTCCGCATCAAAGTCATCAACGGCTTCAAAGCGCCGCCGGACTACTACAACGACCTGAGGCATTGCAAAATCTGCATCACTTATGTGCGCCACCCCACGGCCCTACCCACCCGCGGGCTTGAGGCACTGGCCATGGGTTGCGCGCTAATCGTTCAGGAGGACAACGTTCTGACTCTCTTCGCCGGGAGAGAGCAAGGCGTCCTGGCCTACCAGCTCGAGCACAATAACTTGCCGGAGGCGATTCGCAGCCTTGTCGGAGGCTGGTCTGACTTCTCTCGGCGGGCCGAGGCAGGAGCGCGGCTTGTCCGCGAAGAATTTTCCCTCGCGCGGGTGGCGTCTCAGTATCTGCGGTTCTTGACTTTTCTGGCCGCCCGCCCGTGTAGGCCGCGTTCGCCAAGCCCCACCGAAAAGCTCTATCAGAAGCGCTGCGTCCTGCACAAAGGCTGGCTGCCCAGCGAGGATCTTTATCACAGCCCCGTGTTGCTGGGTCTGGCCATTGACAACCAGCGACGGTTACAGGCCGCTCTGACACCAGAGCCTACTTCTCCCCATGCACTCATCGACCTCGCCCGCGAGTCCGTCCTCGCCAATTGCCACCGGGCGCAAGCCGAGCTGGTCCCCGCCCCGCAGTGGTTGGCTTTTTTGCGCAAGATGTACCTCACGGCGCGCGAGCGTTTTCCACACTCCCTTGTTGCTCGTTTCAACGGCATCCGAGTGATGCTGCACTTCGGCACGCCGGAGCTTGTGTCCGATGCCCTGGCCCTGCTGGATGAGACCTTGGCGCTTCCGGCCGATCACTGGCAGATTGACGTGATGGAGGACGTGTTCCCCTGGGATTTCTTTCCGCAGTTTTTCAACTACCGAAGCTATTTTGATCGCATCACCGAACATCTGACGCAGGGGACTCCTGTCGAGGAGGACCTTTGTCGAATGATTACCGCCTCTCTGCACGCCTACCGCGGGTTCTACCCTACCTACCACGGCTTTTACTCGCAGAGCCTTGACGATTATCAATGCGCGGCAGCACTCGATCCCAGCTTCCCTTATTTTCAGATGTGGTACGCCGAGCAGCTGCTGCTACGCGGACTTCCCGAGGATCGGCTGACCGCCTCCCGCATCTTGCAGGTGCTGGCGGGCGGCTCCCTCGTCTTTCAGGAAGCCTTGGCGATGCTGGAGCAGATGTCCGGGGAGCAGCCAAGCCGTGAGCTTCGCGACGATATCACCTCCCGCATCGCCTGGTTGCAGGATGTGCTTGAGATGAACGATAGCATGGCCGTCCCGGAGCTGCGCCCGGATTTACGCCAGATCGACCACGACCGAAACAACCCGAGAAGCGTGCTGAAAGCCTTGCAGATCGAACGAGAACATTTGTATCGGCACATCAAGGCGATGGAGAGCAGCAAATTTTGGATGCTCCGGCAAGCATGGATCGGGTTGAAGCGTCGTCTGGGGCTGGCAGCCAAGGATCCGCCCCAATTAAATCCGGAGCCGAAGCCGTGAACGAAGGGAGGGTGTCTTCGCTGATGCCTCAGGCTCTGTCCCATTTGACAATCGTGGTGCTCCCTCTTACCGTGGAGTGTTCATGTCAGAAAGACTTGAGGACGTGGCGGCCGCCATTCTAGTCGGTGGATTGGGCACACGGCTGCGGTCCCGACTCGCCGATCGTCCCAAGGTGCTGGCCCCCATTCACGGCCGGCCCTACCTGGCCTACCTGCTTGAGCAATTGGCTCGTGCGGGTATCCGTCATTGCGTCCTGCTGACCGGCTACCTTGCCGACCAGATCTCCTCGGCCTTCGGGGACAGCTATGCCGGCCTGCGCCTGACATATTCCCACGAGCCGTCGCCTCTGGGGACCGCCGGGGCCTTGCGACGCGGGCTGCCTCACCTGTCTTCCTCGACCATTCTTCTTCTGAACGGCGATTCTTACTGCGGCGTTTCCCTGCCCGAATTGTGGGAAATTCACCACCACCGATCCGCCGACCTCAGTCTCGTCCTTACCCCTGTGGAGGATTGCTCGCGCTACGGCCGGGTTTGCGTCGGGTCCGACGGTCGCGTACTTCGATTCGAGGAGAAATCTCAGGCCGCCGGCGAGGGATGGGTGAACGCGGGGATTTACCTCTTCAACCGCGCGCTGATCGACGAGGTCCCTCCCGGCCGTGCCGCCTCTCTTGAGCGTGATCTGTGTCCGGTATGGGCGGCCAGCAAGCGCTGTTTCGGCTTTCTCTGCCAAGGCTCGTTTCTCGACATCGGCACACCGGAGTCGTATGCTCAGGCGGAGGCGTTTTTCACTCGTTAGTCCGCCGTCCGAGCCGCGACCGTCAGGGAGCGGTTGGTAATCCCGCTCCCTGACGGTTGCGGCTCGGACGGCGAATCAATCCACGGAGGAAATGGTCCTCATGAGCGCCCCCCCTGTTTTGCCATCCCCTACCCTTGATGCACCCTTGCTCGCTATCGCCCCGCCGACCACGCGGAGCACCGTCACCCTACTCATTCCCACGCTGAACGAGATCGTCGGCATGAAGGTCGTCATGCCGCTCGTCAAACGAGAATGGGTTGATCAGATCATTATTCTTGACGGTGGGTCTACCGATGGCACCATCGAGTGGGCGCGTGACAACGGCTACTTCGTCCATGTCCAGACCGAGCCGGGTATTCGCCAGGGATACAACGAGGTGCTGCCGCTGATCCACGGCGACATCGTGTTGACCTTCAGTCCCGACGGCAACAGCATCCCGGAGCTGATCCCTCAGCTTATCGCCAAGATGAACGAAGGGTATGACATGGTCATTGCCTCGCGCTACCTCGGGCTGGCGCGGAGTCAGGACGACGATTGGCTGACCGCTTTCGGCAACTGGCTGTTCACCCGGACAGTCAACCTTCTGCACGGCGGCCGCTACACCGATGTCATGGTCATTTACCGAGCCTATCGCAAACAATTGATATACGACCTGGAGCTGGATCGCGATTGCTGGCACAGAACTCCCGAACACTTGTTCGGCTGTCGCATCAGCTGGGAGCCGTTGCTGTCGGCGCGCGCCGCGCGCCGCCGTCTGCGTATCGCGGAAATACCGGGAGATGAGCCTCCTCGCATCGGCGGCGAGCGTAAGCTGCGCATCTGGCGCTGGGGTGCTTCCTACTACTATCAATTCTGGCGCGACGCTCTGCTGTGGCGCTGAGATATTCGAGCCAAACCCCGACTAGGAGCCGACGTATGCAAGAAGCATGTCTGCCCACCTGGCGCCGCTACGGCCTTTCGGCGCTGTTTCTGTTTCTGACGTTTGGGTTTGCCGCCTACCGTCACTCCTCCTTCGTGGTCTGGAACGACAGCTCCGCGTTGTACCATCCGCACTCCAGCGGCGAAAGGACGGGTTGGGTGGCACTGCGCCAGCGCCTTAAGCAAGATTCGCTGGGCACGCTGGTTTGTAACGGCCTCAAGCAATGCTTCGTCGGGACCGCGAGCGGCGGCTATCGGCCTCTGTCGGAGCTGTGGATCTGCCTGGGCGCCCTGTTCTTTTACACGCCCAGCTACCTACCGCTGCCGGTACTTCTTGCCGTTGGAGCCATCCTGGGTGCCCTGGCCGTGAGCCTGTTCCTTGTCGCCCGGCGTTTCGTTCGCCATGATCTGACGGCCCTGGGAGCCGTGTTGCTGGTCCTGGCTTCGCCGCCGCTGGTGGGAAGCTCCTGGGTATGCGTGGCCGGGATTCAAATCCTCGTGCCGTTGCTGTTCTGTCTGTCTCTGTTGTGTTACTGGAACCTGATCGAGGGCAGGCGCCGCGTCCTGTGTGCGATCGGATTGATCCTGCTTCTCGTGCTGGGTCCGTGGGTGCGCGAATTTTTCGGGCTGAACGCACTCCTGCTGCTGTTCCTCGAGCTACGGCGGTCGCGACGGCCCACCTGGATCATGGGGGCTGCCGCGCTCGGCTTTTTGCACGCTCTGTTCCCGACGGCCCTGGTACACTGGTTGTTCTTGCCCCAGCTGCCGCTGCTGCCCGTGTATCGGCTGGGAACCCTGTCGGGGCAGCTCGACAGCGGCGGCATCCGCTGGCACGCCTGCTGGCACTTTCTGCCGTTGCTGCCGCCCTCACTGTGGGTCTGTGCCGGTTTCGCCGCTCTGCTCCGTCTCCGTTCCAGTCGCTACCCCGCGGCTGAGCCACGCATCGGCTGGCTGTGCCGGATCGAATCCGTGGCGAAGTCGCTGAGCATCCCTTGCTGGCTGGCAGCGACAATCCTACTCCTGTTGCTGGAGCCGCGCTTTCACCACTACCTCGGCCTGGCGTTGTGCCTGGGATTGGCGGCCCTGGGAGCACGGCGCGACCTGTTCCTCGGGGTCTGGTTTGGGCTGATGTTCGTGCCCATTCTGCGCGTCTTCACCGAGCACGTCCACTTCCTCTACGCCATGCCTCCCGCGGCCATCATCATGGCAGAGGCGATGGAATCGCTTTGGCTCACCTTGCGCGACCGCCCTGTGTTGGCATGGCTGCGCTATGGACTGGCCTGTTTCCTCGTTGTGATCGCCCTCGATCAAGCGTTGAACGTCTACGGAGCTTATCGAGTCAACCGCGCCATCTATGGCGGCATTGACGTAGTCGCCGGCTGGTTCGTCCGTCAAGCTCCCCTGGGCGCCGCCGTCGTGACCAATGTCATCCACGGCGAAGAGATCAAATGGCACAGCGGCAATCACATCGAGATTTACTGGACCCTCGCCACCGGCATTTGCGACCCGCGCCGAGCCGTGGACCAACCCGATCAGCTTGAGCGCATGCTGGCCCACCGCGGTAATCGTCCCATCTACTTCCTCGATGTCGATTTCGATTACACCCCCGATAAGGGTTACCATCATCGCCACAAGTACGTTCACCTGGCGGAGGTTAACTGTCGCGACATGGGAGTCGCTCACTTCGCCCACACGCGCTACCCATTCGCCGACCCGCTCCGTTACTTGGTCCCGAGAATGTATCAGCCGTTCCTGGGGGCCCCCGACCTGGAGAATGACTTCGCCCGCAAGTGTTCCATCGGTCATCCATTCCGTCACGAGATTTACGCGATCTACCATGTATATGAAGTAACGGGCAGCCGGCTAACTCCCCGGCTGGAGGGTCCGGTGCAGCTGGCGCAGGAGGGCGTGGACGGCTTCAACATTGTCCGCGTCGGTCTCGGCTATCACGCCCACCCTCAGGACGAGGGAGCCTTCGACCTGGAGACATTCCGCCGGCACGGCTACAGCATGCAGCTTAGCGGTCTGACACTGGAATCCGTGCGCGGCCAGATCCGGGACTTGCGGCATCGAGGCGGTGAAGAGGAAGCGACGCTGCACGATGGCAACGATCAGTAAGAGTCAGTACCAACAGCTGGCGAGCGGAGTCGCGTTAGCGCCCCGAGTGA